>ULVW01081111.1_pt1 | contig 22072 bp, 12 predicted proteins | sample 1959801 | NCBI WGS metagenome assembly ULVW01 (sample SAMEA4835796, study PRJEB28245) | human gut metagenome | biome: gut microbiome; material: fecal sample | place: Denmark | collected 2008
GGTATAACATCCTTGAAAGGAGATCCGCTACGCGGCTATAACATAATAAATATACGGAAATACAAAAATAATATAAGGAATACCAAACAACTAGAATATAATGGAAACTAAAAACGAAGATAATGGCATAAAGTTCACCGAAGAAGAACTTAAATTATTAATGCAGATATTCCATATTTATAAGCGCGACTTTTCTCGGAAATTGCAAGAGAGAATATATTTGGTCAATACAGTAGCTCGCAAGTGTGAAAAGATGGAGGAGCCAGACGCCTTGAAACAGTTCTTTGGTATATTTGCGGACGGCATTAGAGAGTCAAAGTAGCGACGTAAGGAATACTACCATGAAAGATATTGATTTTCCAAGCAATTGGCATTTAAATACGGACGGGATCTATGATGTAGATGGTGACGTGCATATATCTGATAAGTATGTTCGTGATGGAAAGCTTACTGTCAAGTTTGGTAAGGTGACTGGGACATTCAAAGCACGTGGTATAGGTCTTACATCTTTGGAGGGTTGTCCTAGGGAAGTAGGCGGCGAGTTCGACTGCTCTGAAAATCAGCTTACGTCCCTTAAAGGCGCTCCTGAGAAGGTGGGTACTTATTTCATTTGTTCAGATAATCAGCTTATTTCCCTTGAAGGTGCTCCTGAAAAGGTAGCTGCGGGGTTTTACTGCTCTTATAATCAGCTTACTTCCCTTAAGGGTGCACCTAAAGAGGTAGGTGGCACTTTTTTTTGCGCTTATAATCAGCTTACTTCTCTTGAAGGTGCTCCTGAGAAGGTTGGTGGTACATTCGACTGCTCTGATAATAAGCTTACTTCCTTAGAAAACGCTCCGAAAGAAATAGGCTACGGGTTTGTGTATGCGCATAATAGACTTTCGTACTTTTAGGGTGGTACGAAGGAAGATGGTAGCAACTACATCCATAGCAGTTCACCAGCAAAGTAGGCTAGTTCTTGCAGTAGTAATTCTATTATGGTATGCCTAACCATATAAGCGGGAAATTGGAAAAGATTTCGTTGAGGGCAGTGGAGAACCAAAAACATCACCATGGGAGTAACGGAACTGATTATTCGGAGCAAATAAACATCTCATTTTAAACTCAATCTGCGAAAAGAAATGGTACATAGCGCTTATGCGTTATTGTAGAGATTTAGGAAGAATGGGAAATCCGCTAGAGGCTATCAACAACACCAGAAAAAGGGAAAAAACCATGAAAAAATATTCCAAGCAATTGGCATTTAAATACGGACGGTAGCTATGACGTAAACGGTTCTGTGGTTCTGTCTAAGAAGTATGTTCGTAATGGAAAGGTTACTGTCAAGTTTGGCAAGGTGTATGGTTCATTCCATGCAAAAGATATAGGCTTACCGCTTTGGATTGTTGTCCAAAAAAGATAGCCGGCTATTTTGACTGCTCCTTTAATAAGCTTACTACTCTCAAGAGTGCCCGAAAAAAAAGTTGGTGGCAGTTATTATAGCTTTGGTAACAAACTCACCTCGTTAGTTGGGGCTTCGAAGAAAATAGGCGGCAGTTTAGTGTAGCCATAACACACCAAAATATAGACGAAGAGTTAACTATTCTACGGATCAATTAAGCAAAGTACCATTTAAGGTACACTTATAAAAAAGAGGGTCGTTCTAAAATCAGAGCGGCCTTTTTGTTGTTGTTGTCTTATACACTCTACCTGCAAAAATTGATCCCACTTTGCCGGCAGATATTGTACGCTTTGTGTGTACATCTTGCATGTTAATATATACGCGATATAGTTGCTTCTTTGTGTGAAAGTTTTAAGGGGCAAGGGTCGATTTATGTATAGTGAGAATACACAGCACGGATACCTCAGACATGGTAAAACCTGCGTAACACTTTGCGCTGAGAATAGGACAGACAAATGTACGTTAAAAAATGTAATTAGGCATCCAAAAGTGCGTGCATATTTTACACCGTATAAGCCACAAACATCTTTACCAAAGTTAAGCGCTTTAAACAATACTACCCCCACCCTAAACCGTACCGACCTTGTGCAACAATTTTACTCCTTCCGTGTGCAAAATTCTTGGTGAGTATATTTTCAAAAGTTGCATCTTTTCCATGGATAAATCGGAGATATAAATTGCACATTTATGACACAGAATTTTACAAATAACCTGCATGGAAAATTTACAATATTGGATGTACACCTTGATCCATTTCTGTCTACAATTTCCAGCGTCACTTTAGGCAAAGTTTTGTACACATTAAGTCCCCAAAAATCCATCAGACAATAATCCATCTTAGCTGTAACCATGTAAACCAAAATGGGATTGCTTTAACGAAGTGCCCGATTGCTTTTAGCGCCCCAAAATACCACGAATTTAGTCTTCCCTAACACGACGGAATTTTCTATTCTGATCATGTGTATCTGAAATGTATTTGTCTGTTCAGGAGTCTATATTCTTTACAAAATTTCCCCCCAAATGTCTCTTGTCAGATCAGGTGTCCACATATAGACATAGTTTTGTTTTCATCAATTTTTATCATCATTTTCAAAATACACACAAATTACCCGTTTTGCCCTTATCCGTTCAGGTGTCTATATATAGCAATACAGAATTCTGCCCAAATGTCCTCTGTCCGTTCAGGTGTCTATATATAGACATAGGGGGTCTGGGACAGATGAAAACCCGTGTGTCCGCTTATTTTTATTTTTTGAAAAAATTTGCCTTTGTCCGTTCAGGTGTCTATATATAGCAATACAGAATTCTGCCCAAATGTCCTCTGTCCGTTCAGGTGTCTATATATAGACATACCATTTTTGGGACAAATGCGTTTCTGACCCAAAATTTCACGCAAGATAGACGCCCTAACGGGCGTCTCCTTGCCCCAACTCCGCTTACGCTTCGTGGGGAAGATTTGCTACGCAAATCAAAAGATGCGCTGCTACGCATCGCAAAAAATTGTGTGCTACGCACACCAAAAATCCCGTGGGGTTGGGTGTAAAAATTGGTGGGTTAATTGAATGGGGAGATGGAAGTATTTGGAGTAAAAATTTCACCTACTGACAACCCTACTTTGGAGGGAATTTTTTATAGAAGTTAGACAGATTGGGGAGAAATTGATAGAGCTTTTTTGGAAGGGAGGAAGAGGTAAAAATCTACCTATTAGACACCTTTTTGGGAGAATCTTTTCAGACACTTGGCGGGTAGTTCAGGTAAATTTTTCTAACGGTTTTTGAGACAGAATCTGGAAGAAATAGGCGAGCCTTTTAGGTAGACTTCGGAGTGCATTTGTGTGGCGGAAGTAGTGTAAAAATTCTTCCATATTTATATCTTTGGGGAGAACAGATTAGGAGAATTTATGTGTAATTTGGAACGACTTTTTACGGAAGGGAATAGGGTGCTAACAATAAGGCTAATACCCTTTTTTTCTGTTGAACTTTTGATTACTTCCTGGGGATTTAAATACAGAATTCTAGAGACTGATTTGCCCACTCTTTGATGAAGAATTGGGACGTATTTTGGGGGTAACTTTAAGTGAAAGTTTATGCGGAGAAATAGGGTAGAATACCATCCAAGTTGAGCCTTCTTTGGGGGCACTTAATGGTATAATAGTAGCGCATTTTGAGGGGTATCTTTGAGTAATATTTTTGAAGGGAAAAGCGACGTTAGTCTACCCCAAATTGCGCCCTTTTTGGGGTGAGCTATTTTCCTACTTTTGGGGTGGAAAAATGGGTTAGAAAATCACAAATTCCTTTCTTTTTGGGGAGAATCCCGGAGCATTTTAAGTAGGCGAAACATGGGGTGATAGTCATCAAGCTGGACACTATTTTTGAGAGGGAATTTATGCATAATTAGAATGCATTTAGGGTAATATTTTGTACAGTTTTTAGAGGTGAAAATTGAAAGGAGTAGAATACTTTTAAGGTGAACTTTAGAATACATTTTTGGAAAAGAAATTGCGGTGCTTTAACCCACATTTGGGGGAGAGTTCTGATACCTTTTTTTTAGGAGGAATGCGGTAGACAATTACACCAAGTTGCACTGCATTTTGGGATAAAATTTTGGAAGGTTTAGAGAAAAGTTTTTGGTAGAACTTCGGAACAATTTTGCGGAGAAAAACAGATCCTTTAACACACAAGATGTCACTCATTTTAGAGGAGATTTTTTAGTGTACTTTGGGTGCGCTTTGGAATATTTTTGAATGAGATATAGGATAAAAATCTACACAGCTGCCACCTTTTTTGTGTGAGCTTATTAAGACCTTTCTACGGATAAATATTGCGTCCTTTTAGCCGGCAAATTGAATTATTTTTGGAGAAACCTCTAGTAAGATTCGATGAGAATTTTGGAAGAGTTTAGGGGTACCTCTGAGAAGGAGAGGAAAGGGTAAAACGGTGCATAAAGTTGGTACCATTTTGGGGGAGTTTTAGCGCAATATTTGGTGGAAGATAACTGAGGCGTTAGTCACCAAGTTAAACATCTATTTGGAAGAAGATTTTCAGGGAATTATCCTAAGAAATGAGGTACAAATTCATCCGATCTGATACCTTTTCCGTGGCTGGAAGTGTGGGTTGTAAAGACCTCAAAGTTGGTATCCTCTTTTCACAGGCAAACGCATAAGTAAAGGAGATTCTTTCGGAGTGCATTTTGAGACATTATAGCGAGTGTGAGTGGGTGTACTTTATCCTACCAAATTGGCACAATTTTTAGAGAAATATCCCTACCTATGGGAAAGACTTTCAGGGGTAACTCTGAGGCACATTTTATAGTGAGAGGGGAGATAAAATTCACCAACTGATACCTTTTTTCTAAGACGAAAAAAATGCCCTTAAGCTCTCCAAGTAACCAACACTTTTTAAAGTAAAATTTGCTACCCGTTTTTGGGAAAAATGCGAACAAAACTGCGAACTTTACCACACCAGGTAGTCATTTTGTTTGAAATACTCAGCTGGTATTTTTGTGGGTGGTTTTTGGTATTCTAAGGGGCACTCTTAAGTGATAATTAAAAGTGGTTACAAAGAGAATAATTATTCCACGGAATTATGTACTCATGGGTATTTGTCACTTAATGGGAGGTAACCCTTGGGAATAATCCTATAAGGGAGATATGTAAGGGCGTATAGCCGGGTTATGCGTAGCTAATTTTTGTAACACTTCCTAAAATAGAACTTGGGATATTCACAAAAATTTTAACTGCAAGACACAGATACGCAAAAAGGAAGAATGCCATGACTAAATAACCCCAAAAAACTAAAATTGATTCAAAACTTCTACGAGGGGCAAGCAATAAAGGTAGAGATGTGGGGGACGTTAGACAAATGTTTCACGAAGTAACCACTGCATACAAGAGAACATACCAAGAGCAAAAAAATTTCTACATCGTAGAATCACACAGATCCATCAAAAAACGGTAATATGCTAATAGTTAAACACATTAAAAATTTTATTGCAAAAAATTTCCTATACTGTGAGAATTATCACAATGGGTAGTATAATAACAGTCTTCAGTCATAAGGGTGGCGTTGGCAAAACTACACTAGTGCATAATCTAGGGTATATTTTAGCAGACCGTGGTAAACGCGTTTTACTCATAGACGCGGATCCACAAATGAATTTAACATCCGCTGTGGCTGGCTTTACCGATAGTGTAACGTACGGAGAAGACGGTAGTGAACCTTGGTTAGAGTTTTTATCAACATACCCAAATCTTTCATCATTCTTAAATGATGCTGCTCAAAGGATTCAACCCAAGGACCCATTTTTTTCTACCACAAAGATTTACCAATATCGCGATAAGCATAATGCAAATAAAGCGATTGGACGCGCAACAATAAAAAGCGGAGATATCTTAGCATTTAATGGGGGAAGTATTGATTTAATAGCTAGCTCTCTGGGGTTCTCGTATTCAGGAGGAAGCGGGAATCCTACGTCATTACCCCAGTTAGAATTCTATCTCTGTAACTTGGCGATGAATAGCGGGAATCCATTAACCCGTGGCATTATCTTTGATATACACCGTGCGTTGCGTAAACTAACAAATACGTATGATTATATTTTAGTAGATACGCCTCCAAATGGAGGTAGCATTCTAAATGGAATTTTATTCTTTTCTTCAGATTATTTTATTATCCCTGTAAAGCCAGATTTTTACTCTTTGCAAGCGGTCGATGGTTTATCTGACATTATATTAAATTGGAAAACATACCTACAACCATGGTTTAGAACACAAAATCAGGCGGGACTACATTATCCTGATTTTCTGGGAGTTGCCCCGCAAATGACCAAACGGTATGATATCCAGGGTTCTAAATACGCCGCACATGCTAAGCTTTGGGATGATTTAATAAACACTCGTGTACAAAATTTCTTACAAAACTATGTAGGATTTACACACCACAATAATATGGCTAGAGCCGAACAGTGGTTCAAGGGAATATATCCGGATTCAACGCCGTATATCATAAAAGAATGCTGCCATTTTACGGGGAAATTACGTGATGTTGCAGAACGCGCTGCAATACCAGTTGTTTTCCTAAATAATGCCATTTGCGATGAATATACTAACGACCTCTTTGTAGAAACTACGAAGTCTGATGAACAAAACCAATGGTACTTGGCATATCAATCCATCAAGAGGGAGTATAACTGCATTGCGGACGGGATATTAAAGCTTTAATATGAATTAATGCTAGGTGGTTCCCAAGCTAAGGGACAAGCGCATAAACATGCTGTTATCTATGTAAACGGATTCTAAAGGTATCCCACTTCATCTCCGTGTATCCTATCTTTACGGGAAAGTGTAAAGCAGGAAATATTAGTCATTACATAACTGGAATTTCACTGATACGTGCAGTAGTTTATATAAATTGCAAGGGGATGACTAAACTCAAATAATGAGTAGTCACGCCCTTGAACAAACTATTGAACCTTCTCCTAATAAGAAATTACCCCAAAAATCGAATAATGGACGGGGTACAAGAAAGTTTCTTATACGCAGGCTAAGTATTTAAAGCCTTTATATTATAATAAAAATTGTCCTTTTTTCAAAAAAAGCCAGTGTATAACTGATAGTAGATATTTTTATCTTGTTAATTGTTTGTAAAGATTAATGCTTATATTAAATATTCTTTCTCTGTATCGCCCTATAGGGGGGCGCGAAGAAGAGTTTTTACCAATAAATGAGGATAGCCCTATCCAATTTACGGGAGAGAATTTTGTGAGGTCCATTGAGGCAAATGCAGAAATTCTAAATACAACAGACTATATAGTAACCTTGAGACCGCGTATCAAAACCTTGCTATCAGATGTACGAGTCAAAAAAGTTATTGATAATAATGAAATTAAATTAAGTGTATGGTTGGATAATTATATAGGTTCTAATAATAAAGAATCTCTGATAATAATCGACTTATCATTGCTTCCTTCGGATGTGACAAGCATAATTACAGCTGTTATAGCGCGTATGATATTTGAAGCTCAGCAACGTTATCTTAAGTTAAATAAGCAATGCCTTCCAACGGTGTTGGTCATGGAAGAGGCCCATTATTTTGTGAAACGTTATAACGATGATGCAGAAAATACCGGACCAACTACTCAATGTTGCAAGGTGTTTGAAAAAATTGCCAAAGAAGGAAGAAAATTCGGATTAGGATTAGTCTTATCCTCACAAAGACCGTCAGAACTGTCACCGACAGTATTATCTCAATGTAACTCATTCTTGTTACACCGTATATCTAATGACCGAGACCAAGAATTAGTTCACAGATTGTTGCCAGACAATATGAGAGGTATTCTTCGTGAGATTCCGTCATTACCCTCACAACACGCTGTATTATTGGGTTGGGTGACTGAATTGCCTATTATAGTAAAAATGCGCAAATTACCAAAGTCTCAATGTCCTCAATCGGATGATCCTGATTTCTGGGATGTTTGGACAGGCAACAAGAAACGTGATATTGATTGGGAGAAGATTGCCAACGAATGGCAAAAGAAGTAAACAGTATGACATGAATTCTCTGTAATTTGCATTCTATAAAATTTTGAGCGCTTGATACGTCTTTTTATGAAAGACGATATAGTCGCAAGAATTGGATTTAATGGCGGAGTTGTGGAAATCTCCGAGGATGTGCTTTGCAAGCACACGATTTTTATAGGCTCAACGGGCAGCGGAAAGACTACTTCTTGCAATGTGCTTTTGCGCGACTTAATCCGCTATAAGGCAGATGACAAAGAGCGAAAGCTCGCCCTAATCATATTTGATTTTAAAGGCGACAGCGCTTTGGGGAAAATAAGCACTTGGGCTAATGAGTGCGGCAGGGATACTGATGTATTGGATTTTTCTCCTGACGGGAAATTTTACTATGATCCGCTTTGTGGCTTTGACTCCCTAAAAAAGCTGTCTCAATATGCAGAGAGTATATTGGAAGTTCTCCCCGAAGAGGGGGAGCGCTATTGGCAACATGCTTTGCGAAAGCGCATAGCATGCGTGCTGGAGTATGTACTATTCAAGTATGACACCCCATGTTTTGAAAATTTTTTAAATGAAATTTTTAATTTTTTAAGCCGCACGAATGAGCTTTTGTACGAAATTGGCAAATTTGAATTGGCAATAGAAGATATACTAAGCAAAACCCGCGAACATCGCATAGAGTACGAAAATTTAAAACGCAGGTTGGAAAGGTTAAGAGGGGTGTTCTTGGAGTGGCAGAGCCTTGATAGCAGAACAAAGTCAAATGAGACCAGTACCATATCCAACCTCCTAAGCGCCTTTACGAACCCGTCTGTTGAAGGATTATTGAGTAAAATCGGTAGGCAAAGGCTGGATATGGAAAAAATTTTAGAAGGCGGAAAAATCGCGGTAGTAAGCTTTCCTGCCTGCGTTGACGGATTTTCGGCGGCAGTTGTGGCAAAGCTTTTAAAGGGAGGCTATTACAGGGCGATACAAAAGCGGCAAAATTTTAAGAGGCTTGCTGGAATAATAATGGACGAATACCCGCTACTGGCAAGTTGCGGCCGCTTTGGAGATGGAGTAAATTTGCAGACTATTAGAAGCAAGGGCGGATTTGTAGTGGCTGCTACCCAAGGGCTGGTTTCGCTTGATATGGCTGTTGGCAGGGCAAACCGCGAACAGCTTATGCTAAATTTTAATAACCGCTTTATATTCCACTCGGAGGAAAGGGAGGTGAAGGCGCTTGTTGACGAAATGAATCTCTTTTCTTCGGGCAGTAGTGTTGGATTCTTTCCAAACGGTTTGGAAACTGTGTCGCTTAACGTGGAGGAGTTCCCCACGGGATACGCCGTAATAAAACTTGCAAACGGCTTTAAGACCAAAAGCCCGGTTCAACTTGAAAGGCTTTTTGTAAAATCTCCTAACCCACAACAGCCCGAAAATAGCGATCCCCTCCGCAACTGCATGGACAAACTCCGCATTGCGTCACGCCTATTCCCCCAAACGATGCCATATCTATAAGGTGTTTCGAACTATATTGTGCTTCCTACAAACTGTATCGACACCTAATTATCATGCCTCATCAGTATGTTGATGGGCTTGGAACCTAGTTAGAGGAATATGGATTCAGATTCTTAGAACTAAACCTTAATTATCTAAACAAGTTGTTGAATTCTCTTAATCCTTTGGATATATTCTTTAACACGCTGTTAGTCTTTTGCAATATGGACTCATTCTTATCGTCAGGATTGTTGTTTTGCGGTAAGTTGCCAAAAGGAGGAAGATTCAATTTCCCTGATTTAATTAAAACCGCATCTATCTATATAGCTTTATTTAGACATTGAGTTCGCATCTGTTCATTCTCCCCTGCCGCGGCAGCAAAGCGTAGATATGCGCGAGCATCGCTTTTTTTTGCCGCATCTGCATATACACTTTTTGCAACATTTAAATTACCAGAATGTTCAAAATCCAAACCTTCATCATAATGTACCTTCCAATAGCCAATAGATTTTTTCATCAGATTTTTCTTTTGTGTTGCATCTTTTTCAACTCCCTTGCCGTTCAAATACTTGACCGCAAGTGTAAACAGGGCTGGAGGATACTCGTTATTAGCGGATTTCTTGTAGCACTTAATGCTTTCCTCCTCATTTGGACCTAGCAGCGTTGGATCTTCATAAGCTTGCGCCATTATGAATTGCGCCTCAGGATGACCGTTCTCGGTAGCGCCACGGAATTTCTTATAAACCTCGATTATATTTAGATTCTTTAACGCAATCTTACCTTCTTCAAAGTCTTGCTACGGATCACTACATTCTGACAATAAAATCACAATGCAAATACAGTGCAGTATATAGATAATTTGCTTTAATTTTATATGAATTATATCATTTTAATGTTTTACAGTTTAATTTACTCAAGTCAAAGCTTAACAAAAAATCGTTTATCTCATATTTTAATTAAACTAAATAACCCCACCATTCTTTTTCGCGATGGATATTTTACCGCGTATTTTTTCTATAAGATCCATATCCGGCGCTTTATGCTTAGAAAGGATATCTAGCGCAGATACGTAATTCTTCAATGATTCCGAATAATTTTTTCCGCTAAAATATAAATTTCCAATGTTTACATAAGTCAATGCTATTGCGGGATGGTCCGAATGAAGCATTTTCAGTTGGACTGATAATGCGCAATTAAAATATTCCATGGCCTTTTGGGCGTCTCCTTTTAGCCTATAAGCATCGCCCATATTGTTGTATGTCGTGGCTATCTCTGGATTTATCCCTTTAAATAATCTTTCTTGAATATTAATTGCTTTATCAAAATAAACGATTGCCTCGTCAAATTTGTTTTCTTTTAGAAGAAGTAACCCCATATTGTTGTAAGCTACAGCTGTAGTAGGATGGTCTTCTCCTATGCTTTTTTCGAATATTCTTATTGATTTCAGCCTATATTCTTTCGCTTTTCTAAAATCTCCGTCTTTCAAATACACAGACGCCATATTTCCGTATGCTATCCCTATGTCCGAGTGATTTTCTCCCAAAATTTTTAATTTTATATCTAAAGCATTGAGATAATATTTCAATGCAGCCGAATAATTGCGATTTGCCTCATAAACCAATCCTAAATTATTAAATGTTGTTGCCACAGCAGGATGACTTTCTCCCAGCGACTTTAGCCTTATATCTAAAGCTTTTTTATTGTAGGTTTCCGCATTTTTATAATCCGACAAAGCGTAGTATGCGCTGCCAAGATTGCTAAATGTCACAGCTGCAGACGGATGTTTAAGTCCGATAGACTTCTTCTGTATCTCCAACGCCTTATTGTAATATTCTATTGATTTAGAATATTCCCCACAAACATGGTAAAGCCCTCCGATATTATTATAGGTCCTTGCCATATCTATCTGACCCAATGCGCCAAAGCGCTCCTCTATTGACAAGGCTTTATTGTAGTTTTTCAAAGCTATTCTAAATTTTCCCCAGCTATTGTAAACTTTACCTATATTATCGATGGTCCTGGCTACTTCGAGATGATTTTCACCATAGAACTTAGTCTGCATTGTCAAAGCTTTTTCGTAATATTCCAAAGCTGTCTTATAGCGCTCAAGTTTCTCGTTTATGCTGCCTATATTTGCATAAGATAAGGCTATGTCCGGATGCTCTGTACCGAATATTCCATTCTGCATTTTTAACGCTCCGTTAAAATACTCGAGAGCTTGTGAATAGTCAGCTTTTTTACCGTATATAGTTCCAATATTGCTCATAATTCGTGCAATATTGGGATGGACTTGGCCGAATGCCCGACGCTGTATTTGTATTGCTCTTTGATAATATTCAAGAGCGGAAGAGTAGTCGCCCAATTCGTCATTTACCCCTCCAAGATTATTGTAAGTAGGAGTCAGATTTGGATGGTTATCGCCTAAAAGCTTAGTTTGTAAGCGTACAGCCTTTTGAAAATAGTCTTCCGCTTTTTTATACTCCCCGATCTTATGGTACTGCGCGCCTATATTATTGTACATGCCACCTAAAGATTGGGATTCATCGAACTTTTCCTGGATAGCAAGAGCTTTGTTTAAAAAATCTATAGCCCTGGATACATTTCCTCTGGAACTCTCGGCTAAAGCTATATTAGAATAACTCAAAGCCTCCTCTTGCGACCCTTTCCCCCGGATTTTTACGATAGATTCCAGTGCTTTATAATAAAAATCTATCGCCTTTTCAAAATCTCCCTGGTTGTAGCTTATCAACCCCATATTGTTCATTGCATCGGCGAGATCTACAGAGATTTTATCTTTGCCGTCAGCCTCTGACAAAGAGTCTATGGCCTTTTGCATGAGTTCTTTGGATTTTTCGTACTCGCCATATGAATTGAAGATAGATCCTATTGTCCTATATATGGTAGCTCTGACTTTTGGGTGCTTTATCTTTTCAATATCACCCAAAGCCGAATTCATGGCCTGAATGATTGTAGTATCCTTATTTCCTTTACGACTTGGATCGCTCGATATCAGAACATCCCGGAGAAAGTCGAATGTCTGTGCTGTCTGCCTTTCGTTATCTTTTGCAAGAGCCTCGGATATCCTTGCATTTTTCTCGGCCGCACGAGCTGTCTTTTCGGATTTTAATGCTCGCTCTTCAGAAGCCAGAGCCCTCTTTTCTGAGGCCTTTGCTTCGGATTCCGATTTAAGCGCCCTGGCTTCTGAAGCCAACGCCCTCTTTTCCGATGCCCTCGCCTTTTGCTCCGATTCCCTTGCTTGAGCTTCAGATGCAATAGCTTTCCTTTCTGATATTTTAGCCTGGGCTTCTGACGCCAAAGCTCTCGCCTCCGACGCCCTCGCCTTTTGCTCTGCATGCATGGCCCATATGGTTAGAAAAACAAAGCATGCCAACGCCATAAGAGTCCAGAATATAACTATTCTTAGAACTCTATGCTTTTCTTGCTGAAATCTGTTGGATATTTTCGTCCTGGAGACTTTCAACATGTACGACACCGTCTGTACAAATCCGTTTTCCCAACTTTCCTTTTGAGTTTCATCATCGCTTCTGCGCATATCCGGCAGATTGCGCGATTTTAGCTCGTCCGAAAACTCAGCGAGTTTAGGGCAAAATACGTCGTCTATATTTTCCCCCTCCAAAAACACGGGAATTACTTTGGATATATCGTTCCCGTGCGTTCTTAGGAAAAACTCAATTTCCTCATTACACCATCTTGAAGAGGCAAAATTCTTTGAACACAATGCGATTAAATAACGGGACTCAGATAGGCTTCTTTCTATCTCTTTTTTGAAGCTTTCGTTTGTCGACTCCAGCTCGTTCTTGTCGAGAAATATTTTTCTGATATAAACAGGATGCGACGGCCGGTTCCCGTCAGGCACAAGTTTAGCAGGATAGCGAAACTTCTCAAGTTGTCTCTGCAACCAAGCCGCCGCAACTTTGTCTTTGCGAGAGTAGCTTATGAAAGCATAATAGCCGCTCTGAGTAGTCATAACTACCTAATTCTGCGCCGTATAAACAATGTGAAGATGCTAACAATACCTGCAAGTACCGCAAAATACGCCGGTTCCGGAATGACATTGCCTATTCTAATTTCCATGGAGTTGGCATTTAGAATAATGTCCCATTCACCCAAGAAGGGATTTTCGTCATTCATAAGGTTGAATCCATCGTTTTTACCCAAATGAGAGAGGTCAGAGATGTCACAACCATCGTCCCAAATTGCGACTGTAAAACTTTGGGCACTATCAATATCGCCAGTTAGATCAACCGTAATGGACGCTCCATCAGATATTACAAACGAGGAATTATCATTGAAGATAAGCGGTTCCGTATCGAAGTAAGGATTTACTTCAATGTACAGTTCTCCACCGTCTTCAAGAACTAAGGAGTTTCCGTTGGTAACTTCAAGTTGAGCGCCTTCCAATAATTTCAAGGTTGCATTTGAAACTACGGCGTCGTCGTAGTATATTTTTGCCGAAATGGCCTCCTGCCCTTCCGTCGGGATATGGGCTGCAATTTCTACTGATTCGGCAGTATTCATTGCAGAAAAATTTTGTATCCGTCCATCGGAATATATCACATTTGTAAGACTAGCGGCGGTATCTACGCAACCGTCCGATATATTTGAACCTCTGAAGTCCGCGCCGTAAAGTCCGGAATATGAAAAATAGGCGGCGTTTGTAGAGGTTTTTTCAACGCCGTTTTCAGTTATCGCAACTTGCACATTCTGGAAGTTTGCGTTTTTCAGATTCGAGCCGATAATGTATATTCCTTTTGCTACAGCCGTGTTCCCGTCGGCTTTTGCGATAAATGTAGAGTTCCTAAAGTCAACAGTTCCAGCATATTCAATCCTAAAAGAGTAAAAAGCCGCTGCTTCTGCATCTGAATCCGTGCTGGTTGCTTGCGCCGTGGCTTTTACTCCGCTGAAATCCACTACCCCGCCGTTAAATTCTGTGCTATTGTATAAGTACATCGCATTAGAATAGGCATAGCCTGTATCGGATTTTGCAGTCGAACTATATTCGGAATTATTAAATAAAACATCTCCCGCAAATGTGGTTTTTGCAAAGTCTAAAGCATAAGCATTAGCGCTTGAATTAGTGCTGGTTGCTTGCGCCGTGGCTTTTACTCCGCTGAAGTCCACTTTGCTGCCGGCAAATTTACCACCATAGTAGAATTTCATTGCATAGGAATGTGCATTACTTTTACCGTCTGCGGTCGCGCTATATTCGGAATTATTAAATAAAACATCTCCCGCAAATATTGTCCCGTCAGAACATAAAGCGTTAGCATTAGCGCTTGAATTAGTGCTGGTTGCTTGCGCCGTGGCTTTTACTCCGCTGAAATCCACTTTTTCTCCGTTGAACTCCGTTGTGTTGTAGAGGTTTATTGCATCTGCACTGGTATGACCGTCTTCAGATTGTACAGTTGCTTGATATTCGGAGTCGTTAAACAGAACATCTCCCGCAAATATTGTCCCGTAAGAATGTAAAGCGTTAGCATGAGCCTCTGAGTCCGTACTCGTTGATTGTGCCGTGGCGTTTACTCCGCTGAAGTCCACTTTTTCTCCGTTGAACTCCGTTGTGTTGTAGAGGTTTATTGCACATGCACCGGTATAACCGTCTTCAGATTGTGCAGTTGCTTGATATTCGGAGTCGTTAAAAAGAACATCTCCCACAAATTTTATCTTATCTATGTTTAAAGCATAGGCATAAGCGTTTGAATCCGTACCGGCTGCTTGCGCGGTAGAGTTCACATCGCTTAAATCGACATTTTTCTCAAATGATGTATCGAAAAATGATATGCCCCTGGCTTCGCTACTATTACCGCTTTGTTGAGCCGAATATTGAGACCCGCTGAAATCAACACTACCTGCAAAAGACGTCCCACCGGATACATACAGCGCGAATGCCCCATATTCACCATTGGCGTTTCCGCCAGCTTGTCCGATTGCAGTATATTGCGAATCACTAAAATCCACATCGCCGGAAAAATTTGATTTATATATTGATATCGCGCGCGTACCTTCAGAATCTCCCCCTGAAATGCTTGATACATCGTATTTCGATCCGATAGAAAATACGTCATCCGCAAAATTTGAAGAACTAATATACATTGCATGGGCCATTGCGGTAGCAGATTCGCTTTGGGCATCCAACGTCGCAGTAATATTAGAGAAATCCGCACTCCCGTTAAATGTAGCTCCCAAAAGGTTAAAGACATGTGCATAGGCGTTATTTTCAGTTCCAATTACGTCTACATCGTATAGGGAATCAGCAAATGAGAAATCGTCTGAAAAAGATGAATTAATCGCATTTATACCATCGGCATACGCAGATGTATACAAAGTTTGGCTTCCGCTTGAATCGCTTAAAGTCAAAGTACTTGAGATATTCTTTGAGGATACTTCATAATGTCCTTGTATATGACCAGTTCCGATGGAATCATTCGCAATATTCACACCTGTAGCGTGTACATCTGAAGAAGCAGAAATATTTTCCGCACTCACAGTAATTTTTCCGTTAGAATTTATCGCGGCAACCTTGTAATTACCATATATGTTTAGTGTAGAAATATTTGAATCGTACAAATCTATAGCGGTAGCGCTCACATCTGCATCAAGTATTACATCATGCGCTCTTATACTTCCTCCTGTACTCTGTGCAGTTGATGAAATATCCATATTCTTGCGGATTCTCATATCTGATGCATTTATCTTAGATCCATATAAACCGCACGCCAAAGTACTCATGTCTACATCGGCACTTCTAAAACCCATGATAGACGTGTTTCTGTTCAGGGATGCTACGTCAATACAATCATCATAATGAGAATTAATTACATATATAGAATTATATTCAGATTCTGGCAATAATTGAACTCCTATAGCATTTGCACCACTTCTTCCCGATAAATCAGAATCAATAGAGGGAGATTGATCAATATAACTATTAGATCCTCTGGATTCCAAATAAATAAGAGAAGAAGAGTTTATATTTGCCTCCCCGATAGAATTTAAACGTAAACCGCATACATATATATCCTTAGCTCTAATCGGAGTAGTATTATTTCCGATAGTAGTTTGCAAATCCACCTCGGCATTATTTACAACTTTCAAAGCACTCAAGTCTGCACCACAGGCGGAAAAGGAATCTGTAGTATAATTATTATCGTCGGGAACATATATCTGTGAATTTATTTTTGCGTAATCCGCAGTTATGATTCCGTTAAAGTTTGTTCCGGCAAAATTGTCATCTAATACATATGCTTTGTTTGTCACGGCTAATCCGTAAGCTTTTTGTATATTAGCAGAAGTACTTATAATAGTGTAAAGAGATGTTATGATTAAATCTTCGATATGCTTGTCTTCATTATTAGCGATAAGAGCACCATAAGCTATTGATGAGTTGCTGGCCGAAGTTCCGTAATCGTAATAAGCATTTGCGTCTATAAACATATGATCAAGACTAAGCACAATAGCTTGACCAAAATCTGCGTTTTCTGCGTATATACCGTATGCCGCTGCGACTCCCTCCCTGGTCGCGCCAGATTCCGCGCTGATATCAAGATCCACATAATTTAATATATTGTATGATTCTTCTCCGTTTGGTTTCAAATCTGCAAAATTGATACCGTATCCCACGGCTATTTTATCTGAATGTACAGTATTTGATATGCTGGTTTTAGTCCCGATATTCAAGCCGTTTGATGTTGCCCCGCTAAAATCTATTCCAGTTGAAATTGAAGGGGTATCTTGTATAGAATCAAAATAGGTCGTTATATGAGAATCTATACTCATGCCGTCTATCACAGCCCCAGAAAGATCTATACCCGTAGCTTTGTCTAGCCCCGTACCCGAATCTCCATTGGTTGTCGCGTAAAAATCTGATGATAAAACAGCATCTTTAAATTTAGCGTTTTTTGCAGTAAATGCTACGGCAACATTTTCTTCCCCAGAATATGCGGGATCGCTTGAATATGTGCTGTTGGCAGTAAATTGAGAAGAAACCGCACTTAAATTAGATACATCAGCATAATCCATATTAACAGCGTATGCTTGTGTATTGGATTCAACAAGATAGGTAGAAGCATCCAGTTTTAATCCACGAATATTTGCTCTGGAAAAATCCGTCCCAACAGCCGAACCGGCAACTGCTACAGTATTGATTCCAGAATTTGATATATCAAGATTTTCTATTTCAGCATTCTGAAAACTTAAAGACTTTTCTCCGGATACCGATGCAGTCGTATTAGACATATCAATTTCTAAAAGTGTCTTTCCATCAAAATTCCACCCGCTCAAATCGTTGTTGGAAAGATCGATACTATTCAAAGTTCCGCCGCCATAGTCCGAGGTGGAATACAGCTGCGAGGCCGTAAAACCGTTTTGCGTGGCCCCGCCAAAGTCAGCCCCGGCTATTGTGGCGTTGGAAAAATTCGCGCCCGAAAGATTTGAACCGCCCACTATTGCGCCGGTCATGTCGGCGTTAGTCAAATTGGCATTTGCCAAATTCGATGAACCGAAATTTGTATTCTTCAAAATAGCATCAGTCAAATTTGTCGACGAAAAATTACTTCCATTTGTCAGAGAATTTTCAAATGTAGTACCAACTGCTTTGGCGTTCTCAAAATTGTATGAATAAAGCTGCTTGTTAGAAAAATCCATACCGCTTATATCCATATTTGAATAATCATTGGTAACTATGTTTTGATCTCCTATTATTGTATTGTCAGGTAAAGGTTCACCTCCGACGATTCCGGAGGAGACCCCGCTACCCGATGAAGGGGTAGTTACAACTATAGTTGACTCGGAAACTATGTTGCCCTGAGAATCTTTTATAATCTCCTTGTTGGTAGTAGTACCGTCTGAATTGCTTATCTGTTCCTTGATTATCGTAGAGCCGTCCGTATTTACACCGGTGACAACAGTGCTTTCAAGATGTACTTCTTCCTTTTTTGAGGAATTTTCTGTATTTACAACGCTGTCTCCTATCTGGCCGCTGGAACTCACTGTGCCATCGCTCTTGCTTATCTCTATGTCAACAGGCTTGGAAACCCCGTTCACAGAGCTCTCTCCCGATACAGAAGAATCTCCATCGCCCTTGTCGGTTATGGTAATATCGGCCTTTATTATAGTATCGTCAGCCTCAAAGGATATAGATACGTCCGTTCCTTCCCCTCCAGTAGATTCTCCTATCGTCAAATCCAAAACAACATCATTCTCTGAACCATTCTTGTCTCCTATGCCATTTTGAAGAATTCCCGAGACGGCCTCGCCTATGCTATCGGAATTATTCCCGGTAAAAGCATCAGTAAAAGCTGAAGTAATGGAGTTTGCCTGATCCATCATACTTCCCGTATCGCCTTCGAGCGGCGGAGAGAGCACAAAATTCATAACGTCTTTGCCGTTAGACTTTGAGAATTTTACCTTTATCTTACCATATTTAGTAGTGAAAACATAATCCACAGACTGCAAGACTATTTCCTCGCTATCGAGATTGCGAATCATAGTGACCGCTCTGGCCTGGGCATCTATAGGAGCTGCATCGATACTCGTAATAAGAAACGGCGCCAGCAGGGCTAAAAAGGATTGTCTAATGAGTCTTTTCATGAATTTAGTAACTATGAATTAAGCATTTTATATATCTCGTAAATAATCTCTACGTTATCAGCATCGTACTTTTTGTAGTCCTCGTTGAACATCTCAGATACTTTTTCGAGCTCATCGAAAGGAACTAAGCATGAATGTTTTTTCTCCTTCGAGTTTTTATTTTCCACCATTATCTGGTTCTCTAATGGCATGCAATCCCATCCGTTGGAGTAGAGATAGGCACTCCAGCGCAAATGTTCGGTTCTGCTTAGTGTCTCAAATTTCTTGGGGTTATCGTGCAACCATTTCTTGAATTCCTCTGAAGACTTAAATTTCGAAAATACTCCTTTTCCAATCAAGTTTACAAATGTATAATTAAAATCCGCCACTGATATGTTAGAACCTTTCTCGAACTCGGACATGCCTATCCAATTTCTCATTTTGGCTGCATCTTTCTTTGTACTATTATAATAGTCGTTTACGTAACGTCCGCTCCGAAAATACGACTCAAGTATTATGGCATCTGGATTGTATATCGATTCCAATCTTCCAAAAACTATTATGCTTGGATACAAATCCGAATCAAAGAATTCGCCCGCCGGCGACGAAATATATGGCGCCACAGTCAGATCTGTCAAATTGCCTTCTATGATTTTCTCCTGTACGTCTTTTGCAAAGGCGCTATTTTGGGTATCGTCCCCCATGTCAACAATCAATAGTTTGTATTTAGAGAGGTTTAATTTTACCGCATCTATAGCGTCTATAAATCTGCCATAATCGTAAAAATTTATATCTACATCTCTGACAAAACCTGGATATTTGGATTTGAATGCAAGCGATTTTGCTTCAGATCCGACATCATATACGTCCAAAACGAATTTTGAGTTTTCAAAACGTCCCTGCGTATAAATCTTAAACATAGCTTCGCGGGTTATATGATTTAGCCCCAATACAGCTACCCGAAAGTCTTCTTTAGCTCCGCATGTCTCTGTATCAATTTCAATATGGTCAACCGGCTTATATTTTTCGGATAATGTATGTGCAGCAAGATTTGCTATGTTAATTAGTTTTACGTCGAAATGGCGAAGCATACGACGCTGTTTATCTAATATAAAAGCCTCGATATTATCCCAGTTAGGTGCAATATATATGGAAATATCCTTTGTTTGAATATCGAATTTCTTTGCGGTTTCCATAAGGGAAAACGCCAAATAGACATTTCTATCAGCGTTCTTTGATATAAAGAAAAAACGGCTGTTTTTATCCTCCAAAAGCTTCTTCAGCGATCTATCTGAGAAATCCACTACATCATAACGCAGAGACAGAAAGCTTTTATTATCCACCTGAGAATTTTTACCTATAACAAACGTAATCTTTGAATCTTTACCAAAGTACTTTTCAACGTTCTTTGCGAATGTCCTATGTTCCGGATTGTCATCAAAAAATACATAATTTATAAGTTGTTTTTCCTTCATAAACAGCTATTAATTTGATTCTTATCTAATTAAATCTATAGGTATTTTAAGTTTGTATTATGTTAATTATGTAAGTTTTAAGGCGAAAAATATGATTTTTGCAAAGTCAGAATTTCATTTCAAACTGTAATTTTCTTTATTAGTTAAGATACCTTAAGTATTCCTAATACTGATGCCTTTTTGCATTTATATATATGCTTATAATGATTATGTTATGAATTTAAAATCCCATTATTACTCTTTAACTTTTTGAAAGAGGGAAATTTTAATCGGCATAATACTGAGTAGGAATAAAGTACAAATAAGAAAAAGATTTATTGACATCAGTATTAGGAATACTACATGCAAAACGACACAAAAACGGCAATATATTTATTAAGAGGAACTAACGTAAACATCTCAGACGCTGTGCGGATTTTACGAGGCGCCTTGGATTTGAAACCAGTCAACTGTTCAGACGGCAATCTCTCCTATTTGATGAAGGTTGTAAATCTTGGGATATCCGCCGTAAAGCGCGGAATAAAATCGAAGCCAATTTTTGAAGCGTATCATGCGTATCTTGAAGAAAAGTCCTCCAACCTCAAACCAACTTCTTTGCGCGATATCAAGACCATCGCCAATAGGATATTTCGCAAGAATCCCACGCTTAAGGAAAGGTTTGCTGGCGATATTTCTTCGGAAGAATGGCTTAAAATACTTAACTGCCAGTTTCCTCTCCCAAACCAATTTAACAAGGCGCGCGCTATGCTTCATGCGCTATATTCCTTTTGCCTAAAAATGCGCTGGAGCGAAGAAAACCCGGTTTCTCCGATTTCCAAGAAGAAGATTTTTGAAAAGGAAATTACGCCTCTTGGCGTGGACAAAGTCCAAAAATTATTGTCAGTTGGGAAAACCCAAAAGCACAGCGAAAGCGCCGCCGCTCTTGGGATAATGCTTTGGACAGGCATGCGCCCCAATGAGGTATCGCGCCTGAAGTGGGAAGACATAGATTTTTCCGAGAAAGTAATAACCGTAAAAAAAGAAAATAGCAAAACAGGAGGCGCAAGACAAATTGAGATGTGCCCTGTATTGAGGGAATGGTTGAATCCATTGAAGAAAAAGTCTGAAGCAAAAATTTGTCCGAAAAACTGGCTGCGCAAATGGAAAAGCCTGCGAGAAGACGCCGGTTTTAAACATATTTGGGTGAATGATGTTCTGCGGCACACCTACGCGAGTTATTTTGCAAAGAGGTTTAAAGACCTTCCGCGATTGCAGTTAAACATGGGGCATAGAGACCTATCGCTCTTGCGTTCCCGATATGTGAATATGGTTGGGATAAAGAAGTCCGACGCAAAGGCGTTTTTTGAGACATTGGGACGGGATATTACATCTGAAGCACTTCCGTTAAACTGATGAATTTTGAGTCTCAATGCTACAAGGCTTATTACGCAGAGTTTATATATTTTCCCTGAATCAATCATCTCATTCTGTAAAAAGGAAAATTTTTACCCTGAAAAACTAAAAAATGAAGGGAGCCCGCGGTGGGCTTCTAAAAAACAGAAAGGGTAAAAATGACAGATTCAGAAATTATAACAAACA
>ULVW01060470.1_pt1 | contig 22042 bp, 20 predicted proteins | sample 1959801 | NCBI WGS metagenome assembly ULVW01 (sample SAMEA4835796, study PRJEB28245) | human gut metagenome | biome: gut microbiome; material: fecal sample | place: Denmark | collected 2008
TTGTGTCTTGCCGTCAATCCACCTCCCTTTGACAAGGGAGGCAAGTTTAGTGCGAGGCGAGGGATAATGCGGTTTTGAGAGGTCAATACGACAAGCCGGATTGTCCACAGACGGACAACAATTTCTGATTTTATTATAATAGCACATTTTGGTAAAGTCAATGGAAGTTACAAGATTGTAAACATTTCGTCGGCATCATGCAACCGCTTTTGCCGACCGCTGAGTTCAACGGGCGGCGGTGGCGTTTTTAATGACGATATTTCGGTTTTCTCTATTGACAAACTGCGTTGTGATGGATTATAATTATGTAAGGAGCGTGTAAGATTTTGCACGGTAAAATTCTATGAAGTTTTTTTAAAAATAAGGAGAAAAGATATGGCATACATACTCGGTGTCGATATAGGTACGTCCGGTACAAAAACAGTGCTTTTCAGCGAGGACGGCACACCTGTTGCATCGGCGCTTTACGATTATCCTCTTTACACTCCCTGCAATGGCTATGCCGAGCAGGATCCTGCTGACTGGTGGAACGCCTGCGTTAACAGTATCCGTGACGTAGTTGCAAAGAGCGGAGTTCCCGCAGACGAGATAAAGGGCGTAGGTCTTTCGGGACAGATGCACGGACTTGTAATGCTGGATAAGGATAACAAGGTAATCAGAAACAGCATTATCTGGTGCGATCAGCGTACAGGCAAGGAAGTTGTCGAGATAACCGAAAAGGTAGGTCACGACAGACTTATCGCTATCACCGCAAACCCTGCTATAACAGGCTTTACAGCCGCAAAGATAATATGGGTAAAGAATAACGAGCCTGAAAATTATGAAAAGTGCCGCCATATTCTTCTCCCCAAGGACTATATAAGATTTATGCTCACGGGCGAGTTTGCTACAGAGGTTTCAGACGCATCGGGTATGCAGCTGCTTGATATTCCCGGCAGATGCTGGTCTGACGAGGTGCTGACTAAGCTCGGCATCGACAAGTCGCTTCTTGCAAAGGTTTACGAAAGCCCTGAGATAACAGGTACCGTTACAAAGGCTGTAGCGCAGGCTACAGGTCTTAAGGAGGGTACGCCCGTAGTCGGCGGTGCAGGCGATAATGCGGCTGCCGCTGTCGGAACAGGCGTAGTAGAGGACGGCAAGGCTTTCACTACTATCGGTTCAAGCGGCGTTGTGTTTGCTCATACTTCCGATATATCTATCGACCCCAAGGGCAGAGTACATACATTCTGCTGTGCTGTGCCGGGATGCTGGCACGTTATGGGCGTTACTCAGTCAGCAGGTCTGTCGCTCAAGTGGTTCAGGGATAACTTTGCGTGGAGCGAGATGGAAACAGCCGCTTCTATGGGCGTTGACCCGTACTACCTTATGGATAAGGAAGCTGACAGCGTGCCGATAGGCGCAAACAGACTGCTCTATATGCCTTATCTCAACGGTGAGAGAACACCTCACCTTGACCCCAACGTAAGAGGTGCATTTGTAGGTCTTTCCACAATGCACAAGAAGAAGGATATGCTCAGAGCCGTTATGGAGGGCGTTTCCTATTCACTGCGTGACTGTGTTGAGGTTATGCGTGAGATGAATATAAGCATTGATGATATGATGGCTTGCGGCGGCGGCGGAACATCACCGCTGTGGCGGCAGATGCTCGCAGATCTTTATGCCTGCAACGTAAAGACTACGGCAAACAAGGAAGGCCCCGCACTCGGCGTTGCACTTCTTGCGGCAGTAGGCGCAGGAATATACAGCTCTGTTCCCGAGGCGTGCAAGGCGGTAATCAAGCCCGAAAAGATACAGGAGCCTATTGCTGAAAACAGTGCCAAGTACGAAAAGGTATATGCACTTTACAAGAAGCTGTATCCCGCTATGAAGGCAAACTTCGACGAGCTGGCTTCACTTGATGTATAATTTGCAATATTGTCAGTAACGGAATACGGCTTTTGTGTGTTGCCGTAATCCGTAGGAATATTATGCTAAGTCCGGTTAACCGGAAAGGAGTACCTATGAAACTTTTTATCGACACAGCCAACGTTGATGACATCAGACGTGCCAATGATATGGGCATTATCTGCGGTGTTACCACAAACCCCTCGCTTATCGCAAAAGAGGGAAGAGATTTCAAGCAGGTAGTAAAGGAAATCACAGAAATCGTAGACGGTCCTGTTTCAGCCGAAGTAATTTCGCTTGAAGCAGACAAGATGGTCGAGGAGGCTCTGCCCCTTGCCGCTATACATAAGAATATCGTTATAAAGCTCCCTATGTGCGAGGAGGGTCTTAAGGCCTGCAAGCAGCTTACAGCAAAGGGCATAAAGACAAACGTTACTCTTGTATTCTCAGCCGCTCAGGCGCTTCTTGCCGCAAGAGCAGGAGCTACATTTGTCAGCCCGTTCCTCGGCAGACTTGACGATATAGGCATGGAAGGCATGAACCTTATCGAAGAGATCGTTGACATATTCAATGCACAGGGCATTGAAACAGAGATCATCGCCGCATCTATCCGTAACCCGATGCACGTTACACAGGCGGCAAGACTCGGATGTGATATTGCAACCGTTCCTATGAACGTACTTCTCCAGATGCTTAAGCACCCCCTTACCGACAACGGTATCGACAGGTTCCTTAAGGACTGGGAAGGATTCACTTCCAAGCATAAGTAATTAAAGCCGCTCTGAGAGCGTGCTTAAAATAACCGAAAGGAAAAATGAAATGTACAGTAATTTAGTTGACACGATCGGCTTTCTCAAGGGAATAGATCCCGATGTTGCTGACGCAATGGACAAGGAGCTTGCACGTCAGAAAAGAAATCTTGAGCTTATTGCAAGTGAGAATATCGTTTCTCCTGCTGTTATGGCGGCTATGGGAAGCGTTCTTACGAACAAGGATGCTGAGGGATACCCCGGCAAGCGTTATTACGGCGGATGCGAGGACGTTGATATAGTTGAGAATATCGCTATTGAACGTGCCTGCAAGCTGTTCGGAGCAAAGTATGCGAATGTACAGGCTCACTCCGGCGCACAGGCTAACACGGCGGTTTATTTTGCACTGCTGAATCCCGGCGACACGGTAATGGGTATGAGCCTTGCTCACGGCGGACACCTTACACACGGTTCTCCCGTTAACATTTCGGGCAAATACTTCAACTTCGTACCTTACGGACTTGATGAGGAAACCGGCAGACTGAATTACGACAATATACTTGCACTTGCCAAGGAGAATAAGCCCAAGATGATCGTTGCGGGTGCGAGCGCATACCCCAGAGCAATTGATTTTGAAAAGCTCTCGGCTATTGCTAAGGAAGTTGGCGCATATCTTATGGTAGATATGGCGCACATTGCAGGTCTTGTTGCAGGCGGTCAGCATATGTCGCCCGTGCCTTATGCAGATGTTGTTACTACTACAACGCATAAGACACTGAGAGGACCTCGCGGCGGACTTATCCTTACAAATGACGAGGAGCTTGCAAAGAAGATCAACAAGGCTATATTCCCCGGCATACAGGGCGGACCTCTGATGCACGTTATCGCCGCTAAGGCTGTATGCTTCGGCGAGGCGCTGAAGCCCGAATTTACCGAGTATGCAAAGCAGATTGTAAAGAACGCATCCGTTCTTGCCGATTCTCTGCTTGAAAAGGGATTCAATCTTGTATCGGGCGGTACAGACAACCACCTTATGCTTGTTGACCTCCAGCCTTTCAATATCACGGGTAAAGAGCTTGAGAAGAAGCTCGACGAGGTGTATATCACAGTTAACAAGAATGCTATACCCAACGATCCTCAGAGTCCTTTCGTAACGAGCGGCGTGCGCATCGGTACACCTGCGGTTACTACAAGAGGATTAAAGGAAGACGATATGAAGCAGATTGCACAGTGCATCTATCTTACTGCGACCGACTTTGACAACAGCGCCGACAAGGTAAGAGAAACAGTAACTGAAATCTGCAGAAAGTACCCTCTGTACGAATAATTGCATATAAGCGAGAACGAGAGATTGATTCCCTCGTTTTCGTGTTGTATAAAATATCGGTTAATTGTTGAATATAGAAAGGAATTTATAAATGACAGCATCAGCAAGAGATATTATTTTTAATCACTCGGAGAGAGTAGCTCCGCTCGGACTTATTGCTATACCCGGTTCTGAGGAGCTTGGCAAGAAGGTCAACGATTACCTTGTAACATGGTCAAGGGAAGCAGGCTACGATTATGATAATTTTCTCATTGAGAACGAATGCCCCAGATTTTCTTCCGGCGACGGTAAGGCTCTTATCAAGAACACTGTAAGAGGTTATGATGTTTATATTATTGCCGATTTCGGCAACTACAGCCTTGAATATCCGCTGTTCGGCAGAATGAACCGTATGTCGCCCGACGATCACTTCCAGAACCTCAAGCGTATCATACAGGCTATCGGCGGTAAGGCTCACCGTATCAATGTTATCACACCTATACTTTACGGCGGAAGACAGCACAGAAGAAACTACAGAGAGTCGCTTGACTGCGCTGTAGCGCTTCAGGAGCTTCAGAATATGGGCGTTTCCAATATCATTGCGTTTGACGCTCACGATCCCAGAGTATGCAACGCAGTTCCCCTGATGGGCTTTGATAATATAATCCCCACATATCAGGTGCTGAAGGCTCTGTTCAAGTATGTAAATGACTTCAAGATGGATAAGGATCATTTTATGGTTGTCAGCCCCGATGAAGGTGCGCTCAACAGAAATATGTACTATTCATCTGTCCTTGGTGTAGACCTCGGTATGTTCTATAAAAGACGTGACTATTCGCAGGTAGTGAACGGTCGTAACCCTATCGTAGCTCACGAATATCTCGGTAACTCGGTTGAGGGCAAGGACGTTTTCATTGCGGACGATATTATTTCATCGGGCGAATCTATGCTTGATATTGCTATCGAGCTTAAGAAGCGTAACGCAAAGAAAATTTTTGCATATGCGACATATCCTATCTTCACAAACGGTCTTGAAGCGTTTGACAAGGCCTATGCTGACGGCAAGATCGACTATGTGTTCGGTACAAACCTTTCCTACAGAACGCCCGAACTGCTCAGCAGGGAATGGTTCTGCGAGGTTGACGTATCGAAGTATCTGTCATATCTGATTATGGCTCTTAACCACGATATGTCTATCAGCAAGGTAATTGATCCTCACCAGAAGATAAGCGCTTTACTTGAAAAGCACAAGAACGACTGATAAGGCAATATGGTATTTCAGCCTCCGCTCTGTGACGGGCGGAGGCTTATATTTTACAGGAGATGAATTATGCCGTTAGCAGACAGAATACGTCCTTCGACGCTTGATGAGGTTGTTGGACAAAGGCACATCTTAGCGCAGGGAAAACCGCTTTACAATATCATCAGCAGGGGAAAGATACCCAATATGATATTCTATGGTCCGTCGGGTGTGGGCAAAACCACTGTGGCAAATATTATCGCCCAAAAAACAAGTATGAGCCTGTACAGGCTGAACGGTACGCAGGCATCGACATCGGACATAAAGGACGTTGTTGCGAATTTAGGAACATTCGGTGCGGCAGGCGGAATTCTGCTTTTCCTTGACGAGATACAATATCTCAATAAAAAGCAGCAGCAGACACTGCTCGAATATATCGAGAGCGGAGAAATAACGCTGATTGCATCTACGACGGAGAATCCGTATTTCTATGTATACAGTGCCGTTCTTTCACGCTGTACCGTGTTTGAATTCAAGCAGGTGACGGCGGAGGATATACTTCCTGCGGTGGAACGTGCTTTCAGGCTTATGGGCGAGGAGATGCACACGCAGTTCACGCTTGAGGAAGGCGTTGTAAGCCATATTGCTTACGGCTGCGGCGGTGATGTGAGAAAGGCGGCGAATACCGTAGAGCTTTGCTGTCTTTCGAGCGAGGGCGATACGGTGACGATGGAAACCGCAAAGCTGCTTACGCAGAAGAGCAGTATGAACTACGACCGTGACGGCGATCATCATTATGATATTCTGTCGGGGCTGCAGAAGTCGATAAGAGGCTCGGACGAAAATGCGGCGCTTCATTATGCGGCACGTTTGCTTGCGGCAGGTGATATTACCTCGCTTTGCAGGAGGCTTCTTGTTATAGCGAGCGAGGATATAGGGCTTGCGTATCCTATGGCGGTGCCGATAGTGAAGGCTTGCGTTGACAGTGCGTTGCAGCTTGGGCTTCCTGAGGCGAGGATACCGCTTGGTGAAGCGGTCGTCCTGCTTGCGACATCGCCGAAGTCCAACAGTGCGTATCTCGGTATAAATGCCGCTATGCAGGATGTTGAGGACGGCAAAACGGGCGAAATACCCCGACAGCTTCAGAACAAGCATTATGACGGAGAGGGCAATGCGGTGAAGGGTCAGCATTATCTTTATCCGCACGACTATCCGGATCATTATGTAAAACAGCAATATCTGCCCGACGCTATAAAGGACAGGGTATATTATACGTTCGGTGATAACAAATTTGAACAGCAGTCAAAGGTGTATTGGGATAAGATAAAAGGGAAGAAGTAAAAGAATCCGACGGCATTACTTGCTGTCGGATCTTTTTTTGCTCGGTTTATTTGAAAAGCTGACGTATAGCTGATTTATCCCGATATATAAAACGAATATGCCGAACAGCTTTCGCAGAACAGCCACATCCGTAATTCCTGCAACATAGCTTCCTGCAACGGCACAGGGAAGTCCGAGTATAAGATATTTCCCCACAAGCTTTAAGTCTGTCAGTTTGTTTTTAATGTGTATGATAAGGGAGAGCAGTGCAATTGGCAGAAAGAAAAGAAGGTTTATCCCTTGCGCAATATCCTGCGGTATTTCAGTGAATACCGAAAGATACACGAGCAGAATAAAACCTCCGCCAAGCCCCATTGACGCAGTGGCTCCGGTGAGTATTCCCACTAAAATATTCATAATATCATCCTTACTCCGCTTGCAATCATAAGCAGACCGAATATTATCCTTATCAGCCTGTCGGGAATTTTTCCGAGAAGAAAAGAGCCAAGTATCGCACCGATAAGACCATAGGGTATATATTCCCACGCTGTGCCGAAATCCAGTTTCCCGTTCATTAAATATATAACGGCGGTGACAAGGCTCAGTACGAATATCAGTGCGACCGAGGAAGCGTGGGCTTTTTTCGGCTCTGTGCCGTTTTTCTCAAAGGCAGGCACGGCGACCGTTCCGCCGCCTGAGCCGAACAATCCGTTAAGAAAACCGCAAAGCGAGCCGTAAAGCAGATGTGCGTGCTTTCCTGTGCGGTCGGATTTTTGTTTACGTTTAATGTTCATAGAGATAGCTTTCGCAGAAAAAAGCGGATTATGCAAAATGAAAAGCCGTACTGTTTTTAAGCAGTACGGCTGTAATTTTTAAGACCACCTTGCCGTGGTATGACGATGAAACCCGCACATAAAGTACGGTGGGTAACTTTCCCCCGATTGTTTCACGCTCCCTTCTTCCGCAATGGCGGGAGGTCTGCAATCCGCAAACGGAGAGAAATCCCTATTAAAGAGTGTCGGATCATATGAAATCATACTGAAGCGCACAAGGCAGTGAATTAACTTTTTATTCGTCCTCTTCGTCAAGCTCCTCAAATACGTTGAAGAATTCCTTGGCTACACGGTCGTATTCTGTATCGTCGTCGATGGTAGCAAGATAAACTTCGTCATTCTTGTTTACTTCCTTGAGGATAACGTAAACGTCGCTGTCGGCGTTCTCATCGTCTTCTTCGGGGATAACTGCGCAGTAGGTACTGCCGTCAACTTCGATTCGTCCGATAAGCTCAAATGTAACGGTATCACCGTTTTCGTCTTCGAGGTCTATAAACTCGGCAGTGTCTAAGTCGTTGTCTGTGATATTTTCGATTTCTGACATTGTTTATTCCTTCCTTTTCCGAGGACCGTTTCAAGACCTCTGTTCTGTATATAATTTTACACGAAACCAAAGGCGTTGTCAAGAGGTATTTTATGATTTTCTCACAATACTATTCCTGCTGAGGTTAAATTCCCTAAAAATAGCAAATCGACGCATTTTTAAGTTATAAGCATAGATTAAATACGTTGATATTGTGTAAACTGTGTAACTATGTAACTAATATACAAAACCACGATGTGCAATTTGTACAGTTTTTATTCAGAAAAGTGTTGACTTATGCCGTTTGATGTGTTATCATATAGACAAGGAAAAGGAAAGTTCCCCAGACAGAATAAAACATCTTGGTGCTGACTATTTAACATTATAAAGAGGGTTTTATTCAACGCTATATACGATTCGGAAAGCGTATATAAATACAGTCGGACAGGAGGCGAGTCCAATGGGTCAGGAATCAAGTGAGTCACAGCAGTCTGTTGAGGCTCGCAATATAAATTAAGAAGTGAATGCGACGATGACAATACTCATACGGTAATCATCGACACACATAATAAAAGGGTTTTGACCTTATAAATTGCGGGTAAAACAGCTACAGTGACATTAAGAAAACCTTATAGCGATTGGTAAATCGCAGATTTCCGCAAAAGCGTTTATTTTATATATGGCTTTCAAGGTAAATACAGGTAAGGTGATCAAAATGTACAGTTTAAGACATTCAAAGAGGCAGTTCTTCTGATAAAAATCTCTTAAGGATGTGTTGATTATGGTAATATACACTGACTGCAAAATACAGCATCGAAGAGCGGTGCTAAATGAAGAAAGACAGTGAGGTATAGTCCAATGTACTAAGTGTACACAAGTAGTGCAGACTACGAAAAATGTAAAAGTCGGTTGTAGTTTAACGGCAAAAAGGTAGGATGATTCCTTTAAGGGGTATGCGAAGAACGCATATAGCGAAAAGCCGGTAACCGATAAGAACAATTGAATATAATAACTAATCGGACTTTGGAGTATGTGTTGCTTCAAAGTCCGTTTCCATTATATATTGTATTTATCAAAGAAATGTGACTCAATTCAGAAAACGCAGATTGAGGAGATTATTATGATAAAATTTCCAAAAATGTATACAGCAAATTCAATTAAAGCTATCCTTGAAAGACTTAACCTTAATTCAGAAACGGTAATTCTGTTATATGATTATTTTGAAGCATTGGTCAGAAAGGCGAACCTTTATTTGTTCCCGAGAAAAAGAAATTGCTGGAATTTTCGGATGATTCGTATATAGAAGAAAATGAATATACTAATGAACTAAACCGTTTCCTTATACAGAAAATGAAATTAACCCGTATCAGGACGCATGGGATACTGTCGACGATTGTATTCCGGAGATAAAAGACAGCAAGCAATCCTCTTGAAGATGTGCTCAGCTATCTTGATTATCGTAATCTGCTCCCGGATGAAAAAAATCTCAGTGAATTGATTGGTATTATTTTGCATTTGAACAACAATACAAGAATGCCGATCAATCGTGAATTTACACCTGTAGAGCTTGATAAATCCGGCAGAAGTCTGTCTGCCGACAGTATAGTATTTGAAAAAGACGGAAATTTACCTTTGAATGTTATAAACCCGGCGCCGTTGAACTGAATATGATATATTTAATGCAGGCGGTAAGTGTACCGTTTATATCATATATCAAAAAAGCTGTGATTTCGATTATGAAACCACAGCTTTTGCAATATCCGTTTTAAGCGTTCTGCTTTCTTCTCTTAGCGTCTTCCTTTGCACGAAGATCGTTATCGAGAATCTTCTTTCTGATTCTTATCGTCTTGGGAGTTACCTCGACAAGCTCGTCATCGTTAATAAATTCAAGGCTTTCTTCAAGGCTCATTCTCTTATAGGGGATAAGTCTTAATGCGTCGTCACTGCCGCTGGCTCTTGTATTTGTAAGGTGCTTTTTCTTGCACACGTTAACGTTAATATCGCCTGCCTTGGGAGAAACTCCGACAACCATTCCCTCGTAAACGGGAACGCCTGCGTCTATGAACAGAGTACCTCTTTCCTGTGCGTTAAACAGACCGTAAGCCATTGCCGTACCCGATTCAAAAGCAACAAGCGAACCGACCGTTCTGGTGGGGATTTCGCCCATATAAGGACGGTAGCTGTCGAATACGGTATTCAGTACGCCTTCACCCTTTGTATCGGTCATAAACTCGCTTCTGTAACCGAATAATCCTCTTGAGGGGATAAGGAACTCAATTCTTGTTCTGTTGCCTACAGGCTGCATATGAACAAGCTCTGCCTTTCTGACACCCATCTTCTCCATAACAGAGCCGACGCAGTTATCAGGTACATCTATTACAAGACGTTCGATAGGCTCGCATCTTACGCCGTCAATTTCCTTGAAAAGTACACGGGGTGTGCTGACCGAAAGCTCATAGCCCTCACGGCGCATTGTTTCAATAAGGATCGAAAGGTGCATTTCGCCTCTGCCCGCTACATTATATGCATCGGAGTTTTCGCTGTCTGTTACTCTGAGCGATACGTCCTTTAAAAGTTCCTTATGAAGACGTTCTCTTATCTGACGTGATGTAACGAACTTACCCTCTCTGCCTGCAAACGGGCTGTCATTTACCGAGAATGTCATTTCTACTGTAGGTTCGCTTATCTTTACAAAGGGGAGCGGTTCAGGGTTGCTTACGGCGCAGATAGTCTGACCGATCGTGATACCCTCGATACCCGATAAGCATACGATATCACCGATTGTAGCCTCGGTTACGGGTACCTTGTTCATGCCCTCAAATGTATAAAGGCTTACTACCTTTGACTTGAAGGGCTTGTGTGAGCCGTTGTAGTCGCATACCATAACTTCCTGGTTCTGCTTTATCGTACCTCTTTCGATTCTGCCCACCGCAATTCTGCCTACATAATCGTTGTAGTCGATGGAAGAAACGAGCAGCTGTAAATCGCCGTCGGGGTCGCCCTCGGGGCAGGGAATATGCTCAATTATCTTGTCGAACAAAGGCTTGAAGTTTTCGCCCATAACATCGGGTGAATATGATGCTACACCGTTTCTGCCCGAGCAGAAGATAACCGGGCTGTCAAGCTGTTCATCCGAAGCGTCAAGGTCAAGCAGAAGTTCAAGAACCTCGTCAACAACTTCCTTGTTTCTTGCGTCGGGACGGTCGGTCTTGTTTACTACAACTATTACCTTGAGTCCTAAGTCAAGCGCCTTCTGAAGAACGAATCTTGTCTGTGGCATTGTACCCTCAAAGCTGTCAACAAGGAGCAGTACGCCGTTTACCATCTTTAATATACGCTCAACCTCGCCTGAGAAATCGGCATGACCCGGAGTGTCTACTATGTTTATCTTAACTCCGTTATAGTGTGCGGCGGCATTCTTTGCAAGGATAGTGATACCACGCTCTCTTTCGAGTGCGTTGCTGTCCATTACTCTGTCTTCAACTTCCTGATTGTCACGGAATACACCGCCCTGCTTCAGCATTTCATCGACCAGCGTCGTCTTGCCGTGGTCAACGTGTGCGATAATCGCTATATTTCTTAAATCTTCTCTTTTCAACGTCAAGTCTCCTTCTTCGCATAAATTCTGTCTTTATCCTTATAATTATACTCATTTTCCGTGATTTTTACTAGATTATATTTAGATAATTTTGTACAAGTGATAAAAGTTTCACTTGTTTATTTTTCACAAAAAATAGGGAGCCCCCACAGGGACTCCCCGGTTCCGGCGCTGTTATCAGCAGCCGCATCCTCCGCAGTTGTTACCGCAACCGCTGTTAAAACCGCAATCGTTGTTAACGCAGACGCCGCAGCAAGAGAATAAGAGAATGAGGATAATGATCCACCAGCAAGAGTTGTTTGAACAGAACATGATATGTTTCCTCCGTTGTTTTATTTGAGCTAAGCCGTTTGAGCGTTGCTCATAGTACATAATATGCCGAAGATAAAAATGTGTTACTGCAATTTATTTCTTTGTTTTGTGATTAAAGAGTAAAAATCTGCCTATAATTGTATATAAGAAAGGCGGTCGGGGTATGGAATTCAACGGATTTACCGATAAAGCAAACGATGCACTTACCTGTGCGCTTACCTGCGCTATGAGTATGGGGCATACCTATGTTGGCAGTGAACATATTTTATATGGTTTATGCGCCTGCAAAGGCGGAGTAGCATATATGATACTTGAGCAGAACGGGATAACGCCGGCTGCTGTTGTTTCTCGTATAAACTCGCTTATCGGCAAGGGTCTGCCTACTACGCTCGATGTATCGGATCTTACACCGAGAAGCAAGCGAATACTTGAGGCAGCAGTATTGATAGCAAGAAATTCGGGCAGGAATGCCGCAGGTACGGAACATATTCTGCGTGCGATAATGCGTGACAATGAATGCTACGCATCTGTATTTCTGCGTGAAACCGGTCTTGACAGCGAGGCGTTCATAATCAGAAGCGCAGATCCGCTGAAAAAAACGCCACAGTGCGGAAACGGAAGTGATAAAACAGGCAAAGGTTTATCCTCTACGCTTACAAAATACGGCAGGGAGCTTACTGCGGCGGCACGCAAAGGAAAGCTTGATCCGTGTCTGTGCCGTGAAAAAGAGACTGCCAGGGTTATCGAAATACTTCTCAGGCGGTCAAAGAACAATCCCTGCCTTGTCGGAGAACCCGGTGTGGGCAAAACCGCTATTGCAGAGGGTCTTGCAATCAGAATTGCGCAGGGCAATGTTCCCGCTGAGCTTAAGACAAAGCAGATATATATGCTTGATATAACGGCAATGCTTGCCGGGGCAAAATACCGCGGTGATTTTGAAGAACGGCTTAAAAATGTTTTTGACGAGATAAGAAACGACGGAAATATCATAGTTTTCATTGACGAAATTCATAACATTGTCGGTGCAGGTGCAGCTGAGGGTGCTATTGACGCAGCGAATATCCTAAAGCCGATGCTTGCACGCGGAGAGATACGGCTTATAGGAGCGACCACTAATGCCGAATATAAAAAATATATTGAAAAGGACGCAGCGCTTGAACGCCGCTTACAGCCTGTAAGCGTATCGGAGCCCGATATAAACGAAACAATAACTATTCTCAGCGGGCTGAAAGAACGCTATGAAAGTTATCATAACGTAAAGATCACCGACAATGCAATAAAAGCGGCGGCTGTGCTTTCTGCAAGGTACATCAACGATCGTTTTCTTCCTGACAAGGCAATCGACCTTATAGACGAGGCGGCGGCTAAAGTCAGGGCTAGTGCAAGCGTAAAGGAAGAAAGCACAGATAAGAATACAAGACTCAGGGAGTTGTCGGAAAGAAAGATAAAAGCTATAAACAACAAGGATTTTTCGCTTGCTCTGCGCATACGGGAAGAAGAAAAGGCGGTAGCGGCTGGAACTGCATCATATGGTCATATTGCGGTGCTTACCGAAAAGGATATCTCCGATGTAGTGACAAGTTATACCGGTATACCCGTAAGTTGTGATGATGTAAACGCAAAAAAGCTTTCTGAGCTTGAAAAGATCCTTTCTAAAAGAATTACCGGTCAGGCTGCGGCAATATCAGCCATCGCAAATGCGGTAAGAAGAGGGCGTTCGGGATTGTCAGACGAGCATCGCCCCGTAGGTTCGTTTATATTTCTCGGTACAAGCGGAGTAGGCAAGACAAAGTGTTGCAGGGAGCTTGCGCAGGCATTGTTCGGCGACGAAAAGGCTTTGATACGATTTGATATGTCGGAGTACAGTGAAAAGCATTCGGTTTCAAAGCTTATAGGCGCACCTGCAGGTTATGTAGGATATGAGGACGGCGGAAAACTTATTGACAGAGTAAGGCGCACACCATACAGCGTTGTACTTTTTGATGAAATAGAAAAGGCGCACCCGGATATTTTCGATGTGCTGTTACAGGTACTTGACGACGGGCATCTTACAGATTCTGCGGGAAGAACGGCGGATTTCACAAACACTGTCATAATAATGACCGGAAATATAGGCAGCAGGCTGATAAGCGGCGGTAAGAGCAGACTTGGATTCTGTACGGGACAAAGGCAAAATGAGATCTCAGAGCTTATAAGAAACGAACTGAAAGAATATTTCCGTCCCGAATTTCTCGGCAGAGTGGATGAAGTGATCGTGTTCAATGAGCTGAGTGCGGACGATTACCGTCAGATATGCGGCAATATGCTGTCGGAGCTTGCCGGAAGATGCGCTCTGCAGGGTATAACGCTTTCGTGGAGTGAACGCCTGGAAGACAGGATATGCGCCGATGCCGGGAAAATGCACGAGGGCGCACGACCGATAGCAAAGCTGATTGATAAAAACGTAATGAATTATATATCAGACGGAATAATAAAAGGCTCGTTTGCTTCCGGTGACAGAATTTACGCCGATATAACGGAAAGCGGCGGTTATACGGTAAAAAGGCTGTGCACGGCAAACAGAAACAACGGATAAAGTAACGGCGCTCTGCTGTAAATGCTGAGCGCCGTTTAATATTCTTCTTATCTGTTATCAACATAGCCGACAGCACGGGCTGTCTTTTTGATTTCCTGCTTGTCGATATACATCTGCTTGTCCGCACGGTTGAATACATCGGCATAATCCCTGTCGGTCGCATCGTTCACCGCATATCCTACGGCAATACGGACACCCAGCTCATAATGCTTTGCATTACGGTTGAACAGCTCCTGTTCCTGCTTGAAGCGTTTGACAAGCTGTTCGCACAGATCATTTCCCGGGGAATTTATGATTACCGTAAATTCGTCACCGCCTATGCGGTAAATATTGTAATCGCCGAAAACTCTCTTGATTATCGTGCTTGCGTCCGAGATCAGCATATCTCCGAATTCGTGACCGTATTTGTCGTTGTACATCTTGAGATAGTTTATATCCATTACAAAAATGGCATAATCGCCGTTTGCAAGTTGGGTCATCTTTTCTATACGCTGTACTGCGTCATGATAGGCTGCCTTGTTTCCGACATCGGTTGCAGCGTCGGTGTAAGCCTGCTTGTTGATTTTGTTGATATACTTCTTCAGCGTTTTTACGGTATCGCTGTATCTTGAGGCAAGAACGCCTATTTCGTCTTTTGTATTACATTCTATCTCAACGTCAAGGTCGCCTGCCGCTATCTTTTTGGAAACTTCGGTAAGATGCTTTATCGGCTTTACTATAATGCTCGTAAACTTGAAGGTAAGTAACGAGGTAACTATAAGCACAACAGCAACGGCAAATGCGTCCTGTATCATTACCGAGATACGTTTACTGCCTATCTCCTTATCGGCAACGGAGATTACGACCGCCATACCGTTGGAGAGAAATTTTGCGCACAGTTTTCTTTTTTCGCCTTCGCTATTGCGGATATTGATGACATCTCCTGCCTGTTCGCCACTGTAGTTGTCGTCAATGAATGTAAACAGGCTGTTTTTCTTTATTTCCTCAAGCGTCATTCCGTTCGGATAACGGTTGTGGTATACCATATCACCCTTGCTGTCGCAAAGGAAAGCATAGCCTGTATCGTACAGCTTTATTTCGTCTACCATAGCTGTTATACGGCTCATAGCAATATCCATACCTATAACGCCTACCGCAGTTTTGTTTTCGTCAAAGAGCGGAATAACGTATGAGATCATTTTTATATCGTTCAGATTCTTATTTATGTACGGATTTATCCAGACCGGTTTTTTGGCTTTGAGCGGCTCGTAATACCACGCAACGTGTTCAGCATCATCCTTGTTGTATGCTTCTATGGCTGTCGGCTGATGTGCGATTATTTTATCACTGTCCTTTACCCAGAATACGCCGTCGGAAGATAGCTTCAGCTCCGGATTGTAACGGATATATCCGCTGATGGCGGCATCGGTATTGTTAAGTACATTTTTTATAAGCTGACCGACAGAATCGTTATAACGCTCAAGTGTATAAGGTTCGTTTCTGAACTTCTCTATGCTGTCAAAACGGCTTACGGCATAGTCATTGCAGGTATTCATCGCAAGCTCCACTGAGGAAAACAGCTTCTCAAGGCTCTGAGCGCTGGTCGATGCCTGCAGCTTCATTATCGTTTCCGAGTTTTCGTTTGAAATGTTGTCGATGCCTAAAATGCCGATAGCGCTTATAGCAAACGAGCATATCAGAATACAGCCTATCATAATCAGTACGAACTTATTTCTGATTGATTTCAAAGGGCGCCCCTCCCCGATATATCATTCGGATTATCTGCTGATATATTGTAAAAATTATAACATTTTTCGACATGAAAATCAAGTGTATCTTTGTATAAATTGCAAAAAAGCGGCGATTTTATGAAATTATCCGACCGCCGTTTTTGATGATATACCGTGTTATTTCCGCACGATTGTTTTTATTGCAACGTATCTTTGCCGTAACTCCCCGGCGGTTTTCTATCTCATCAAGCGTGGTATTTTCAGGGAATGCAGGGCAGAATATATTAGTCAGAAAATTAGCGCCCGGCACTGTCATAGGGACTATGCCGCTGTAGCTGTAATATCCGTCGGTGATCTGAGTTGTATACATATCCGATGGCGCACCGTACAACTCATTGATATATACGGCGATGCGCTGTGCCGTATCACTGCTGTCAAATCTTGCTGTAATATCTGTTTTCATTTTGTTTTCCTCCGTTTCACTATGATTATTCCCATAACAGTCTGTGTAATCCACGCTGAAGATTTTACATAAATTTTATCTCAATAATTGCAAATCAGGCAAAAACGTGGTACAATATATTAAATATCGGATGAAAGGAGCGGAACAATGGATATACAGGTCGGAGATATTCTCAGAATGAAAAAGGAACATCCCTGTGGAAGCAAGGAAATGCTTGTTCTTCGTGTCGGTGCTGATTTCAAGCTGAAATGCACAGGTTGCGGACGTGAATTCATGACGCCCCGCTCAAAGTGCGAGAAAAAGATAAAATCGGTTATCCGCAATGCCGTTGAAGAGGAGAAATAGTGTTTTATTTACAATGACGCTATTTTGATTTTTAACGTGAAACGGAGAACAGATAATGACAGAAAAACTTGAAATAACAGAAAAGCGTTTCGATGAAATAAACGAAAAGCTGACGGATATAAACGTGATAAACGATCAGGAGCAGTATAAGAATCTGATGAAGGAGCTTAAGAACCTGACTCCTATAATTGAAAAGTACAGAATGTACAAGGCCGCCCGGAGCGATTTTGAAGAAGCTGAGCAGATGCTGTCTGACGGCGGACTTGACAAGGACTTCAAGGAAATAGTGCAGGAGCAGTACGAGAGCAATAAAAAGCTAATGGACGAGTATACAGACGAGCTTAAGATTCTCCTCTTGCCGAAGGACCCCGATGATGACAGGAATGTTATTATTGAGATAAGAGGCGGTGCAGGCGGAGAAGAAGCGGCACTTTTTGCAAACTCAATGTTCAGGATGTACTCAATGTATGCACAGACTAAAGGCTGGAAAACAGAAGTGATAAGCTCGAACCCCACAGAGCTTGGCGGATATAAGGAGATCAGCTTTTCGGTCGAGGGCGAGGGAGTGTACGCAAAGCTGAAGTACGAGAGCGGCGTTCACCGTGTTCAGCGTGTCCCCGAAACTGAGGCACAGGGCAGAATACAGACATCAACAATAACAGTTGCGGTACTGCCCGAAGTTGAAGAAGTTGACGTTGAGATAAATCCCGCCGACCTTGAATTCCAGACCTACCGTTCAAGCGGAGCAGGCGGACAGCATATCAACAAGACCGAATCCGCCATAAGAATAATCCACCACCCTACAGGAGTAGTTGTAGAGTGTCAGGAGGAGAGAAGCCAGTACAAGAACAAGGACAAGGCTATGAAGATGCTGTACAGCAAGCTGTATGAGGCGAAGCTGAACGAGCAGAACAGCAAGATAGCGGCTGAACGTAAGATACAGGTCGGCACAGGCGACCGCTCCGAGAGAATCAGAACATATAACTATCCTCAGAGCCGTGTTACCGACCACAGAATAGGACTTACGCTGTACAAGCTGGAGCAGTTTATGAACGGCGACTGCGATGAAGTGTTTGACGCACTGGCGATTGCCGACAGAACCGCAAAGCTGGCGGCAGGCGGCAACGATTAACAGAGATAAGGTGACTTTTTTTGAAAACAGAGATAAAGAAACCGTCATACGAGGTATTGTGCGAGGCGGCAGAGCTTATAAAGAAGGGCGAGGTCGTGGCGATACCGACCGAAACGGTATACGGTCTTGCTGCAGACGCATATAACCCCGATGCGTGTGCGAAGATATTCAAAGCTAAGGGCAGACCGCAGGACAATCCGCTGATTATCCACATCTGCGACCTTAATATGCTGAAAAATTCGGTAAAGGAGATTCCCCCTCTTGCACTTACCCTTGCCGAGCATTTCTGGAGCGGTTCGCTGACGATGATTTTTCCGAAGAAGGATATAGTTCCCGATACGACAAGCGGAGGGCTTGATACAGTTGCTGTCAGAATGCCCGACAACGAGGATACTCTGAATCTTATTAAAATGTGCGGTGTTCCTCTTGCCGCTCCGTCTGCAAATCTGTCGGGAAGCCCAAGTCCTACAACGGCACAGCACGTCTATGCCGATATGAACGGCAGAATACCGCTGATAATAGACGGCGGCGAATGTAAAAACGGTGTCGAAAGCACTGTTATCTGCTTTACGGACGGCGGAACAGGCATAAAGGTACTGCGACCCGGTGTAATAACAGCCGAAATGCTCAGCCGCTTTGCAAAGACAGAAACCGACAAGAACGTATTCGCAAAGCCCGATGAAAACGAAAAAGTAATTTCGCCCGGAGTAAAGTACAAGCATTATTCGCCCAGAGCCGACATAACTATTATTGAAACCGACAGCGATGAGAAGCTGGCTGAATTTTTGAACAGCAAGAATGACGGCGGCACATACGGCGTGATTTTCGGCGGCGAAAAGGGCATAGAAGTACCGACAATATCCTACGGAAGAACAGCGCAGGAGCAGGCGCACAATCTTTTTGCGGTACTGCGCAAGACCGATGAGCTTGGAGCAAAGCGTGCTTATGTACGTTGCCCCGAAAAAACTGGCGTAGGAACTGCCGTATACAACAGGCTTCTTCGTGCGGCGGCATTCAAGACAATAATACTTTAAGCAGGAACAAAATGATAAATAAGATGATATACGGACTTACCGGTATGTCCGGTGCAGGAAAATCCACAGTATGCGACAGCTTTGAAAATGCAGGTTTTTTAATAATTGATTGTGACAGGCTCGCCCGTGAGGGCGTAAGAAAAGGCAGACCCTGCCTTGATAAACTGCACCGCCTTTTCGGTGACAGCGTTATCACAAAGGACGGAGAGCTTGACCGCAGAGCAATGGGCAATATCGTTTTTTCGCACAGCGATAAACTCGCCCTGCTCAACAATACGATATATCCTTACATAACCTACGAGGTTATCTCAATGTGCGGTAATACGGATAAGCGCTTTGTACTGCTTGACGCACCTACGCTTTTTGAAAGCGGCATAGATTTTATATGTGACGGAATAATCAGCGTCACCTGCGACAAGGAAAAGTCGATACAGCGTATTATGCTGCGTGACAATATAACAAGAGAAAGTGCTGAAAAACGGCTCGGCTCACAGCACGATGCGGAATATTACAAAAGCAAAAGCGATTTCTGCATTGAAAATAACGGCGATATTGATATGCTTAAAGAAAAAGCCGATGCCACAGCAAGAAAGATAATAAATGGCAACTAAGAGAAAACGCAGGAATACGGGCGGAAAACCGCTGATAATAACCTTCGTCTGTCTTGTCGCAGTTACGCTGGCAGTATTCGGAGTGTTCTTCGGTGCGGATAAATATGAACGTTCCACCCACCCTATGCTTTACAGTGACCTTGTCAATCGCTATTCTTCGCAGTATAAGCTGGATAAGTATGCAGTATACTCATTTATATGCGTTGAAAGCGGATTCAACGAAAACTCCGAGTCCTATCTCGGCGCAAGAGGGCTTATGCAGATAATGCCCGAAACGTTTGAGTGGATAAGATACAAGCTGGACGAGGAAAACGACCCTGATATGACCTTCGATAATATGTACAACGCCGAGGATAATATCCGTTACGGCTGCTTTCTGCTCGGCTATCTTACCGACACCTTCGGGGAACTTGGCGAGGTGGCCGCCGCATATCACGCAGGTTCGGGCAGTGTTTCATCGTGGCTTGAGGACAGCAGATATACAAAGAACGGCATACTGACCGATATTCCGAATCCCGACACGGCGCACTATGTCGACAAGATAACAAATGCCTACGATACTTATTGCAGGCTTTATAAAAAATAAAGGAAGGCAAAGAAAAATGGCTGAAAAGAAATCACAGGCAGAACAGCTTAAGGAAAAACTGTTCTATGTAAAAAAACACGCAACGCTTGTTATGAGCGAGCAGGAAGAAAAAAAGGCAGACAAATACTGCGAGGGCTACAAGAAATTCCTTGACGCAGGAAAAACCGAGCGTGAGGCTGCCGCAACCGCTGTCGCTATGGCTGAAAAGGCAGGCTTCAAGCCCTTCGACAAGAAGGCTCAGTACAAGGCAGGAGATAAAATATACGTTCTCAACAGAGAAAAGGCGGTCATCTTAGCCGTTATCGGCAAGAGCGATATTTCAAACGGCGTAAATCTCACTGCCGCCCACATTGATTCACCCAGACTTGACTTAAAGCAGAATCCGCTTTATGAAAGCGATGAGCTGGGATACTTCAAGACGCATTATTACGGCGGTATCAAGAAATATCAGTGGCCTACAGTTCCTATGTCACTGCACGGTGTAATAGTAAGAGCCGATGGAAGCAAGGTAACGGTAAGAATAGGCGAGGACGAGGGCGACCCCGTGTTTGTTGTGACCGACCTTCTGCCTCACCTTGCGGAAGAGCAGTATAAGCGCCCCGCAACAAAGCTGATAAAGGGCGAGGAGCTTAATATCCTCATTGGCTCAAGACCTTTCAGAGATGATAAGATAAGCGAAAAGGTAAAGCTCAATCTGCTGAATATCCTCTTCGAGAAATACGGCATAGTAGAAAAGGACTTCTTAAGTGCGGAGCTTGAATGCGTTCCTGCCTTCAAGGCAAAGGATGTCGGATTTGACAGAAGTCTTGTCGGCGCATACGGACAGGACGACAGAGTTTGTGCATACACTGCCTTTACCGCAATTATTGATATGAAAGCCGTTCCCGAAAAGACCGCCGTCTGCGTTCTTACCGACAAGGAAGAAACAGGCAGTGACGGCAACACAGGCTTACGCTCGGCATATCTCAAGTTCTTCCTTTACGATTTAGCCGAGAATATGGGCAGTGACGGAAGAACGGTAATTTCCGCCACACGCTGCCTTTCAGCCGATGTAAATGCGGCTTACGATCCCACATTCCCCGACGGCTACGAGCGTAACAACTGCTCATTTGTAAACAAGGGTATCGTTGTCACAAAGTACACCGGAGCAAGAGGAAAGTCGGGTACAAGCGATGCAAGCGCCGAGTATGTCGGACTTATCCACAATATGCTTGACAAAAACGATGTCGTATGGCAGACAGGCGAGCTTGGCAAGGTGGATTTCGGCGGCGGCGGAACTGTTGCGGCTTATATCGCAAACCTTAACATTGATACGATAGATGTCGGCGTTCCCGTGCTTTCAATGCACGCACCGTATGAGCTTACCGCAAAAAATGACGTTTATATGGCGTATAAGGCATTTACGGCATTCTATAAGATGAAGTAATCAATATCATAAAATCCGCCCGCTCAGAATATAGTATTATATTTGAACGGGTGATTTTATGAAAAGAGATTTATCGAAATTCAGACGCAGGCTCGGGCTTAAACTTATCGGTGCGGCTTTTATTCTTTTAGGCTTTGCCGGAATGCTGCAGCTTATGATAAGGCCTAATATAATGAACGTGTGCGAATACAATTCGAGAGCGGTAACTGTGAGCCTTATAGACGATGCGATAAACGAACGTCTTACAGAGCTTGGAGAGGATGCCGGATACAGCGCCCTTGTAAAGCTCAGCTATACCGCTGACGGCAGAGTTTCTTCTATTGAAAGCAACACAAAGCTGATAAACCGCATTAAGAACGATATGCTGACCGAGATAAACGACAGACTGATGAAAGG
>ULVW01106501.1_pt1 | contig 22038 bp, 1 predicted proteins | sample 1959801 | NCBI WGS metagenome assembly ULVW01 (sample SAMEA4835796, study PRJEB28245) | human gut metagenome | biome: gut microbiome; material: fecal sample | place: Denmark | collected 2008
TAATATATAATATTACTTTAGGAAAAAAGGAAAATGCTAGCTCGAAAAAAATAAAGAACAACAACTTTAAGCCTAATGAAAGGAATGTACAGATATGGGAAAAACAAGAAAAAATAATGGAGAAAGAAAATTAATATTTGGAGCAGTAATATTGCTAATAATTTCAGCAATATTATTCGGTCTAGCAACAGATCAAGGAATGAATTTAATAAAAAATATACAAGATAGAGTTATGTTAAAAACAAGTATAACGATATCTAGTGCTAACAATGAAGCTTTAAAAAATAAAACAACAGAAGCAAAAATTGTAGCAGGTACAAATCATTTTATAGCATTAACACAAGATGGAAAAGTATATGGATGGGGAAGCAATGGAAGTGGAGAGCTAGGACAAAACAACACAAACATATACAAAAGACCAACATATCTAGGAATAGACGATGCAATAGACATAGCAGCAGGATATCAAAGTACAGTAGTGCTAAAAAAAGATGGAACTGTATGGATGGCAGGATTAAACAGTGATGGACAATTAGGAATAGAAAGTACAGAAAGTCAATCAACATTTGTACAAGTAAAAAATGAAGATGGAACAGGATATTTAACAAACATAAAATCAATATCAGCAGGACAATACACAATGTTTGCAATAACAAATGATGGAGAAGTATATGGATGGGGAGAAAATGGTTCAGGACAACTAGGAATATCAAATACTGAAGACCAAAAGTTACCAGTAAAAACAACATTAACAAACATAAAACAAATTTCAACAAGTTATTACCATACAATAGCACTAACAGAAGATGGAAAAGCATATGTAGCAGGAAGGAACAATGAAGGAGAACTTGGAATCGGACAAACAACAAGTTCAACTATAACAACATGGACAATAATGAAATCAACAAATGGAACATCAGAAATGACAGGAATAAAGCAAGTAGCAACAGGATATATGCATACAGTAGTATTAACAGACAATGGATATATGTATGCTACAGGAAATAATGGATATTATCAATTATCAGATGGTTCAAGTACACAAAGAAAAAATTTAGTATACATGAAAGATAGCTCAAACAACACTATGAAGGACGTAAAAGAAATATATGCAGCAGGTAACACATCAGTAGCAATAACAAATTCTAATGGAATATATGTAGTAGGAGAAAATTCATATGCACAATTACTACAAGGAAACACAAGCACAGTCACAAGATTCACAAAAGTAAAAAACAGTGAAAACATAGACAAAATAGTTATGACAACAACTACGGGAAGTCAAACAACAGCTTATGTAGATAACATAGGCAGAATATTCACAATAGGATATGCAGGATTGGGCCAATTAGGAGATGGTTCATTAACAAGCTCACCACAATACAAAGCATACAGTATAAGTGATTACAGATTTACAACAGAAGAAACAGCAGAAAATTTAAAAGCAGGAGAAACAAAATATATTGATCCAAAATTTGAATATGGAATAAATTTAATTAATAAAGAATTCACATTAGACTTAACATATGAGTCATTAGACACAGATGTAGTAACAGTAGAAGATAACAAAATAACAGCAGTAGGAATAGGAACAACATATGTAAAAATAATAGACAGTACAAACAAAATTTATGGAACTGTAAAAGTAAATGTAAATGCAGATGATGGAGTAACATATCCAAAAGTAGTAGGAGGATATAGCCATTTTGTAGGATTAAAGTCAGATGGAACAGTATGGACATGGGGATATAATGGAAATGGACAATTAGGAACAGGAGATCAAACAAATAGAACAGAACCAACAAAAACAAAAGTAGAAGATGCAGTAGATGTAACAGCAGGATATTATTTTACAGCAATATTAAAAAAAGATGGAACAGTATGGATTTCAGGAGACAATACATATGGACAACTAGGAGATGGAACAACAACAAATTCATCAGAATTTAAACAAGTACCAAATTTAACAGATGTAATACAAATATCAGCAGGCTCAAACACAATGCATGTATTGAAAAAAGATGGAACTGTATGGTCATGGGGAAGAAATGACTGTGGAGAATATGGAGATGGAACAACTGTAAGCAAAGAAGATTTAACACCATCTCAAATGATAAAAGTAACAAATGTAATGCAAATTGCAGCAGGAAATTTGCACACAGCAGTATTAACAGCAGAAGGAACAGTGTGGGCTGCAGGACGAAACTCAGACTCACAATTAGGATTTGTGTATAACAACAAAGAAAACACATCTACACCACGAGAAATGCAAGGATTATCAGAAGTAAAGGAAATAGCATGTGGAGAATATAATACATTAATGTTACAAAAGGATGGATATGCATATGGAGTAGGAGAAAACTCAGATGGACAATTAGGAACAGGAGGAGCGACAACAATAACATCTCCAACATATATGAAAAACAGTAAAACAGGATATTCATTATCAGGAATAAAACACATAGCAAGTGCAGGAAGACTATTAATGGTAACGACAGGAGAAAACGGAATATATGTAGCAGGAGCGGCAGACCATGCACAAAACTTTACAGAAAGTACAACAAAAAGAACAACACTATATCAAACACAAACAGACAAAAAAGTATTAGCAATGGCATGTACAAGAAACATATCATATCAAACAGGATTAATTATAGATGAAAAAGGAAGAACATGGACAGTAGGATATGATGGACAAGGTCAAGTTGGACAAGGAGCACCAGAACATACAACCAAACCAGTAAATATTACAAAAACAAAAATAAGCTTAGCAGAAAATGGAATGATAAGTTTAAACCAAAAAGGAGATAAATACCAATTAAAACACACAGAAATAGTAGGACTAAGTTTCTTAACCAATAAATTATTAGATGAAGACATAGTGTATAGCTCTATGGATAATGAAGTGGCAACAGTGGACGAAAATGGAGTAATAACAGCAGTAGGAGAAGGAACAACATATATAAAAGTAAAAGATCAAAACAATGAAGTAACAAATGCAATAAAAGTAAGTGTAACAATAAAAAATAATGAAACACAGCCAAAAGTTGTAGGAGGAGGATACTATTTTGCAGCATTAAAAGGAAATGGAACAGTATATACATGGGGATATAATGGCAGTGGCCAATTAGGATTAGGAGATACAAACAATAGAACAGAGCCAACACAAACTAACATGAAAGCTGTAATAGACATAGCAGCAGGAACCGATCATACATTAGTGTTAAAAGCAGATGGAACAGTATGGGCAACAGGACTAAACAACTATGGCCAATTAGGAAATGGAACAACAGAAAATACAAACACATTTCAACAAGTAAAATTAAATGAAAATGGAGATTACTTGGAGAACATAGTATCAATAGCAGCAGGGTATACTGCAAGTTATGCAGTAACAGCAGAAGGAGAAGTATATGGTTGGGGAAGAAATGATGATGGAGAATTAGGAATAGGAAGCAAAAGTAGTGAGATAAATGAACTATATCCAGTAAAAATGAAAAAAGTATCAAAGATAATTCAAATAGCAGCAGGAGCAAACCATGCAATAATGCTAGATGCAGATGGAAATGTATGGTCAACAGGATACAATAGTTCAGGACAATTAGGAATAGGAAATACAGATATACAAGTGCAACCAAAACAAATGACATCAGTAAGTGGAGTAAAAGAAATAGCAGCAGGAACAAATCATTCAATAATGCTAGCAGAAAATGGATATGTATATTCAGTAGGAAATGATTCAAACTCACAACTAGGAAACGGAAACTCAACAAATATATCAACACCAACATATGTAAGAAACACATCAGGAAATTTAGTATCAGATGCAAAACATGTAAAAGCAGGAGGAGACTCAACATACATATCAAGAAAAAAGGATACAGAAGGAAAATCACAAGGAATGTATGTAATAGGATACAATAATTATGGACAACTATTTACACAAAACACAACAACTCAACCATATGCAAAAGAAGTAGAAAAAAACCTAGACATATTAGAAATAGCACCAACACAATACAGTACAGCGTTAATAGTAGATGGAGAAGGAAATGTATATACAGTGGGATATGATGGACAAGGACAATTAGGAAACGGAATATACGAAAATACAAAAAACAAAATATGTATAAGCAATATACAAGTAAAAGTAACATCCCAAATAATAAACTATCAAAATGTGGGAGAAAATAGTGAAAAAATACTAGCAAAAACAACAATAGGATTTAATCTAATAAAAGAAAATATAGAAGGAAGTACATATGAATTTAAAACATTAGATTCAGAAGTAGCAACAGTAGATGACCAAGGAACAGTAACAGCAACAGGAATAGGAACTACAAACATAAAAGTACATGATACAACGACAGACTCATGGAATGCAGTAAAAGTAAATGTAAATGGTTCAGAAAACAAAGCACAACCAAAAGTAGTAGGAGGAAATTGCCATTATGCAGCATTAAAAGGAAATGGAACAGTATGGACATGGGGATATAATGGAAATGGCCAATTAGGACTAGGTGATACAAACGCAAGAACAGAGCCAACACAGGCAAAAGCAGAAAAAATCTTAGAAGATGGAACAAAAGAAGAAGAACTAATAACAGATGCAATAGACATAGCAGCATCATATAATCACACAATAATATTAAGAGCAGACGGAACAGTATGGAGTACAGGATACAATCAATATGGAGAATTAGGAACAGGAGACACAGAAGAAAGAAAAATATTCACACAAGTAAAAGGTCCAAATGGAGAAGGAATCCTAGAAAACATAGTACAAATAACAACAGGATATTATACAGGATATGCCTTAACAACAAATGGAGAAGTATATGGATGGGGAAGTAACAGATATGGAGAATTAGGACAAGGAAGCAAATCAGATGACCCTGTTTTATATCCAACAAAAATGAAAAAAGTATCAAACATAATTCAAATATCATCAGGAGCAGAATACATAGTAATGCTAGATGCAGAAGGAAAAGTATGGGGAACAGGATATAATGGAAATGGACAATTAGGAATAGGAAACACAACATTACAAACATTGCCACAACAAATGACATCAATAAGTGGAATAAAAGAAATATCAGCTAAAAGTAATAATACATATATGTTAACAGAAGGAGGATATGTAGAAGGAGTAGGATACAATTATTACAGTCAATTAGGAGATGGAAGCTCAACAGATAGAACAACAGCAGTATATACAAAAAACACATCAAACAAATATGTATCAGATGCAAAACATATTTCAGCAGGAGAAAACTCAGTATTTATATCAAGAAAGAAGGACTCAGAAGGAAATCCACAAGGAATGTATGTAATAGGAAGAAATGACTATGGACAACTATTCACAGGAAACACAACAAGAGCATATTATGCAACAGAAGTAGAAAAAGAAAAAGATATACTAACAATGGCATTAACAGAAGGACAAACAGGATTAATGGTAGACGCAGAAGGAAATGTATATACAGTAGGATATAATGGACAAGGACAAATAGGAAATGGAACATATGAAAACACAACAGAAAAAGTATTTATAAGCCAAGTAAAATTAAACACAACACCAAAAGTAATAAACTACAAAAAAGCAGGAGACACAGGAGAAAAAATAGAATACACAGTAACAGCAGGATTCAATTTATTATATGAAGAAGTAGAAAAGGGAGAATGTGAATACAAAACACAAGATGACCAAATAGCAACAGTAGATGACAAAGGAGTAGTAACAGCAACAGGAACAGGAACAACATACATAAAAGTGTATAACAAACAAAATGACTGCTATGCAGCAGTAAAAGTCCAAGTAAATGGGGAACAAGGACGCACAGCTGCCAAAATAGTAGGAGGGGGAAATCATTTTGTAGCACTAAAAGCAAATGGAGAAGTATGGACATGGGGATATAATGGCTATGGTCAGCTAGGAATAGGAAATACAGAAACCAAAAATAGACCAACAAAAACAAACATCTATAACTCAAAAGACGAAACACAATCAACATATGCAATAGATGTAGCAGCAGGATATAGTCATACATTGGTATTAAAATCAGATGGAACAGTGTGGGCAGCAGGATATAATGAATATGGACAACTAGGAGATTCAAGCACAACAAATACAAGTGAATTTGTCCAAGTAACAGGAATACCAGAAAAAGTAATAGCAATAACAGCAGGAGGACATTCATCATATGCATTAACAGAAAGTGGAAAAGTATATGGATGGGGTTATAACTATGAAGGACAATTAGGAAGAGGAAGTACAAGTCAAAATAATCCAAATGCAACACCACAAAAAATGCAAAAAGTATCAAACATAATACAAATGTCAGCAGGAGATAACCATATAGTAATGTTAGATGCAGATGGAACAGTATGGAGCACAGGACATAACTATTATGGACAATTAGGAACAAATAACAAAACAAATTACAGCATACCACAACAAATGAGAACAGGAACAACAACAGTATTAAATAATATCAAAAAGGTATCAGCAGGAAGTCTACATACGCTAGCACTAGCAGAAAATGGAACAGTATATTCATTAGGATATAACTATTATGGACAATTAGGAACAAGAAATACAACAAACTACATGTTACCAGTAACAATGGTAGACTCAAAAGGAAACACTGTAACAGGAGTAAAAGATATAGAAGCAAATGGATACACAAGTATATTATCAATAAAACCAACAACAACAGGAACAGAAGGAAATCTAAGCCAAACAGCAGGAATATATGTTACAGGATACAACAACTATGGACAATTATTTAATCAAGACACAAAAACACTAACATCATTAACAAAAGTACAAGAAGACAAAAACATAATAACAATGGCAAGCACACAAAATATATCAAGCCAAACAGCAGCAATAGTAGATGATTCAGGTTTAGTATACACAGTAGGATATAATGGATATGGAGCAATGGGAAATAAAACAACAACAAGTACAACAGAACCAGCAAACATCTCAGAAGCAAGCCTAGAAGTAAACACAAGAAAAATAGTATTAAACTTAGAAACAAACAATCTAAGCAAACAAATAGAAGCAAAAACAGACTTAGGATTTAATCTATTAATAGACCAAGTAGAAAATGAAGAAATAACATACAAAACATTAGACGAAAACATTGCAACAGTAACAGATGCAGGACTAGTAACAGGACAAAAATATGGAACAACAAAAATAGAAGTATCAACAAATAAATTACCAAATAAAGTATTAATAGATGTACAAGTACTAAGAAAAAATGACAAAACAATAGCAAAAACAGTAAGTGGCACAGACTTTACACTAGCATTAAAAGCAGATGGAACAGTATGGACATGGGGATATAATGGCTATGGACAACTAGGATTAGGAGACAATTCAAACAGATATAGACCAACACAAATAAACATAGAAAATGTAGTAGATATAGCAGCAGGAAACAACCATGCTCTACTTGTAACAGCAGATGGAAAAGTATATTCATTTGGATCAAATAGTTATGGACAATTAGGAAGAACAGGAAATACATACACACCACAAGAAATACCAAACTTAGAAAACATAGAAAAAGTATCAGCAGGAAATTATCATTCTATGGCAATAGACAAAGAAGGAAATGTATATACATGGGGCTATAACCAAAACGGACAACTAGGAGATGGAACAAGAATAAGCAATAGTATACCAACAAAAATAAAATTAACAAACATAACAAAAATAGCAACAAAAAATAATACATCAGCAGCAATAGATGGAGATGGCAACTTATATACATGGGGATATAATAGCTATGGACAACAAGGAATTTCAATAGACAACATATATACACCAAGAAAAGTACCAACACTAGAACAAATAATAGATATAGCAGTAGAAAACAACACAATAATAGTATTAGACAAAAAAGGAGAGGTATTATCAAGTGGATATAACACATATGGAAACTTAGGAAACAATGCAACACAAACAAGAAAATCATTTGACAAAGTAATAGAAAAATACGAAACAATAACAACAGGAGAAGGAGAGGAAGAGACAACAACTACTACACCAGTTTATCTATCAGGAATAAAATCGATAGAAGCAGGAAATGAATATGCAGTTGCAATAAAAGAAGATGGAACAGCTATTTCATGGGGTTATAATGGCTATTCACAATCTTCAAATGGAACAACTACAAACAATTTATTACCAGTAGACTTAAAATATGGAAAAGACAAAGAAAACATAGATAAAATAATAAATGTATCAGCAGGAGAAGGAACAATAGTAGTAGTAAGAGAAGATGGAAAAGTATGGACTATTGGAAAAAATTATTCTGGACAATTAGGAAATAGTTCAGCAGTAAATTCAAATGAATTTGTATGTATAAGCAAACCTGTATTACTATTTGAAGAAACACCAATAAGAATAAAAGGAATAGGACAAAACAAAAATGCAAAAGTAAATATGTCACAAGGATTTAACCTATTATATACAACAATAGAAGACACAGACTTAACATATCAAATAAAAAATGAAAAAATAGCAACAGTAGAAGAAACAACAGGAAAAATAACAGCAGTAAAAAAAGGAAAAACAGCAGTAACAGTAACAGACAAAAAATCAGGAGAAACAACATCAGCAGATGTATATGTATTAGGAGAAGAAGATGTAACATTCCCACAAATCGAAACCCAAAATTATTCAACAGTAACTCTAAAATCAAATGGGGAGATATGGAGTTATGGATATAATGGATATGGACAATTGGGAACAGGAGACACAACATACAAAGTATTACCAACATATACAGGAATAAATAATATTACACAAATATCACTAGGAGGAACACACACACTAGCACTAGACACAGAAGGACATGTATGGTCTTGGGGATATAATGGCTATGGAGAACTAGGAAATGGAACAACAACAAGCTCAACAGAAAAAGTACAAGTAAAATCACCAGACGGAGAAGGAGTACTAGAAAACATAGTAGCAATATCAGCAGGAAATTATCATTCAATAGCATTAGATAAAGACGGAAATGTATATACATGGGGATATAACGGATATGGCCAATTAGGCTTAGGAAACACAACAAATACAGTACTTCCAGTAAAAGTAGACGACTTAGAAGGAATAATAAAAATAGAAGCAGGAAACTATACATCATATGTAATAGACAACAATAATCATCTATGGTCAACAGGATACAATTATTATGGAGAATTAGGAAATGGATCAACATCAAACAGAAGTAAATTTACACAAATTCAAACATTAGAAAATGTATCAGACGTATCTGCAAGTGAAACAAATAGTACAATAGTATTATTATCAGATGGAACAGTATGGGGATTTGGAAACAATACAAATAACCAATTAACAACTGTAGGAGGAGCAACACCACAACAATTAAAAGGACCAGACGGAATGTTAAAAGATATAACATCAATATCAGTTGGATATTATACAGGATATGCAATAACATCAGAAGAAAAAGTATTAGCATGGGGATTAAACAACTACTCACAATTAGCATCAGGAACAACAGAAACAAAATCAACACCTGTATATATGAAAGAAAAAGACGGAAATGACTTTACAGATTCAATGATAGTATCAGGAGGAAGATACAGTGCAGAACTAGCAAAAAGTGATGGAACAGTATGGGGAGTAGGATATAATGGATATGGAAATATAGGAGATGGAACAACAAATTCTAAAAATCAGATAACATGTATATCAACACCACATATAAAATTAGAAGAAAGAGAAGTAACACTAAAACTATCAAATCCAAACTATCAAATAAATCCAAAAACTGTATATGGATTCAACATATTATTTGAAGAAACAGAAAATGAAGGATTTACATACAAAACATCAGACGAAACAATAGCAAAAATAGATGAAGCAACAGGAAAAGTTACAGCAACAGGATTAGGAAAAGCATATATAACAGTAACAGCAAAAGGAACAGAAGAAGAAACAAGAGTAGTAATAAACGTAATAGGAGAAAACAAAAAAGTAGAAGAAAAGGTTCAAGTAGGAAGTTCACATTCACTAGCACTAAAACAAGATGGAACAATCTGGAGTTGGGGAAACAACACAAGTGCAATAAATACAACAGAACCAATACAAATAGAAAAAGGAAAATACAAAGAAACAAAAGAAATAGAAACACCAGAAGGAACAACACAAACAACAACAACAGAAAAAGAAATAGACTTAAACAACATAAAAGACATAGCTGTAGGATATAATCATAACCTAGCATTAGACAGCGAAGGTCATGTATATTCATGGGGATACAATGGCTATGGACAATTAGGAGATGATTCAACATCAACAAAAGAAATACCAACAAGAATAGAAAGCTTAGAAGAAATTGAAAAAGTATATTGCTATAAAGATGTAAGTATAGCAATAAATAAACAAGGAGAAATTTATATATGGGGATATAAATATAATAAAACTCCAACAAAAATCAATTTCTATGGAAAAGCAATAAGTCTAAATGAAAAACTAATATTAGCAGAAGATGGAAGTGTATGGAACTTATCAGATAACCCATCAAAAATAGACGGATTAAAAAATATAGTAGAAGTAACATCAGGAGAAAACCACTATGCAGCATTAGATTCAAAAGGAAAAGTATGGGTATGGGGATATAACAGATATGGACAATTATCACAAGGAAACACAACAAATGTAGGAACACCAACAACAGTAAAAACACAAGATACAGAAGGAACATCATATCAAGACCTAGAAAATATTGTAGAAATACAAGCAGGAGAAAACACTTTACAAATGTTATCAAGTACAGGAGAAATCTATATTTCAGGATATAATGGCTATGGACAATTAGGAGAAGGAGAAAGCACAAGTAATATAACAATAGCAAAAAAAGCAAAAAATATGGACCAAGTAAAAAATATAGACACAAACACAAACCATAGTATAGCATCAGACAGAAGTGGATTTGTATATACAACAGGATACAACGGAAATGGACAATTAGGAATAGGTTCAAATGTATCAACAAATGAATATACAGTAATAGGAGACACATATGTACATGTAAGTGAAAACAGAATATCAATAGAAGAAGGAAAAGACAAACAAGTAACAGCAACACTAGACAATAAGTTCAACTTAATAAATGACCTAGTAGACCAAAACAACATCACCTACGAAACACTAAATAATGAAATAGCAATAGTAGACCAAGATGGAACAATCCATGCAAATAAAATGGGAACAGTAGAAATAATAGCAACACACACAATAACACATAAATCAACAACAATATTTGTACAGGTAGTACCAGTAGGAAAAGTAACAGTACCAAAATTAGAAATAGGAGCTACACATACAGCAGCATTAAAAACAGATGGAACTGTATGGACATGGGGAAGTAACTCATATGGACAATTAGGAACAGGAGACAATATAAATAAAGCAATGCCAGCAAAAGTAATGGATATAGAAAACGCAATAGATATATCAGTAGGAAGCTATAACACAGTAGTAGTAAAAGATGATGGAACAGTATGGAGCTTTGGATATAATGGATATGGTCAATTAGGAGATGGAACATCTTCAAGTAGAAATACACCAGTTCAAGTAATAAAACAAAACGGAAAACCACTAGAAAAAATAGTAAAAATATCAGCAGGAACAAACAAAACAATAGCATTAGATGAAAATGGAAATGTATGGGTTTGGGGAAATACATACAAATCAACAGCAACAAAATTAACAACAATAAATAATGCTATAGACATCTCACCAAGCTATGTGGTAACACAAACAGGAAAAGTGTATACATTAGAAGGAGAAAAACTAGAAATAGATAATATCCTAAGAGTATCAGAAGGTACAAATCATGCACTATTCCTAACAAAAGAAGGAACAGGATATAGCATAGGAGCAAATTCAAATGGTCAATTAGGAGATGGAACAACAGTAAGCAAAAACTCACCTACAGTGATAAAAACAGAAAAAAGTAATCTAACAGACATCAAAGAACTAAAAGCAGGATCAGGAAGTTCAATGGCAATAATGAAAAATGGAGACACATATACATGGGGAAGCAACAACAACAATAAATTAGGAACAACTGCAACAAAAAACCAAATATATCCAACTAAATTAGAAAATGTAAACACATCTATTTCAGGAGATATTGGAACAGATAATGGAGGCATTATAGATACCCAAGGATTTGTATACATGTGGGGATTAGGAACATATGGAAACCTAGGAAACAGTTTATATAATACATCTGTAGAACCAGTATTAGTAGGAGCAGAAGAAGCGGGATTAGACGAATATGACATTATATTACACCTAGGAGAAACACATCAAATAACAGTAACAAACAAAACATTTAATGTATTAAAAGAAATACAAGAAACAGGAACAATAAACTACAACATTGGAAACAGCAATATAGCAAGTATTTCAAACACAGGACTTGTAACAGGACAAAAAGAAGGAAAAACTACAGCAATAGTAACAAAAGCTGATACAGGAGCAACAAGTATAGCAAATGTAACAGTATTACCAGAAGGTGTAGAAATAGAACCAATGGCATTAACATGTATGTCACACACAGTAGTATTAAAAGCAAATGGAACAGTATGGGCATATGGACTAAATTCAAGTTATGAATTAGGAAATGGAACATCAATAAGTAGTGATAGACCTATCCAAGTATCATTCCCAAGCAACATAAAAATAACACAAATAGCAGTAGGAAACACACATAACTTAGCATTAGACACAGAAGGTAATGTATGGGTATGGGGAGTAAATTCAAATAATGCATTAGGAACAAAACTAAAAACTACACCATCACGTTTAGGAATAAGTAATGTAAAGAAAATAGCAGCAAACAATGACCAAAGCATGATATTAACAAAAGACGGATATGTATATGTATGGGGACTAAACTCAAATGGGGAATTGGGAGTAGGAACATACAAAGAAGTAAAAACACCAACATTACTAAACTATGTAAATAACATATTAGACATATCAATAGGAAAAAATCACACAATGTTATTAACAACAAAAGGTAAAGTTCTAACAAGTGGTCTAAATAGTTATGGACAAACTGGAAAAACAGAAGGAAAAACAAATATCTTTACACAAATAGAAGTACCAGCAACAGTAGGAAAAATATCAGCAGGAGATAACCACAGTGTATTACTAACAACAAATGGAGAAGTATATACATTTGGATATAATGAAAATGGACAATTAGGATTAGGAACAAAAACAAATGTAACAATACCAACCAAAACAAATATGACAAACATCATGGAAATATCAGCAGGAAGAAACCACACAGTAGTATTAGGAGCAAATAGAGTATTATACTCTACAGGTTCAAACAGTAATGGACAACTAGGAATAGGAACAAAAGATGATAAATTGTTATTCACGGAAATAACAAAAGTACAAGACATGATGTCAATATCATCTGGAAATACATACAATGTAGCAATAAAATATGATGGAAATGTATATGGATGGGGAGACTACTATCATGGAACAGCATCAGTAAAAACAAAAACAAACAGCAGAGTACCAGTAAAAATAGGAAATGACTCATCATATGCAGAAGAGCCAGAAATAACTGTTAATGTAAATGGAGCAAAACAAATACAAATAACTCCAAAATACAGCTTTAATGTATTTAAAGAAGACAACGAAGAAGATAGCGATTTCCAATATGAATCACTAAATGAGGATATAGCGACAGTAGGAGAAAATGGTTTAGTAACAGGAGTAAAAGTAGGAACAACTTGGATAAAAGTAAAAGAAGTTGCAACAGGAAAAGAAAACATAGTAATAGTAAGAGTAATAGAATCAGATTCAAAATATGCTTCAAAAATAGCAGGAGGAGATGGATATGCAGCAGTATTAAAAGCAGATGGAAGTATATGGGGATTTGGATATAACTCAGATGGACAATTAGGAAATGACAAATTAGCACCAATAAATGTGCCAAGTCAAACAAACATACTAGCCACATACAAACAAATCGAAGCAGGAAAGAAATTCACAATAGCATTAAGAGAAGATGGAACAGTATGGGCATGGGGAGATAACACATATGGACAACTAGGCCAAGGAAATAGGGTATCAGCTAAAAAACCAGTACAAGTACAAAACCTAACAAATATAGTATCAGTTGCAGCAGGAGATAATCATGCAATAGCAATAGATAAATTAGGAAATGTATATACATGGGGATTAAACAGTAAGGGACAACTAGGAAATAGAACAACAGAAACAGTAAGTATACCAGAAAAAATAACAGGACTAGATAACCAAGTGGTTAAAGTAGCAGCAGGTGGAAATCTAAGTGCAATAATAGATTCAACAGGAGATGTATATGTATTTGGAGACAATAGCAAAGAACAAATCGAAGAATTTAAATATAATTATGATGAATTTGGACAAAAAATATTGCCAGCATTAAATACATATGTATCGCAACCGATAAAAGTTCAAACAGTTGAAAATGCTGTAAAAGTACAATGTTTGCAAACTGGAATAGTAGTGTTAAAAACAGATGGAAGTGTAGAAAGAACAACAAAATATGCAAAACAAGCTAATGCCCAAAAAACAACAGTAATAAACTCAGGAATGGTAGACATATCAGGTAAAAACGAAAGTGTAGTATTACTAGATAAATATGGTGCAAGCTATACATATGGGGATAATAGCAAAGGCCAAGCTGGAATAGGCGAAACAAGTGCAAGTGTAATATTACAAAAAATACGAATAGCAGAAGAAAAAACATATTTGACAGTAGGAGCAGGCTATAAAGATAATTATGTAATAGATACAGAAGGATTTGTATATGGAGCAGGAGCAAATGAATATGGTCAATTAGGAAACAGCACTTATGATGAAAGTTATGACTTTACATTAGTAGGAGACAGAAATTTTGAAATTGTACCAGATGCAAGAACTATGAAACAACCAGAACAAGAAACAGTAAAAATAGTAGCTAATATATTCAATGTATTTAACCATAATGAAAGAGCACTAACAGATTATGATTGGAAATCAAGTAATACAGATGTAGTAACAGTAGATAATGGTGTATTAGCATCTCAAGACATGGGAACAGCTACAATAACAGCTACAGATAAAGCAACAGGAGTAAAAGCAACAGCACTAAGAGTAGTACAACCATTAGATGAGCAAAGAATACAAAGTATTACTGTAAATAATAAAGAGGCAAAAGTATCAGGTGAAAACAAATATGAAGTGTCTGTAGAAAAAAATCTAGATGGAACAGGAACTTTAAAAATAACAACAAAAGATTCAGCAGATGAAATAAGTATTGATGGAGGAACAACATATGTAATAGGAGGAACATTAACACAAGATATACCATTAGACACAAATCCAACAGTACAAAAAATTAAAGTAAAAGCAAGTAATGGAAAAACAGTAGACTACATATTAACAATAAACATATTGTCAAATGATGCAAGCCTAGAAAGTCTAACAATAGACAATGTACAAGCAACATCAATAAGTTCAACAGAATACGAAATAATTGTAAAAGATACTGTAACAAAGCCAGAGGTACATGCAGTAGCAAGTGATTCAAAAGCAACAGTAAGTATAGATGCAAGTATAGAAGAAACAAAAGAAACAACAAAGACAGTTGATATGACAACTGTTATAAAGAAAACAATACCAGTTCAAGTAACATCAGAAAATGGTGACAAAGTAACATATACATTAACAATATATAAAGAAGATGCACTAACACAATTAGAAACAATAACAGTAGATGGAAAAGAAGCAACAAAAATAGGAAATACATCATATAAAGCAACAATACCAGCAGATGCAGATTATAGCACAATAATGGCTAAAACTTTATATAGTAAAGCAAGAGCAGAAATAAATGAATTGGGAGAAGAAACACAAGTTACAACAAAAGTAGTAGCAACGACCCAAGAACAAACAATAGTAAAAATCTACGTAAGAGCAGGAGAAGGAGAAAACGAAAGAGAAAAAGAATACACATTAACATTAGACAAACAAGGAACAGAGTTAATACAAGGTATATTCTCACTAACAGTAAATGGACAAGAAATAGAGCCAATAGGAAATATATATAATGCATACATAAGTGAAAATGCTGAAACAGTAGCAGTAACTGCTATCACTATTAATGATAATGACTTAGTAAAAATTGGGGAAACAGAAGCTAAAGTTCATATATCAACAGAAGAATTAGAAATAGCAGAAGAAGAAACAACATATAGAATAACTGTAACTGATCCAGAAGACAGCACAAAAACAAAAGAATATATATTGAAAATAAGAAAACCATCAGCAGACAATTCACTATTATCAGTAACAGTAGGAAACGAAGAATTTTCTAAAGTAGCAACAAGAGAAGCAGGAACAAACAACTTTAAAGTAAATATCTCAGACAAATATAGTGAAGTAGATGTAATAGGAACAGTAGGTTATGACCAAGCAAAAGTAAGTGTAAATGGAGAAAAATACGAAACTAAGATATCCACAAGATTGGTAGAAATTGGGAAAAATGAACCAACAAAAGTAGAAATTTTAGTAAAAGCACTAAATGGAGAAGTAGCAACATACACACTAGAAATTTACACAGAAAATAGTAATACAAATTTAAAGAAAGTAACTGTAGATGGAAAAGAAGCAACAATAAGTAGTGTATCAGAAGACACATATGAATATACTTTAGACAAAAAAGCAGGCAAAATAACAATAGGAGCAATAGCAGAAGAACTAACAACAAAAGTAGGAATAAACACAAATGAACAAGAATTAGGAGCAACCTACAGAGAAATAAAAATGGAAGGAAGAACATTAACAGTAAATATACCAGTAACAGCAGAAGATGGAACAACAAGAGTATATAAACTAATAATACATGCGCTTCCAGACAATGTAAATTTATTAAGTGTAAAAGTCAATGGAAAAGCAGCAAATGCAGTACCTGTAAACAAATATGAAACACGAGTAAACAAAAATGACACATTATTTGAACTATATGTAATACCAGAAGACGAAAAAGCAAAAGTCCAAATAGAAAACAATATAGAAGTTACAGGAACAGCCAGTGCAACAATAGCAAAAGACACAGAAGAAGTACAAGTAAAAATAAAAGTAACAGCACAAGACGGAACAACACAAGAATACACACTAATAGTTACAAATCAATCAGATGATTGCAAATTAGCAATTTTAAAAGTAGATGGAGAAACACTTGAAACAGATGCAGATGGAAAATATCATATAACAAAGAAATACTTAACATCATCTGTAAATATAGACGCAATAGCAAATAATAGTTATGCAACAGTAAGTATAAATGGAACAACACCAACACAAGAAGAACAAAAAGCAAGTGTTACAACATCAGACTTAGAAAACACAATCACAATAACAATAAAAGCAGAAGATGGAACAAGTAAAGATTACACATTAATAGTAGACAAACTACCAAATGAAACTGGAGCAACAATAACAATCAACTATGAAGAAAATGGAGAAACAAAAGAAAAAGTAATAGAATTAGACAGGAATAACAAAGGAACAATAAGAATAGGAAATCAAGAAAGTGTAAATCTAAAAGTAGTTGCAAAAGACGAATTAGCCCAAATCTCAATAGATGGAAGTATAGCAGAACCAAAAGAATCAACAAAAGAAATAATAACAACAGAAGAAACAACAAGTGTACCAGTACAAGTAACAGGACAAGATGGAACAATAGGAAACTATGAAATAACAATAATAAGAGCATCAAATAATGCAGAACTAAAATCAATAGATGTAAAAGGAATAGAAAATGGGGATATTCTAAAAACATCTGACAACACATATCTAGTAAAAGTACCAGACACAATGGAAAATGTTGATATAACAGCAATAGCAGAAAGCAGCTATGCAACCGTAAAAATAGCAGATGGAGACTATTCAGAAAACAACACACAAAATGCAACAATAACAATGGATGAAGGAACAAAAGAAATAACAATAACTATAAAAGCAGAAAACGGAGAAACAAAAGAATATAAAGTAACAATACAAAAAGTAACAGACTTAGGATTAGAAAGTGTAAAAATAGATGACAATGAATGTACAATAAAAAACGGAAGTTACGAAATATTTATAGATAGAAATGTAACACAATCAGCACTAAAAGTAAAACCAAAAAATCCAAAAGCATTAATATCAATAAAACAAGGAGTAGAAGGAACTTATGGAGAAGAAAAAACAGCAGAAGAACACATAGAACAAATACAAATAACAGGAGAAGAAACAACAGTAATAATCCAAGCAAAAGATCCAAATGACCCAACAAGAATAAAAGAATATTCTGTAACAATCAAATACAAATCAAATAATGCAGACTTAGAACTAATCCAAGTTGATGGAAAAGACGCAATAGAAACAGAAGAAGGATATTATGCAGTAACAACAGAAACCGCTACAACAGCAAGAATATATGTAAAAGCAACAAACGAATATGCCAAAGTAACAATAGGAGACAATGAAGCTGAACAAGGAGCAAGCAGAAGAACAATAACACTAAGTCAAGAAAAGAAAACAATAATACAAATAACAATAAAATCACAAGACGAAAGTGTAACAAAAACATTCAATGTAATAATAGAAAGAAAATCAGATGACACAAGTTGTAACATAAACATAAACAACGAAACAGCAGACGAAATAGACACAACAACAAATACTTACACAAAATACATTGAAAGAAATGATACACAAGCAACAATCCAAGTAACAGCAAACAATGACGAAGCAACAATAGAAATGGCAGGAAATACACAAACAAAAACAATAACAACAACTGTAGACATAGCAAGTGAAATAACAGAAATAACAGCCACTGTAACAGCTGAAAATGGGGAAACAGCTGAATACCATATCAGAATTGTAAAAAAATCAACAGACACAAGCATAAAAACAGTAAAAGTAGATAACAAAGTAATATCAGAAGTAGACGGAAAATATGTAGCAACAGTATATGATAAGGGAAAAGACACACAACAAGCACTAATAGAAGTAACAGCAAATGAATCACACGCAAAAATACAAATCGGAGATGGAACAGAATGGCAACAAACTCCAGCAACATCAACTGAAATATTTAAAGACGGAAATAGAAAAATAACATTAAATATTAATGTACAAGCACAAGATGAACAAACAGAAAGTATAACAAAAGAATTAGAAATAAACTTGATATCAGATGATGTAAGTATAAAAGTTGTAAAAAACGGTGAAAATGTTGTGACAAACTATAATGCCGAAACACACACATATAAAGAATATCTATCAAGAGATATAGAACAAGTGAGTCTATCAATAGAAGCAAATAATATGTATACAACAATAACATCAGGAGAGACAACAGGAACACCAATCATATCAATAAACAACATATCTGTAAAAGACCAAGAGGAAGTATATATAACATTTGCAGCAATTGCAGAATCAGGAAGAACGCAAGAATATACAATACAATTATTAAGAAAATCAAGTAATGCAGATGCAGAACATATCTACGTAGATGGACAGGAAATCACAGATAGATTTGCAGATAAAGACTCAGTACCAACATGCATAGTATCAATTGGAAAAACAAAAGATTCAAGTACAATAAGAGTTGTTCCAGAAAATGAATTTGCAAGTATAAAAATAGGGGATACAGAAGAAACAATAGGAGAAACGTCACAAAGAATACCACTAGATTTATCAAATGGAACAATAACAGTACCATTAGTAATAACATCACAAGATGGAACAGTGACAAAAACATATAATATAATGTTTGTACGTTTATCAAATGATACAAAAATACAATGGTTAGAAGTAAATAATAAGCACATAATTGAAGATGAAAGTGGAAACTATGAAGTAACTGTAAAATCATCAGAAGAAATAGCAAAAGTAAAAATAGTATTATCAAATATTTTAGCAAAAGTAACAATGGGAGGAGAAGAAAAACAAGGACAATTAGAAGAAAACGTAATCCTACCAAATGGAGACATAGTAAAAACAATAACAGTAACAGCAATAGACGGAACTATAAGAACTAGTACATTAACAATCCATAAAGCACAACCTAATTTAGGATTAGAAAAAGTATATTTAGATGGAAGATTAGCGACTAAGGTAGATGATAAGACATTTGAAATTGGTGTTGAGAAAGGAACAACACAGGCTCAAATAAAAGCAATAGCAAGTAATCCAGATGAATATGTAAGCATAAAAGGAAACACAGGTGTCCAAGGAGAAAATATATATACAAATTGCTCACTAGCAGACAAAGAAATACCAATAAAAGTAACCGCAATGTTTGATGGAGAAATAGACCAAGAAAAAGATTATGTTTTAAAAATAAAAGAAATAGAAGAACCAGATATATTGGAAGATTTGAAAGTGAAAATTAAAGTAGACGATGAAGAAGTTACTCAAGGAGAAGATGGAATGTATTTAGTAGAAGTAGATAATAGCCAAGATAACAGCTCATTATGGGCAGAAGTAACAACAGAAACATCACAAGTAAAAATAAAAGATACAAATGGAGAGACATCATATGATTCACCATCAAATCAGAAAAATATAAGTTTAAAAGAAAACATAACAGATGTTACTGTAACAGTAAAAAATGGAGCAGGGGAAGAAAAAGAATACATAGTAAGAATACAAAAGAGACAACCTGCAATAACTGGAAAAGTAATAACACAAGCATCAGATCAAGCAAATCAAACAGCAACAATAAAGGTATATAAAACATCAGACACGAGAAACGAAAATGATGCAGATAATCCAAGAGAGTTAATTAAAGAAATTGAGATAAAACTAGATGGAAGTTATACTTTAGACTTAAAACCAGATGAATATGACATAGTAGTAACAAAAACATCATACTTAGAATATAGATTGACAAATGTATTAGTAAAAGATGGAGAAACGATTGCTATAAATGATATCTATATCTATGCAGGAGATCTAGACGAAAATGGAGAAATAGAAATAGAAGATTTAACAAACATTATAGAAAACTATGGAGAAATAACACAAGATAACAAAGATGAAAAAGGAAAATATGACTTAAATGAAGATGGCATAGTAAACAAACTAGACAGAAACATCTTAAAAGAAAATTATGGAAAAACAAAAACAACAGAACAATGGGTAGATCCAAATCCATCGACAACAGCAAATTCAATAGTAACACACTCAACAGAATCAACATTAAGCTCAGAAGTTAAGTCTAAGGCAGTAGTAGAAGAAAATAAGGGTACAACAGGACAATCACAAATCTTTGTAAAACCATTAAAAGGACAATATACAATAACATCTGCATATGGAACAAGAACACATCCAACAACAGGAGAAGTAAAAAAACACACAGGAATAGATATAGCAGGAACACATCATGCAGAAGTATTGTCAATAGCAGATGGAGAAGTAACTTATGCAGGAGTACAAAAAGGATTTGGTAATAGTGTAGAAATTAAACATGTTGTGAATGGGGAAACAATATATAGTTTCTATGCACACTTATCAAAAATAGATGTACAAAAAGGTCAAAAGGTAAAACAAGGAGAAACAATAGGATTAGAAGGAGGAGACCCTAAGACAGATCAGAATGTAGGAAATTCAACAGGACATCATCTACACTTTGAGATAAGAAAAGCAAGTGGATATGGAAATGACATAGATCCAACAAAATACATATAGATGTTTTTGGAAACTGATAAAAAATATCCGAAGCAATTATTCAAGGACAGAGCAAAAATATGCTCTGTCCTTATATTAATTTGATAGATATGAAGTGAATCAAAAAAGAATAAAATTAATTCTATCAAAAATATTTTTATCAGTAAATTAAATTTTATACAAACCATAAATTAAATTATTCTTGAAAAGTATTGCAAAATATAGTAAAATAGATAATATTAATTATAAATATTACC
>ULVW01085726.1_pt1 | contig 21683 bp, 19 predicted proteins | sample 1959801 | NCBI WGS metagenome assembly ULVW01 (sample SAMEA4835796, study PRJEB28245) | human gut metagenome | biome: gut microbiome; material: fecal sample | place: Denmark | collected 2008
CTGCCGCCCCTGCCGCACCTGCCGGCGCAGCACTTGCTGCCGGCGAGGTCGTAAAAAGCCCAATGCCCGGCAACATTCTTAAGATCAATGTTGCGCAGGGTCAGAAGGTCAACGAGGGCGACGTGCTTATCGTCCTTGAGGCCATGAAAATGGAAAACGAGATCGTCGCAACCAAGTCCGGCACCGTCGCTCAGATCGTCACGGCCAAGGGCGCAGTAGTCGAGACCGGTGCTCCTCTTGTTGTCATAGCATAAGGAGGTAACGGATGGACATTCTGGGTACTCTCCAAAAGCTTTCGATGGAATCCGGCTTCGCCGCGTTTTTCGTCACCGACGGCGGCTGGAAAAACCTCATCATGATAATCATTGCCTTTGTGCTCCTGTACCTTGGCATAGTCAAAAAGTTCGAGCCTCTGCTGCTGTGCGGCATAGCCTTCGGCTGCCTGCTGACAAACCTGAGCTACTTCATCGGCATGGGTGAGAACGCGCTGTATCACCCCGAGCTGTGGGAGGCATTCCTCGATGAGGCAAGCCCCTATTATCACAGCTACGGCCATGTAATGGCGAACGCAGGCCTGCTCGACTTCTTCTACATCGGCGTAAAGGCCGGCATTTATCCCTCGCTTATCTTCCTCGGTGTCGGCGCAATGACCGACTTCGGACCGCTGCTGGCTAACCCCAAGAGCCTGCTTCTCGGCGCTTCGGCTCAGCTCGGCGTTTTCGTCGCATTCCTCGGCGCTATCGCTCTGGGCTTCACAGGCCCCGAGGGTGCATCCATCGGCATCATCGGCGGCGCAGACGGCCCGACCGCAATATTCTTAACAACAAAGCTTGCGCCTCATCTGTTAGGACCTATCGCCATCGCCGCGTATTCCTACATGGCGCTCATCCCGCTCATTCAACCGCCTCTTATGAAGCTTTGCACAACAAAGGAAATGCGCGAGGTGAAAATGGAGCAGGCGCGTGAGGTCTCCAAGGCCGAGAAGATCATCTTCCCGATCGTTGTCGCAACCTTCGTCATTCTGCTTCTGCCCTCGACCGCTCCGCTGGTCGGCTGCCTGATGCTCGGCAACCTCTTCCGTGAGTGCGGCGTGACCGACCGTCTGTCGGATACCGCTCAGAACGCGCTGATGAACATCGTAACCATCTTCCTTGCGACCTCAGTCGGCGCAACGATGGTCGCTCAGAACTTCCTGAGCGGCGCAACGATCAAGATCATTATCCTCGGTCTGTGCGCATTCGCCATCTCTACCATCGGCGGTCTGCTCGGCGGCGTTGTCATGTACTACGCTTCCGGCAAGAAGATCAACCCCCTCATCGGCTCGGCCGGTGTTTCCGCAGTCCCCATGGCCGCGCGTGTTTCCCAGGACGTCGGCAGAAAGTACAACAAAACGAACTTCCTGCTCATGCACGCAATGGGTCCCAACGTCGCAGGCGTTATCGGCTCGGCTATCGCGGCAGGCTTCCTGCTCTCCGTCTTCGGCGGCTGATAAAAACAGATTTAAGGCATGTGTCATACGGCACATGCCTTTTCTTTATTGTATTGTCATTGTAAAATGTTAATAAAATATCATTTTTTCACCGCAAAGCTATTGACAATGCGCCGCAATGCTCATATAATCTAAAACACTCGTTACAAAACATTTGTTTTAAAACATCAGTTTTAATTCAAGGAGAGATCTTAATGCCCCCGAAACCCAAATTCTCAAAAGAAGAGATAATAGATGCCGCGCTTGATATCGTAAGCCGTGACGGAGTCGCGGCGCTCACGGCGCGCGAGCTTGGCGAAAAGCTCGGCTGCTCGTCAAGCCCGATATTCACCGTTTTCAAAAGCATGGATGAGGTCATGCAAGCCATCCGCATTGAGGCAATGCGCCGCTATGACGAATATGTCAGCCGTGCGCGCGACTACTATCCGTCGTTCAAAGCCATCGGCATTCTCATGCTGCGTTACGCCAAGGAGCAGCCGAAGCTCTTTCAGCTTCTGTTCATGACCGAAAACGCGCAGGCGCGGCGTTTTGACGATGTTTTCGACACTTTGGGCGAAACGGCAAAGCTGAGCATCGAATTTGTCATGAATGATTACGGACTTACGACAGATGAGGCCCATTTTCTGTTCCAATACGTCTGGACATTCACCTATGGTGTGAGCGCAATGAGTGCAACGGGAATGTGTGATTTTTCCGAGGATGAGCTTGTCAGTATGCTCGGAAACGAGTTCATGGCCGTCATGAGCTTTATAAAGTCCGGCATGCTCGACAGCATCATAACCGGCATCCGACCGGTAAAGCGCGATGGAGCCGACGGCGCTGCGCTCGGGACTATTGGTTTTGAAAAGAGCGAATAAGTATGCATATCACGTTCATATAAGTTTGCCTTTTTGTTGCTGTTGTCTTGTACTTTATTAGAAAAATGGCTTTTGCGACCAATAGCAACCGCCGGTTGACACATTTTCCGCCCGGCTTTATAGCCTGCAACCGCAAAAAATGTTACTGTCAGCACACAATCCAACTGACAGGAGGAAATCAACCATGATACTCGCAGATAAAATCATCAATCTACGCAAAAAGGCCGGATGGTCGCAGGATGAGCTTGCGTCAAAGCTCAACGTAACGCGCCAGTCCGTTTCCAAATGGGAGGGCGCGCAATCGATCCCGGATATGGAGCGTATTGTTCAGATGAGCAGGCTCTTCGGCGTGACGACGGACTATCTTTTAAAAGACGAGCTTGAGACCGAGGAGTTTTCCTCCGCCGATGCCGACGCCGGCACCTCGCTGCGCCGCGTGAGCATGGAACAGGCGTCAAATTATCTGGCGCTGCGCAAGGCAGCCGCGCCGAGGATAGCCCTTGCAACGCTTTTGTGCATTGTCTCACCGATCGTCATGATCGTGCTTGCATGCGCAAGCGAATTCGGCTATCTGGGCATAAGCGAGGACGCCGCGGCCGGTATCGGACTTTGCGTTATGCTCTGCATCGTTGCCGCCGCAGTCGTCATCTTCATCCGCACAGGTCATGCATCGGCCGAGTTTGAATTTCTCGAAAAAGAAGAGTTTGAGACCGAGTACGGCGTTGCAGGCATGGTAAAAGAGCGCAAAAAGGAATTCGGTGAGCAGTATTCGCGCCTGAACGCCGTCGGAACGGCGCTGTGCATACTCTCGGTCCTGCCGATCTTCGCTTCCCTGGCATTCTCAGCGCCCGACATATGGGCCGGCATTTCCGTCGCAGTGCTTCTGCTTATTGCCTCGTTCGGCTGCTATGCCTTCATACGCGCAGGAGTTTACAATGCGGCAATGGATAAGCTTCTCGAGGAGGGCGACTATACGCGCGAGAACAAGCGCAAAAGTCCGGTTTTCGGCGCTATAAGCACAGCCTACTGGCTCGTTGTCACGGCGCTTTTCCTCTACCTCAGCTTTGGTCCGAGCGGCAACGGTCAGCCCGGCACGCTGTGGTATATCTGGGCCGTCGCCGGCGTTCTGTACGGCGCGATCGTTGCATTTAAAAACGTTTTTGTCCGCAAAGGCGGCAAGAGATAGGAGCTTATATGGAACAGCATATAATTGAAATATCACATCTGAATAAAAGCTTCGGCGGCATAAAGGCCGTAAGCGATCTTTCTTTTCATGTGCGGCGCGGCGAGCTTTTCGCATTTCTCGGCGTCAACGGCGCCGGAAAGAGCACGACCATATCCATCATGTGCGGCCAGCTCAAGGCCGACAGCGGCAGCGTCATCATAAGCGGCCACGATGCCGACCGCGACATTGCGCAGATAACGTGCAAGCTCGGCGTCGTGTTCCAAAGCAGCGTGCTCGATAAGCCGCTGTCGGTGCGCGATAATCTTGAAAGCCGCGCCGCGCTTTACGGCATAACGGGCGCGGAGTTTGAAAAAAGGCTCGGTGAGCTGTGCGAGCTTCTTGAGCTTTCCGAGCTTCTTGACCGCAGCGTCGGCAAGCTCTCCGGCGGTCAGCGCCGCAGGATAGACATTGCCCGCGCCCTGCTGCACAGGCCTGAGATCCTGATTCTCGACGAGCCGACCACCGGCCTCGATCCGCAGACGCGCAGGCTCCTGTGGAGCGTTGTGCGCTCGCTGCGTGAGAAAGAGAACATGACCGTTTTCCTCACGACGCACTACATGGAGGAGGCCGCCGACGCGGACTACGTCGTTATTCTCGACAGCGGCCGCATAGCAGCCGAGGGCACGCCCCTTGCGCTGAAAAACGCCTACACCGGCGACTACATAACCTTCTACGGAGCGCAGCCCGAGGCGCTGAGCGCGCTGGGGCTTGAATACGAAGCTCTGCGCGATGCGTACAGGGTGGCCGTTCCAAACACCGCCCAGGCCACGAAGCTCATAACCGAGCATCCCGAGCTTTTTGTCGATTATGAGATCACCAAGGGCAAAATGGACGATGTTTTCCTCGCCGTGACCGGCAAGGCTCTTTCGGGAGGTGGCGATTCATGAAAACGCTTTTAATTCTAACAAAGCGCAACTCAAAGCTCTTTTTCAAGGACAAGGGCATGTTCTTTTCCTCGCTGATAACTCCGGCGATACTGCTGGTTTTGTATGTAACGTTTTTATCCAACGTCTATCGCGACAGCTTTTTATCCGCGCTGCCCGAGGGCTTTGCGCTTTCCGACAGCATCATTGACGGCGTTGTCGGCGGTCAGCTTGCCTCGTCGCTTTTGGCGGTCTGCTGCGTTACCATTGCGTTCTGCTCGAACCTCTTAATGATCCAGGACAAGGTCACGGGTTCGGTGCGCGACCTCACCGTGACGCCGGTAAGACGCAGCGTGCTTGCAATGGGCTACTTTGCCTCGTCCGCGCTCGTCACGCTCATAGTGTGCCTCGTCACCTGCGGCATATGCTTTGCATATCTCGCCGCGATCGGCGGATGGTTTTTAAGCGGCGGCGACATTGCGCTGATACTTCTGGATGTTTTCCTGCTCACCCTGTTCGGCACGGCGCTTTCATCCTGCCTGCACTATTTTCTCACGACTCAGGGGCAGCTTTCGGCCGTCGGAACGCTTGTGAGCGCAGGCTACGGCTTTGTATGCGGCGCATATATGCCCATGTCAAACTTCCCCGTTGCTCTTCAGAAGGCGCTGTCGTTCCTCCCCGGCACCTACGGCACGAGCCTGCTGCATAACCACTGGATGCGCGGCGCGCTCGACGAAATGGGCAGCAGCGGCGTACCCTCGCAGGTCATCGATGCGATACGCGACGGCATCGACTGCAACATTTATTTTTCCGGCAAGGCCGTATCAGAACCTGCAATGTTTCTGATCGTTGCCGGGTCGGTGCTTGTCGTGACGGCAATTTACATTCTCATAAACGCACTGTGCCGCCCGAGATACGGTGACAGATGACAAACAAGAAATTAACGCGCTCAGCGGCACTGTATGCCTTAACGCGCATAGAAAAGGAGATATAAAACATGCTCGATATCAAAGGTCTGACAAAATGCTACGGCGAGAAAAAGGCTGTCGATGACCTCAGTCTGCACATCGCCCCCGGAACGATCTACGGCTTTATAGGCCATAACGGTGCCGGTAAGACAACAACGCTCAAATCCGTTGTCGGCATCCTCGATTTTGACGAGGGCGAGATCCGCATTAACGGCGTTTCCGTCAAGGATGATCCCATCGCGTGCAAGAAGGTACTTGCCTATATTCCCGATAACCCCGATCTGTACGAATACATGACGGGCATAAAGTACTTAAACTTCATTGCCGACATTTTCGGCGTAAGCCCCGAGGACAGAAAGGCTCGCATTGAAAAATACGCAGACCTTTTTGAGCTGACAAAGGATCTGGCTCAGCCCATTTCCGCTTACTCGCACGGCATGAAGCAGAAGCTTGCCATCATTTCGGCATGGATACACGCGCCCAAGCTCATCATCATGGATGAGCCGTTTGTCGGCCTTGACCCGAAGGCCGCGCATATTCTCAAGGGCATGATGCGCGAGCTGTGCGACGAGGGCGGCGCGATATTCTTCTCGACCCACGTTCTTGAGGTCGCCGAAAAGCTCTGCGATCAGGTCGCCATTATAAAGGGCGGCAAGCTCATCCGTTCGGGCACGATGAGCGAGGTCAAGGGTGATGACAGTCTGGAGGAAGTATTCCTTGAGCTGGAGGATGAGTCATGCTGAAAATTCTTCTGAAAAAGCAGCTTTACGAGCTTAACAGCAGCTTTTTCTACGACCGCAAAAAGGGCAAGGCGCGCGCGAAATCGACGAGCATCCTGTTCATCGTTCTGTACGCGCTGCTGATGATCGTCGTCATAGGCGGCATGTTCGCTGCGATGTCTTTCATGCTGTGCAAGCCCTTTGTCGGTCTGGGACTTGACTGGCTGTATTTTGACATGATGACGCTTATGGCGCTGTTTCTCGGCGTTTTCGGCGGCGTTTTCAACACATATTCAAGCCTTTACAAGGCCAAGGACAACGACCTTATGCTCTCGCTGCCCGTGCCGACGAAGTACATTCTTCTGTCGCGCCTTATGGGCGTGTACCTAATGGGGCTTATGTTCAGCGCCGTTGTCATGCTTCCGGCGATCATTGTTTATTTCATCGTCGCAAAGCCTGCATTCGCCGGAGTTTTCGGCAGCATCCTGCTTACGATTCTTGTGAGCGTTTTCGTGTTCATCCTCTCCTGTCTGCTCGGCTGGGTGGTCGCGAGGGTAAGCGTTCATCTCAAGAGCAAGTCTCTCATCGTCGTTATCATCTCGCTTGTTTTCTTCGGTCTTTACTACTTTGTGTGCTTTAACGCCTATGATCTTATCGAGCAGCTTATCCTGAACGCCGTGACCGTCGGTGAGAAGCTCATGGACTCGGCATATGTCCTGTACATCATCGGCGACTGCGGCGCAGGCGGCTGGCTGTCGATGCTGTACACAACGCTTGCCGTTGCCGTGCTGTTTATCCTCACCTATCGCATTCTCGCGCGCAGCTTTATCAAGATCGCAACGACCTCCGACAAGGTCGCAAAGCGCGAATACCGCTCGCAGACGGCTAAAATGCGCAGCACATCCTCCGCGCTTCTGCACCGCGAGCTTTCCCACCTGCTCTCAAGCCCGACATACATGCTCAACTGTGCCCTCGCCACTCCGATTCTCCTCATTGCCGGTGTGTTTTTGCTCATAAAGGGCGCGGACCTTGTATCGATATTTGAAATGTTCGCTCTTCCCGACGGCTTTTTCACCGCCCTGCTCGCATTCGGCGTGTGCGTCCTCGGCGCAATGAACGACCTTACCGCGCCCTCCGTTTCGCTTGAGGGCAAGGGCCTTTGGATAGCGCAGTCGCTGCCTGTGCAGCCCAAGGCCGTCCTACACGCAAAGCTCAGGCTGCACATGCTTTTTACGGTCATCCCCGAGCTGTTTTGCAGCGCGTGTATCTGCATAGTGTTCCGCCCCGATTTTGTCACCGGTCTGCTGTGCGTTATTCTTCCGCTCGTATTCACGCTGTTTGTCGCCGCGTTCGGTCTGATAATAAACCTCAAAAAGCCCAATCTCAACTGGCAGAATGAGGCCATCGCCGTCAAGCAGAGCATAGGCGTTCTCATCGCAATGTTCGGCGGCTGGGTGATCGCGGCAGCCCTCGGCATTGCCTACTACCTGCTGTACGCGGTTATCGGCTCTACGGTGTTTTTGTGCATCGCAGTCGTGCTGCTTGCGCTTTTATCCGCGCTGGAGCTTAGGTGGATAAACACTCGCGGCAGCGAGATATTCAGATATCTGTAATGAAGGATATTTTAAACAAGCTGCTCATCATAGCAAGCGTGTGCCTTGCCGTAGCAGGTGTGATATTTCTCGTCATAGCGTTCATCGGAAAATTCGACGGCACATGGCCGCTCGCCGCTTCGCTTGCATGCATAGTGCTTTCAAACCTCTTTAACATCATCCGCCTCAGGCAGGGTAAATAAAAAAATTCCGCATCTTTCGATGCGGAATTTTTACTAATTTACGATTTACAGGCCGTATTCATCGGCGAGCTTTTTGAATGCCGGGAGCGAATTTTCGGCCGTCTTTTCGGACACGCAGTAGGCAAGTCGGGCATAGCCGGCAACGCCGAAGCTGTCAGACGGCACAAGCAGTATCTCGAACTTTTTGGCCTTTTCGCAAAATTCCCCGGCACTGTCGCCCTTGGGCGCTTTTACAAACAGATAAAACGCGCCGTCCGGCTTTACGCAGTCAAAACCCATGCCGGAAAGGGCATCATACAGCGTGTCGCGGTTTTTGGCATAGCTCGTGATATCAGGCCGGACATCCGCGCACTGCGCGAGCATGTGCTGCATAAGGCTCGGCGCGCAGACATAGCCCAGCGCTCTGCCGGCTCCGCACACGGCCGCGAAAACCTCCGCGCTGTCCTTGACGCAGGGCGGCACCATTATATAGCCGAGGCGCTCGCCCGGCAGCGACAGGGACTTCGAGTAGGAATAGCAGACGATCGTGTTGTGGTAAATGTTCGGCACGAACGGAACGGTCACGTCGCCGTAAACAAGCTCGCGGTAAGGCTCGTCGGCAATGAGGTAAATGCTTTTTCCCTTTTCCTCCTGCGCGGCCTGAAGGATCTTGGACATGACCCTGAGCGTCTGCTCGCTGAGTATCGCGCCCGAGGGGTTGTTCGGCGAATTTATGATAACTGCCGCCACTCCCTGCTCGACAGCGTTTTCAAACGCCGCCATGAACGGCTGCATATCGTCGCCTGCCGGCGGAACTATCAGAATCTCCGCTCCGGCATTTTCGGCAAACACCTTGTATTCGGGGAAAAACGGTGCGAGCACCGCGACCTTCTCGCCCTCGGAAACAAGGGCCGACATGACTATCGACAGCGACGAGGAAGCACCGGAGGTCAGGTAAATGCTCTCGGCCGGTATATCATATCCGGCTCTTTTGCTCTCCTGCGCCGCGGCGGCCTTGCGCGCCGCCATTGCGCCGGGGGCTGCCGTGTATCCGTGCAGAGCGAGGCTCTCCTCATTTTGGAGAAGCTCTATAAGCGTATTTTTTACCTTTTCGGGTGTCGGAACATTGGGGTTTCCTATGCTGAAATCAAAAACATTTTCGCTGCCTATCTCGCTGCGGCGCGCGTCGCCGTAGGCTGCGATGGCGCGTATTGCCGAATCGCTTTTGCCGAGTGCAAGCATTTTCTTCGCTATCATGGTGCTGCTCCTTTCCGATTTATCGTGTGTGTTGTTTTATCTGAGGTCTGCCAGCTCGTATATGAGTCTCTCGGTCTTATCCCAGCCGATGCAGGCGTCGGTGATGCTCTTGCCGTAAACTCCGCCGTCGGGCTTCTGGTTACCGTCCTCGATGTAGGACTCGATCATAAGGCCCTTGACCAGATGCAGGATATCGTCCGAGTGGCGCGTGCTGTGCAGAATTTCCTTTGCAATGCGCGGCTGCTCATCCCACTGCTTGCCGGAGTTGGAGTGGTTGGTGTCGATGACGACCGCCGGGTTTTTAAGTCCGCTTTTTGCGTAAAGCTCGCACAGTAGCTTAATATCCTCGTAGTGATAGTTGGGTATGGTTCTTCCGTATTTATTTGACGAGCCGCGCAGAATTGCGTGTGCAAGCGGATTACCCTTGCTCTGCACCTCCCAGTTGGAGTAAACGAAGGTGTGCGGATGCTGGGCGGCGGTGATGGAGTTCATCATAACGGAAAGATCGCCGCTGGTGGGGTTTTTCATGCCGACAGGCAGATCAAGGCCGCTGGCCGTGAGCCTGTGCAGCTGGTTTTCGGCGGATCTTGCACCGACCGCAACGTAGGAGAGCATGTCCGACAGGTAGTGGTGGTTTTCGGGATACAGCATCTCGTCTGCGCAGGAAAAGCCCGTTTCAGCAATCACCTTCATGTGCATTTTGCGTATCGCTATAAGGCCGCGCAGCATATCCGGCGAGCTGTTCGGGTCGGGCTGATGGAGCATACCCTTGTAGCCGTCGCCGGTGGTGCGGGGCTTATTGGTGTAAACGCGCGGAACGATGAGTATCTTATCAGCAACCATCTCCTGAACCGTGCGCAGACGCGAGATGTAATCGAGCACCGAGTCCTCGCGATCGGCAGAGCACGGGCCTATGACGAGCAGCAGTCTGTCGTCCTCGCCGGTGAATATTTTCCTGAGCGCCACATCGGTGATCTTTTTTCTCTCGGCAAGCTCGGGGGTTATCGGGTACATTTCCTTTATCGCCTGCGGCGTAGGCATTTTTCTTTTGAATTCCATGTTCATGACTCATCATCCTCTTTTTTAACATCAAAGTATTTTCTGCGCTCTGTCGAAAGGCGCATCATACGGCGTATGGTTTCGCGGTCGCCGTTAGCTATGCTGTTTCGCAGAAGCTCGAACTTTTCGGAGAAAAGATCCATCTGGCGAACAAGCTCGTCGCGGTTGAGCAAAAACAGCTCGCTCCACATTTCATCGTTTATTTTTGCAATGCGCGTAAGATCGCGGAACGAGTCGCCCGTGTAATCGACGAGATGGTGCGAATCCTTGCACACCATAAGCGAAACGGCAATGCAGTGCGCAAGCTGCGAGAGGAAGCCGATCATCTCGTCGTGCTTTTCGGGCGTAAGCTCGGCTATCATGCGAAAGCCCATTATTCTGCCAAGCTCCTTGCAGGTCTCGATAGCTTCGGGCGTATTCTTATCCGTGGGCGTTACGATGTAGTTTGCGCCCTCGAATATCTCCATGCGCGCGTTTTCAACGCCGCTGCACTCGCGGCCGGCCATGGGGTGCGCGCCGATAAACTCAAGGTCAGGCCGCAGCATGTTCTGAATTTTATAAATTATGCTGCATTTTACGCCGGTAACGTCGCTTATAAGTGCATTGGGCTTAATGTACTGCTGATATTTTTCTATCCACTCGACGAACGCATGCGGATACATTGCGAAAATCAGCAGGTCAAACTGCCCGATATATTCGGGGTCTATCTCGGCTCTGCCGTGCTTTATTATCCCCTCGCGCAGGGCATAGTCTATCGTCTCCTGCCGTCGCGCGACGGCGCCTACCTCAAAGCCGTGCGAGGTGAGCGATTCGGCGTAGCTGCCGCCCATAAGGCCAAGGCCGAGTATAAGTATTTTTGTGTTTTTATCAAGCTTCATATTCTGCCTCCAAACCGAGGGAACTGAGTGCGTCAAAGTAATTCGGGTAGCTCTTGCGCACCGCCTCTGCGCCGTCTATAACGCCGCCTGTTATGCTGCACAGGAGCGTGAGCGCCATGACTATGCGGTGGTCGTTGTGCGACGAAAGCTCCCTGTCCGGCGCGCTTATCTTCCCCGGCTTTATCGTAACGCTGTTTTCGTGCAGCTCGGTCTTGATGCCGAAGGCTTCAAGCTCCTGCGCCATGACGGCGGCCCGGTCGCTCTCCTTTATCCGCAGCCTGCGCGTTCCGGTAAAGCGCGCTCCGTTGCCAAGTGCCGCTGCCAGCGCAAACAGCACAGGGCCGAGGTCGGGGCAATTTGAAATGTCAAGCTCCGCGCCGGGCCGTGTAAGCTCCCGGAAATACTCAAGGCACACTCTGTCGCCCTGTATGCTGTTTTCGTTCAGACCGTTCACATTAACTTTACCGCCGATGAGGTTGAACGCCTCGAGCGCCGCGGCATTCGACCAGTCGCCCTCAACGGTCTTATCCCCGGCAGCATACCGCTGCCCTCCGGGAACGGCAAAGGTGTTTTTCTTATGCTCTGCGATTTTTATGCCGAACGAGCCGAGCGCTGCGGCGGTAATGTCTATATATGCTCTGCTCTCTACCGGAGGAAGGATCTTTATCACGCTGTCGCCGTCAAGCAGGGGAAGTGCAAACAAAAGCCCCGTTATGAACTGGCTGCTGACATCGCCGCGCAGAACATACTCACCTGCCGTGAGCGCGCCGGAAAATTCGATCCCACCGCTGTCTTTTTTAATTTCGATGCCCTTGCCGCCGAGAAGTTGCTCGTATATTCCGACTCCTCTTTCAAGCAGCCGGGGTGTACCCTCGAACCTTACTCTGCCTCCGGTTAGCGCAGGCGGTATCATAAAGCGCAGCGTGCTTCCGCTTTCGCGGCAGCGAAGCACCGCGCCCTCGGGTGTTTTGCCCGTTTTGCCGCATATTTTCACCGTATCGCCGAGCTTTTCGTATCTTGCGCCGAGCGCGGCAATGCAGTCGAGCGTTGCGAGCATATCCTCGCTTTCGGAAATTCCGCGTATCGTGCTCTCGCCCTCGGCGAGGGCGGCGCATATCATCAGGCGATGCGCGTAGCTTTTCGACGGCGGCGCGCATATCTCGCCGCAAAGGCGCGACGGACTTATTTTAACCTTCATTTTTCTCTCCGATATAGTCGATAAGGAAATCCAGCGCCTCGTTATAGCCGTCAAGCCCGTGGCCGCAGATGGTTTTGACCGCAACATCGCGGATGTAGCTCACCTGGCGGAACGCCTCGCGCTCGGACACCTCGGAGATGTGCACCTCAACCGTCGGTATGCCGACGCCCTTCGCCGCGTCCGCTATCGCAACCGAGGTGTGCGTATATGCGGCCGGATTAAAAACGATGCCGTCAATGCCGTCAAAATACGCCTTCTGTATCGCGTCAACGAGATCGCCCTCGTGGTTTGACTGATAAAACTCGACGGTGACGCCCTTTTTCTCGGCGTGCTCGCTTATCAGTTTCAGAAGATCCTTATAGCTTTGTCTGCCGTATATCTCCGGCTCTCTTATGCCGAGAATGTTTATATTCGGCCCGTTGAGTACGAGTATTTTCATTCTCCCAGCTCCTTTAATATTGCGTCGGCCTCCGCCTCGGGCGTGGTGTTCGCGTCGATGTGTACCTCTGCCGCCGCCGTGTAGATATCGTATCTCTCTGCATAGAGCTTCTCAAGCGCGCTGCGGCGCGAGGCAAGCGGCCTGTCGTCGGTCGCGATGAGATTTTCCGGCGCGCGATCCAGGAACACGATCGTTCCGTTCTGCTTCAGGGCACGCACGTTTTCCGGATTGAGCACCGCGCCGCCGCCGGTCGCAATGACCTTGCCGCCGGTGGATGCCAGCTCGGCGATCGTCTCTTTTTCAATGCGCCTGAACTCAGGCTCGCCGAATTTGGCGAAGAAATCGGAAATGGACATGCCGATTTTTTTGACGATGTATTCATCAGTGTCGGCAAGCTCCTTGCCGCATTTTTCGGCCAGAATTTTGCCCACGGTGGTCTTGCCGCTCGAGGGCATGCCGACGAGGACAATGTTCTGCTTTGCGTTTTTTACGCTGTCAAACGCGCGTTTTATAAGGCTCTCGTCAAGCTCGATGCTCTGGAACACAGCCGAGGCATAAACCGCCTGAGCCGAGAGCATGTACAGGCCGCCCTCTGCCGGAATGCCTCGCTCCTGCGCATCGAGTATAAGATTTGTGCGCAGGGGATTGTATATCGCGTCGAGCACGCCCTCAAGCTTCGGAAATGCGGAAATGTCTATCGGTCTGCCCTCGACCTTCGGGAACATGCCGGCAGGCGTTGCGTTTATGATAATCTGCGCGTCGCTGTGCTCCTGCGCGGCCTGCTCATATGTTATGCTGCCGCCCTTTCCGCTGCGCGAAACGTAGTCAACGCTCTCTGCGCCCATGAACTCCGCCAGAGCGTGCGCAGTTTTCGATGCGCCGCCGGTGCCGAGGATGAGCACCTTTTTGCCCTTCATATCAACGTCTGCGTGCTTTGCAAGCGCCAGCATGCCGGGAAAATCGGTATTGTCGCCGTAAAGCTTGCCGTTTCGGTTTACGATGGTGTTCACCGCGCCGATGCGCTTTGCCGTTTCGCTTATCTCGTCAAGATACGGGATAACGTCCTGCTTGTAGGGTATCGTAACGTTTATCGCGTTAAACTCGCGCTTTGTCATGAACTCGCCCAGCTCGTCCGGTCTAAGCTCATGCAGCTCGTATTCGTAGTCTGCTATCTGCGCGTGAATTTCGCACGAATAGCTGTGCGTCAGATGCTCGCCGATAAGTCCGTATTTCACCTGTCATCTACTCCTTTCGTCAGCACATCCGTGCCGTACCGCAGGCTGAGCATATCCGCAACGCACAGCGCCGCAACGCTGTCGAGCACCGGGCATATCCTGCGGATTATCGCCGGGTCGTGCCTCCCGTGGATGCTCAGCTGAGTATTTTCGTTTTTCATAAAGTCAACCGTGTCCTGCTGCTGCGCAATGGACGGCGTGGGCTTTACTGCACAGCGGAAGACGATCGGCATGCCGTTTGTGATGCCGCCGTTGACGCCGCCGTTATTGTTCGTCGTCGTGACTATCCTGCCGCCGGATACTCTCAGTGGGTCGTTGCACTCGCTGCCCTTCATATCCGCGGCAGAAAAGCCTGCGCCGAACTCGATGCCCTTAACTCCGCCGAGGCTGAACGCCGCGTGGGAGATAACGCTCTCAACGCTGTCAAACCACGGCTCGCCGACTCCTGCCGGTGTGCCGCATATGACGGTTTCCGTAACGCCGCCGACGCTGTCGGCTTCTTCGCGCGCTTTCAAAATGCGCTGCGCCATTTCCTCGCCGCGCGCATCGTCGAGCACAGGGAAGCTTTTTTCATGAAGCGATTTTATATCGCTTTCAAGGTCGCCAAATTTTCTGTCGGAAACGCCGGCGCACTTTGCGATGTGCGTTGCAAGGCTTATGCCTATGCCCTCGAGCGCCGGGATTATAATGCCGCCTGCCGCAACGAGCGCTGCGGTTATCCTGCCGGAAAAATGTCCGCCGCCGCGATAGTCCTCAAAGCCGTGATACTTGCAGTGCGCGGAAAAATCGGCGTGTGCCGGGCGCGCCGGGCCGTAGTTATAATCGCGGCTTCTTGTGTTTTCATTGGGGATGACTATGGTCAGCGGAGTGCCGGTCGTTCTGCCGGAAAACACGCCGCTTATGATCTTAAATTCGTCCTTTTCCTGCCGGGGCGTATCCAGCGCCGAGGACGGTCGGCGGCGCGTGAGCTGCCGCGCGATGAAATCCTCATCGACCTTTATTCCCGGCGCAAGTCCGTCTATCACGCAGCCGACCGCCGCGCCGTGGCTTTCGCCGAATATCGTCAGGCAAACGCTCTGACCGAAGCTGTTTTTCATCCTTAACCCTCCTCCAAACGCGAGAGTATCTCGTCGGCGCTCATGCGGCAAAGGCGGAACGAGCCGATCTCGTCAACGATTACCGCCGCAATGCCGTCGGAGGCCATTTTCTTATCGTGCTTCAAAAACGGCATAAGCTCCTCGGCGCTCTGCCCGATCTTTGAAGGCAGGCCGTATTTTTCAAGCACCGACCTTATCCGCGCCGCGGCATTATCTCCGCTCATCGGGATCATGCCGAGCGCAACGCACTCGCCGTGCAGGAGCTTGCCTGCATTGAAGCTCTCGACCGCGTGGCCGATCGTGTGGCCGAAGTTTAGCACCTTTCGCAGTCCCGTCTCGCGCGGATCCTGCTCGACTACGCTCTTTTTTATCATCAGCGCTCTGTAAATGATCTGCGGAAGATCGGCCGTGAGGTCTGCGCTGTTTTCGATAAGCTCAAACAGCTCGGCATCGTTCGTAGCCGCCATTTTTATTGCCTCGGCAAGACCGGCCATGAGCTGGCGGCGCGACAGCGTTTCGAGCACCTCGGGGTCTATGATGACCTTTTTGGGCTGGTAAAACGCGCCGACGATGTTTTTAACGCCCCCGAAGTCTATCGCCGTTTTGCCGCCGATGGAGGAATCGACCTGCGACAGAAGTGTTGTCGGGATATTGTAAAAATCCACGCCGCGCATGTAGCAGGACGCCGCAAATCCGCTCAGGTCGCCTACGACGCCGCCGCCGACGGCAACAACGCAGTCGCCTCTTGTAAACGACTTGTCGAGCATCTCGGATAAAAGGTGCCGGAACTCGTCAAAGCACTTGCTCTGCTCGCCCTGCGGTATGGTGACGATCACCGCCTCGCTGCACTGCGCGGCAACGGTCTCGGCGTACTGCGCCGGAACTCCGCTGTCGGTGACGACGAGCACGCGGCGGTTCAGATTCAAAAGCTCACCGGCCTTTTTAATTGCGCCCGGCTCGAGCACGATGTCATAATTCCATGTATCGGTCTTTACGGGGACGATCATATCTGTCACTCTCCGATTTTAAGATTTGAGTAGTAGGTTCCGACGAGCTTGAGCTTTGCGCAGATAGCCGACAGCTCGCGGAGCATATCCTGTCCGTTTTCGTTGTTTATGTTTCCTTCGGCCTCGATGTAGAAGAAGTAGTTCCACTGAAGGTCCTTCATCGGACGCGAGCGCAGGTTGCGCATATTAAAGCCGTGCGAGCCGATGATGTTAAGCATCTGCGCAAGAGAGCCGGCCTCGTTTTTGACGGTGAACACGAGGATGAAGTTCTCCTCGGCGCGGCTCGACATTGAAGCCGGCCTGTTCTGCGCACGAGAGAGCGCCGCAAAGCGCGTCGTGTTTATCTTGCTGTCGTTAATGACCTTGTCGATAATATCGAGCTCGAAAATTTTGCTCGTCTCATCCGAGGCTATGGCAGCAACCGATGCGTCGTTTTTCTCCTTGACGTACTGTGCGGCCAGCGCCGTGTTTGAAAACGTCTCGGTCTCGAAACCGTGCGCGCGGATGTACTCGCCGCACTGCTCAAGCGCCTGCGGATGGCTGATAACGGTCTTTATTCCGTCGAGCGACGCGCCCTCGACGCCGAGCAGATTGTGCTCTATCGGAAGATCGACGACCTGGTTTACGAACAGATCGCCCGAGAAGATAAGATCCATGACCGTTCCGACCTCGCCGGCAGCGCTGTTTTCAAGCGGCAGCACCACGCAGTCGTACTCGCCGCGCTCGACCGCGCGGTACGCGTCGCCGAAATCGGAATACGGGATAAGCTCGGCCTCCGGGAACATGCGCTTTGCCGCCATGTATGCAAACGCGCCCTCGACGCCGCAATAGGTAACTCGCATGCCGTTTAAAAGCTTCGACTGATACTCGCAGGAGAGATCTATCGTCTTTCTGAGAAACTGCACATAATACGACTCGACGTCGGCGTTCTCAATAAGCTTGCGGTCACGGTCGATAAGCTCCTTTTCGCGCACTGCATCCTTGACGGACAGGCCGTGCTGCTTTTTATATTTTGCTATCACCGCCGCAGCCTGCATGCGCTGCTCGAAAAGCTTTGCCATCTCGGCGTCTATACGGCTGATCTCGTTTCTGGAAGTCTCAAGTTCGTTCATATCGGTACCTCTGTTTTTTCAATAAAAATATGCGGTCCCTTTGCAAAGAAACCGCATTCAATGACAATTATTCGCCGCCCATGCGGCTTTTATGCGTGCATTGTTACGTCCTTTGCCAGGCGGTGCTGCGCCAGCCATAGTAATAAAAAACGCAGTACGAATAAAATCGTACTGCGTCAAAAGACATGGATGCACTGCGGACAGACTCAGACACGGAACAATTGCTCATCTTTTCGCAGCAAGCCGTCATTTCCGTATCCTCGCTTTCCTGATTTATTAACGAATAAATTATACTCACACCCGGCTGCATTGTCAATTGCCGCTTTTCAACAAAATTCCCCTCGCCCCGGCAAAAGCTTTTAGGCAATATCGGGGCAGTTTCGAAAACCGCCCGTCGGGATGGGTGCATTCCCCCAAGCCCCTTTGGGCAGCATGGGCTTCACAGCCAACATTTCTTGACAGCTCCGCAAATAGACTGTATAATTTTGCCGTATGTATGGTTCGCGAAAGTTACACTCTGTATATAAGAATATAAGAACAAGAATATAAGAACACAAAAGGAGTTTAGTGTCATGACAAAAACATCCAGCAAGCAGCAAACGGCAGATAGTTTTGACTCCGCTAAAGCCAAGGCCGGTAAAATTTACTCGGACGCAAAGGAAAAAGCAGATATGCTCTCAGAGCAGCTCAAAAAGCAAAAAGAAAAACTCGAGGAAACTACCAATCCCGAAAAAGCTGCCGCAGTAACTCAAGATCTTATAGCTAAACTTGCCGGTCTTCCCATTGTCCGTGTCAATCGTGAAGACTTTCTTCGCAGCGCATTTGGCTCTTCACCATATATCGATGAGATTATTGCTCACGGCCCGCCCGCCGTGTTCACAGTCGATTCTCTTCGGCTTAAGGCCGATGAGATTATTAAAAACAGCACTAGAAAGACCTCTGTTGCTTCCTTCGCTGCTGGTCTCCCTTCCAATGTTGCTGTAATGACTGTTACCGCAGCCGCAGATATTGTTCAATATTTCGGATTTGCTCTAAATATGGCTCAGAAAATTGCCTACCTGTTTGGCGAGGATAATCTATTCACTACGTATAATCCTACTGACGATATGGTCAAGGTTAATGGCGAGGCAGTTCCTGAAGATGCGCAAATACGAATGATCATATATCTTGGTGCTATGCTCGGCGTTAGCGGTGCAGGTAATTTAATAGTGAAAGCGGCGAATCAAGCCGGTGGGGTAATTGGAAAGCGTGTCGCAGCCCAAGCTTTGACTAAAACCGCATGGTATCCTATATTGAAGAATATCGCATCCAGCATAGGGATAAAAATAACAAAACAAACGGTTGGCAACACCATTTCTAAAGCCATACCTGTAATTGGCGGATGTATTTCCGGTGCTATAACATACGCGACGTTCAATCCCATGGGCAGTAGGCTTGCTGATATTTTTGTAAAAATGCTCAATGGTGAATATGACGTTGAAATGGAACTCAATCCAGCGTTTTTAGAAAAGCTCAACACTGATAATGGACATTCAGATGATCAATCCGAAGTTGAGATCATAGACGGCGAATTTTCCGAAGCTTGAGAATATTCCAAAAAATTGCACAGCATATGACCATATGCTGTGCAATTTTTTAACCCCACAGGGCGGTGAGCATCGGTATTATCTGCTTCTTGCGGCTCATGACGCCGGGCAGGAAGAGCATGTTATCCTTGGGTTCGGCGGAGAAGGCGCGGCGGATGGTGTCGTCGCTGCCGATGTAGAGAAGCTGGGTGCCCTCGAGGAGGACGTCGGTGAGCATGAGGATGACGATGTCGTAGCCGTGATCGTCCTTCATGCGGCGCATCTCGCTGAGGAATTCCTCGCGGCGCTCGAGCATTTTCGCCGAGTCAAGAGTCGTGATCTGACCGACGCCGAGTATCTGTCCGGAGAGATGGAACTCCTTAAAGTCCGAGCGGATAAGCTCGGATACGGGCTTTGTGTCGGACGAGCCGGAAAACAGCTCCTTACCCAGTGTCTCAAGCGAAACGTTTGCAATGCGCGCCATACGCTCGGCAAGCGCGGTATCACGCTTCGTGCAGGTCGGGGATTTGAACATAACGGTGTCGGACAGTATGGCCGCCGCCATAAGCCCTGCCATTGCCGGCGAGGGCATAACGCCGTGCTCCTGATACATGCCGCATATTATGGTCGTCGTGCTGCCGACAGGCTCATTGCGCATGCGGATAGGCTGCGCGGTCTGGATATCGGCAAGGCGGTGGTGGTCGATTATCTCCAGTATCTCGGCCTGCTCAAGGCCGGCTACCGCCTGCGCCTTTTCGTTGTGGTCAACGAGCACAACGCGCTTTCTGCGCGGACGCAGCAGGTGATATCTTGACAATGTACCGACGACCTTTTCGTTTTCGTCGAGCACGGGGTAGCAGCGATAGCGGCTTTTGAGAACTTCCTCGCGGACATCGTCGATGTAGTCGCTCAAATGGAAGCATATCGTATCCTCGGTGTGGCACGGGCGCGAAATTGGGATTGCCTGATAGATGAGCTTTGCAACGCGCGCAGCGTCAAACGGAGTGGACACGATGCAGGTTTTGCCCGCTTTTTCAAGCCACTGCTTTTTTGCCTCGGTCTGGCACAAAACGATGCAGTTTACGCCGAGCTTGAGCGCACGCTCGACCATGTCGGGCTGGTCGCCGCACAGCACGATGCTGTCGGGGTCGTTGAACAGAAGCGTATCGCAGCTCTGCGGCAGCGCAATGACGACGTTGCCCGAGATGCAGTCGAAAAGCTCTGCGTCCTCATTGAGTATCTTGCCCTCGAGCACGCTCAGCACATTGTAAAGCGGGACATCGTCTATATGCGGATCTATTATGGTCAGCAGGCTGTACGACGCGATATCTCCGGCCGAGAGAGTGCCGTGCAGGGTACCGTCCTCGTTTATGACGGGAATGACGGACACCTTCTGCTCGCGCATCATGCGCCATGCTCTGTTCATCGTGACCGAGGAGTTCAGCGCAGGGGGCGTATCGAAATCAAGGTCGCGCACCTGCGTGCGCACGTCGTTTATCTGGCGCGGCGGCTCAAAGCCGAATTTATCGAGCATGCGCTGAGTCTCGTCGCTTATATGTCCAAGGCAGGCCGCAGTGTATTCTCTGTCGCCGAGGGCGTTGCGAAGCGCCGCATAGCTCATCGCCGCGACGATCGAGTCGGTATCCGGATTACGGTGGCCTACCACAAAAATTTCATTCATTATTCTTTCCTCCGATTTTGGGTGCTTCACAATTATAGTATGTGATTTTTAAATGTCAACAGGAAAAGCTGCATCTTAACAGATGCAGCTATGCGTTTTATATCACTTTTTATTTCCCTGCGCATGCATCGAGCAGATCGCGTATCTCCTGCGCCGAACCTGCGGCGGCAAAAGCTCCGTTTCCGTAATCGGCATAGGCGCGGCCGTCATCAATATAAATGAGCACAAAATCAGGCTCGACACCGTCATCAAAGCTGACCGCGTAATCGGCCTCGCCCGACACGACATATTCGCTGTGCGCATCTTCTGCCGGCGCAAGCATTGTGCGGAGCTTTTCAGCTGTCTCCGCCGAGACAGCAGCTCTTGTTTTCGCATTCTGAGCCAGAGTATATGTTGTTTTTTCACCATTGCCGGATTGTCCGGTGAATCTCCCGTCCAGAACAGGCAGCGTCTCTTCAACATAAAAGTCGTTTGAATCGACCTTGTTTTCCGCCGGACTTAGCATACCGCTCTTAACTCCTGCGAATATGACAAGGGCAAGGCATGCCGCTACGGACAGATATTTTATCCACACTATACCGGTTTTCTTCTTCGGCTTTGCCTTTATGCCGGACATAATCTTTTCATGCAGTCCGTCGGGCAGCGGCTCTTCCTCATGCATCTGCTCCGACACTGCCGAAAATGCATCATAAACGCTTCTGCACTCCGGGCAGGCGGCAATATGCTCGCGCACGAAGCTCTGCTCCGCTTGGCTAAGCTCGCCGTCGAGAAGGCAACTTATCATTTCTCTGCACTTTTCACAGTCTGTCATGTTTCGCCGCCTCCTTTCATTTCTTTTGACGCAAGGGAATCAGGAATGTTCCCACTATCGAGCAAAAATGCGCACAATCTCTTCCGCGCGCGGAAAATGCGCGACTTGACCGTGCCCTCCTCAAGCGAAAGCGCCGCGCCTATCTCGGCATAGCTCATGCCGCCAAGCTCTCGCATGACAAGTATCTGCCGCTGCTTATCCGGCAGAGTCTTCAATCCCTCCTCCACCGACTGCATGCTTATCTTTTTTATAAGCTGCTGCTCGGGGTCGGCTTTCGGGTCGGGGATGTCAAGCTGAGCATCCTCGTCATCGTCGCTCACCGTCAGCGATACCTGCTGCTTTCGGCTTTTCGAGCGCAGAAAATCAAGACAGACGTTCGTCGTTATCCTGTATATCCACACGGAAAACTTGCTGTCGCCCCTGAACGAAGAGAGGCTGCCGTAGGCCTT
>ULVW01042685.1_pt1 | contig 21367 bp, 17 predicted proteins | sample 1959801 | NCBI WGS metagenome assembly ULVW01 (sample SAMEA4835796, study PRJEB28245) | human gut metagenome | biome: gut microbiome; material: fecal sample | place: Denmark | collected 2008
GGGTGAATCTATGAAAGACAAATCTAAAAAATCAACCTATTTCACAACCTTTGGTATTGACCCGAAAAAATTCCGTTTTTGGCTTTCGGCAATAGAAAATTGAATATATTAAAATAAAAAACCGCAAATTTTTTAATCTGCGGCTTAGAAAATGGTGGGAGTAGCAGAACTCGAATCTGCGACCCCTTGCGTGTCATGCAAGAAATGTTTCTTTGAGCTCAATAAGTTATGAAATCGTCATGCCGCTTGGTTGCAATTTGACACTTTTGGGGATGTCCGAAATTGGCAATTATTGGCTCGTAATTTTTGCCTGTTTGTAATGTTGAACATCTACTGAAATCATTTGATTCCTACCGCAATCTGCCGATTCTTTCCGCTATCAACCCACAAAAAACATTTTGCATTTCGACAGGCAAAAAGCTCGTGGTAATAAAATCGTAAAGTTTGGATTCTGCTTTAATCATTCGCGCGAATAGGTTGTCTATTGCCGAGTCCGTCAACCCGAATGTTCTGAACGCCTTGACAAAATCTACTTTCGTATATTGGTATGTCCCGCCTTTGCCGTTAAGTGTTAGTGCCAATTCTTCCGAGTCGTTCGGCAAAGCAAGCTTTACATTTAGCATATCGTAGGCGGGCGAAAGTCCCCATTTGCCGTCGCTTTTTATGAGTGAAAAGTTTTTCAAGTGCATGTCGGAATTGCCTATTATCCACGAAAATAAAACTTGTTCGGCGAGATTCGAGAGGTCGAACCCGACGTTGTCGGAATATTCGCGGACTGTTTTTGCAATGCGTTCGTAGGACGACTTGTATTTGTCTTCGCTCAGCCGCAAAGTAAGCTGCGCCATGTCCTCCATGGGGATTTTTTCTCCGTTCGCGCCGCGGTCGATTCGCTTTGTTATGTAGCAAAGCCCGCCGTCGGCAAAGCGCATCAGCGAGTGTGGCACCGTTGCAAGCCCCGCGATTTCCGCCAAGTGCATGCTCAAATCTTCGTTTTCGGGAAGGTTGCAAAAGCGCGCCGCCTGCGGCTTCAAAATGTAGTTGCCGAACACGCCGACAATCGTGAGTTTCGGGTTGGCGCGAACGGCTTTGTCGAGATACATAGAAAGCTTCGGCTGAACCCCCGCGATTGTAGTTTGTGAGCGCACAACCTGCTTTGCAAGCTCTTTCAAGTCCGCCTGCAAGTAGGGCAGTTTCGGGACAACCGATGTGCCGAAAAATTTTTTGGCGCAGACTGCGTGAAAGTCTACCTCGCCGTCTTTGAGAGGCTTGTAGCAATACAAACATCTTTTCATTTACCGTCCTCCTCTCCGATGATGCTCACCGCGCCGATGCAGTCTTTACAACAGGCGAGCAATAGCCCCATTCTGTCGCGCGGGTCGAGCTTCCAAGTTTGCGTGGCAAAATCGAGCAGCCAGCCTTCGGGAATAAGCCCGTCGAAAAATGAAAAGAGCGTTCTTTGCGCATACGGTTCGGCGCGGAGCGGCAATGTGAGACTGACGGGCTCGGCGGTATCGGCGCTGAGGTATGTCTCGTCGTAGGCGAACTCGTAGCCCGATTCCGTTTCTCTCAGCGTTCCCACAAAGGCGTCTTTGAAGAAAACTTTTGCGCTTCTCATTGCCTATCCTCCTTGTCGAGCGGAACGGGCGCAAGCTTCGCGCCAAACATAAATAGAACCTGATTTACCTTCTTTATCCGAAGGTCTTGTTTGCCCTGCTCAATGTCGCGAATGAAATGAATGCCCACGCCGCTTTTGTCGGCAAGAGACTGCTGGGTCATCTTCAATTCTTTGCGTCGCGCTTTTACAAAATCTTTCAGTTGTTCGCTCATTTTATACAATAATCGTATATATTTTGCAAAAATCAAGAATAATATACAAATAACGTATAAAATCACCTCACAGACTTTCTGTTATACGGAATATGTATAATGTGCGGCTCGCAATTACTTTAAATAATACCCGCCAGTCTTGGGTGCACCGCGGAACTCTACTTGGTCGGCAAGCTTTTTCAAGTCGCGGGCAAGAGTCCGCTTGGGAATCGAAAGCGCGGCGGAAAGCTCGCCGGCATTGCAACCTTCGTGTGCTTTTATGTAGCCGAACACTTCATTTACTCTGCCACTTACACTGCCATTTACTCTGCCAATCGGCTCACCTTGGTGGATTTTCAGCGCATTGAGCAATTCGCCGAGCATAAAATCAATAAACGCGCCAGAATCGTTGTTTGCCGTGCTCGCGTTGATGGCTTCATAGTATTTCAGCTGGTTGTCGTGAACGAGCGTTTCGACTGGCAGATATTGAAAGACGGGATTTAGCTTCGACAAAATCAGCGATTGCCACAAGCGACCCATTCTGCCGTTTCCATCGGCGAACGGGTGGATAAATTCAAACTCGTAGTGGAAGACGCAACTGCGAATCAACAGGTGGTCGTCGGCGTTTTTGAGCCAGTCGAAGAGGTTTGCCATCAGCTCGGGTACGCGTTCGAATGGTGGGGCAATGTGAACCGCGCGATCTCCGTCAAAAACGCCGACTCCGCTTCTCCGAAATTGTCCCGCAGTTTCGACGAGTGCCGACATCATCTGCGCGTGTGCCCTCAAAAGGTCTTCGAGCGAAAACGGATTGAACGAGGCAAAATTGTCGTATACGGCAATCGCGTTTTTCACCTCTTGAAGTTCGCGAATCGGCGCGACTACATTTTTGCCGTTTAAAATATCACCAACCTGCGTTTCCGAAAGGGTATTGCCCTCAATCGCGAGCGACGAATAAATTGTCTTGATTTTGTTCGCCCGCCTAAGCTTCAGAGCGTCGCGTTCAAAGCGAATGGCAAACCGTTCGACAAGCGCGGAAATTTCCGCAATCATCGAAATCGCCTTGCTCGAAACTGTAAACGGGGGTTTTGTCATATTCTATCTAGCCTAAATATTTTGCCGACATAGTCAAGACTCGCGTCAAAAGAGGATTTCGAGGCAACTATTAGGTAATTCTAAATCGTGCTATTTAAAAACAACATTTTCTTCCCAGCATCTGCTACGATCAGATAAATAGTGGGTTTGGGGCGGGGAATAACATTTTGATAAAAACGTTTTTTTAACATATGATTCTCTTTTTGCAGCCTTTTAACTGCTTCTCCACTTTACGCTTTCCTTCCTTTGTTAATTCGCCAACATACTTCTCCCAATTTGGATTCAATGGTGTAATAAGTTTGGGGCGGTTTACTTGCGCCGCAAATTTTTCAGGGATGCCGTATTTTATTCCTACCCAAAGTTTCGTTCCCGCAGGAAGGAAATGCGATTTATCCGTCGGTATGAAAGCATTTTGGTCGTCAAATTTATAAAGATCGATTTGTGTTGTTTCATCTAAATTTTTTTCCGAAATCGGGAGCAAATATCTATACTTCCCTGTATGGGTTATGGAATCGAAGATTTCGTTTGCAGACAGAACCTCCAATAACTTATCCTTGTTTCGTAATTTTTCTATGTATTTTATTATTTCTTCCTTTGTTGTATGCGGGATAAACTCGAACCCTCTATTTGCGTATTTAGACACGGAATCCTTGAATGCAATTTCCACGAAGTAGCGTTTTGTGTCGTCGCCACTTTTGGCAAGAAAAATTTGTCGTTCCCCGATACCCAATGCTGACAATTTTTTTGTCCATTCGGCTAAAACGACGTTTTGATAATATTTCGATTGGCGTATATTCAAAGTGGTTCTACTCATATCGCCCCATTCACTGACACCTTTTAACGCTTTTGACGCGTGCGTTGCACTATTAACTTTCGGGGTATGCGCAACAATGTACAAGACCGCCTTTTTATCCAAAATCTTGTGGATTTGCTGTATGAAATTTACAGTAGCAGTCGTACTTGTTTTGTTGATGGGAATGAAGTTCAGATTATCGACAATTATTGCTTTAAAACCGTCAGCTACACACCGCGACAATTCTTTTAAAAAATCCGAAGTCCAATCGATTGGAGTTGTTTCAAGCAAAAGATTGTGCGATATCCTTGTTAGCTGTGCTTTATCGTACCCTGCCAATTCTTGCGCACCATTTTCAATTTTAGTGAAATCGGCTTTGGTGGATTCCATTAAAACAAGGTATGTTTTCATCGGGTTGGACAATTTAACCCCTCCGAAAATGTTGCGTCCCGCAGCAAGATCAAAGGCTAGGTCAGAGGCAAACACACTTTTCCCGACGTCAGTCTCTCCGACGATAAGGACAATCTCGCCAAAATCCACGCCTCCTTGTCCCAAGACAGAACTTTCTTTGTAGATAGTTTTGAGCGATTTTCTCGGTGCGCGTAAGTTGATTGCTTTACCCGATCCCATGGAATGTCCTTGTTAAATTTTAACGTTTGAATGGAATATTTCACTTCCTCTTAAAAATGTGTATTTTAATTTATAAAATCTCGTAAACATTGCAAGAAAAGGTTTTTAAGTGATGGAAATAAAATTGTTTTAGAATAAAAATCACGGGGTTGGGTAAATTTTTATTCCATAAGACATAGCTCTATAAGCTATTTTTTATGAGTAAAGAATATTACACATTAAGAGAACAAATCGACAATAACGGCGGGCTTTTGAATGACGAAAGTCTGCATTTTATAGCCAAGCACGGTTTGCTGTGCGAGTTGCTGCTTTGCGACAATCGGCTTGGAGAGGGGGCATTCTTGGCGTTGCCCGCGATGGGATATGCGCCAAACAGCAACGAGCTTGCGTGTTATCTTTATATGTGCGACGCCCTTGATTGCAAAATGATGGAGGCACTCAACCTGACTGATGCAGTGATGTTGGAGTTGCTGTGTCTTGACCTCTCGCTTTTGCCTGCGGTAAGGGCGAAGGGGTTATTTTGGCGTCTTGACGAAGGGCAATTTGCGAGGATTTTCATCAACGCGTATCTCGCGGCGGAAAATACAGAGCTTGTTGCCGAGTTACAAAAACGCGGGTGGAACTTTATGGACGCAGTGATTTTGGACTGCCCGGAGATAATCCCGACTCTCGAACGAATTGGGGCAGATTTAGCGCAGTCGCGCTATGCCGAGTATCTTTCGAAGTAAATTTTGTGAGTAGGAGACATTTTCGATATGAAAGAAAAAATAGTTTCTACAATCAAAACTAGTGCGGGAGAGTTGCAACTTTCCGAAGACGCGCTTTGCAAACATACGATATTTATCGGCAGCACTGGCAGCGGAAAGACAACTTCGCTAAACGTGCTTTTGCGAGATATCATCGGCTACAACGCAAAAGACGAGGAGCAGAAAGTCGGCTTACTTGTCTTCGATTTGAAGGGCGACAACACGCTTTTCAAAATCCGAAAATGGGCGAAGGAATGTGGGCGCGAAGATGACGTAATAGATTATTGCGCCGACTCTAAGTTTTATTTCGACCCGCTCGGAGGCTTGGACAGTTTTCGCAAAATCCCCGAATACGTCGAACGGCTTTACAATATCTTTCCATTTCAGAGCAGCGAGGTCTATTGGGAACAGTCGCTGAGGAAGCGGTTCAAAACAGTGCTAACATATTGCTTATTCCGACACGGGAAGACAACGTTTAAACTCTTCTTGGATGAGCTGCGAGAGTTTACAATGGCGGATTCTTCAAACAGCAATTGGCGCGACGTGATGGACTCGGTTGAGATGGTTTTGCGCGCACTTGAAAAGAAGTCGAAAGGCGCAGCAGCCGAATCATATGAAATTTTGCGCGAACTTTTAGAGAGCACGCGGGCGAGTGTTAAAGAATGGCAACGTCTCGACCCTCGAACCAAGAGCAATGAGCTAAGCACGATGTCGAACCTGATTTCAAGTTTCGGCAACCCGATTACAAACGGGCACATTTTCGAGGGGAATAACAAAACGCGCTTGGATGTTGGCAAACTTGTATGCTCAGGAAAGATTGTTGTGGCGAGCTTCGACGGAATTTCCAACAGGCATTCAGCATCGGCAATTTGCAAACTCTTGAAGAGCGATGTTTATGGGTCTATTCAGGCGCGGAAAAATCCAAGCCGGCCTGCAGGTATTGTAATGGACGAATTCCCGCTTGTGGCAACCGATGGCGAAAACATCTCGGGAGATGGCTTCAATATGCAGACAATTCGCTCAAAGCGCGGTTTTGTGATTGCGGCAACGCAGGGACTTGTCAGGGTTGATTTGGCAATAGGAGAATCCGCCCGTCGCAGGCTTATGACAAACTTCAACAACGTCTTCGTCTTCAAAAGCAACGAACGCGAAGTGCTCGAACTGGTTGAAGATTTGAACTTCTGTGAGCCTCCACACGGCAAAATTGGATTCGGCAGTGATTCTCAATCTTGCAATAGACACGAACCTATTACGCTTGCCAACGCTCCCACTGGCTATGCTGCGATAAAGCTTGCCGACAGCTTCCAGTCGAACGGTCTCGTTGAAATCGAACGGCTTTATGTCGATGCGCCGCAATGCCAGAAAGCAGGTGCGAATCGAAAATCGACAAATGCGCAAATGTTCTCCGCACCTACTTAAAGGCAATAGATTTTAACTCCTGCCTTAACGGTAAATTTTTAGACAAAGATACTTTATAATCTATGAAATCTCATCATTCAAAATCATTTTCGCGATATCAGCGCGAAGTCAAAATTAGATATAAACGCGAGTCGGCAAAGCGCAGTTTTGTTATAGCTTACAAACATTGCAATCTGCCGATCCTCCATACAGCAAGACTGCTCGCCAACAAACAGCTCGCATACGAAAGGAAATAAATGAACGAAAAACTTTTTCACACACATAAAGACATACACAACCCGAACAACCCATATCCCGAGTTTGTCCGTCAAGCGGCAAAACGCACGAAAGTGCCAATCGAACTTTTGACGCGTAAGAAATATTGCGGAAAGTCAGCCGACGGCAAAGGCGATAACCACCGTATTTTAGACAAATCGCTTTTCCCCAAGAAAGGCACGCCAACTATCAGCGTCTCAAAAGACAAACACTTCGAACTTCAATGCTTGCTTGCCCAAGCTATAACCCTACAAGGTTATATGGATTACGAACAAGCCGTAAAAACCGAGTGCCCAAAAATCCAAGACCCTATTGCCCAAATCTACTGGCAACGCATAGAATCTCTCCACACCCCATGGCGTATTAGAATAGTAGAATGGGCGAAAAAGATTTTAAGAAATTACACGTTGTAGGTAATTCGGCGTCAGCAAATTTTTGCAAAATTTTATGTTCATATTGCTATTTTGCCAGTCTGTCGTAGGGGAAGTGGGCATTCGGGCGAACTTTACATTACAGACAACTGGCATATGTAAAAACGGAGATTAAGATTCGCGTTCGAATTCTGCATCAGCGTAATATTACCGGAAGAGAAGAGCCTTTCGGGATTCCGAAAGGCTCTTCTGTATTTGGTTGTTATGAAATTCTACTTTCTTCTGCGATACGCCGCGAAAGCCAGTGCCAAGGCACCGAAAATTGCCGCATACGTGGCGGGTTCGGGCACGTTGATGGAAATGGACAGATCGTTCCTTCTAATAGTATAGTCCCACGCGCCGTTGAACTTTTCTCCATTTACAGTTAGGGACAGAGTTTCGTCTTTAACGAAATTGTTTAATCCTGCAATACAAGAATCATCTTCGAACGAAATTACCGCAAAAGTGTAGGCATCGCTTGTCATAATATCGTCTACGATATTTACAGTGAGCATCGCGCCGTCTTCAAAAACAAGGCCCGAATTGCTGTTTACATTGAAAATCGTAGAACCGCTCAAATCGGTATCAATTTGAATCAACCCGTCGGAAGCAACCGTCAAAGTTTTTCCGTTTACAACTTCCAAAAACGCGCCTTGTTCAAGCGTAAGTTTTGCTTTACCTTTTATAATACCATCTGATTCAGAAATCTTTGCCGAAATTATTGCTTCTCCTTCATTCAACGGTTCATATCTGCGTATAGCAAAGTCACCTTTAGGCGATACCATAGCAAATTTTTTAATTGTACCATCCTCCGCAATGGTATTCATGTAGCGCATAAAACGATCCTCATATCGGAACATACCTGTGGTCGTTGCCCCTCTCATATCAGTTCGAGTTAAATCTGCATTGCCCAGTTTGACATTTGTCATATCCGCATTCATAAGATTTGCATCGGTAAGATCAGCCGTATCCAAATTTAAACTCGTTAGATTTGCACCAAATAAATTTGAATTTGAGAAATTTATATTACCACTATACGAACCTGAGAGGTTTGCGTTTCTTAAATTGGAATTTGACAGATTAGCATATTCAATGTCGGCGTTTCTAATGTCAGCATTCAAAAGTATTGTATTTGAAAGATCAGCAGAATGAAGAACGGCAGAATAGAATACCGCATTCGTTAAATTAGAGCCTGTAAATGACGATTTTTGCAAATCCTGATTTCCGAAATTCCAACCATTTAAGTTATTATTAGAAAGATTAATATTCATTAAATCTCTTTCTTTGTAGCTTGCGGTTGAATATAGCTGTTCGGCTGTAAAACCGTTAGATGTAGTCCCGTTAAACAAAACGGCACCTATGTCGGCATCGGTAAAATCAGTACCTTTTAATATTGCGCCGCGAAAATCAGCCCCAGTCAAAGATGCGCTTGAAAGCCTTGCGTTTGAAAGGTCTGCATTATTGAAATTTGTTGAAAGGCATATCGCCTCCGCGAGATTCGCGTTAGTCAAATTTGCGTTTGTAAAATTTGCGTTATCTAATCTACCTCCCAAACCCGCACTTGTAAGATTTGCATTTGTAAAATTCGCCTTTTTCATCGACTCTGCTAAAACTGCATTTGTCAAATTTTGCCCTTCGAAATTCCAATTATCCATGATGCAAGAAAAATTGACGCCAACTAAATCGCCTTCTTTATAACTTGCAGTTGAATATAGTTGATCTGCACTAAATGAAATAGAATCGATATGTATTCCTTTTATTTTTGCATTAGTGAAATTCGCATTATCTGTATGTCCAGATAAATATGCATTGGTCATATCTTGATCTTCAAAATTCCAATCACTTACACTAACCAAGGAAACTCCTTTTAAATTATGCTTTTTATAACTCGCAGTTGAGTATAACTGATCCGCAGTAAACCTATCAGAAAAACTCGCCCCTGTAATCTCTGCATCACTAAATACCGCTTCGTCCAAATGCGCAGGGCTTAGTTTTGCATTTGTCAAATTTGCGCGAGTAAAGTTTGCTTTTATCAGCGAAGTACCTTTAAACGAAACATTAGTTAAGTTGCTATCTGAAAATGTTGCCCCGTAAGCATCTGTATCAGAAAAGGAGGCACCCGTCAAGTTAGCCTCAGCAAAACTGGCGTTTATTACGTTTGCATTTGAAAAATCTGCCGATGACAAATTTGACTTTTGAAAATGCGCTTGTTTCAGATTTTGACCTGTAAAAATCCATCCAGTCAAATCATTTTTTCCCAAACTAATTCCTAATAGATCTTTATTTTTATAACTTGCGGTTGAATACAACTGCTCCTTTGTAAAACCCTTTGATACGGTATTTTCAAAATTAGCAGAATACACAATTGCATCGGTAATATCTACATCAAGCAATTTTTTCCCGCTGAAATCCCATCCATGAATATCAGTGCCGCAAAATTTAACTCCTGTTAAATCGCCCATTTTATAACTATTTGTTGAATACAGCTGAGCTGATGTAAACGATGTATTATTCGAAAAATCAGCCCCAAGAATTTTTGCATATGTAAGATTTACATCGCTAAGATTTGCTTCTTTAAAATCCGCATTTATTAAAGTTGTACTCGAAAGATCCAACCCTGTTAGATTAGCCTTCTCAAATTTTGCATTAGTTAGATTTTTACCCTTTAACTCCCATTTAGACAAAGTCATGGCTCCCAGATCAATCCCGCTTAAATCTCCCTTTTTATAACTTGCGGTTGAATACAGTTGTTCTTTTGTAAAAGATGATCCATAAAAGCTCGTGTTATTTACCATAGCGTCCGTAAAGTTTGAATCGGTAAGCTTTTGCTCTTTGAAACTCCAACCGTCAAAATTGTTTCCGCTAAAATTTATCCCCTTCAAATTTTTCTCTTGATAATTCTTCGTCGAATAAAGCTGTTCTGCTGAAAAACCATTGGCTGTAGTCGAGGACAAATTTACATTATCAAGCGAAGCATCTGTAAATATGGCGTTTGCTAATGTAGATTTCGAGAGATTCGCATTAACGAATTTTGCCTTTGTAAAGTCCGCCTCCGAGAGATTTTTCCCTGTAAAATTGTAGCCATCCAATTCGTTGTTGATAAATTTTATACCGCTTAAATCGCCATTCTTATAGCTTGCGGTCGAATACAATTGTGCCGCCGAAATACTGCCGCTATATTCATACTTGCTGCTGCTGTAATTATAGGTATAAGTAGCCTCGAAATTCGCACCTTTGATTATTGCATTTGTAAAATCTACGTTCTGCAACGAAGCCTCTTCAAAGCCGGCATTTGTCAAATTTGCATTACGAAAAATACTCTCGTTTAGTTTTGCTTTTTTCATTGCGGCACCTTCCAAATTCGCATTCGTAAAATTTACCGAAGCAAAATCCACGCCTTTAAGATTGGCATTCGTAAGAGTTGCATTCCTAAATGAAGTTGAAGACGCATTGGCATTCGTGAAATTTGCATTTGTCAAATCCGCACCGATAAAACTTGTCGTTTCATAAAGATAAGTATCATCCAACCGAGCGTTTGACAAATTCTTTTCGGTAAAATTCCAATCATTCAAATTATTGGAACTTAAATCAACACCATTAAGGTCTCCTGTTTTGTAACTTGCAGTTGAATAAAACTGTTCTTTGGTAAAACCCTTAGTAACTGTTCCATCAAAGTTTACACCAGTTATTATAGCATCAGTAAAATTGGTATCTTTTAAAATAGTAGAATCCAGCCAAATTTTTGTTAAATTTTTAGAGGAAAAATCCCAACCACTTAAGTCGCTTTTCGATAATCTAATGCCGGTTAAATCCCCGCTTTTGTAACTTGCAGTTGAATATAATTGTTCTTTGGTGAAACCCTTTGTAGTAGCATTCCCAAAATGAACATTTTTTATTATTGCATCTGTAAAATCGGCGTTTTTTAGCGTGCAATAGAGTGTTGTTCCAGTTAAATCGGAGCCAGACAAATTTGCATTTGTCAAATTTGAATCATACAAGTCTTTGCCTTTAAGATCAATACCACGTAAATCATTGTTGCTAAAATTAATATTACGCAAACTCCCTTCTTTATAGCTGTTTGTTGAGTATAATTGTTCTTTCGTAAAGCCATGAGAAAAGGCATCTGATAAATTTACACCTTTTATATTTGCATCGGTAAAGTCAGCGTTGGTAAGCGTTGCGAGGTAAAAGTTTGTTCCTTCCAAAAGTGCCAAGCTGAAATTAACATTCGTAAGGTTTTTCCCTTTAAAATCAAAATTCATTTTGTTTTCCGCAAAATTAATCCCGCTCAAATCTCCGTTTTTATAGGTTGCAGTTGAATATAACTGCGAGGCGCTGATTGCATTATACTGCGACCCCGAAAAATCCGCACCTTTTATCTCTGCGTCTGTAAAGTCTACACTGTTCAATTTCGATTTGGAAAAGTTAGCTCCCGTCAAATTCTTTCCATTAAAATTCCATCCATACAGGTTGTTGCCGCTAAAATTGATCCCGCTCAAATCTCCATTTTGGTAACTCGCAGTTGAATACATCTGTTCACTGGTAAGTGAAGCTCCTGAAAAATTTGCACCTCGGATTTCCGCATTTTCAAAATATGCATCCCCAAGCGTTGCCCCAAAAAATGAAGCGCCGGTTAACGTTGCGCCGTAGAAATTTGAAGATGTTAATATTGCGCCAGAAAAATCCGCGCCCTTTATCCTCGCAGAATTAAAATTGGCTTTTTTATAATTTGTTTTTTTGTCGATTGTCGAAAAAATAACTTTTTCGTTATCCAGAGAATAGGTATTCTCCCAAACGGATTCTACATGGCTTTCTCCAGAGTAATCTCCGCTAATTTGCCCCGTATGGATATCGTCATCGGCTATCAGTTGGGACATTATTGTTATTACCAAGGTGTATACAATGCTCTTTTTCATACACGTCTCTTCCTTTTTTCTTATTTATTTAAATTCAATGCCTTTTTTATCTTCGATTCGAGAGCATACCGCACTGCCTCTTGTAGCCCTTTTTTATCCGAATATTCCCTGTTTATATATTTTATCTTTGTGCCTTTCGGGCACTCCTCCTTCGGCTTAAAAGAAGTTTTATAAGTAGTAAAAAGATACCCGCGCAAATCCGACGGCACTTTGCTTAAAAGCGATTCGGGGCACAAAATAATTGGCTTTTTGCCTTTGCCTACGGCAACGCCCGCCTCGTAAAGCACATTGCTGTTAAAAACCGAATAGATTATGTTTTGGTCGGCATTGGCAATTGCAATGTTGGGGTCGTTTAACGGAGGGTTTTGCGCCAAATCGAAAACAAGAAGCGCCGAATCGTCTATGCGCCGTAAAATTTCGTCGTGTACAAAACATGCGTGCGATGCCCTTAGCCGTTTTACACTAATTGTTATTTGGTTTTTATACTGTTTCTCGAGGTCTTCGGCAATTTTCCTTAAATATTCGCGAATACTTATCCAATAGGGATCTTGGTAGACGCTTAAATCTTTAGCCCAAGAATAACCCACAAACACACTTAAAACCATTCCTAGCGTTTCCGACGCTGTGTCAGATACAGGAGGAATGTCGGCTACAATTTTTTTTAACCACGCATCAAATAGCTCTCGTTGTGGCTCAAACCAGTGGTTTGTTATATAGTATTTGCCGCCAAAAATATCTTTCCAATATCGCAACTTGCCTTTGTCGTCGTATAACTTGCTTTCGCTTTCCTCTAGCATGGGAAAGTCTAGCCCAAAAGTATCCTTGCAGAACTTCTTGTCTTTAAGGTCATTTACAACTTCGGGGGATAAAATCTCTTGATAAAAAAGTTCGCGCATTGCGCCCCTTATATATTCTCCGATTTTTTCGTCCGACTGTTTTTCTTCTTTCATTTTATGTGCAAACTGTGAGTATCGTATTACAAATACGATACCCACGGAGTGTTATTCAACTACTTAAATTTCAATACGATAGAGAAACCGCGCAGGGTTTGACATCTGGTTGATTGCAAGAAATTTATTCCGTCTGATAACCCGCCGAGCATTTTGGTATGGTCAGTTGAGAAATTTTAGTTTGACATTCGTATTTGTAATACGATGGACACCATATTAAATTCGGCTCAGGAAGTTTTGGGGAAGGCTAAGGTTTCGGTTTTAGATTCGGCAAGGTTTGTTCGGAATATTCTGGACGCCAAGCCAAGCGACAGCAAATTGACAGACGCGCAGTTTGTTTTGAAGGTAATTGAGGCAGGATTGCGCAACATTCGGGCAAAGGAAATGTCTTTTGCCGAGGGGTTCGCTCTATATTTCAAGAGCAAGCAACACTTGCGCCCAGATTCCATCCGCGACATCCGCTGTATCGGCAACCGACTTTTGCGGACGAAGCCAGAACTCGCCAAGCGCAATTTTTCGGAGCTTTCCGTATCGGAATGCGAAGAGTGGATAAGTTCTGCATTTTCAACGCCGTCGCAGCACAACAAGGCGCGGGCGATGCTGCACGGATTATTCGAATTTGCCGTCCGCCGCGAGTGGTGCGACAAGAACCCGATAAAGCGAATCGAACGCAAAAAAGTCGTCGAAAAGGAAATCCAGCCTTTGAAACTTGCCGAAACAAAACGGCTAATCAAAACCGCCCAACGCGAAAGCCCCGTATACGCTGTTGTTGCCGCGCTATTGGTTTACACGGGAATCCGTCCGCGCGAAGTCCGCCGCCTCACTTGGCGCGATATCGACACGGAAGAAAAGACAATCACAGTACGCTCGCAATGCTCCAAGACGGGCGGCGTACGCCAAGTCGAAATTCCGCCTGTGCTCGGCAGAATTTTGGGCGAACCGTGTGATCAATCGGAGGGCGTAAATGTTTGCCCGAGCAACTGGCAACGCCGCTGGCGCAAAATTAGGGACAATTCGGGCTTTCGCGGCCGTTGGGTTCAGGACGTTCTGCGCCACACTTACGCAAGCTTCCACGCAAAATATTACGCAAACCTGCCACGCCTTCAACTGAATATGGGACACCGCGATTTGTCGCTTCTTCGCTCGCGCTACGTCAATATGCACGGCATTTCGCGCGCCGAAGCAAAATGCTTCTTCGAACTGAAGAATTAAAAATAACACATTGAAAATGCTCGCCGATTTTGTGCGGGGTAAAGGCTTGTAAAAAGCGGCGGCTAGATTTCGGCTAATCGGGAATGGTATTCCATTTTAGCCGAAAAGGCTTTGTAGGTTAGATTTGCATGGTGGGGACATAACGCATGCTCGCATCGGAATTTTTCCGTCTTACAAATCGATGTCCCAGCTGATTGTTTGGCAGGGTGGTTCTTCAGGTGGTTCTGGGGTGGTTGGGGGTATGGCCTTGGTTAGAGCGGAATTATCTTTGGGGTAGGTATTTTGTTGTGGCTTGGGGGAGTTCGTTGTGGACGACTGGGCAATTTTTGGTTGCGGGTTAAGTGTCGGGCGGACGTATTGGGTATATGGTTGAGGAGGCTGTTTTTGTTGTGGGGTTCGGTGTGCGGGTATTGCGGAGGCTGTTTGGCGGGGTTGCGCTCTATTATATATAGAGGTGGTGGTGGAAATTGGTCTTGGTATTTGGGGATTGTTTTGCGTGGGCGATGAACTTTTATTCATTTCCGCGGGACGGTTTACAATCTGCCGTTCTCGTGTGGTGGGTAGTTGCGAACGTTGTGGCTGAGTATGGAGTTGGGACGACGGTGGTTGTTGCTTTGACGGTGCATCTGGTTGCGTTGGGGGTGTATGATTGAGCCGCGATGTTGGTATTACTACCTTTCTTAGTTGAGATTGTGCCTCAATCGGTGTAAGAGTCGTCTTTGTCTGGATTGGTGTTTTGGTCTTATCGGGCTGGGATACATGTGGGATCAGTTGCTGTTGCGATTGTGTCCGTTGGGGTATCGGGATTGTCTGGTCGGATTGCGTTCTTGCCGAAGTTTGCGGGAGGGGTTGCGGGAGGGTATTTGTGATTTGGTTTTTCACTATAATTTTCTTCAACCCGAACGAGCGTAGTAAAGGCAATGCGTCGTCTTCTTTAGGAAGCCGTGTTGTTTGATCGTTCGAAATCAAAACAATCTTTGAGCTTGTCTCGTTTGCGACTTTTATAAGTTTAAGGAAGTACTCACAGCCGATAAAATCTGCGTTATCTAATATAAAGATTGAACGGGATTTGATTTTGCCAATTTCCGCAAAAGGTGTCGTGATAACATTAAAATTCCTGCGAATACGCTTGCGACTGGCGTTTAAGTAGACAATCGGCACCTTCTTTGCGTCCGGCACCTTCTTTGCGTCTACGAAGTGGTTCAGATTTTTAGTGAACGAGATTCCGCCGTCATCGTTAACTTCAAAGACGGCACTCTGTTCGGAATACATATTTTGGTATCGGCATCGGAGATTTTAATATTGGAAGAAAACGAGCCAAACGTGCGCGCTGAGGCTTTGGCAAATTCTTTTCGTAATTCTGTGTGCAAAGGCGGGTTACTGTCCGTCCATCCCCATAATCGGGTAGTCCACTTTCGGATTTTGCCAAAAAGGTTTTGGCGCGTTTGTGGGACTTTCTGTTTGGTATTAATACCCTTCGGCACCGGATTCTTTTGCGGAGTTTTACAAATCATTCCTCGGGCAACCTTTGTTATCTGCTCCCCGCAGGCAATTTTTATCTTTTTGCGAATGCATCTTAACGCCGCTTTTGTCATATTGTCTGGGCGTTTGGGTTCTTTAAAGAGATTGGCGATTCTTGCGATTGCCCGTTTACCGTATTTCTTATTCGGATTTTTTGCCTGTAATTCTTTTGCTTTGCTTTTTATCTGCTTGCTCCGCTTGCTGAACTTATCGCACAACGACTGTGGAATTCCCGCGATGAGCACTTCACCTTTGGCGTCCAACGGCGCTTTTATTCCCTTGTCTTTCAGGCGTTCAACAAGCTTTTGGCGGTAAATCAATGTTGCTGCTTGCGACTCTTTGTAGATTTCCAGCGGATCCAAGGCTTTGTATTTTTGCTCGTTTTGGTCGTAAGTTAGATTGAAAATTTCGTAATGGCTGTGCACTTGTGGGTCGTCAGCTCTGCTTAAAAGGTGCGTGATTTTCACGCCAAGAAAACTTCCTGGAAAGGCTGAATCATTCGCCCCGTTCTTCCGAATTCTCACCTTTGCCTTTTCCTCAATCCAGCTCATGGCTTCGTCCGCCGCCTCTTCGTGGATTGCCATAAAATTATTGTCTTTGCCGAGCATGTAAACGGCAAGTATGGAAAACGCTTTCGGTGCTGACATGCATGCGCTGAAAATTTGGCGTTTGCATTCCCGCGGTCTTAGCTTTGCTTTCGTGACTGGGTGTTTGTTGTCTAAAACCGACTTGAAAACATCCGAGGGAGCACATTTCTCTATGCCCAGCTCCCTCGCAAGTCTGCCGAAAAGCTTCGCGTTTGTATTACTATTTTCGTCGTAGCAAAAGTAGCCCAACAGGTCGTTTTTCAAAATATTGAAGTACCTGTGCTTTATTCATGAACTTTGAAATTGTTAACATGCCTACCAGTTTAGGCATTTCATTTCAAAACAAACTTTGCGGCACTGACGGCTACGCCGTCTTAAATATCATGGGGTTTTTCTCGCGGGATATGCGTTGCATTTCCCGCTCGATGGGGACGCTACGCGTCTATAAATTATCTGCTTGTTTCGGATCGCTACACTAACCCCTCCGACTTCCGTCGGAGGGACAACCCCACAGTTCATTGCCGATTCAGCTCGGCTAAATCAGGGCGAAATACCCACCTCCCGAAATCTTTGCACCCTTCCGTTTCCCCATCTGCACTCTGCCGATTTTACCGAGCGATTGTTCCACTAACTACCCCCCCCTGAAACTTTTTTTGGGAATTTTCGCAAAGCCGAAGCAATCTTCCTATACTGTAGCCTATGAATAAAAAAATAAAAACCCACAAAGGTATCCCGCAACAAATTGCGGGAAAAGTTGAAAACATAAAACACGCGATTAAGGAAAACTGCAATCACGTCTTAAATGCGAAGAAATTCGTAGAGAAAGGGGAAAGTTGTATCTTTGACTTGTGCGTAGACCTTGTCTTGCTTGCCCGTTCAGTGAACAAAGCCCCCACTTATCAGTGGTTGTGGAAGGAGGTGTTTTGTCTTGATCAGAAAGAGGGCTGTCCCGTTAAGCCGGATATATACAAAATCGCAAAGTCGCTCGGAGAAGTTTGCGTAAAACTCCAATCACCCAAAAAGGAAAACTTGCGCAACGTTGGGTGTTCGCGTTGGCAGACAATACAAAAGGCGTTGAGCCGATACCCCAAAGACAAACGCGATGAGATTTTGAATTCGTTGGCATCAGCCTCTTTTGACGAATGCGGGGAGGCGTTGACGCAAAAAATCAACGATATCGCAGCCGCCGCAAATATACAACCCGTGCAAAAGGAGAAAAGCGAACGCCAAAAGATAAGGGATTCGCTTAACGAAACCCTGAAAAATATAACGGACGATGTCATGCTGAAGGCTTTGGGGCTGTATTTAGCTAACTTCAATGTCCCACAGGTTGTGATACAAAACGATATTGCCGAGGAGGCGGAAGAAGCTTCCGCTACACAAACGCAAGAAGCATCGCCCGAAAAATCGGCTACGCCGAATCAAATGTCAACGGAGGAAGACTTGGGTATTTCAATACCAAACTCCCTGAGCGATAACCCCGTTACAAACACCCCCGCCGCTAATACTATTCAGCCGCAGGAAAACCCAACGAACCCTTTCCCAATTCTTGACGGGCTTAGCGACGGTGAAGAGGCGGAAAAGATTCGGGTGTGGCTAACGAAACTTGAAGGGCGCGAAACATATAAACGAGATGCAAATAGCTACGAAATGAAAATCGCGTGGGCCGTCGTCAAAGGCACGATACCAACGCAAGAAGTTGTCGCTCTTAAAACCCACGAAGATCTTCGCAAATTGGCGGAAGCTAACCTCCCAGATCAATTTATCCCGATGCAAGATAAAGGCGATTACCTCCATCCGTAAATTTTGACCGGCACTGACTAAACTCATATTCATGAGAAAAAGTTCAGTCCAAATTGTTGTTCGGAAAAATCGTCCCACTCCGTTTACAGTCAAGTTCCGCGAAATGGGGCAGCGAAAAACGCTCGCCTTCAAAACGCGGAGCGAGGCGGAAATTTTCGCAAACACCCTTAAACGCTCAAAACGCCTGCCCGATGACGTAATGTTAAATTCGTCAGACCTAATGGCGTTTATGCGTTTGAAGTCCGCCTGTGAAGCGAGCGGAATTTCGCTTGAAGCGGGAGTTGAAAAGGCGATATCTTCGCTTATCACGCCCAACGACTACATAAACGGCGGGTTGTCGCTTGCCGCTGCGCTTGAAAAATTCGTAAAGACGCGCGAGGCTCTGAATTCGCGCAGTTCAACGATAGCCGATTACAGCACATACATCGCCAAAGCTCAAAATTTTTTCGGGGCAGACAGAGCTATAAAGACAATCACCAAGCGCGACTTGGACGCACTACTTGACACACAGGAGCGTCTTTCGGTGAAGAAAGCTTTGTGCGTGAAGCTCAGAATTTTCTTCAAATATTTCCGCCAAAAGGAGTGGATAGACGAAAATGTTGCCGAAACGCTTACGGTTGAATCTCGCAGGAGAGACGAAGAAAACCCCACGATTCTCACGCCCGAACAGACCACGCGCGTCTTCAACTCGCTGCCGAACGATTCTGACGTTTTGGCATGCTACGCCTTGTGGGCGTTCGCGGGGTTGCGTCCCGAAGAAGTATGTCCGAAAGACAAAAAGAGTCGGCTTGAATGGAGCGCAATCAATTTCAACGAACACGTCATTACCGTTTGCGGAAGCGTTTCAAAGGTGCGCAAAAATCGCAAACTTCAAAATTTGCCCGAAAATCTTTGGCGGTTCTTGGAGCTGACTCCGCCAGAAAAGCGGATCGGCGCGGTATGCACGAAATCGTATTCAACAATGCGCAGAATCCGCCGCAAAATCCCGCTTGAATTGCCGAAGGACATTTTCCGCCATTCGTTCGCCACATACGGTTACTATAAATACGATCCTAAAGACCTGATTGTTATGATGGGGCACCTTCGCGGTTTTACTACTTTTGAGAAACACTATATGGGACTTGCCGACAGGGCATCCTCCGAAAAATATTTTGCCATTATGCCGCAAAAATAATCGGGCACGCCTAAACTATGAGGAATGAAAAAGCTAAATATGGATAACGACCAAATCGAAATGATAATCCGCGCGATTCTCTCGCGTCCCGAATTCATCAGGGCAGTTGCCGCCGAGCTGAACAAGTTCAAGTCAATCGGCAAACCCGATAAAATTGATATCTACCAAGCGCAACGGATATTGAAATGTTCAAATCGCACGGTTCACACATTGCGCAAGCTTTACCCCGAAATTGTATCGGGCGGAGAGCACTCGCACAAATACGACCGCTCGGCAGTGGAGCGCGTCGCCCAAATTCGCTCCGAACGGTATTTGAGATAGCAGCCTGCTTTTATAATGCTTTACAAAACATACAAAATGGCAGACATTTGTATCTGTTTATAAAGCATTATAGAAAAAGGTAAAAATTTCCGTGTTTAAACGGACTTCTTTATTGCGCTGATAACTTACACAGAATCCTCCTAAGTAAATAGTAAACATGGAGGATGTGATAAGTCCTCCCCTGTTTGCCGATTGCGAGTTTTAGAATTATAATTTATCAATTTATAATTTTAGTTTTGCCTGTGCCGTAAATTTCCTATACTTATAAAATTTTACCTTTTGCTTTTGGGTGAGGGCGTTCGATTGGCAAAATAACGGAAAATTAAATAACCGTCTCTGCTTTAAACTTGATATTTATAACCGCACAATACGATGAAAGTAAGATTAAATTCGGGTATTTTTAGGATGACAAATCGCAGGAGTTAAGGATAAGGCAGAAGTCTTTACTCCGTCGTGGATATGTAATGCACAAAATAATCTTGTAGACTCTGCATGGTTCGGTCGAACAAATGTTTTTAATAAGGAACGCAACCAATCGTGAGTAGTCAATTCCAATCGAATTGAATTCCCAACAAAAAAGACTTGGCAGGATTATGTATTGGTTACCGCATGGAGTTATCTTGCGGCGAGGCTCCATACCTTGTCAGCCGTTACGATACAATTACGGGGAAGCCAATCCTCCTAAAACGCCGAATCAACTTTCTGATGTAACAATCTGGTTTATAGCTTTGGCCACGTTGTTGCTTGCCCCGAGGAAGATTCAGCCGAATGTTATTGTTATAGATGAACCGGAGTTGGGATTGCACCCTTTGGCCATACGAATTCTCGCTAATATGCTAAAACAGGCAGCCGAGAATGTACAGATTTTAGTAGCGACCCAATCTCCCTTATTTTTAGATTTTTTTGACGCAAATGACGTATTGGTTTTTGAGGCTCCCGACGAAAGCACCAAAGTAAAAAGGCTGAACCGAGATGAATTATCCTCATGGGCACAAGAATATACACTGTCAGAACTTTGGGATAAGAATGTCATAGGAGGGCAGCCTTGATAAAATATGTTCCGTTTTAACCGACTAAGCCGACTAGGCATCTCCGAGACCAATATTAGTTCTACAAGGACTTGTTGATCTGCACCTATTGGACGCCTGGAAGCTGCTGCACAGCTATCACACAAAAAAATAGAAGCATAAGTAGAGATGGATGATATTCTAGACAAATATGACACTTTCTACCACTAACAAGAACTAACAGGTATGAAAATTCCGCACAATTGGCGTTTAAACGAGATTGGTAACTATGATGTAGATGGTGACATTAGATTGACAAAAGATTATATCTATGACGGTAAATTACAGATAAGATTTGGCAGGGTTACGGGGAACTTTTGCTGCTATAAACTTGAGCTTTCAACATTGGAAGGTTGTCCCGCAGAGGTTGGAGGGAATTTTGATTGCACTCAAAATAAACTTACTACGCTTAAAGGGGCGCCTACGACGGTGGGGGGGAGTTTTTATTGTAGTGGAAACTATCTCATTTCATTAACTGGTGCACCCACAGAGGTAGGAGGAAACTTTGAATGCTGGGGAACCAGGCTACTTTCTCTTAAAGGAGCGCCAAAACAAGTTGGGGGGAACTTCGATTGTGCTTCTAACAAACTTACCGCGCTTAAATACGCTCCAAAGAGGGTTGGCGGTGATTTTGATTGTAGTAGTAACCAGCTTACATCCCTTGA
>ULVW01063526.1_pt1 | contig 21295 bp, 8 predicted proteins | sample 1959801 | NCBI WGS metagenome assembly ULVW01 (sample SAMEA4835796, study PRJEB28245) | human gut metagenome | biome: gut microbiome; material: fecal sample | place: Denmark | collected 2008
CTGCCGCTGAAGTCCGGCTCCATGCCGGGCGCCATCAAGGCCGGCGACATGGTCGTGCCGCTTGGCCCGGGCCCTGTCGTGCAGGGCGATGGCAGCACCGTGACGGACCGCCCCGCGAATGCGCCGACAGAGACGAGTGCCGGCACGGAGATGACGCAGGAACAGCGCGTGGCCTCGGATCAGCTCAAGGCACTGTTCCCCGACTACGTCAACAGCCTTGGCCTCAAGGACCGTCAGGGACACACCCTGATGCTCAATGAGGATGGCACGGGCAGTTTCGCCGACTACATCAAGTCCGTCTACGCCGCCTCGGCGCAGTCGGCCCTCGATGCGGGCGAAGACCTCTCGAGCCTCGACTGGCTGACCATCGAGAACGGTCTCGTCAAGGATGTGGACCTCGCGAAGTACGCGGCCTGGGCGATGCGCCTCAAGGCAGCGCCGGCCTTCGATAAGTTCGACCTGAGTTCCGGTGAGAACGACGAGTTCGGCACGTCGGACAACACACCGCGCCACTTCACTGGCTTTTCCCTGACGCGCGATAAGAAAATGGGTGCGACCATGGCGACCTGGGACGACATCCGCCGTATGAATCCACTCTGCTTCATCGGCCAGAAGGGCGTTACCGTCGCCCCGCACTGGCGCATCCGCCACGGTGCCAAGGACCGCGACACGTGCCTGGCCATCCCGGCCATCCTGGCCTTGACACTGCAGAATAACGGCTACGATGTCGATTTCTCCTCGCCATGGGGCAAAGGACATGCCGGCGATTATGACCTCACCGAGCTCTTTGACTGGGCCGACGGTCTCTGCAAGGCATCAACGAAAAAATAAAGAAATGTGTGAGCGACGCTCCTGCGCCTGCTCTCTGGGCATCCTTCCGACTGGCAGGATGCCCTTTTTGATTATTAGAAAATAACGGTAAACTGAATGAAATGGGTGTCGTTTCTTACAGCAATGGGATATAGCCTTATGCTATAATAGAGATACGTATCGATACAGGATTGCGTATGGACAATAAGATACAAGCTATATTGGAAATACAGGATAAAAGATAAGAAAGGTGATTCTTACGATGATGACATTGACGCAGATGCGGTATTTCTATGAAGTGTGCCAGTGGCAGAATATCACGAAGGCGGCCGAGCATCTCCACGTCTCACAGCCGACAATCAGCGTCGCGATGCAGACACTCGAGGCGGAGACCGGACTGAACCTGTTTCACCGCGAGGGCCGGAAACTCGTCGTGACGCCGGAGGGCAGCAAATTGCTTGGCAAAATCAACCACATTTTGACCCAGATGGATCAGCTCGAGACGGAAATCCAGGACATGGCGCACAACCGCAATCACATCCGCATGGCCCTGCCGCTGCAGATCGGTACGCGTTTCCTGCCGCGCATCCTCGGGGAGTTCCGGCTCGCTCATCCGCAGATCAAGCTCGAGATCATCGAGACAGGTGGCATCAGCGCCCTGCAGATGGTCGAGGACGAGAAGCTCGACATCGCCCTGACGAACTACGCGACCGGCTTCAGCCAGAAGCTCTGCTACCAGAAACTCTATGACTGCGAGTGCTGCTTCGTCACCTATCCCTTCCATCCGCTGGCCAAGCGCAAATCTGTCTCGTTCGCCGACTTTGCCGACGAGGAGCTCGTCATGCTCGACAGCCACTTCTTCATCTATCGCATGGTCCACGACCTCTACGCCGCGCATAGCTGCAAACCGCGCGTCATCCACTTCTCGCCGTACCTGCACACCATCAAGAATCTCGTCGAGCGCGGCATCTGCTCGACCTTCCTCGCGCGCCAGGCCGTCCTGCCCGACGAGAACCTCGTCGCCGTCTCTCTCGATGAGCCGTTCTACATCAATTCCGGCATCGTCACCAAAAAAGGACGCCAGGTCTACGAAGACGAGCAACACCTCATCGACTACCTGCAGCAGATCACGAAGGACATGTAGAGATATGTAAATATGCATAAAAATAAATAATATACAAGATAAAGAAGTCCCTTCCATCAATGGAGGGGGCTTTTTTATTTGCCGAAAATTACCTTTCTTTTCATAATGGCACAGGAGGTAATGCGGATTGTCCTGTACCGGATAATATTTCGCCGTAAAGACTTGTTCTAGAATCGATTTTACTATATAGTAAGAAGTAGTGATGAAATTAAGGCGATACTAACCGAGTTCACAGTGGGGTAACGCAATAATTTCAAGCCACTTTGTTGAACATGCGACTCAGATGACATCATAATTCATGGACGATGAGAGCTGATAAGAGAGATGTGGAGATCTTTCCGGTAGCGTCCATGATTGTTCAGGAATGAACCGTTATTTGCATGTCTCTGTCCCAGATGCGACTGCATGAGAGCAGCGCGTATGAGTTGAATAAATATACAAAACTCGAATCGATTCGACAAGGTTGGCAGGAGCATAGAGAGAAGAACGAAGAGCGAAGAGAAAATGGAGGCATTCTATGAATCGGATTTATCAAGTCATCTGGAGCAGCGTCAAGAGTTGCTACGTCGTCGTATCAGAGAACGCAAGCCGTCACGGTAAGAAGAAAGCTGCGCATCTGGCACCGTCGACAACTAAGCGCACCATGCTGGCCATGAGCCTGGGTGTAGCCGTGCTGATGGGCTCGGGGGCTGCAGCAGAGGCGGCTGCTACAGGAGAACATGCTACCATCAGCGGTGGTGTCAATGGGACTGCCTCGGGAAAGTATTCCAGCATCAGCGGTGGCAAGGATAATGTAGCTGCTGGGGAAAATTCCAGCATCAGCGGTGGCTCGACCAACAAAGCTTCGGGGATAAATTCCAGTGTCAGCGGTGGTGGCGACAATGAAGCGATTGGTGAAGAGGCCAGTGTCAGCGGCGGTTCTCAAGGAAAGGCTACTGGCAAACGTTCGAGCGTTACCGGTGGTGGACAGAACCAAGCGGCCGGTGACTTTTCTACCGTTAATGGCGGTACCGGCAATAAAGCGTTTGGTTACGGATCATCCATCATTGGTGGCAGTGGCAATGTAGTCGGCAAAATGGCTGTAGACGAGAACGGAAACCCAAAGTTTAAAGACAGCAATGGCAATGATGTTGTTGGAACGATAACAATCAAAGAGGGGAATCCTATTCTCGTAGACAGTAAAGGCAATGTTATCAAGGATGCTCATCAGTATCCAGATCCTTCATCTCCTTTTGCAGCTTCAGTTGCCGTAGCAATTGGTGGTTATTCATCCTCTGTACAGGGAAGCTATTCCGTCGGTATTGCTGGCGGCAGCACGAGCGCATCGGCCTCCAGCGGCTTAGCAGCTGGCAGACAGGCCACGGTCACGATGGCGAATGGTGTTGCTATCGGCTACGAGTCTACGGCTTCTGTCATCAATTCGTCTCGTGCAGCGGACAAAGAAGGGCGCATTGTATCCTTTGGTCATCAGGCGGGAGATGTTTATTATACGGTAGACTATCAAAACCACACCGTTACCGAGAATCAATATGACTCTGCTGCCTACAACCGTCTCGTCAATGTCGCGGATGGCATCGACGACCATGACGTCGTTGTCATGGAACAGCTCAAGAACGCAAAGGCGGAAGCGGTGGCAACGGCTAAAAACCAGATCAAGGTCAAGGGCGATGAATACAACGTTCATGCAGAAGAAACCACGGACAAGGACGGCGTACAGACCACGACCATCAGCCTGAAGCCGAAGGTCACGTTGAAGGACAGCACGGACACCACTGGTGCCAAGCAGGTGGTGCTGGACGGCACGTCGGGGACGATTTCTGCCGGCCTCAGCACGGACACGAAGAATTTTATTTCCCTAAACGGGACCAAAGGTCTTGCCAAGGTGGGAGGAATCCAGATCGGCAATCAGTCCTTTACCTATGATTATATGAAGCCGGTCAGCCTCAATGACGATGGGGCCACCCTCAAGCTGGAATCCACCCGGGCGAGTGCATCGGGGAACTTTGTGACGGGCCTTTCCAACCGCACCTGGACGCCGGGCAATTATGTGACCGGCCGTGCGGCAACAGAAGACCAGCTGGAACAGGCGGGCCGCCACTTCCTGAGCATCAAGACGGCCAATAAAGATGATGATGGCAATCCGATAACGCCGGTTGCGGAAAACAGCTTGGCCAACTACTACAACGATGGTGCCACGGGCTCGGCTTCCATGGCCTTTGGCGTGGGCACCACGGCAAAAGGAGACCATTCTCTGTCCATGGGCGTCAGGAGCTCTGCTTCCGGTTTGAATTCTCTGGCCATCGGCTACGATAACACGGCTTCCGGCACCCAGTCCGTGGCAGTGGGCAACGGCACCAATGCCAGCGGCAATTACTCCGTTGCCATGGGCCTGGGCTCTCAGGCAGGTACTCAAAATACAGATCCGGAATCCACGGACAATGGCGCTGCCGTAGCCGTTGGCTTTGAGTCCTCTGCAGAACAGACTGGTTCGGCTGCTTATGGCTATATGGCTTCGGCGAATAACTTTGAATCCTCGGCGTTTGGTACCAGTGCTACTGCAAATGCAGATGGCAGTGTAGCTTTGGGCGCTCATTCAGTAGCGAATCGAGACAAAGGCATCTCTGGGTATCTGGCACCGACGTCTATGACTCCGGATAATGCAGCTATTTGGATTTCTACGGATGGTGTAGTATCTCTTGGCGGTAAAACGAAGAATGCTGCCGGCCAGGATGTCACTATTTCCCGCCAGATCACCAACCTGGCCGCTGGTTCTGAGGATTCCGATGCCGTCAATGTGGCTCAGCTCAAGGCCTTGGCAAGCCAGGGCATGAACTTCCAGGGCAATGACACGAATACCTCTGTCCACCTCGACCAGGGCGGCACCCTCCAGATCCAGGGCAGCGGCCGCAAGGAGGACACGGAATACTCCACCCAGAATGTCAAGGTCCTGACGGATACGGCGAATAAGCGTCTTTCCATCGCTCTGGACAAGAATCCGACGTTTGACTCCGTCACCGCCGGTACGGAAAACGGCACTTCCGGCGGACAGGCTGGCTCCATCAAGATCGTAGGGGCCAACAGCAGCAGTACCAACAAAGCCACCACCATCACCGCAGGCTATGCCGCATCTCCGGAACTTTCCGGTACCAAGGGCACGGGCCGCATCAGCTATACCGATGGAGACGGCACGGCGCATACCGTAGCAACCCTCGGCGATGGCCTCAAGCTGGCTGGCGATACGGGAACGGGCAGCGTGGCTCTGGACAATCCCCTCACCGTTTCCGGCGGCGCCAAGAATTTGGCGGAGGGCAATAACATCGGCGTCACCGCCAATGGATCCACCCTTTCGCTGAAGCTGGCCAAGGACATCACGGGTCTTGACACCGTGACTGCCGGCGGCGTCAAGATGGGCACCCAGTCCGATGGCAATGATACCACCAAGAGCGGGAAGTACGTCACCGGCCTCGACAATACGACCTGGACCGTAGGGCAGACCCAGCCTGTCACCGGCCGTGCTGCTACAGAAGACCAGCTCAAGAGTGTGTCCGATGTGGTCAATACGAACCAGACCAATATTGCCACCAATACCGAAGCCATTACCAAAGGCCTGAATTTCTCGGCCAGCAACAAGGTAGATGGCACCTATAAGACGGTCAAAAAGAATCTGGGCGATACGGTGGCAGTTCGCGCCAGCGATGTCAAGGATGGCCATACCTACAAGACGGACAATCTGACCACAGAAATCGATGACAACGGCATCATCACCGTGAAGATGGACACCCAGCTCACGGCGGATAAGGTGACTGTGGGAACTGGCAATAATGCCATCACCATCGATGGTTCCGACGGCAGCTTGAAGACCGGGGCTTCCACCTTGAACGGTACAGGCCTGACCATTAATGATGGTCCCCGTGTCACCAAAAGCGGCATCAGCGGCGGCAGTAAGCAGATCACTGAGGTCAAGAGTGGTGCATCCGGCATGGATGATTCCAATAACCCGATATATGGAACGGACACCAATGCCGCCAATATCGGCGACGTGAAGAAGATCGCTGCCAAGACTGTGACCGTCAGCGGAGATGGCAAGAATACAAAAGTCGATAAAACCACCAATGCAGACGGAACGGTGGACTATAAAGTATCTCTCAATGACAGCGTAACCCTGGGCAGCGATGCAGCTAAGAAAATCGCTCTCGATGGCACGGCCGGCACTGTGTCCGTGGGCGATAAAGTCACGTTGAATGGAGCAAATGGCACCGCCACCATTGGTGGGGCCACCCTTGGCAATGATGGTGCGAATACGTATCTGACCGGCCTGACCAACAAGACCTGGAATCCCAATAACATCACCAGTGGTCGGGCGGCGACAGAAGATCAGCTGCAGACCGTATCCAATACGGTCAATGCTGGCTGGGAGGTCGATGTCAATAATAGCAAGCTCAAAGAGGTGACACCGACTAGCAAGACAGTCAACTTCGTGGAAGGAAAGAATATTTCTATTACGGGGCTGAACGATAGCATCACTGTGGCGACAAAACCGGATGTACAGTTTACGTCTGTCTATGTAGGCGGCACGCTTAACCCGACTACGAATGAATATACGAGTGGTATCAAGATTGCCAATCAGGCCGGTGGTGGTGCTAACACATCAGATGGCAACTATATCACGGGCTTAGACAATACCAAGTGGGAGAAAGATAAGATTGTCTCTGGCCGGGCGGCTACAGAAGATCAGTTGAATCAGGTGGCCAAGACACTGACCGGTGACATTAAAGCAGGTGATGTGTATGTCAATGGTGGCGGTATTACCTATGATGCATCTGGCAATGGTACAATAACCCTGGATCGGAATAATAATACGCCGATTACTTTTAAGGGTGTGAAGAACAATTATGTGACTGGGGCGACTGTTAGCTCTGTCCGCAATGCCATGACAGGGGAAAAAGATCCTCATCTGACGCTTACTCGCAATGATGGGGAAAACATAGATGTGGACCTGTCGGGCATGAAGAAGTATGATTTCCGTTTGGTTCAGAATACGGCAAGTGGGCCTGACGGCAAGTACACAGTTCAGTCCGACGGTACGGTAGACCTCATTGTGGCCAATGGAGATGGAGAATCAGAGACCATTACGTTGCAAGACTTGGCTAGCAAGACTACTGTGGATCAAGGTCTGAATCTGGAAGGCAATACTAAAGCGGCTGATGGCACATCCTATAAGAGCGTCAACCGCAAGTTGGGCAATACCATTGCTGTCCGCGCTTCTGATGCGAAATCGGGCCATACTTATACGTCAGATAACTTGACTACAGATGTCGATGATAACGGCGTGATCACTGTGAAGATGGATAATCAGGTGAACCTTGGACAGAAGAATACGTCCGAGGGTGCAAATGATGGCTATGATGGCAATCTCCATGTCACGGGCAAGAGTGGCAACTATGTTGAACTCAACGGCAGTGACGGTTCCTTCCGCATGGGATTGGGAGACCAGTATGCTTCCTTGAACCAGAATTATGGCGGAGCCAAGTATCTGAAGGAGCAGGGCGATTCGTCGCCACGCTTCACGTACACGGTCAATGGTGATGAGAACACGAAGCAGACTCTTGCTACGTTGAGCGACGGCATGAATTACAGTGGTGATATAGGCAAGGCCGCAGTCCTGCTGAACAAGGATGTACAGATCACCGGCGGTGTTACGGATACAGATAAGCTCACAGCTGATAATGACCACAATATTGGTGTCGTTGCATCTCAGAATGGGGACAATGGCAAGCTCACCTTGAAGTTGGCCAAAGAGCTGACGGGCCTCACTTCTGTTACCGCCGGGACGGCCAAATTGGGCAATCAGACCATTGCAGATAGTGCTTTTGGCAACAATAACAATCCGAAAACCGGTAACTATCTCACTGGCTTGGACAATAAGAATTGGAAGGCCGACAGCATTGTCAGCGGCCGGGCGGCTACAGAAGACCAGCTCCAGCAGGTGGCCAATGCCATTGTCAATGGCAAGGAAACGGGTGGCGGCTTTGGTATCAGCGACAATGCAGGCAATGTGGTGAAGCAGGATCTGGGCGGCGCCATCCAGCTGAAGGCGGCAGACAGCAATCTGACCACTACGGCAGATACCACTGGCAAAGCCATTACCTTTGGCTTGAGCAAGGAACTGAAAGACATGACCAGTGCTACTTTCAAGGATGCGACGACTGGTGCTATGACCGTAATTGACGGCAAGGGCATTGCCATTACGCCCCAGAACGGCAGCACAAATGGCCAAGTAAAGCTGACCACCGATGGACTGTCCAATGGCGGTAAGCAGATTACCAATGTACAGAGCGGACTCTATGATACGGCACAGAATAAGCCGGTGGATATCTCCACCATTACGGCAAACAGCCCCATGCTGCAAAATGGGGCCACTATCGGCGATTTGCAGACCGTCAGCAATGGTGTGAAAACAGAACTGACGAACAAGGGCCTGGACTTCAAGGGCAATGGCAATACCACTGTCCATAGAAAACTGGGCGAAACTCTGACCATCCAGGGAACCGGCGCGGATGGCCGTGATTACGACGGCGGCACCAATGTGCAGGTCAAGGCGGATAAGGATGCCAATACGCTGACGGTCCAGCTGGATCGCGACCTCAATGCCCATACCCTGACGTTGGGCAAGGAAACCAAGAGTGCTGAAAAAGGAGAAGAGGGAAGCCTGATCCTCAATGGAGTCAATAAAGATAACGGCTATAGCCCTGTTTCCATCAAGGCTGCCTATAAGACAACGGAACAGGATACCGATACTTCTTTGAAGACGAACATGTCTCGCCTTACCTATGCCGTTGCCAATGAGGGGACCCACACCGTGGCCACCCTGGAAGACGGCCTGCAGCTGTCCGGTGATAATGGCGAAGCCTTCAATACCACCCTGGACAAGAAGGTGACCATCAAGGGCGGCGCGAAGGACAAGCTGGTGGACAACACCACGGACCCCACGAAGAACAACAACATCGGCGTCGTTGCCAGCCAGGATGCATATGGCAATACCACCCTTTCCCTGCAGCTGGCCAAGGATATCGCCGGTCTCAATACGGTGACAGCCGGCTCAGTGGTCATGGGCAATCAGAATGTCATCAGTGTAGGAAAAGTTTCGGGACAGGGCAACTTCGTCACTGGTCTTGATAACAAGACATGGGATGGGAAAGACTATGTCTCTGGCCGGGCGGCTACGGAAGACCAGCTGTACACTGTCAGCAATTCCATCCAGAATACCGTAAAGGGGGCGACCTTCGCCATCACGGCTGGAGGTCAGGGAGAAGCCACGGATGCCACTGTCATCAAGAAGGTGGGTGAGTCCATCCGCATCTTCGGCGATGCGCCCAAAGTATCCGGTGGCGGCGACGGCGATGGCTGGGACCGCAGTGCGGCTAACATCCTCACGAAGGTCAAGAAGGACAACCATGGCGATGGCTATGTTTCCGTTGAACTCCAAGACCATCTGGAGGTCGGTGTCCATGCAGGTACCGATACCGATGGTAAGGCCATCGAAGGTACGGATGGCAGCATGCAGTTCAAAGGGAAGGCTGCGGCTAATGAGGTAATGGTTACTGGTGATACCGGAGTTACCTTGAAAAACAACGGCAATCAGGCTGCGGCACTCCACCAGACGGATGGTACAGGTTATCTGGACCTCGTCGGTTCTCAGGGTGCGTTCACCAGCCTGTTTGCCCAGCAGGGCGCACAGAATCTGGCCTCGGATCAGGACAGCAAATCCGATACGCGTTTGACGTATACGGATAAGAACAGCAAGACGGCTCACCAGGTGGCTACGCTGGACGATGGCCTCATCGTCGCTGGCGACAATGGACAGGTGACGCGCCTTCTGAACAGTACGCTGAAGCTGTCCGGTGGTGAGACGGATACGACGAAGCTTTCCAATGGCAAAAACATCGGTGTTGTCGCCAATAAGGACAACGATGGCCTTGATATCAAACTGGCCAAGGACCTGACGGATATCGACAGCATCAATATGACGGGCGGCCTCAAGCTCAACAGCACCAATGGCTCGTCGACGATCACTGGCCTGACGAATACGAGCGTCGATCTGCCTGACTTTGGCAAAGCTGGCCGGGCTGCTACAGAAGAACAGCTGGAGCAGGTGAAGGGCAGCATCACCGACGCTGCAAAGGGCGGCGGTTTTGGCCTGGCCGATGACAAGGGGAATGCCATAAAGGCGGACCTTGGAAGCAACATCGGCATTCACGGGGACAATAATATCACGACGGCTGTTTCTGAAGATGGCAAATCGCTCAACATCGGCCTGAAGAAGGATGTTGACCTCGGTGATGCTGGCTCCATCAAGGCCGGCGGCGTCACGATCGACAAAAACGGCATTGACGCTGGTGGCAAGAACATCACCAACGTCAAGAGTGGTATCGTCAAGGGCGATGACAGCGACAACGGCAATGCTGCCAACATCGGCGATGTGAAACATATCGTCGATGGCAAGATTGGCGATGTCAACGGTAAGATCGACAACATCACGAAGGATGTCTCGAACATCAAGACGGATGTATCGACGATCAAACAGACGAAGCGCACATATCAGGGCGATGACGGCAAGGTCGTTAATGTCGACTTTGGCGGTGCGCTGAGCCTGACGGGCGGCGCTACGGAAGTCGCGGAGGATAAGAACATCGGCGTCGTCAAGAATGGCGAAAATGGTCTGTCCCTGCGCCTGGCGAAGAATCTTGGCGGCCTTGAGAGTGTCACGACGGGTAAGACTACGATGGATGACAGCGGCCTGACCATTGCGGGCAGCGATGGCAAGGCTAGTACCACGGTCACGAATAGCGGCATCAAGATTGCCTCTAGCGGCGATGATACGCATGCGGTGGAAATCAGCAATAGCAATGTCTCAATGGGTGGTCAGCAGATTCATGATGTGGCTCCTGGCGCGGCGGACGGCGATGCAGTCAATGTCTCGCAGCTCAAGAAGAGTGTTGGGGCGCTCGGCGGGGCCATCAATCAGGTGGACCGCCGCGTGGATCGCGTCGGCGCTGGTGCGGCAGCTCTGGCGGCCCTGCATCCGCAGGATTTCGACCCGGATGACAAGTGGGACTTCGCTGTGGGCTACGGCAATTACCGCGGCGCGAATGCGGCGGCTGTCGGTGCGTTCTACAAGCCGAATGAGGATACGACATTCTCGGTCGGCGGCACAGTCGGCGGCGGCGAGAACATGGTCAATGCGGGCATCAGCTTCAAGTTTGGCCAGGGCAACCACGTCTCGAACAGCCGTGTGGCCATGGCCAAGGAGATCAAGGACCTGCGCAAAGAGGTCGAGAGCCTGCGCAGTGCGCTTGTCGATGTCGCAGCTGGCAAGCAGCTTGACCCGGCGAAGACGAAGCTCTTCCCGGATATGCCCAAAAACCACTGGGCTTACAAGGAAATCTCGGAGCTCGCAGGCAATGGACTGCTCGACGGGTATCCGGATGGTGAGTTCAAGGGCGACCGCATGATGACGCGTTACGAATTCGCGACGATTGTCTACCGCCAAATGATGGCGGGCAGGGAGCTCAGTGACCGCCTTGTACAGGAATTCGAGCCAGAGCTCGAGCGCATCCGCATCGATGTCGTCGCGCGCCACAAGGACGGCACGCCGTCAATCGAGCGCGTCCGCGTCAACAAGCCTGCTGATGCGAACCGCAAGTAAAGCGCAAACAAGATAAAAATAAAAACCGGAAGGTTTCTCGGATGAGAGACCTTCCGGTTTTTGCTATATGCGATTATTTGGCGTTCTTCTTTGCGAGGAAATCCTTGAGAATCTGGCGCTTGGCAATCTTGCCGGTCGAGGTGCGCGGCAGGGACTGGAGTTCGTGGAACTCGCGCGGGATTTTGTAGAGCGCGAGGTTGGCCTGCAGGAATTTCTTGAGCTCGCGGATGTTGATGGAGGCACCCTCGTGCAGGCTGTAGAAGCAGGCACCGGCCTGGCCGCGCAGCTTGTCGTCGATGCCGACGACGGCGGCTTCGCTGATGCCCGGGAACTGATAGATGAGCTCTTCGACTTCGCGCGGGTAGATGTTCTCGCCCATGCTGATGATCATGTCCTTGAGGCGGTCGACGATGTAGATGTAGCCCTCTTCGTCGGCGCGGGCGACGTCGCCCGTGTGGAGCCAGCCGCCGCGCAGCGCGTTCTTCGTCGCGTCGGGCAGGTTCCAGTAGCCGAGCATGATGTTGTCGCCCTTGACGATGAACTCGCCGGCCTCGCCTTTGGGGACTTCCTTGCCGTCGGCGTCAATGAGCTTCCAGGCGATGCCCGGAACGACGGGGCCACAGGAGCCGACTTTCGGCTTCTCGGGCGGGTTCATCGTGACGACTGGCGAGGTCTCGGAAAGGCCGTAGCCCTCGCAGATGTCGACGCCGAACTTGTTCATGAAGTCCTGCTCAATCTGCAGCGGCAGTGTCGTGCCGCCCGAGACGACGAGGCGCAGGGAGGCCATGTCTTCCTTGCTCGCGAGCTTCGTCAACAGGCTGCAGATTGACGGCACGATGTAGAGGTCGTTGATTTTCTCCTCGCGGATGACGCTGATGGTCTCTTTCGGCGTGAAGGAGTCGAGGATGACGACTTCGGCGCCGCAGTAGAGCGGGTAGAGCACGGAGCAGGTCCAGCCGAAGCAGTGGTACATCGGCAGCACGCAGAGCACGTGGTGCTCGGCCTTGCAGCCCATGATGCTCATCTGGTCGGCGTTCGTGATGAGGTTGCGGTGCGAGAGGACGGCGCCCTTCGGCGAGCCCGTCGTGCCGGACGTGTAGATGATGACGCAGGGATTCTGCTCATCGAAGGTCGGTGGCAGGGTCGGGGCAGCCGGCAGGCTCTTGTCTTTCTTGCCCATCTGGCGGATGTCGTGCTGCGTCACGCGCATGTCGCAGCGCAGGGTGGAGAGCGCGTCGACGAGGTTCAGCGGCTGGTATGTCAGGATGTGGCGCGAGCCGGAGTCCTTGATGATGTAGGCAATCTCACGGCTGCTGAGCTGGAAATTGATCGGCACGGCGATGGCGCCGAGCGAGACGATGGCCATGTAGGCGTAGACGTAGTCCGCACTGTTGCGGGAGAAGATGCTGACGCGGTCGCCGACGCGCACACCGGCGGCGTAGAGGCGGTCACGGCAGGCGGCGACGTGCTGCTGCAGCTCGCGGTAGGTGATGCGGCGCTCGTGATCGACGATGGCGAGGGAGTCTGGCTTCCCCTGATAGATCAGTTCATGTACAAACATTCTATACCCTATTCCTTCCTGAGAGCCTCAAGACCGCAAGTGCGGAGAGGCCCTCATCGCACAGGACAATTCCTCTTTATTATAGCCCTAATTTTATACCAGGTCATAAACTTTGTCAAAGCATAATGTTGCCAGCTCGTGATTTCAGTCTTCTTCCTCGTCGTGCGGGTGTGCGAGAGCGCTGTGCTGGTAGCTGTAGCCGAAATAGACGAGGCAGCCGAACGTACACCAGACGATGAAGCGGACCCAGGTCTCCCAGGGCAGGTGATACATGAGGTAGCCGCAGGTCAGGACGGCGAGCGGCGCGATGAGCCAGACGAACGGGCAGCGGAAGGTGCGCGGCACCTCCGGCTTCGTGATGCGCAGGACGAGAACGCCGATGGCGGCAATCAGGAAGGCCGAGAGCGTGCCGATATTGGCCATTTCGGCGATGATGCCGATGGGGACGAAGCCCGCGATGATCGAGACGAAGATGCCGCCCATGACGGTGACGATGTACGGCGTGTGGTAGCGCTTGTGAATCTTGCAGACGCGGGCCGGGACCATGCCGTCACGGCTCATCGCGAAGAAGATGCGGGCCTGACCGTAAAGCAGCACGAGCAGGACCGTCGTGATGCCGGCGATGGCGCCGACGCCGACGAGAGCTGAGCCGAGGTTGTAGCCGATGTAGCGCAGAGCAAAGGCCACTGGCTCCGGGTTGTTGAGTTCGGTGTAGGGCACGATGCCCGTCAGCACACCGGCGACGACGACGTAGAGGGCCGTGCAGATGACGAGCGAGCCGATGATGCCGATCGGCAGGTCATGCGAGGGGTTCTTGCACTCTTCGGCGCTCGTCGCGACGGCGTCGAAGCCGATGTAGGCAAAGAAGACGATGGCGGCGCCGCCAAAGATGCCCGAGACGCCGAACGGCATGAAGGGCTCCCAGTTCATCGTGTCGACGTGCGGGATGGCCAGCAGCAGGAAGATGGCGATGGCCGTGAGCTTGACACCGACGAGGATGCGGTTGAGCTTCGTGCTCTCTTGCGTGCCGCGAATCAGAAGGACGGAGAGCAGGAGCGTGATGAAGATGGCGGGGATGTTGATGATGCCGCCGTCTGCCGGCACATGCGTGAGTGCATGGCCCGGGTCGATGCCGGCCGAGAGCAGCAGGCCCGTGACGTAGCCGGACCAGCCCGAGGCGACGGCGCTCGCGGTGACCGTGTACTCGAGGATGAGGTTCCAGCCGACGATGAAGGCGATGAACTCGCCGAGCGAGGCGTAGGTGTAGGTGTAGGCACTGCCCGACGCCGGCACGATGGAGGAGAATTCCGCGTAGGCGAGGCCCGCGAGCGCGCAGGCGAGGCCGGAGATCATGAAGGAGATCGTGACAGCCGGGCCCGCGTACTTCGCGGCAGCGACGCCCGTCAGGACGAAGATGCCGGTGCCGATGACACAGCCGATGCCGAGCAGGATGAGATCAACGGCGCCGAGCGTCTTGGCCATGCCCGAGTGGGCAGCCGTCTCACGCATCTGCTCGATGCTTTTGGTGCGGAATAAGTTCATAAGTTACCATTCCCTTTTCTTTTTCTTCCTTAAGATTTACAACTTTACTAAACTCTATTATTATAAGTAAGGAAAAAGCCTCCGTCAATACGACAGAGGCTCTCTGCAGCAAAATATATCGGGAAGTGGGCGTCAGGCGCGGATCCACTCCTTGAATTTCTCCGGCGAGCTGTTGATGACGAGCTCTTCCGGGAAATCGGCCTCACGGATGACCTCTTCCGAGAGTGCGTGGTTGCCGACATCGAGGTCGATGTGCGCATCACTGCCCATGATGACGTGCGTGCCGTACTTCTTGCAGGCCTGCAGCATCTTCTTGGCGAGGTCGCGCGAGCCGGCGCGGCTGCCGCCCGGGCGGTAGGAGCTGTTGTTGCACTCGAGCAGGACATGGCGCTCTGCAGCGGCCTTGGCAATCTGGTCGAAGTCAACTGGGAAGACCGGGTTGTCCGGATGGCCGATGATCTTGACCTGTGGAATCCACATGGCGCTCATGATGGCTGTCGTGTTGTCGAGTGCCGTGCCCGGATTGATGCAGGGGTCGTGCAGGCTCGCGATGGCGTAGTCGACGGAGCGCAGGCCCTTCTCTTCGAGGTCAACCTTGCCCGTCGTGTTCAGGATGTTGAGTTCCACACCCATGAGGAGCTCAACGCCGGCTTCATCGCCGTAGACCTTGCGGTCGAAGATGCGCAGGTTCTCGAAGTAGAAGCGGTGCGTCGAGCCCGGCATGGCCGGTGCATGGTCAGCGATGCCGACGAGTGCGAGGCCCTTCTTGCTGCCCGCCGCAATCATCTCGCGAATCGTGTTGTAGGCATGGCCACTGGCCAGTGTGTGCATGTGGACGTCGAGTAAGTCTTTCATAATAAAATCCCCCAAAATAGTTGATGTATCCTATTGACTATTATACCACGGATGGAGGGAGTCAAAAATTTTTTCAAGAAATTTGAATTTCCCTGTTGACATTTCTGGGGGACTCCTTTATAATAAATCTTGTCGTTAAGACATGGGGTTATAGCTCAGTTGGTTAGAGTGTCTCGTTGACATCGAGGAGGTCACAGATTCGAATTCTGTTAACCCCACCATTTAGAAAGATGAGGTTTCGTCGAACGGCGAAACCTTTTTTGTTTGCTCGCTTAGCTCAGTTGGCTAGAGCATCTCCGTCACATGGAGGGGGTCGGGGGTTCGAATCCCTCAGCGAGCACCAGATTGACATCGTGCCGTGCGCTCTGCGCACGGCTTTTTCGTTTGTGCGGCAATTTCTCGGCTGCTTGCTTGCGGCTTTTCCTATTCTTTTGCTATTAATGTAGGGAAGGGCCGGACACATTGACACTGGGGCCCGCAAGATGATATGATAGATAAGGGAATATCGGTAACTTCTCCAGACTCAAAATGAGATTTTCCAGAGGTCGCCAGGATAGGCGGGTGGAAGGTCAATTTGAGTTTTTTCGTCGTGTTTTCACTTCCGCGGTGCAGAGACGCCGCCAGGAAATTGAGGAGGAAATCACTAAATGATCGAGCGTTATACTAAGCCGGAAATGGGCCATCTCTGGTCTATCGAGAACGAGTGGCAGCAGATCCTGAATGTCGAGATGGCTGCCTGCGATGCCATGGCCGAACTCGGAGAGATCCCGAAAGAGGCTGCCAAGAACATTCGCGCGAAAGCAAAATTCGATGTCAACCGCATCCATGAGATCGAGTCGGTCACGCACCACGACATCATCGCGTTCCTGACGAACGTCGCCGAGAATGTTGGTGATGACTCCAAATACATCCACAAGGGCCTGACGTCTTCGGATGTCAAGGACACGGCATACTGCATGATGATGCGCGATGCCTGCACGATCATCCTCGATGACCTCAAGAAATTCCGCGAAGTCCTGCGCCGCCGCGCGAAGGAATTCAAGCATACGCCGTGCATCGGCCGCACGCATGGCATCCATGCTGAGCCGATGACGTTCGGCCTCAAGCTCTTGCTCTGGAGCGCTGAGATCGAGCGCGACATCGAGCGCATGGAGCATGCGAAGAAGATCGTCTCGGTCTGCAAGCTCTCGGGCGCTGTCGGCACGTATTCGAATATCGACCCGAAGATCGAGCAGATGGTCGGCAAGAAGCTCGGCCTGACGCCGGTACGCCTCGCTACGCAGGTCATCCAGCGTGACCGCCATGCTGAGTTCGTCACGTCAATCGCGATCTGCTCGTCGACGCTCGAGAAGATTGCGACGGAAGTCCGCAACCTGCAGCGCACGGATATCCGCGAGGCAGAGGAGTACTTCTCCCCGGGCCAGAAGGGCTCTTCGGCGATGCCGCATAAGCGCAATCCGATCAACTGCGAGCGCATCTCCGGCATGGCCCGCCTGAACCGCGGCAATGCTGTCGCTGCACTCGAGGACATCACGCTCTGGCATGAGCGCGACATCTCCCATTCGTCCGTCGAGCGCGTCATCCTGCCGGATTCGTCGATCAACCTCGACTACTGCACGCAGAAACTCACGGACATCATCGACAAGCTGCTCGTCTATCCGGACAAGATGCTCCACGATATGAACCGCACGGGCGGCCTGATCTACAGCCAGCGCATCTTGCTGTCGGTCGTCGACAAGGGCGTGCTGCGCGAGGATGCCTACAAGTGGGTACAGCGCAACGCCATGAAGCGCTGGATGGAAGGCCAGGATTTCCGCACGAGCGTCGAGAACGACCCGGATATCACGAAGTACCTGACGAAGGAAGAGATCGATGACTGCTTCGACTACAAGTACTTCCTGCGCCATGTCGATATGATCTTCGAGCGCTTCGGCCTCTGAGAATCCAATAAGTGAATGAAAGCCTCTTCTCCCTGCGGGGAGAAGGCTTTTCTATGTTTGTGGAGCATCGCAGTAGATGGTCCAACATGCATCATAAAGGAGAGACCATTATGTCAACAGTAGTAGTAACGGGCACCCAGTGGGGCGATGAAGGCAAGGGCAAGATTGTCGACTATCTCGCTCAGCAGGCTGAGACAGTCGTGCGCTTCCAGGGCGGCAGCAATGCCGGCCATACCGTTGTCGTCGATGGTGTAGACTATAAGCTGCGCCTGATGCCGTCGGGTATCCTCTTCAAAGGTTCGCACTGCGTCATCGGCAACGGTGTCGCCTTCAACCCGAAGGTCATGCTGCAGGAGATGGACAGCCTCGCAGAGCGCGGCATCGACCTCTCTGGCATCCGCATCAGCAACCGTGCCCAGCTCGTCCTGCCGTATCACTGCCTGATGGATCAGCTCGCCGATGATGCGCGCGGCAAGGGCAAAGTCGGTACGACGCACAACGGCATCGGCCCGTGCTATGTCGACCGCGACAACCGCATCGGCATCCGCGTCTGCGACTTCATCGACAAAGAAGAGTTTGCAAAGCGCCTCAAGGAAAACCTCGCCATCAAGAACCGCGAGCTCAAGCTGCTCTACGACCATGAGCCGCTCGACTATGAAGAGATCCTCGAGGAGTACAACGGCTATGCGGACCGCCTGCGCCCGTATGTCTGCGACACGATCGCCCTGCTCGACGAGGAGATCAAGGCCGGCCGCAAGATCCTCTTCGAGGGCGCACAGGCCACGATGCTCGACATCGACTACGGCACGTATCCGTACGTCACGGCTTCGCACCCAATCTCGGGCGGCGTCGCCATCGGCGCCGGCGTGGCCCCGCAGAAGATCGACAAGGTCGTCGGTATCGTCAAGGCTTACTGCACGCGTGTAGGCGAGGGCCCGTTCCCGACGGAACAGCTCAACGCGACGGGCGACAAGCTGCGTGAGGTCGGCCACGAGTACGGCGTCGTCACGGGCCGTCCGCGCCGCACGGGCTGGCTCGACGCCTGCGTCGTCCGCTATGCCGGCATCCTCTCGGGCATCGACTACATGGCCGTCACGCGCCTCGACATCCTCGACAGCTTCGACGAGATCAAGATGTGCGTCGCCTACAAGTACAAGGGTGAGATCCTCAACGAGATCCCGGCCAGCCTCAAGGTCCTCGCGGAAGTCGAGCCGGTCTATGAGACGTTCCCGGGCTGGAAGTGCGATATCAGCAAGATCCGCAAGTACGAAGACCTGCCGGAGAATGCCAAGAAGTACCTCACGCGCATGGCAGAGGTCACGGGCATCGGTCTCGGCATCGTCTCCGTCGGCCCGAACCGCGACGAGACAATCGTCATCGCCAAGGATATCTTCTGAGATATAGTTTGATTGGAGCAGGGTGCATCGAGTGATGCACCCTGTTTTTTGCTCTACATAAAAGTCGGAAAATACTGTGTATTTATATAAGTCGATGAGAAATAGAAAACAATAAAAATAGATTGACAAACCGGGAGCATGGTGCTATATTTAAACCATGAAATGTGCTCGAACACAAATGAGCAAAGTATTGGAACTCGAACAAAGGAGAGAAAAGAAATGGTAACAAGCACAGGCAATGCGCCAGAGAAGAAAATCTCCAGTGCATTCATTTACTTCTTCGGATCCTTCGGCGGCATCCTCTTCGGTTATGATATCGGCGTCATGACAGGAGCCCTGCCGTTCCTGCAGAACGATTGGAACCTGCAGGGCAATGCGAGCATCATCGGCTGGATCACATCGGCCGTCATGTTCGGCGCTATCTTTGGCGGCGCACTCGCCGGTCAGCTCTCTGACCGCCTCGGCCGCCGCAAGATGATTCTCATCTCCGCACTCATCTTCGTTGTCGGCTCGATCCTCTCTGGTATCGCTCCGCACAACGGCCAGTATTATCTCATCGGCGTCCGCATCCTCCTGGGCCTCGCCGTCGGCGCGGCTTCGGCTCTCGTCCCGGCTTACATGTCGGAAATGGCACCGGCTCATCTGCGCGGCCGCCTCTCGGGCATCAACCAGACGATGATTGTCTCGGGCATGCTGCTCTCGTACATCGTCGACTTCCTGCTCAAGGACCTGCCGGAGACGATGGCATGGCGCCTGATGCTCGGCCTCGCTGCCGTGCCGGCCATTATCCTCTTCCTCGGCGTCCTGCGCCTGCCGGAATCCCCGCGTTTCCTCGTCAACCACGGTTTTGTCGATCAGGCACGCCGTGTGCTCGGTTACATCCGCAAGAATGACAAGGAAGTCGAAGCAGAGCTCGCTGACATCCAGAACACGGCAGCAAGCGAAGCACAGGCTCAGAGCAAGACGACGTTTGCCACGCTTCTTTCGGACAAGTACCGCTACCTCGTGACGGCTGGTGTCGGCGTTGCAGCCTTCCAGCAGTTCCAGGGTGCAAATGCAATCTTCTACTACATCCCGCTGATCGTCGAGAAGGCGACGGGACAGGCTGCCAGCTCGCAGCTCATGTGGCCGATCATCCAGGGCATCCTGCTCGTCCTCGGCTCGCTGATCTTCCTCGTCATCGCAGATAAGTTCAACCGCCGCACGCTGCTGACGGTTGGCGGCACGATTATGGGCCTCTCGTTCATCCTGCCGGCTGTCATCAACAGCATCATCCCGGATGCTGACCCGATGATGATTGTCTTCTTCCTCTGCATCTACGTTGCGTTCTATTCCTTCACGTGGGCACCGCTCACCTGGGTCATCGTCGGCGAGATCTTCCCGCTGGCCATCCGCGGCCGTGCTTCGGGCCTCGCATCCTCGTTCAACTGGATCGGCTCCTTCCTCGTCGGCCTGCTGTTCCCAATCATGACGGCTTCGTTCTCTCAGGCTGCTGTCTTCGCTATCTTCGGCGTCATCTGCCTGCTCGGTGTCTGCTTCATCCGCAACTGCGTGCCGGAGACGCGCGGCCATACGCTCGAGGAAATCGAGGCTGCTGGCACGAAGAAATCCGCAAATGCATCGATGCACAATGCCTGATCGCATATAGATATCAGGTAAGGGTATTGCAAAGGGAAGGTTTACCATGGACTTAAAGAAAAATGCCGCAGCGATTGAGGCGGGCCGCACGGCCCTCGGCCTCGAGCTCGGTTCGACGAACATCAAGATGGTGCTGGTCAATGAAGCTTGCGAGACGCTGGCCTCGACGAGCTACGGCTGGGAGAACCAGCTGGAGAACGGCATCTGGACGTACGACCTTGCGACGGTCTGGCTCGGCATCGAGGATGCGTTCCACAGCCTGACGGCCGATGTGCAGAGCCGCTACCATGTGGAGCTCAAGACCATCGGCTCCATCGGCGTCAGCGCGATGATGCACGGCTACCTGCCGTTCGACAAGGACGGCAAGCAGCTCGCACCGTTCCGGACCTGGCGCAATAACATCACGGGCGAGGCAGCAGATCAGCTCACGGAGCTCTTCGGCTTCAACATCCCGCAGCGCTGGAGCATCGCGCACCTCTATCAAGCCATCCTCAATAAAGAAGATCACGTCAAGGACATCGCTTTTTTGACGACGCTGGCCGGCTATGTACACTGGCAGCTCAGCGGCGAGAAAGTCCTCGGCATCGGCGATGCTTCGGGCATGTTCCCGATTGATGAGAAGACGGGCCTCTACGACGCGGCGATGCTCGAGAAGTTCGAGAGCCTTGATGCGGTCAAGGCCTATCCCTGGAAACTGCAGGA
>ULVW01028332.1_pt1 | contig 21284 bp, 20 predicted proteins | sample 1959801 | NCBI WGS metagenome assembly ULVW01 (sample SAMEA4835796, study PRJEB28245) | human gut metagenome | biome: gut microbiome; material: fecal sample | place: Denmark | collected 2008
GCAGAAGATTTTCTCGCAGGAGATACGTTTTAAGAACGATGAGGGGAAAGATTTCCCTGAATGGGAAGAGAAATGTTTGGAGAAAATTTCTTCGGTTTATGATGGTGTACATCAAACTCCTAACTATGTTGAAACTGGTGTGCCTTTTGTTAGCGTTGAAAATATCAACGATTTAGAAAACACAAATAAATTTATTTCAATGGAGGATTTCAAAAAAGATTTCAGGGTATATCCAGAAAAAGATGATATATTGATGACACGTATAGGCGATATTGGAACTTCTGCATTAGTCCCGAAAGAAGGATTTGCTTATTATGTTAGTTTAGCGTTAATTAAAACAAAAAAAAATGCTATTATTCCTGAATTTTTAAATCAGTATATTAAATCCAATATATTCCAACATGAACTTTACAAGCGGTCTTTACAATACGCTTTTCCTAAAAAAATCAACAAAGGAGAAATTGGTAAATGCGTTGTCAAAGTCCCTTCGCTCCCTGAACAGCAAAAAATCGCCGACTTCCTTACCGCCGTGGATAAGCAAATTGAATTCGAAGAGAAGCGTATGGAAACAATGAAAACCATAAAAAAAGGTCTGCTGCAACAGATGTTTGTGTAAAGCTAGAGGTGTGTTATGGCTGAGTTAGAAAAGGATATGGAAGCGAAGCTGATCGCGCAGCTGTGCTTTGGTGCTTCGCAGTGGAAACTTCGTCCTGATATCCATACTGAAAAGGAGCTTTGGGACAATTTTAGAGATAAGCTGACAAAAAATAACCTTGCCGCCCTTAATGGCCAGGATATTACGGATAACGAGTTCCGGCAGATTCAGGCTTTTGTTAATGAGAAGGCTGCTACTCCCTATACTGCAGGTGCCTGGCTTGCCGGTGAGAACGGTGTAGCACAGATTACTTTAGTGCGTGATGACATTACCAGAGGCACAATAAGCCTTAAAGTGGTAGATAACAGAGAAGTTGCCGGAGGCAGTTCTTCCTATGAGGTTATCAACCAGTACTGGCAGCGTAAAGATGATCCAGCAGACAAAGACCGCCGCTTTGACGTTACTTTGCTTATAAACGGTATGCCGATGATCCAGATAGAGCTGAAAAATCGTCAGCATCCATTCATGGACGCATTCAGACAGATAAAAAAATACGGTGCCGGTAATAATTTCCGTGGTTTGTTTGGCTTGGTTCAGATGTTTGTAGTAACTAATGGCGTTGATACGCAGTATATTGCAGCAGATACCATTGATAAGCTTAACGAAAAATTCCTTACCAGCTGGATAGATAAGGACAATCACCCGGTAAATGATTATCTGGACTTTGCCAAAGAAGTGCTTTCTATTCCGGCCGCGCATAACATGGTCGGCAAATATAGCGTCATGGATAAGACGAGGGAGAAGGTTATTCTGCTGCGTCCGTACCAGATTCATGCTATTGAAGCGATCAGACAGGCATCTTATCGCTCTAAATCAGGCTATATCTGGCATACTACAGGTTCAGGCAAGACATTGACCTCTTATAATGTCACTAAGAATCTTCTGGATATACCTAGCATTGATAAGACATTGTTTCTTATCGACCGCAAAGACCTCGACACCCAGACCACGACGGAGTTCCAGTCCTACGCTGAAACGGACTGTATCGACGTTGACGAGACGGAAAGCACTCGTGATCTTGAAATAAAGCTTCTGGACAACAGAAAGCAAGCGATTGTAACGACAATACAGAAGCTGCAGATTATTATGAAGCGTTATTCTGCTCAAAAAGCAGAAGAGCACCCTAAAATTAAGGCAAAATATGATAAGCTGCGTAATCTGAGAATAGCGTTCATCGTCGATGAGTGCCATAGAACGATTTCTCCGGAGACAAAAAGGTTGCTGGAAAGATATTTCTCCGATTCTTTGTGGTATGGTTTTACCGGAACGCCTATTTTTGCTGAAAATCGTAAGAACGTCAAAGGCGATCTTCCTGATACCACGGATAAGCTTTACGGTGAATGTCTGCACAATTACACGATTAAAGAAGCTATCAGAAATAAAGCCGTTCTTGGCTTTAATGTGGAGCTTAAGGATAACTATACTGATGACGGCTTACGTAATCTGATTGTGGAATTAAAAATAGACAACGGAGAAAATGTGGCCTACATGAAACGTGAGGACATGGAACGCCGTATACTGGCTTTCTATGCTTCCATAGGCAAAGACTTCTACGGCGACGTAAAGCATAAAAAAGAAGTCATCAAGTACATTCTTAATAGGTGTGAGGGTAAATTTGCTCTGAATAAGGGTGAAGGTAACACCTATGACGCTATTTTGACTGTAAAAAGCATTGCAGAAGCTCAGGAATACTATAAGCTCTTTAAGGAGATGATCCAGCAAGGCGAAGTGTCAGAGAAAATACTCAGTAAGCTGCCGGATTTCCCCAAAATAGCTATCACATATACCGTTGGTGAGAACCAAGACGGTGCTATGGCTAATCAAGGCGAAATGAAGCAGTCGCTGGCTGATTATAACGCCATGTTTAATACAGCCTGGAGCTTAGAGGACAATCTGAAAGGCTATAATACTGACCTGCAGGAACGTCTCGCAAGGAAAAAGAGCAAGTTCCAGAACCGAAAAGAGCAGCTGGACTTGATTATAGTAGTTGATAGGCTGCTGACCGGTTTTGATGCTCCTTGCCTGTCAACGCTTTTTGTAGACCGTCCGCCAATGCCGCCGCAGAATATTATTCAGGCGTTCTCTCGTACAAACCGTATCTTCGACAATACCAAGGTTTATGGCCAGATAGTCATTTTCCGTTCTTCCGGTATTTACCAGAAGGCTATAGATGATGCTATTTTCCTTTATTCCAACGGCGGCACTAAATCTGATGTTATGGCGCCGACCTTGTATGAGATGAAGAAAAACCTGAAACAGGCTATTAAGAAGCTAAGGAATATTGCTCCTAAGCCTAGCGATGTATCTCTCCAAGATGAAACTGGCGAGCTTTGTGCTTTTGTAAAAGCTTTTCAGGAACTGAACCGTATTGTGGCTTCTATTGAGGTATATACGGATTGGAACCATGATGACCTTGCAAAGGTATATAAGCTGACTGATAGTGAGCTGGAAGATTACGAAGGTAAGTACCATAACGTTATTGATGAGCTGCGTAGGCGTAATTCTGGCGGAGATACTCCTGATGTACCTAATGTTGATATTGAGTACGAACTGGAATCAACCAGTACAACTCTTATAAATTATAAGTACATCATTGCTCTGATTCAGCGCTACATCAAAAGATCGGCTAATTCCCTTATGGTTGATCCGGATGATAAAGGCGCAGCGATTATTAAGGACAGCCTTGAAAAGCTGGCTAAATCTAATCCGAAGCTTACTGGCATTATTCAGGCAATCTGGGAACGCATCAAACTTTCTCCATGGGATTACGTGGATGCCTCTGTTGCTGACATGGTTGAGAAAGAAATTCAGCGTACAATTGAGAAGAAGGCTATTGAACTTGGCCTCAAATGGTGTGCGAAACCTGAAGAAATCCTGTTCCATGCCAACCATTATAAGGTCGATGACGACTATATGGATTTAACTTTGGACTTTAAGGCATTTAAAGCTCAGAACCATGGCTGTGGTTTTAAGTTGGAGTACCTTGACGATGCCCGCACTGATATAAAAAAGGTCGTGGAGACAGATATTGTTCCGCTGCTGAATTTCTGATAAATTTAATGGAAATAGCAGTAAAAAAGACAATAAGTAGTACTTAAATGAATAAAAGCCTCTCAGAACGGCTCCTAGAAGCTCGTTTGAGAGGCTTTTTTGAGGTGGTCTGATAGTTTGTATGGGGAAAACAGCCAGTTCTTTGGGTGTAGAGGGTAAAAAAAACAGTCAAGTAGCATGATACTTGACTGTTTTAGATAGCTGCATTAAAAATATTAGCGGTTGGGGGATTGTCTAAGTAGCATGATACTTGAACAACGGAGGAGATTTTTTGTGTAAGTAGTGTTAAGTGGAGAGGTCAGCTAAGTATCATGCTACTTGACTGGCCTTGGCAGTACTTCATAACTTAGATATAATGCCGTGCAAGATAGGTTGTGTAGCATGATGCATGGTTGCTTTACGTGGCTGCATAAAAAAATGAGAGAGAAAACGATACGGTTGAGGGGTTATCCAAGTATCATGCTACTTAAATGACCGTTGACGGCATATTTTTATGAGAGTATAATGTAAGGGGTATACAATGTATCATGATACACTAACAGGGGTGACGGTACTATGGATAAAACAATTTACGACGTAGAAAAAGAGTTGGAAGATATTTTCGCGACTGACCGCCGTGGTTGGGTGAAAATGTACAGGCTGCTTGATATAGTAGATAAAAAAAATCTTTGGCGGCGAGAATATACTTCTTTCTCGGAATGGCTACGTGATTATGCGAAACGCAAAAATATTAGCGCGTCGCTGTTGTGGCATCGTAGGCAAGCAGGGCGTTTCTACGATAATTTTATATCAAGAGCTAATATAGCCGGTATTACTGAGCCGCAATTGGAAGATGTTGACGTACCAGTTGACAGTCTTAATATTGCTGAAAGAATAGCAGGCGAGAACGAATTTGCAGCAGATGATCTAATCCGTAAGATTATCAACCGAGAGCTTACCAGACAGGATTTGTCCAGTATTTGGAAAAATGTCAAAGCTGAAAAGTATGCCAGAGAAAAAGCTTATAGAGAGTGGCGTGAGCCTCCAGCTTATGCTTCGAACGTTGCGTGGATTAAGACGCAGGATATAATACTGTCACTCATGAAAGATTACTGGCTGCCAGATGCAATTTTTGAGGAAAATGCTCGTCTGGCCATTAAGGACACGAACTACGTAGCTTTAGGTTTTAATGGACGTATTAGACCAATGTACCGTACAGCAGCTGACTTCGGTGTTTTTAACAGAGCTATAGAAGAAGATACCAATATCGACCTTATGATTGCTGAAAACTGCACAATAGATGCTGAAGATAAGGGTTACCGTCTTAATTTGCACGCCATTGAGGTTAAGGTCGATAAAAAAGACTTTTTAAGTGTTAAGGAAATGGATATGTACCGTTTGTTTGCTGACTATTGTTGGTTAGCCGTGCCAGAGGAAATATGTCAAGACGCATTAGAATTTGTGCCGGACGACTGGGGGGTTATTTTGAGTGACGGTAAGACGGCTACTGTTGTAAAAATCCCGGCAAAGATTACAGAATATCTGTCTACTCATAATGACGCTCTTATGAGCTTTATACTGCAATACCAATACCAATAGGCTGTATATAGCTGCTCAGAGATGATCTGGGCAGCTTTTTTCATCTGTAAATCCGTTTTTGAGATTTTAGCAAATTTGCTATAGGGTAGCGAAACACCTAGTATAATAGTAGTTTTTGAGTAAATTTAGGGTATTTTTGGTGCACAGGAAGCTGCACAATAGATTACCGGTCAATTTTCCGTTAAGCACATTTTTACAGCTATATATAAGTAAATCCCCAGCTTTTTTGCTGGGGATTTTGTACTGAGAGTTTAAGTTTCTTAGTTAAAATTGGCTTTGTAGTTTTTATGTTGCCGGACATGGGCGGCATTGATCCTGTTTATCATAGCCATTACTGCTGGCATAGCTGTAATCCTGGCCGGTAACTGTGTGTGGTCTAAACCTAGTAGCACAATATTTCTTAATGGGTTCTTCAAATGTGTCACCTTCCTTTTATCTGGTATGCGTAGAGGCTGCACACCTATTGACCTGAGTAGTTTTATGTAGTCACGGAATATATCTGCTGTTCCGTGGACAATTCTTTGGGTTTTAGCAAGAGTATAGCAGCCAGTCTGATAATTTTTAAAAGCTCTGTTGAGGCTGCGGCTTTGCGAGATTATAGGTAAAATATCCTGTAAAATGGTCAGGCGCTGGCTATTTTTCCGTTCTTCTCCGGTTTTTTTCAGGCTTTTCTTGATCAGACCTTTGTTTACGGCAATATCAATCAGCTTTTTTGCTTCCGCATCTGAGTACCAGTCCTGCAGACCGAGCTTTGCTATAAAATTTTGCATAACATAGTCTGCTACAATGGGTTCAAGATATGGCAGAATGCCCATAGGGCGTTCATTCTTTCCTAAATTAAGATTAGCTCTCTTGGTTATCCATGCTTTAGAGCACTTTCTTCGTGATGATTCCAGACGGATAACTTTCTCTGATTCGTCATAAAGCTGTTGTGAGGGGCAGCCAAATAAGTCGTATTTGTGTTGCTTATCATAAATGCAGTCAGTGGCCACTGTAGTTTTTTCATAAAGATTGTAATTTTTATAGGCTGATAAAGCATCTGTATCAGGTATAGCTGAGGCTTCATCAGCTTCTGGAGTGTCGTCACTCTTAGCATCGTGAGTTCTGGGGTTTAGGTAACTTTTACTGAGGCATTCGAGAGCTAATTGCTTATTTTCAGCGTGGATGTTAATTGAGTAGTCTACTCTTTTAGTGATGAGCAAGCCGAGGTATGGCAGAGCTGCCAATCCGACAGGATATGGGTAGTGGTCGTGCAGTCGGTAGTCGAGCTTAAAGGTCTCTTGAATACAGCTGTCGTCCGTATCGTCTATGCTAAAGGCTTCTGGGCAGATATCGTATATGGCATTTGCGTAATGTAGCTGCAGGGCGTAGACATTTTGCGGAGTGCACCTAAACACTCTATTGGTGTTATGTCCGGAACAGAGAGCTTCAGGTTGCACTGTAATCACGATATAGACCGTGGCAGAGAACTTGGAATGCCGGTATAGGTTAATTGCCTGTATTCCGATAGGAAGGTTTTGCCGGAGCGTACATCGTAGCTTAAATCTGGGATTAGCGATAAACTTGGCGAATTTATCGGCATAGTCTGGGTATCGGCTTTCTAAAGCATCTAAGAATATTTTAGCTTGCTCTACTGGAACCGTACAGGCTACTTGAAAGGTATCGACGGTATCATACATCATGCATGTGGTTTACCTCCTCTTGTAGGATTTTAAATTGTGATTTGTGGTCAGCAGTCGTTTGGCAGCATCGTCTGAGTAGGACGGAAGATAATAGCGTAGTGTAAAAAAAAAACCGACAAATCACTGTTAACTATTAAGGGATGAGCACTGTTTGTGTGGTACTTCAATTATAGCCGTCAAAAGTCAAAAAGTCAAACTACTAGACAGGCAATTCAAAATTTTTTGCAAAATATTTCCTAAGACGGCTGTTGTAATGCGCTGCTACGATGAATTGTAGCCATGCTAGGTCTGACTGGCTAATGAAAACGTCGTATTCGCCGATATAAAAGTAGTCTCCGTTGCTGTCTTTGCGCTTAGATTGGACAACTAAGCTTATCTTGGCAGATAATTCTTCGGAAAATCTGGATTCTAGCGTTTCTAGCTCTTCCCTCGTGATGCTGTAAATGCTGCCGTCACCTAGATATTCAGCGTAGATATCGGCGTAAATGCTGAAAGTATACTTATCGCCACGCCACCAGAAGCCTTGGCATTGCTCCTTGGCTTGCGGATCGACTATCTTATGGGCTGTTAAGACAAAATCGTCGTGACCTGGCTTACGACATTTAACTTGGATGGTGTAGGTCTTGGTCGCGCTAATGCCGGTAGCGTCTATTCTCTGCCAGTAGTCGCGCTTGGCATTATCGGCAAGATTGGTAGTCTGTATTTCTCGCAGATAGCCGCGCTCTTCTTTTAGTTTATCTAGTACTTCCTGAGTATGCCGTTCTGAGTATTCCAAAGCGTTAGCGTCGAACATTACGATATGCCTCTGGATGTTCTTTTAATGCGCGTTTTGCTTTTTCGGCGCGATTGTAGAAGTCAAAAAGCCGTTGTAGCAGTTTATCCGACACTGGATTGCCGACTTCGGCGTTACGGATGCTAGAAATACTGATCTGGCTAGCTTTGGAAACCTGTTCTAGCGTAAACCGGAAATAATGCTTACGGATATAACGCAGATTTTTCTGGGAGAGTTCTATTATCTTAATCATGGCTGCTTCTCACTTAAAATTTCTTCGTAGGCTGCTTGCAGTGCTGCAAGTCGTCTGCCGCCGGTATCATGAGTGGCGTGCTCGATATTCCAGATAGTTGTTGCTGGAATGCCAGTGAGGGCGGCTGCTTGCTTTAGGGTTAACTTAAGTTTTTGGCGCGCTTCCTTAAAATCAAAATCTATATTCATGTGTTTAAATCTCCTGAGTAATATTGGGGCACTGTTTTGTGCTTTCAATATAGTATTACCGGTGATGTTTTTCTTATTCCACATTCGGATTATAATAGAGATTGTAAAAAATAAAAAATGGCGCGAGGTACCTATTTTGTTGTGGTGTTCCTGATTATAGGAATATCGCCCCCGGTACTTTGACTTCTGCAGGGGAAACAATAGCCGTATCTGTCTATGACGGATACGGCTTATTTTTATGCTCTTAATTGAGCGGAAAGGAGACCTGAAAATGGCAATGGCAAGAAGCCCACCCAGTATATGCTACTGGAATTTTGGGCAAAGAAAAAAGCCGCTGAGTTGCAGCTCAGTGGCTTTGGCATGGTAGAGATTTGAAGTGGTCTCTGCCTCTATTTTAACGTTTTTAGGAGGAAAAATCAATGAGAAAACCCAGTATACAACAAAGATTAAAGCAAAATGGTCTGCGTCTTAACAAAGAGCAGCTTGATGCAGTAAAACAATTGGAAGGCCCGAATGTGGTTATCGCTGGTGCTGGCACAGGTAAAACATCTCTGCTCGTGGCAAAAATCAATTATGCCAATATGGTAGATCCTGGCTGTTCTGTTCTGGCAATCACATTCACAAAGAAATCTGTTGGCGAGCTGCAAAGCCGCATTGTAGGTAATCCGAACTGCATGGTTAGCACGTTTCACAGCTTTTTTTATCGCATTTTGCGTGCTTATGGTTATAAATCCTTCCGTTTTCTGGAAAATGACGGACAAAAACGCGCCATGATGAAGCAAGTTTTGGAAACAGAAGGTTTAGCTGACAAATTAACGGTAGATGACTTGGAAGAAGCTTTGAGAACAGGCCGTCTTGATAATGAAGATACTGATACTGCAGTCAATGCGTACTTCGATCAGCTGAAAAGCAAGCGCGTATTGTGCTTTGACAGCTTGCAATATTTTTGCAGAGAATTGCTCCTTATGAACCAAGCTATAGCTATCCGCGTCCGCAGCTTTTACACTTATGTCATGATTGATGAGGCACAGGATATGTCGGATGTGCAAAAAGATATTATACAGCTCATCTGGAATGCTGAAAAAAAGCCTAATATTACTATTGTGGGTGATCCAAAGCAAAGTATATACGGTTTTAGAGGCGCTGCTTACGGTGTAATGGATGAGCTGAGCCATTATTATGGCGCAGCTACGCATAAGCTGATTACAAATTATCGCTCGACAGAAGCAGTACTGAACTTAGCAAACGAGGTCTTGGTATCTGATGAAGCTCTTAAGGCTACTAGAGGAAAAGGCAAAGAGGTTACATTTTATGCTGCCGATAATCAGAAAAAAGAGGCTGAATATATAGCTGAACAAATCAGACTCTTGCATAACAGCGGTACACCTCTCCGTGATATTACGATCCTGTTTAGAGCCAGTCATGTTGTAAAAGATACTTATGAGGCGTTGGTGCGCAAGCGTATTCCGTTTGTTCAGGTCGGCTCTGATCCGCTTAAATGGAACAGCTCTCGGTTCAAGTGTTTTCTTGCTGTGATTGCCTTTATGTATGATCATGACAACAGCCACTATAGATGTGCTCTGCCTTTGCTTGGACTGCCTAAGGATATTACTGATGATATAGAAGAAGGTCTGAATCTGCCGTTTAGTGAATCGTTGTTAGGTATATCTTCTATGAGCAGAAAGCATCGTAACGTTCTTCAAGAGTATTTCGAGATTGAACCGACGAAGTATTCTTTGCAAGATTTGACTATTCTCGTTTGGGAAAAGTACCTTAAAGCTTATTTTCGTGCTGAAGATAATGAGATTTTGGACGATTTTCTTGGCGAAATTAGCGGATATAATACTTTTGCGGATTTACGTAGCCATATAAACGATGTAAGACGACAGGTAAAGCAAATGCAGCGACTGACAGCTAACCCTAATGCTGACTATGTGCGCCTGATGTCTATCCACACTTCCAAAGGTTTGGAGTTCCCGGTGGTGTTTTTGGCTGGCGCTGTAGAGGGCATTTTGCCAGATTTAACGCATGATACCGTAAATATCGACGAAGAAAACCGTTTGGCGTATGTTGCGACAACCAGAGCTAAGGATAGACTGTACATTACTTATGCTAAGCAAGGTGCCAAAGGCAATGACGCAAAACCAAGTCGCTTCTTTGAGAAATTCTTCAATTAAATCATGCTTATACAGCGGTCGCCAATGTGGTGGCCGCTTATTTTTATTTAACCAAGGAGGTCTTTATTATGAAAACTTTTGACGCTGTTGTACCAGAATTGTTGGATATGTTTTCGCACGAAAATTTTCCAGCACAGCTGGCTTTAACCATTATTAAACGCGAAACTTCTATCCCCAGCGATAGCTGGAGCATCACTAATCGCCTGATCATGCACATCATCGGTGAGACTAATGACGCTCGTACCTACAAACAATGGCAATCTGCAGGACGCCAGGTCAAAAAAGGTCAGAAAGCTTTTGGCATCATTGCACCTGTAACCAAAAAATTCCGCAATGAAGAAACAGACGAGGACGAAATCCGTATTATTGGCTTCCGTGCGTTGCCAGTTTTTGCGTATGAAAGCACAGAGGGTGAGCCTTTGCCGGAATACGACTGCACTCCTGCCAAGTTGCCACCGTTTTTCGACGCTGCAGAGGCGTTGGGCGTAAAAGTAAGCTGGAAACCTATATCCAGAAATGCTTATGGATATTATCGTCTGAGTGATCGTAGTATCACGCTGCATTCGCAGGATTACGCAGTTTTTTATCATGAATTGGGCCATGCTGTACACGACACGATTGAGCCTTTGGCAGATGTGCCAGATGATAAGGCTGAGGTCGTTGCGGAGCTGACAGCAGCAGTGCTTTGCGAAATGGCAGAGGTCAGCGGTTATCAGCAACAGTCGTATGAGTACATTAAGCAGTATGTTAGTGGAAAAGACAATAAGGCTGTCCTGAAAGCTATCGCTGATGTACTGGCGCTCGTCGAGCAGATTGTAGGCAAGGTTGTAGCTGCTGCAGATGTAGCTCGTTAATTGAAAGGAGAGATTGATATGCCTAATTGGTGCAACACCCATATTACTTTTTATGCTAAAGATGAGGTCGCAGTTAACGACTTGCACTCAAAATTGATGCAGTACACTGCTGTACCGTGCAATGGTTGTAAAGATGCTGCTTGGCTGGGAAACATTTTGCTTAATGCTGAGATTGGCACGCTTGACGAAATCCTGGACAACAAATACGGCTATTGCCGTGGCTGGGTGGATGATTTTGGTGATGTTGTGCAGGCTGACGGCTACTATAGCTTTTACATTACCGTACAGGACGCATGGGCACCGCATACAGAGCCTTTCTATCACTTGCTGGGTAAACTTTACAATCATGTAGTCAAAATGGCGTATGCGGGAGAAGAGCCGGGCTGCGAAGTTTATCTGAAATATGATCCAGATAATCTGTTTTACGCCGACTGTGAGTATGCCGTTGACAGCTATATTCCGGCAGAGTGTGCTGCACAATATGCAGATATTGCTGACATGGACGGCTTGCAGTCTTTGGATAATCTGTGCGAGGCATTTCATGCTGATAACTGGCAGGATGTTACCGCTAAAGCTGATGAGATTACCGATACATTGCAAGATGAGTACGGCGAAGGTTTCTGTTATGTGCATGAGTACGAAGTCATGGACAATCCATTCTAACAAATAACTGCTTATACTGGGCAGCTTCATTCGTGAGGCTGCCTTTATTTTTATATGTTTTCTAAAGGAGGAAAATCATGGAAACTAACCAAAAACCTAGCAAAAATTACTGTGTGCTGGCATCACGCAAGAACATGAGCAACGAGGAATGGTTGCAATTGCGTAAAAACTATTTGAACATCAGCGAAGTTTCTGCAGCTCTTAACCTGAATCCCTTCAAATCCGCGATGGCTCTCTGGGCAGCGAAAACCGGTGTTTATGAAGAACCGTATGCCGACAATCGTTTCTGCGAATGGGGCCGTATTATGGAGCCGGTATTGCTGGATTATTACGCTAAGCAGTATGATTGCCAAATCAAGACCGTGCCTTATATCCTGCAATCTGTAGAATACCGTTATATTTGCGGCAATATTGATGCTGTTGCTATTTATCCGGATGGCAAAAAGAAAATTATCGAAGTCAAGACAACTGCTAGTGTAAATGAGGCTGAATGGAAGGACGGTGGCTGCCCTATCTATTACTATATTCAGATTATGCTCTATGAGTGGATTACCGGCGTACACGAAGGACAGCTTATCTGCCTTATCGGTGGCAATGACTTCCGTGTGGTTGATGTGCCGTACAATCAGGCTGTAGTGGATTCGCTTCTGGCGCAATGTGAGATTTTCTGGAATCGCGTTGCCAATAACATCCCTTTGCCGCCAATTGATAAGGACAATAGCCTTCTTGGCAAGCTGTACCCAACTTCTAAGGAAAATGTGGTACAACTGGAAGCCGAGTTTTCCGAAAAACTGCAGCAGCTGGAAGCTCTGAAGCAAAAAGAAAGCGAAATCAAAGCAGCCAAAAATGTCATTGAAGCCGAGATCAAGCAAGCTATGACAGACAATGAAATGGCGGTTGTGGGAGACTGGAAAGTAACATGGAAAAGTTCCAGCAGAAGTGCGTTTTCAGCTGAGGAAGCAAAAAAATATCTGACACCGGAACAAATTGAAGCTTGCACACATACTAGCAGTGTTAGAACTATGCGCATCGGCAAAAATAAGAAAAAATCGGCGGCAAAAAAATAACATATAGCGCACAAATACCCCCTCTGCATTATTGCGGAGGGGGATTTTTATTAGGAGGTAAAAGGAAAAATGCGTAGTGAAATTCACGAAAATATGCAACGATATGGTGCCATTAGCCTTAGCGACGAGGAACTTTTGGCGGTTTTGCTGAACAACGACAAAAAATTGCCGGCGCTTTTAGAATCAGACTATATCGCTACAGACGAGGCGCAAAGCAAGGTTATGGACATTGCAACCTTACCATTTGACGAACTTAAATTTAAGGCAAATCTTACCGATCTGGAGGCAGCTCGTATTATTGCTGGCATCGAGCTTGGTATCCGTATTGCTACATCACATAAAAAAAGATTACATCGTATTGCATCACCAAGCTATGCAGCTGAGTTTTTTTCACCGAAGATGCAGTTTTTGAAGCACGAAGAACTGGCTGTTGCGCTGCTTAACGCAAGAAACGAGGTTATCGGCAGCCGCGTTATCAGTCGTGGTACTTTGACCTGTTCTAGCGTTGATCCGCGCGAGGTATACAGCTATGCTATCACCAATCATGCAGCCAGCATTATTATCGCCCATAATCACCCGTCTGGCGATCCGCAGCCAAGTTCCGAGGACATTGCGTTAACCAAAATCATGGAGGCTACCGGGAAAATCATCAGAATCCCAATGGTAGACCATATAATTATCGGTCATGGAGCTTATTACAGCTTTCAGGAAGATTGTCGTCTTGAAGATAGCGAAATTTAAAGGAGGAAGAAAAAATGAAACTTGAAACCAAACGTAAGAGATTTTTTAACGAGAATGTGGGTGCCGATAAGGTGCTGGACACGTATAATTGCGAGGACTTTGCAGAATACATCGTTAAGCGTGGCGGCGACGTAGAGCGTTATCGCGTATATGGCACTGACAAAACTAATTTCTATATCACGGAAAAATAAGGAGGAAAAATATCATGGCAAAAATTAACGATATCCAAGCAATCATCATGAGCATGAGAGCACAAACTCAGGGACAAAGCAAAGCTCAGGCAGAAGCACCGGTAAAGGGTAACGATTACCAGACCAATGGCACAGCAGCACTGGCTCAGAATCCGGTAGAGGCTCAAGGAGTAGCGGAAGCAAGACCTGACCTCAAAATCATCACGAGCGGAAAAACCGCTGCAAATCAAGCTCCTGTAAGCCACGTAGAGCTGGCCAATAACCGCAATGCAAGTGCTAGCACCCATGAAAAAATGCAAGCAGCAGCTAAAATGCTCGTAGCCGGTCAGGATTACACCCAGATTAAGGGGATCAGAGGTAATGTGCTGTTAAAAAGCGGTGCGCTTAAACTTTTGCGCCTGTCTGGCTGCCAGTATAGATATGCTATGGTCGATAAGACTGTTGATGTAGCTCAGGCTTATATTGGCTATACGGTTATGGCAACTATCATCGATGCTAACGGAGAGGTTGTGGCGGAAGCTCTGGCGAGTGCTAACTCCCAAGAGAAAAAATTTGTCGACAAAGGTTTAAGCAGTGACTCTATGTTGGTGGGTATTGCCAGCAAGAGAGCGTTGGTGCTGGCTGTTAAAGCAATCCTTGGCTAATAGCTGATAGTGACAGGTCTGGCTGATTTAGTATCTGCCAGGCCTGTTATTATAAAAAGGTTGTTGACAGTGGCATATTGATGTGTCATAATTGTGCCAGAATCTGTATTGATAATATAACGTCCCGGTGCAGCAGTATAGCATAAAAATAGAATTTTGCTGTGCCAAAATCTGTATTGATAATATAACGTCCCGGTGTGCTAGAAAGGAGATAATCATGTATAAATCTTTGGAAGAAGTGTTATTGGCTTATGGTAGTCAGGTTACACCTATGCAGCTTTATTCAGATATGTTTCGAATCGGTGAAGGTTATATCCAGAGAACTGGCGATTGTCATGATATGAAAGCTAATCCGTTAGGCTATTTTAGAAACACCGATGAAGAAAAAGGCCATTATCGTGTGTTCACGGAGGATAATTTTGAGAATGTGCTTGCTGAGTTGCAGGCGGCTGATTTTTGCATAATAAATGGCATAAGCTATTTCGGAAGAAAGAATGTGCAAGCTTGCGCATCTAAAATGTTTGCGTTAATTTTTGACTTGGATGGCGTGACACCTTTTAGCTTGGATAGTTTTCTAGATCGTGCTAAGCGTCGAGTGACAGACTTTTATCCATATCCTAACTATGTTGCGTTGTCTGGACATGGTGTTCATCTTTATTATCTGTTCGACGAGCCGTTGTCGCTGTATCCTAACATTAAAACTCAATTAAAAGAGCTCAAATACGCTCTTATTGAAAGACTTTGGAATAGCGATACCAGTACGGAGAAAAAAAAGCAGTTTCAGGGGATAAACCAAGGTTTTAGGGCGGTAGGTGGCAAAACAAAAGAGGGCGCGGCCGTCGAGCGAGTTACAGCTTTTGCAGTTAATCCGATAAAATTTAGTTTAGAAGAGTTGTGCAAATTTGTACCTCCGGAAAAAAGAGTAGACCAATTAAAGCTATGGCGAGAAAGTAAGATGAGCTTAGAAGATGCTAAGAAAAAATATCCGGAATGGTATCAGCGCGTAATTGTTGAGGGAGATACAACGCCCAGATACTGGGACATTGCAGGCAAAGTGCATGGTGATGATCCATATGCACTCTATCATTGGTGGATCGAGAAAATAAAAAACGGCGTCGAGTACCGGCACAGATATTTTTGTTTGATGTGTTTGGCGATATATGCGGCGAAAAATGATGTGCCTTTCGACCAATTGGAAAAGGATGCCTATGAGTTATTAGATTTTATCCGGACTTCAGTTAAGGCACCAGAAGAATTTACTCGAGCGGATGTGGACTCGGCGCTGGAATGTTTTGACAAACGTTACTGTAAATTTCCGATTGATGATATATCTAAGCTGTCAGGTATCTTGATAGCGAAGAACAGACGCAATGGAAGGTCGCAGAAGATGCATCTAAAAATAGCAAGATTCTCACAAAGTCTGATTTACGAGGAAAAAGGGGTTAGTTGGCGCGGCACCGGAAGGGTGCCTGGAGTTTCCAAGAACAAAGATATGATTGAGGCGTGGCAGCAAGAGCATCCAGATGCTAAGCCAAGAGAATGCATCGAGGCAACAGGTTTAGCGCGACGGACGGTTTATAGATATTGGCGCAAAAAATAAAAGAAGTGAGTAATTTTTACTCACTTCTTACTCAAATATTACTCAGTATTTACTCATGTGCTATAATTTCGTAGCCATTAGATAGGGTATAGTATTCTAGGTGCTGAGCGATAAAGGTATTCTGACCGACTACCGGCAGGTCGAAGCAGTCGATAGGTGGCAGTGCGGTATAATCATCTTCCTGATCAATGTAGATGCAGATGTAGGAGTTATAGCCGACGTTGATGTAAATCTCAAAAAAAATATCTTCTTCGCCGCCGTTTTTTATGGTTGCGTAAGTCCAGCCATAAGATTTTATCGTATCTACTATCACGTCGTATCTTTTGTAAAAGTCTAGCTTTTCGATTTTCTTTTCTTCTAGCTCTGTTACAAAGGCTCTTACTTTTTTTCGGAATCCGGCCATTATTTCGGGAGTTAAAACGTCCATTATATATTCCCCCAGTTCTTTGGTTGAGTAAAAACTACTCAATATTTACTCAAAAACTACTCAATATTTACTCATTCTTAAGATATTCATCGAGAGCCATAATGATGTAAGCATTTTTGCTCACGCCTTTTTCTTTGGTTACTTGATTAAGACGTTCAAACAGGCTCTCATTGAGAATTACAGATACGCGGCAGTTTTTCTTCTGTTTAGTTTTTGTTTCAGCTTTTGTTTCAGGTTTAGTCTCAATAAAAAATTTAGTTGCAGCATCGCCATCATTCTTTTTATTTTTTTGTACAGTATCAGCAAATGACATGGGATTAGTCTCCTTCCTATTCATTCAGTTAATTCTTTCACAAATGCTTTATAATCTACAACGGCATTGGATTTTGGCGCGTAGTCCAGCAGTGATTTACCAAGGACTTGCGCTTCTTTTATTTTTTGGCATTGTCTTATTTTAGTCGAAAAAACTTTGGTGGAGTGTTCTTTTGCAATGCTTTCGTACTGTTCTAGCATATATCGGTCTAAGGTGCTGCGGTTGTTGAAAGTTATAATAAGGATACCGGCAGTTTGTACCTTATGTCCGTCCTGCTGCAATGTTGATATTGTGCGGAGCGTATCTGCAACGGCTAGGTCGCAAAAGTTGCCTGGGATCACAGGAATTACGATTTTGTCAGCAGCCATTATACCGTTAATGGATAATGATGAGAGTGCTGGCGGACAGTCAATCAAAATGTAGTCAAAAAGTGCTTGCAAAGGTTCCAGATGCTTGGCAAGTGACGTTGCTGCTATATCAGCCTGATGCTCAAAAAGTTTGCGTGAAGCTGGAAGTACGGCGTAACCGCTTTGGCTTTTATAAATAGCTTTATCTATGGTTATGGAATCTGTCAGTACGTCACATATGGACGTTTCAGGATTGTTAACACCAACAGAGTGGGACAGATTATTTTGCGGATCTAGGTCAACCACGAGTACGCGCGCACCTTTTTTGTGTAAGAGTTCTGCCGTGATATTGGTAGTGGTAGTTTTGCCAGTGCCGCCTTTCTGCACGACGAAAGCAATTGTTACAGCCATATTACAGTCTCCTTTCGTATTGAGTAACTTTTACTCATATTTTACTCAATATTTACGTTATTATTGAGTAAATATTACTCAATATCTAAGACAATTATATCACTGAGCAAGGTGGCTGTAAATGCTTTTTAGTGTTCTTTTTCGAGCAGTTTTTTTAGCGCTTCTATGCGCAGCGTCATTTCTTGGTAAGCTTTAGCTGGCATGGTTTTGTCTGGCAGGATTTTATGCTGGAAACTGAGAAAGTAAGCGTCCCTAGATTCCTCTAGAGCTTTGATGCTGTCTTCAAGACCTACATATTCCGCCGCGAAAGCATCTGCTGCAAGCTCGTCAGGATCGACAATGCCCCGATTAAGCGCGTCAATTTTGTGCTGATTATTATTGCGGTCTTTTTTCTTGCGTTTAGTGGTACCCAAAACTACATGCCCAAGTTCATGAAAAACCATAAAAACTGCGGCCTGATCATCTGCTTGCAATTTTCTGGCCGTATCAGCTGACACATAGCATTTAGGCTTTTGGCCTTTGTATTGCTTTACACAGTCAGTTTCGGCGCCTTTTTTGGCAACAATGATAAGCATAATTACATTGGCTGCTGTGTCCTTGGTACAGGCTCCAATACACATTTCTTTATCGTCAGGTATCGGAGTTTGGGAGATGTAGCATTCATAGTTTCCGTATTTATTCATTTTCATAGCCTCCGGCGTTGCATAATACATGATTTTATCATAGCTTTGGCATTGATACAAACTTCCCAAAAAGTATACTTTTTGAAGTATAGAAAAAGGCTTGCAAAAAGCCTCCCAAAATGTTAAAATTTCAATAATGGAATATGCCAAAAGGAAATATAACATTTTGAAGCAAAGGGGGCGAAGATATGGCAAATATTGCTTATGTACGAGTAAGCACCAAAGAACAAAATACCGGTAGACAGTTTCAATGCTTTAATGAAAGAGGCATTAAGCTTGATAAGACCTACGAGGAGCACATTAGTGGTAAGAACGCGAATAGACCGGAACTGCAGAAGATGATAGAGTATGTCAGAGAGGGTGATACTCTATATGTGGAAAGCATTAGTAGATTGGCTAGAAGTACAGCTGATTTCTTTAGTATAGTGCAACAGTTGGCTGATAAAGGGGTGGCCGTCAATTCTCTTAAAGAAAGCTTTGATACGTCATCTCCGCAAGGAAAATTTACTTTGACTATTTTTGCCGCGCTTGCGGAGTTGGAGCGTGAAACGATAAGGGAACGCCAGAGAGAAGGCATAGACCTATGCATTAAGCAAGGTAGAGCTTATGGCAGACCAAAAAAGCAATTGAGCAAAACTTTTGCCGGCAATTATGAGGCTTGGAAGGCTGGAAAAATTAAAGCCGTCGATTTTATGCGGTTGGAAGGTCTGAAAAGCAGTACTTTCTATAGAATGGTCAAAGAATACGAAAACGAGCAGAATGCAGATAGCTAAAGGCTGCATCTAGGTGTTAAGGAGGATTTTGTATGGCTGAAAAAATGACAGCACAGGAACTGGGCCAGGCGCTTTGGTCTTGCGCAGACGAAATGAGAAGCATAATGGCTGCTAACGAATATAAGGACTACCTTCTGGGATTGGTTTTCTATAAGGCTCTTTCTGATAATCAGCTGCGCGTTGTCGCAGACCTGATAGACGGCGACGAGGAAGAATCTCTTGAAGAAGCTCAGGCTTCTTATGAGCAAGTAAAAAAGAATGCCTCGATGTACGAGAAGCTTTATAAGGAACTGGAAGGTCGTTTCTCTGTAGTTATTGAGCCGGAGCGCACCTTCAATGCGTTCTGTAAAGCTATTGATGAAAAGACTTTTCTGCTGACTGACCTTAAAGAAGCGTTTACGGCGATCGAACAGGCTAAAGGCAGCTTTTATGCAGGACTTTTTGAGGACTTCAACATTTTCTCTGAAAAGCTTGGCAGCTCTGAACGTAAAAGGAACGCGCTCATTTCTAACTGCATGAAACAGATGTCTGTACAGAATTTCTCTCTGTACAATAATGATATTCTGGGCGATGCTTACGAGTACCTTATCGCTCAGTTTGCGGAGGGTTCAGGTAAGAAAGCTGGCGAGTTCTATACTCCTAAACAGGTTTCTATTATCCTGAGCCGTATCGTTACTCACGGCCATGAGCATACCGACGGCTTCACCATATATGATGCTTGCTGCGGCTCTGCTTCTTTGCTGCTTCACGCCAAGGATTATATAGACGAAGATAAGCGCAAGCATATCTATTACTATGGACAGGAAATCAACACCAGTACTTTCCGTCTGGCACGCATGAACTGTATGCTGCATCAGATTCCGTACCAGTATCAGCATTTCAGAAACGGCGATACATTAGATGAGGATTGGCCGTCCGATGAGCCTACTACCTTTATGGGCGTAGTTATGAATCCTCCTTATAGCTTGAAGTATGCTGCCAAACCGTCTATGCTTGCAGAACCGCGCTTTTCACGCTATGAAAAGTTGGCTCCGAAAAGCGCAGCTGATTATGCTTTCCTGCTTCATGGTTTCTATCATCTGAGGGATGACGGCATGATGGGCATTGTGCTGCCTTTGGGCGTACTGTTTCGTAGCGGTGCTGAGGGCACTATAAGAAAGCATTTAGTTGATGACGGCAGCATTTATGCTGTTGTTGGTCTGGCTGGCGGACTATTCTTTTCAACCGGTATTCCGGTATGTCTCGTATTCTTGCGTAAGGACAACACTAATAGGGATATTCTTTTCGTTGATGCGTCTAAAGAGTTCGAGAAAGGCAAGGCGCAGAACTACCTTACCGATGAGAATGTCGATAAAATTGTAAAAGCAGTGTTGAATCGCAAGGACGTGGAGAAGTTTGCGCATCTGGCAAGCTATGAGGAGATTGTGCAGAACGATTATAACCTCAACATCCCGCGCTACGTCGACACCTTCGAGGAAGAAGAACAGATTGATATTAACGCACAGACAACCATTCTGCGAGACCTGAACAAAGAAGCCAAGGCTGCTGAAGAAAAAGTAAATGCTTACTTCCGTGAGCTTGGCCTGGAAGTGGGTGAGTAGTATGGCTGTGCCGAAGCTGAGGTTTAAGGATAGCAGGGGACGGGAGTTTCCAAAACTGAAAAATGGTAATTTAGGTGATATTACTGTAGAGCTTAAAGGAACAATCAATCCAGAGGATAATCCGGGAAAATTATATATCGAGTATAGTATGCCTGCTTTTGATAATGGTAAATTACCTGATAATGTTTATGGAAAAAATATGCATAGCATAAGAAAAGTCATTACTGAGCCATGTGTTTTGATTAATAAATTAAATGTTAGAAAACAAAGAATTTGGTTACATAACGAATTTGAAGAAGATGCTGTATGTTCTACAGAATTTGTAGCGTTGGCGTCAAATGGGTTGTGTTCTCTTGAATATATTAATCAATTGGCTTTGACTGAGCGTTTTACAGTTTATTTGCTGAGTAACTCATCTGGCACGTCAAATAGTCAGCAGAGGGTGTCTCCAATAACGATTTTGAATTATGGTTTTCATCTCCCTTCTCTCCCTGAACAGCAAAAAATCGCCGACTTCCTAACTGCCTACGATACCATGATAGACACGCAGACAAAGCGTGTGGAAGCTATGAAGCTTCGCAAAAAGGGATTGCTGCAGAAGATTTTCTCGCAG
>ULVW01055130.1_pt1 | contig 21265 bp, 15 predicted proteins | sample 1959801 | NCBI WGS metagenome assembly ULVW01 (sample SAMEA4835796, study PRJEB28245) | human gut metagenome | biome: gut microbiome; material: fecal sample | place: Denmark | collected 2008
AATCCGATTCTCTGTACAAATTTATCGGAGACAAATTAAAGGTGAAAATAGCCCCTCCCAAAAAAGTTTGGCAGGAAAAATACAAAGCCCGCGCAGTTGACGACCGCGAGATGAAAGTCGCCAAGGACGCCGAGCCGCAAATAGACGGGACTTTTGCGCCGCTCTTTGACGGGAAAACTCTAAACGGCTGGCACACTACAACCGGCAGCGCTAAATATTCCGTTGTGGATGGCTGCATACTCGGAGAAACCGACCCGAAAATGAAGCAAAACTCGTTTTTGGCAACCGACAAAAAAGATTATTTCAACTTCATATTTGTCTGTGATTTTAAATGGGTTGAGCATGGAAATTCCGGAGTTATATTCCGCGGGCAAACCAACGATAAAGGCGGAGTTTACGGGCCGCAAGCCGAAATGGACGATTCTGTCCGGGCTTGGTCCGCAGGCATCTACAACGAGGGCTTTGAATGGAAATATTCGCTGTCCAGAGAGGATCAAGAGGCCGCCCGCAAAGCCGTAAAACTTGACGACTGGAATAGGATGACAATCCTATGCAATGGCGATACAATCAAGACATGGCTAAACGGCGTTCCGGTATCAGACCTTGAATGGAAAGGGACAAAACCCGGATTTTTCGGACTTCAAATCCACGCCGGAATGAAATGCAAAGTATTGTGGAAAAATATAAAAGTAAAAGAACTCAAGTAAAAGGAGTTCAATAATAAAAGAAGGCGGCTGGATTTTCCTCCGCCTTCTTTTTGCGCCCGACAAAAAATAAATTGCAGTTTCCTAAAATTTGAACGCTGCAGCAAGTAATAGCAAACGCCGTTTTTAAGCCGCGTCGGCTCCGTAAAATTTTTCAAATTCGGGCAATTTGTTTTTTTATCCAATAATTTTAAGTTGCTAGGCGTTTTTATTTACCGGATTTTTTATGACAAAGACGAAATTCCCATAAAAAATTCGCAGTCTCAATATATCACACCACAGAAAAGGATGTGAAACCTTTTGCATTCTTGCACTGTTTGCAAAATGTAAAAAATGGTGAACTATCGGGCATTTTACTCGCAACAAGCAATCCCACTTTTAGGCTTTAGGCAAACGCCAAAGGCAATCCCTCTAAAAACGGGGATTGCCGTTAATAATTGAAATTGAGCGGCGAAGTTTATCGCAAAAAAAAAAGCCGCAAATAAAAATGCGGCTTTTTTTCAAATCTTGCGAACTATCTTTTCATGCGCCTGCGCGCCGCGAATCCGAGAGCCAAAGCCCCAAGAGCAATTGCAAATGCGGATGGTTCCGGAATTATAGAAAGGTTTATTGTGTCCACTCCGTCAAACGCAGCCTGCACTCGCGAAGCTTCTGTGGTTAAAAATTCAAATTTTGACCAATCAGCATCGGCATTTTCGAACAAGCTTGATAATTGGAACGACGTGTCTTCCAATATTTGAGAAGTATCAAAAATAAACTTTCCCAACCCCTCGCCTTCGTTCATCTCAACAAATGTTGTGGCGATCGCAAATGATATCTTATCGGCAGACGAAACCGACTTCCCGTCCGACGAGAACAAATTAAACACTAAAGACGCGTCTTTTGACATTTCAACAGTTCCGTTTCCTGATATGGTAAGCTTTCCAGCAGCACCGTCGTCTCCAGCAGGGGCTAAGGAGCCAAATATCTGAAGATTTTGGGATGTGCTCGCCAAAATTTGACCGGCGCCGCTAATTGTTTGGCCGGAAAACACTTTTTGGACTGCCGACTTAGAGAAATCAAACTTTGCGCCGCTTGACACGTAAATTTCTGACGCCGTCTCAAACATTTTGCCAACCATATCCACATTGGCACCCTTTACATCTATGGAATCCGTCCCGGACACAACCAAAGTTGCCGTATCTAAAACGGAAATTTTTCCAGTGATGGTTGCGGTAGCGTAATTATAAAGCTTTCCATTGCCACGAATCGTAAAACCGCCAGCTGTCGATTGGTAGTCTTTTAAATAAACGGTGTCTTCAAAGCGTATAATGGGAGTCGATGTGTTAAAAACCATCGCGCTATGCGATCCTGCGTAGCCTTCATACGCTGCCTTTTTATCGCTAAAATTGAGATTGAACGCGCCATTGTTAACCATTCCCGTACTTTTTAGATTGTCGTGCCCGAAAGAATCCCGGAATGTCATATCCGTGTAATTATAATGCGATATCTCGCCGCTCAACAAATTGAAATTGGCGTCTATTGTGACGACATCTCCGCTCTGATCGATATCATAGGTATTCCCTAGGTGGACGCTGGAAACATTGAACTTTCCGCCATCCAAAGTGTACCTAGTGTTGGATACTGCTCCGTCAGACGTGCTGGATGAAAACAGAATTCTGCTCACATTCAAAGTTCCGGCAGTATGGGTGATGGCTGCAGTAAAATCGCCCTTATTTGAGCCGTTTGCAGAGCCAAGATTCAGCCACCCTGAGACTGTGTAGTTGCAATCTTGGGTTATAAGCCATTCGGTGCCGGCAAAATTGCCGTCGTGGCCGACCTCCACAATATAAACTTCAAACTCCGAAGCATTTGTGAATCGGCTTGAAACGCCCGTTGTATTATCTGATGAAAAAGCCAACCTGCTCTGCATAGTCCAGCCAGTGGTTGCGGTATCACCGGTAGCGGCGTCGACTGAATTTATAGAACCGCCTACATCGCCGTCATTTCCTACATAAAGGAAAGCGCCCTCTCCGTAAAACCCAAGGCTAACAGGAGACGTTTTTCCGCTTGTAATGCCAAGAGAAACTTCCTTCGCGTAAGCCTTGTTGGTAATACCTACGTATATAGAATTAGTTCCTATATACACGCTGTCTGTCAAATCAGGATAACCGTCCAAACTTGCGCCTTCGGAGTCAACCCACTGAGCTGTGTTCCAATCGTACGAGCCTGTCGTATTGTCTATGTTATAATCGCCGTAATATGCAGCCGCAGCATAAGAAGCGCTTAAGACTAACAACGTCCCAATTATAGTTTTTTTTAAATTCATAAACAGAAAATTTACCAGATTTGCTTTAATTTGCGTATAATATTTTAAACATGAAACCAGACGTGTCAATAAATAAAATAAAAATGTCCTGCCCACCTAAAAAAAGCGCAGCCGAAATTAAAATCCGGCTGCGCTAAAATATGCAATATGCTGTATTTTATTTTTTAAGCCTTTTTTTGGACTAAACCGGCAAAAAATCGCCCCAAGGCAGTATTAAACTGCCGCGGCGCTTCCGCCTATTCTTGCAAAATAAAAATTTAACTTAATCCAAAGAACGGCAAAGAAAATAAAATTATTGGTTAGATGTGTCGAACGCAGAATCGAACGCTATTGTAGAGCGCGGGAAATCGAAGCCGCGCACGCGCTCGGCCGATTGGGTCGCGCCGTAGATTCTGTCCATTCTGCCGTCTTCCCATTCAACCGATAGCGGGCCGTTGTAGCCAATATCGTTGAGCGCTACGATTACCTCCTCAAAGTTGATGTCTCCGTGGCCGATGGAGCGGAAGTCCCAATATCTGCGCGAATCGCAGAAGTCCGTGTGCCCGCCAAAAACTCCAGCTTCTCCGTTTCCATGACCCCACCAAACATCCTTCATGTGGGCGTGGAAAATTCTGTCGCCAAATTTGCGGATAAACTTCACATAATCCACTCCCTGGTAGCCAAAGTGCGACGGGTCGAAATTAAATCCGAAGCGCTTATGGAACTTTATTGCTTCAAGAGCGCGCTCGGCGCTGGCGATGTCAAACGCAATTTCAGTCGGATGGACTTCTAGAGCAAAATTCACTCCTTCCGCGTCAAATGCATTGAGAATCGGAGTCCAGCGTTCGGCAAAGTCGTCGTATCCAGCCTGTATCATATCCTGTGAAGCCGGCGGGAATGAATAGAGATATTGCCATACGGAAGAACCTGTAAATCCCGTGACCGTCGGAGGTATAGGAGATTCTCCGAGGCTTTTCGGGCGCATCGACATAAACTTTTTGCAGATTTGCGCGGTTTTAACCATCTCCTTTGCGGCGCGCTGGCGAACTCCTTCCGGATCGCCGTCCCCCCACAAAGATGCCGATATAATTGCTTTGTGGCGGGTATCGATATTGTCGCAAACGCATTGTCCGACCAAGTGGTTTGAAAGCGCGTAGCAGTTTAAGCCGTTGTCGGCGAGTATTTCCCAGCGGTTTTTCAAATAAGCCTCGTCGTGGGCTTTTTCAAAATCGAAGTGGTTTTGGGTGATAGGAATTTCCAAACCTTCATACCCCATCTTTTTAGCCAGAGGAGCCAGGTCTTCAAGTTTCATGTCGGCCCATTGGCCGAGGAACAATGTGAGAGGTCTTGCCATAATTTTTCCTTTTTTTATTGTTAAATTTGAAGAAAAATTTCGCGCGCCGTTTTATGCGCGCGAAACAACAAAAACTATTAAGATAACTTAACGTCTTCCCATGCGCCCTGCTTGGCATTGCTCTTGAGAGCGGCATCGATAAACGCCAGTCCCATTCTGCCGTCGAGAACCGTAGCGTATCTATCGTGCTCGTAGGAGAACTTCTTGCCCTCCTTCCACGCGCGAATATCCTTTTCAAATTCGCGGTGCAAACGGGCATAGGCGTCGTGGAATCCCTCGCAGTGGCCGGACGGGATTCTCGGCTCTTTAAGGAGCGCTTCGGGAACATCGCCAAGGAAACCGTCGTTCGGCTGGACATCGCCGCGCCAATAAACTCTGTCTGGCTGTCCCGGAAGCATAATCGTAACTTTTTCGGACTGCTCCTGCTTCCAATAGAGAGAGCCTTTTGAGCCGACAACTTCTATAGACAAATCGTTCTTGTGACCATAGCAAATTTGCGAAGCCCTTACCATAGCCTTGCCGCCGTTTGAAAGTTCGCAATATGTTGTAAAGTGGTCGTCCAAAAGCCTGCTACTTATAAATGTCTCAAGATGCGCAGACACGCGCGTTACGTCCAAGCCAGTGACGAAACGCAGCTGCATCAGAGCGTGGGTTCCAATGTCGCCTCCGCAAAGAGAGCCGCCTGAACGCTTCGGGTCGGTGCGCCAGTTGGCGCCCTCCGCCGTGCCTTCCTTGTCTGCCCTCTTTGCAAGCCACCCCTGCAAATAGCTGGAATCAACCCAGCGGATATCGCCTAAAAGCCCGCTTGTGACTACGAAGCGCGAAAACCATGAAGACCAATGACCAAGATACGTATGGGCAACCGCAAAAGGCAATCCCTTTGAAGTCGCCGCCTCAACGAGCTTGTCCGCCTGTTCTAAGTCGACCGTAAGGGGCTTTTCGCACATAACCGGAATTCCGGCCTCAATCGCCTTCATTGCAGGGTCAAAATGCACAAAATTCGGAGTCACTATAAGTATATAGTCCAAACGTTCGTCTTCCGGCAGATTTTTCTGGTCGTTTATCATATCGACATACGACGGATATCCTTTTATCGGATAAGGCCATTTAGCGGCCTCGCTCATCGCGATTTCCGGATCAGGGTGGAGCGCACCCGCAACTACGCGGCGCGTTCCGTCCGAAAAAATTGCCTTTTGATGGGGCTGTGCGATAAACGCGCCGCAGCCTCCGCCTACGAGTCCTACATTTAGAGGTTTGTTTGACATATTATTTCCTTAATACTTTGTTGATAAAATTTGCGCTGAAAAAATCGCGCGGAGATTTATAACGCCGTGCGCTTTAACAGACGTCTTAACAGAAAAAAGCTACCACCAAAATTTTCCCGTTTCAATATTTTTTTTTAACTTTGAGACGTTTGCGTGGACGAGCCATACGCCAAGACGGCAAAGAAAGCATTTTATAGAAAATATATTTGTCCGATAATTGTTAATAAAAGGCATATTATGACAAAAATAACAAATATAAAAGCCCGCGAGATTCTCGATTCAAGAGGCAATCCCACGGTGGAAGCGGAAGTCGAATTGGAATGTGGAACTGTTGGAGTCGCTTCAGTGCCGTCCGGAGCGTCTACCGGCCAGCACGAAGCAGTGGAACTGCGGGACGAAAATGCGGACTTTAAGCGCGAAAATAGATTATTAAAAAAACGCTACAACGGCAAGGGCGTATTAAAAGCAGTAGCAAATGTAAACATAAAAATAGCCTCAGCACTGATAGGAATGGACGCCTTGGACCAATGCGCAATCGACCGCGCTATGATTCTTTTGGACTCTACCCAAAACAAAAAGAAACTCGGCGCAAACGCGATTTTGGCAGTATCATTGGCAACCGCAAAAGCGGCGGCCCAAGCCATGCGCCAACCGCTGTTCAAATATCTTGGCGGCGTAAATGCGCGCGTTCTGCCGGTCCCAATGATGAATGTCATAAACGGCGGAGCACACTCCGACGCGCCAATCGACATTCAGGAATTTATGATAGTCCCCGTAGGCGCCCCCACGTTTTCCGAAGCGGTCCGAATGGGCGCGGAAACATTCCACGCTTTAAAAAAAGTCCTTAAGGCAAATTCGCTATCGACGGCGGTAGGCGACGAGGGCGGATTTGCTCCCAACCTGCCGTCAAACGAAGCTGCGCTCGAGGCTATAGCCGCCGCTGTCAAGGCGGCCGGATACAAACTGGGCAAAGACATAATGATTGCTTTGGATGTAGCCGCTAGCGAATTCTACGATAAGCGCACAAACGCTTATGTATTTAAGAAGTCGGACAACTCTGTAAAAAGCGCGTCAGACATGATAGCATTTCTGCAGGGGCTTAAATCAAAATACCCAATATTCTCAATAGAAGACCCATGCGCCGACGAAGACTGGGCAGGTTGGAAAAAAATAACAGACGCAATGGGAAATTCTACCCAGCTGGTAGGCGACGACCTCTTTGTCACAAATACCCAATATTTGAAAAAGGGAATTGAGCGCAGAGTTGCAAATTCTATTTTGGTGAAAGTAAACCAAATAGGAACCCTCACCGAAACGCTCGACGCCGTCGAAATTGCCAAAAGGGCCTCATACGCCCCTATAATATCGCACCGCTCTGGGGAAACGGAAGACACGACGATTGCCGACATTGCCGTAGCCACAAATTCAGGGCAGATTAAAACCGGATCGCTCTCGCGCAGCGATAGAACCTCAAAATATAACAGGCTGCTTCGAATAGAGGAGTTCTTGGGACCCGACGCCGTGTACGGCGCGCCGATAAGATAATATCCGCATCTGCCCGCAAAATACGCCGCCAAATACAACTTAAGCGCGCTCCGCAATAAAGGAGTTCCGAAGTGAAAGAGGCAAGCAAAACCTTTTTAAATATTTTTGGTTGCCTCCCATTTCGGATCACGCCAAAAGTTTTTTGGGAACCGGCAAAAGAAAGTTTCCATTTATATATTCTTATGATGGCTATACGTACGCGGGCGAATCTTTAAACAAAGCCAATCCAAGCGCGCGGCGGTTGCTATAAAAACTCCAGATTGGGTAAAATATAGGGAGAAAATCGGCGACCAAAATTAACAATAAATGCCGCCTAGCCTTTTGCAAAATTTTGCCGGCAAAAGAACAATATCTTTTAGCTTTTTCGTCGGGGTATTTTATGCTCCGAAAAATACATCCCCTGTTTCTATCAAGATATGCCTGATGCCAATTCACGCACTACAGAGAGTTTCGACTGCAAATCCCCTTCCAGCTTTACGCGCTGAATCCCCGTAAGCTCGTGGAAGAATCTAAACGTCTCACCGTCATAATTGGCAGCGTATGCGGACTGGCACCCTCCGCCTAAAGCTGTTAGAAATTCGCGCTCCACCGCAAAAACCTCGTTTGTTTTTGAATCTGTAAGAGCCGAGTATGCGCCGGCTTCGGAACACCTGCATTGCAAAGCTATTATACCTTGGGCTACTGCCGGAACGCACACGTCCAATTTTAATTCCGTAAATTTTACGCCGTCGTATTTTTCTATTCCCAACCTCGAAAGTCCAGCCGCTGAAAGTACAGTTGCATCCGCCTCCCCCGACACAAGTTTCTTGAGCCTGGTATGTACATTCCCACGAAGCTCTCCCCAAACAGCCTGGGGAAATATTTTTTTTAGCTGCTCTCTGCGGCGCGGGCTGCCGGTTGCTATAAAAGAAGGGACGGCTATATTGTCGCGCACAACCAATATATCCGCGCAAGCGTCTCTCGGAAGGCATCCGGCAATAGAAAGGCCGTCAGGAGATTGTGTAGGAAGGTCTTTTGCGCTATGCACGGCAATGTCTGCCTCTCCGGAAATCAAGGCCTCTTCTATTTCCTTGGTAAAAAGCCCCTTGCCTCCGAATTTTTCCAAAGACCAATCCAAACGCTTGTCGCCGGTGGTTTTTATTTCTACGATTTCAAATATTACGCCGGGGAGTTTTGCGCCTAAAAACGCGGCAGCCATATTGGCCTGCGCCAATGCCAACGGACTACCCCTCGTCGCAAGTCTTATTATTTCCATACAAAATTTTGCTCGCCATTTTATACAAAAAAGTCGGCTTTAAAGAATGACTTTAAAGCCGACCTGTTTAAATTGCACCGCTTTTATTTCTTGGCGGATTTCTTTGCCGTTTTTGCCACAGGCTTTTCGACAACAGCCGAATAGGAAGCCTGCGCGCCTTTAATGTTGGTCTTTGCAGCCCACGGCATTAAAGAGCGGAGACGCTGGCCAGTCTTTTCGATAAGATGCTTTTCACCCTCTGCAAGAAGCTTGTTGTAATTCTTCAAGCCGCCTTTGTACTCGGCAACCCATTCTTTCGTGAATTTGCCAGTCTGGATTTCCTTGAGGATTTTTTCCATCTCCTTCTTGGTTTTGTCCGTAATAACGCGGGGACCGCGGGTTATATCGCCGTATTTTGCGGTTTCAGAAATGGAGAAGCGCATTCCGGAAATGCCGCTCTGAACAATCAGATCAACGATGAGCTTGAGCTCGTGGCAGCATTCAAAATACGCCATTTCAGGCTTGTATCCGGCCTTTACGAGGGTTTCAAATCCGGCTATAATCAGAGCGCTAACGCCTCCGCAAAGAACAGCTTGTTCACCGAACAGGTCAGTTTCAGTCTCTTCCTTGAATGTTGTTTCTATTACGCCCGCGCGAGTTCCGCCGATTCCGTCCGCCCACGCGAGAGCAATTTCCTTAGCGGCTTTGCCGCCCTGTGCGACTGCAATGAGGTCGGGAACTCCCTTTCCTTCGAGATACTGGGAACGAACTGTATGCCCCGGACCTTTAGGCGCAACCATAACGACATTCACGTCGGCAGGCGGCTTAATCATTCCTGAGTGGATGGCCAAGCCGTGCGTGAAAATCAAAGTTTTTCCGGGCGCGAGATTCGGCGCGATGTCTTTTTCGTAAATTGCCTGCTGCTTCATATCGGGAGCGGCAATCATTATGACGTCGGCGGCCTTTACAGCTTCGGCGGTCGGCATAACCTTGAAGCCCTGTTTCTTTGCGACTTCTATGGACTTGCTCTTGGGATACAGGCCAACAATGACTTTGTAGCCGCTGTCCTTCAAGTTCAACGCATGCGCGTGCCCCTGCGAGCCATAACCTATGACTGCGAGAGTTTTATTTTTGAGAACGTTTTTGTTAGCGTCCTTTTCCTTTAGTACCTTAGCTGGTTTATAATTCATTTTCTTTACTATTGTTGGTTGTTATATCTAAAGCGGTGCAAATTCAAAAAAACCGCGCCCGCAACATTAGCCTTCTTCGTCGCCATTATCGGAGGCAGAGCCGCGCTCCAACGCGACATTTCCGGTACGAGCCATATCGATAATCCCAAAAGGAGTTATCATTCCGATGAATGCTTTCATCTTATTTGGATTGCCGGTGCATTCGATTATGAGGGAAGAGCTGTCGACGTCGATAACCTTTGCGCGGAATAAATCCGCCACCTGCACGATTTCCGAACGAGTCGTACGGGTTGCCTTTACCTTTACCAAGATAAGTTCGCGTGCGACAAACGCGTCGAGTTTGGAAAAGTCTTTTACGTCTATGACGTTCACAAGTTTGTTGAGCTGCTTAACGCACTGGTCAACGCTGTTTCCGCCGTCCTTTACTGTCACGGTTATGCGAGAATACTTCTTTCCGCAGATGGGCCCGACATTGAGAGTCTCAATATTAAACCCCCTGCCGCTGAACATTCCGGCGACCCTTGCGAGAACGCCGAATTTGTTTTCCACGAGTGCTGATATTGTATGGTTCATTGCTCAAACGACATTTACCCCGCCGAAGCTTAAGCTTTAAAATGCGCGCAACGGCGTGAATTAAAATTTTGTATATTTTCCCTTTATTGCTTTATTGCAAGTTTTTTTTGAGAACTTCTAAAAAAAAACGCTTGTCCCATCTTTTATCCAATCCAAGGGAAACCCGAATCAGCAGCAAGATATGTTCGGCGGCGGATGCCTAATTCGCTCAGGAATCCAAAAGCGCTAGTTTTTTCAGCCGACATTATTTGCTTGAAAGCAGAAATAAAAAAAACAATATCGACCGCTTATGATAAACAATTATGTATTCTCGTCAGAGTCGGTTGGCGAAGGACACCCCGACAAAGTAGCCGACTATATTTCCGACAGCGTTCTCGACGCATGCCTTGAGCAGGACAAGTTCAGCCGCGTTGCGTGCGAAACGCTTGTTAAAAGCAATTGCGTTGTAATAGCCGGAGAAATCACCACAAAGGCGAATCTCGATTACGAGAAAATAGTCCGCAAAGCGATAAGGGAAATAGGATACGTCAACGACGACGATGTTTTCCACGCCGATAAAGTTTTTGTTTCCAACCTCCTTACAAAACAGTCTCCAGACATAGCCCAAGGCGTTGACGCCCGCAAAGCAAAAGGGAAAGAAACAGCCGAACAAGGAGCCGGAGACCAGGGAATAATGTTCGGATACGCCACGAACGAAACTCCGGAATACATGCCTTCGGCAATTATGTTCGCCCATAGAATTTTAACGGAGCTTGCAAGGCAGCGCAAAGGCAAAGGGCCAAAATGGCTGCGCCCCGACTGCAAAAGCCAAGTTGCGATCGCATATGAAAACGGAAAGCCTGCGTATATAGAAAATGTCGTTGTATCCACGCAGCACGCCGACGGGGTCGACCACGACACAATCGCAAAATACATTATAGAGAAAGTAATAAAAAAAGTTCTTCCCAAAAAGCTTCTAACCCCTAAAACCAAGTTCCTCATAAATCCGACTGGAAACTTTGTAGTCGGCGGTCCCCAAGGAGATTCCGGTCTAACAGGAAGGAAGATAATAGTGGACAGCTACGGCGGCTACGGGCGCCACGGAGGCGGGGCGTTCTCAGGCAAAGACCCCAGCAAAGTGGACCGTTCAGCGGCTTATATGTGCAGATGGGTCGCAAAAAACATAGTTGCGGCGGGATTGGCAGACAAATGCGAGCTTCAGGTTGCCTATGCGATAGGCTATCCCCAGCCGCTGAGCATAGCCATCGACACTTTTGGAACTGCAAAACTTCCGGAAGCCGAGATTGAAAAGGCTGTCCGCAAAGTTTTCAGCTTCAAGCCGGCGGACATCGTAAAAGAGCTGAATCTGCTTCAGCCTATATACCGCAAGACAACCAATTACGGGCACTTTACGAAGTCCGATCTTCCATGGGAACAGCTGAACAAGGTAGAAGATCTAAAAAAAGCCGTTTCGAAGTCAAAATAACCTTTGGTTTTCAACAAATGGGGCGAAGTCGCATTAGTCAAATGCGGCTTCGCGTTTAAATAGGAACCCTGCAAAAAAAACGCCCGGCAACAAAACCGCCGCCTGCAGATTGCAAATTTGGGGAAGCCGAAACATCAAAAAAGAATTAAAAAACTATTTCATTTACATATGGCAAAGAAAATAAAAAACGACTATAAAATCGCAGACATAAAACTCGCCGACTGGGGCAGAAAAGAGCTCGACATAGCCGAGCACGAGATGCCCGGACTCATCGCCATACGCGAGAAATACGCCAAGCAAAAGCCCCTAAAAGGCGTCCGCATAAGCGGCTCTTTGCATATGACAATCCAGACGGCTGTGCTTATAGAAACGCTCAAGGCTTTGGGAGCCGACGTTCGCTGGGCTAGCTGCAACATATTTTCAACCCAAGACCATGCAGCGGCGGCAATAGCCAAGGCCGGGATTCCCGTATTCGCATGGAAGGGCGAGTCGCTGGAAGAATATTGGGAATGCACATACAAAGCCCTCACTTGGAACGATGGCAAAGGTCCCCAGCTAATTGTGGACGACGGCGGCGACGCCACTTTGCTCATACACAAAGGGTATGAGCTGGAAGAAGGCGATAAATGGGTTTACGGCAAGTCAGAATCCCGCGAAGAGGAAGTCATAAAGAATTTGCTGAAGAAAATTTACAAGCAAGACAAGAGCCATTGGCACAAGGTGGTAAAAGATGTCGCCGGAGTTTCCGAGGAAACGACTACAGGCGTCCATCGGCTCTATCAGAGAATGAACGAAGGCAAGCTGCTCTTCCCCGCCTTTAACGTTAACGACTCCGTGACAAAAAGCAAATTTGACAACGTCTACGGATGCAGGGAATCTCTTGTTGACGGCATCAAGAGAGCCACCGACGTTATGGTAGCCGGGAAAGTCGCCCTGGTATGCGGGTACGGCGATGTCGGCAAAGGCTGCGTCCAGGCGCTCAAAGGGCTGGGTGCCACAATTCTCGTTTCTGAGATAGACCCAATTTGCGCGCTTCAGGCTGCCATGGAAGGCTACCGCGTTGTCACAGTCGAAGACGCACTGCCTATAGCCGACATATACGTCACCACAACCGGCAACTGCGACATCATAACCATAGACCATATGAAGCGGATGAAAGACCAGGCAATACTTTGCAATATAGGGCATTTCGACAGCGAAATCCAAGTTGCAAAGCTCCAGTCTTTCCCTAAAATCAAGCGCACAAACATAAAGCCGCAAGTAGACAAGTATACATTCCCCAAAGGCAACTCGATATTTCTTTTAGCCGAGGGAAGACTTGTAAATCTCGGCTGCGCGACGGGACATCCGTCGTTTGTGATGAGCAACTCATTCTCAAACCAGACGCTGGCACAAATAGACCTGTGGAAAAACCGCGGCAAATACGAAAACAAAGTGTACATGCTGCCCAAAGTCCTCGACGAAGAAGTCGCGCGCCTTCACTTGCAGAAGCTTGGCGCAAAACTTACAAAACTGACAAAAAAACAGGCCGACTATATCGGAGTAAAAGTCGAAGGTCCGTATAAGCCCGAAAATTACAGATACTAGCTTGACTTTTTTTTAAAATTGAGAAGTCTTGAAAAAGTTCCAGCGTTTGAGATTTGGAATCGGTGCTGCTGTTCCGGGTTTGGCGCGTTTCTTATTGCGTAAATTGTATTATGGCATGCGATAAAAAACTCGAAAGACTCATAAAATAGCAGTAATATGCTGTGCATTTTCGGAGCCTTAAATGGTTTCCGGGAATCCTTTCCCTCAAAAATCTTAACTAACAATACTACAAAAATGAAAAAAACTATCATAAGCCTTGCGGCGATAGCCGCGTCTTGCGCCGCATACTCACAAGACGGCCAGTTCCCATTGGACAGCCTAAAGAATCCGAGCGTCGATTACGTTAGCGTTTCGGCTTCTGTGGGCTTTGAATCCGCCTACGTTTTCCGCGCGGAAAAATTGGCTAACTATTCTATTCAACCCGAAGTAGAAGTAGGCTACACGATAGCCGGTTTCGACCTCTACGGAGGCGCATGGGCAAACACCCCTCTCTACGGCACTGACGACGGCCTTCAGGAAATAGACTTTAACGCGGGGGCGTCCTATACATACAAGTCGCTGCGTTTGGATGTAGGCTATCTCTATTATTGGTATCCGTCATACGACAAGGCTTCGGGAGACCTTTCGCGCGATATGGAAGTTTATGTTGGAATTTCCCTCGACACTTCGGCATATCTCGACGGCATCAACCTTAATCCATCCGTATATTATTTCTACAACTGGATTCTCGAACAGCAAGTGGTTGAGGCCTCCATCGGATACGACACTCCGGTAGGTTCCTGGCTAATGGGATGGGAAAAGCTTACAATGCCCGCGAACGTTTACTTCGGCTATGCCACGGCCGGCAGGAAGAACGGAGACACAGGCGGAGACGACGTCGGCTGCACTTACTGGTATTGGGGCGCAAGCATCGACGTTGCGTACGCAATCACCGAATATTGCACTTTAAGCGCGGGAGCCCGCTACTCGCAGGCATTCGGGAACAACGCCGACGACCCGTCTTATCAAATCAATCCCAGACAGAACTTCTGGTACGGGGCAAAAGTATCTTTTGGCTTCTAGGCCCCGGCATATTTCACTCGGCGAACGCTCTCAAACAGGGGCGTTCGTCTTTTTTTAACTTTTCGCAGGCGCGGGAAAGCCTGTTATAGCCGAAAAAATTTGTCCGAACCTGCACCATCCAAATATATAAATCCCCAAACGATACCATATAAAAGAGCTCATCAACAATTTGTTAAAAAATCCTTAATTGTCCCAGCCCCTAAATATTATGGAAAAAAAGCACACAATATCCCCCTGGTACTCTATTCCCCTATTGGGCGTATTGTTTTTCCACTTGGCATGCGAAAGCATGGTAATACCCATTCTAGCCCCGACGCTCGCCACGCCTGTTTCCGCGGCCCACGATATGCTTCCCGGTTTTTCCGCGGAAATCCATAAACTATGCTATGGAATATCATTGGCGGTTTATCCAGTGGCTGTCTTTTTTTGCGCGCCTATTTTGGGCGCTCTATCCGATAAAATAGGCAGAAAGCCGGTTTTAATTTACGCGCTTGCAGGAACCATAGCAGGATCGCTTCTACAGGGGGTCGGAATGGAAATTCTCAGCGTATGCATGTTTTTGTTGGGGCGGGCGCTGGTTGGAGCCACGGCGGGAATCGACGGGGCAATTCAAGCGGCTCTTCTTGACCGGTGTTCCACTGAGAAGCAAAAAAATTTCTATCTCGGAGCAACTCTGCTTGCAATGAGCGTTGGATTTATAGCCGGCCCCGCATTCGCCGCCCTTTTTATAAATGAATCGTCGTCCCAATTGGCATGGAGCATGCCGTTTTTCGCAACCGCGGCGGCTTTTGTCTTAATGGTTGCTGTTCTCGCAAAATCTATGCCGGGAAAAATGCGCAAAATACGCGGAGAGCTTGCGCGCTTCAACTGGCTCGCAGGGCTGGGAGACATCCTAACGCTGCGCCGATCTGAAAAAATACGCCGCCTGCTTTTAATTTTCATACTAAGCGAAGTCGCAAGCGGATGCTTTACCGCTCTCATACCTCTAGTCCTTGCGCAAAGCTTCGAATTTGGAGTAAAAGATATAGCCTGGTTCATGTCTCTGCAGGGTGCATGCGGTGGAATCGTATTCGCGTGGATAGGACCGGCAATGATTTCAAAAATATCGAAAACCGCGGCGTTGAAATTTTCGCTTTTTATGGCGACGGCCGGATGCGCAATTCCACTTTTTGAATCTCTTGGAGAATGGATTTGGTCGGTTGCGGCAATTCAAGCGCTGGGATTTATGCTTTCGTACTATGTGGTTTTGGCGATTCTATCGGAAAGCTGCGAAGAAGAAAAGCGCGGATGGATACTGAGCGTAATGTCGTCGCTTTGGGGCCTTACGGTAGGAATAGGGCTTGTTGCATGCGGAGTTTTGGTGGCTGTATCAAACACATTCTGCCTTGCAGCATGCGCGGCTCTTTGCGCAGCCTCGCTGGCGCTTTGCGACTGGAAAACGCATGCGCATAAAGCGTAGGATAAAACTATTGCCCCTTAAAAGATTTTGGCGTTATTCCCAGCTTTGAAATCTTATAGTTCAAAATCCGCCTCGTGACGTTTATTTGGCGGGCTGCTGCAGCTGCGTTTCCGCCGGAGGCGGCAAGCGCTTCTATTATAATTTCGCGCTCAAAATCCTCGACGGCTCGGGTAAAGTCTATGTTGTTTAAATTTTTCAGCTTGTGGGCGCTCGTCGACTGCGGCGTTTGCAGCGACGGCGGCAAATCCGAGTCTGTAATAGTGTCGGAAGCCGCAATAATAACGGCGCGCTCTATGCAGTTTTCAAGCTCGCGGACATTTCCGGGCCACTTGTATGAAGTTAGCATATTCATGGCCGAATGCGATATTGCAGCTATCTTCTTTCCGCGCAGATTTGAGTGTTTCTCCAAAAAGAATTTCGCAAGCTGGGCGATATCGCGCTTGCGCTGGCGCAATGGCGGAATAGATATTGTAAAGGTAGAAAGCCTGTAATACAAATCAGGGCGCATAATCCCGCTGCGTATCCGCGTTTCCAAATCTCCGGATGTGGACGCTATTATGCGAGCGGAACTTTTAAACACTTTTTCGCCCCACTGGCTCTTATATTCAGATGTCTCCAGAAAGTGCAGAAGCTTAACCTGCAATGCTGGCCCTATCAATCCCATAGAGTCCAAATATACTATTCCATTCTCAGCTTTCTTCACAAGAGCCGTTAGAGATTTCTTTCGTTCAGAACCGAACAGCGTCTCGTCTATAAGGGCGTCGCTCATAGCCGAACAGTCCAAAATTTCCAAAGGCTTGTCGTGCCACATTGGTGAATTGGCAATTGCGCGCACAATAAAATCCTTTCCCGTTCCGACCTCCCCGCGAACCAAAACATGCGCTGAAGATTTTCCCGCCGCCGCAACAAGCTCGTAAACATTCATCATTGCTGCCCCGCTTCCTATGGCATTTTCAGGGCGCAGTTCAGACTCTATGCGGTCGCGCAAACGGCGGTTTTCCATATTCAGCTTTTCATTTTCCTCCATCTCCAAAAATAGGACGGAAACGGAATCCGCAATAATGTTTGCTATGGTCTCAAGAAGGCGCAAGTCGCGGCGCAAGGTATAGGCGTCTGGATTTATCCGGTCAATGCTAAGAGTGCCAATAACATTGGAATTAAATATTATAGGAACGCACAAAAAGGCGGTCTTTGAGTTTAGGCTTCTGCTTCCAGTGCGGTTGAGAAAATCTTTGCTCTTAGATATGTCTTCGACTATTCTCGATACCCCGCGGGCGGCGACATCTCCAGTCACGCCCTCGCCTATTCTGTAAACGCCCCTCTTGCGCTCCTCGTCGCTGAGGCCATGCGACGCCCTTATGACCAGCAAATCTCCGTTGCGCAAAGTCACGGTTCCGCGGGTTAAGTTCATCTGGACGTGGAGAATGTCCAAAACTTCGCTCAACAATGCAGCCACATCTTTTGTGCGGACTGCGGCTTTGCTTATTTCGTGCAAAACAGAGACTACCAAGCCTTTCCCTTTGGGAGAAGCAGAGTTCTTTTTCACTTTATTTTTAAATTCCGCCATATACGAGCAAAGATCCGCCTAAATAAAACCCGTTTGCAAATGCCGCGCTATCTTGAAGCATTGCCAGAAAAATCCGCGTCGCCAAAGTCAAGCTCTCCGGTCTCCGGAGAAAAATTGTCCGATTTCTGCGAGACAGCAGGATTGTGAAGATGGCGCGGCACGCTCCCAAGCCGGTTTTCAACTGCGTAATTGGTTTCTTTTAGAATGCGTTCGCATATTTTGCGGACATGCATCCTTAGCCAAATGGAAGTCGGGCTTTGCGGAGTGTACAAGCACGGCCCGTAAGCGTCTATTCTCCCTGTTTCAAGAAGCATGTCGTTTTGGGCAAATTCGTCCTCGTTTCCCTGGGTGTATACAGCAAAGGCCTTGCCGCCCCCCTTGCGGACAACCGAAAATACGGGGACATCGCTGGGGCCGTCGGCTATGTAAATCATATTGCGTATTGGAACGCGCCTGTCTTGCGGAAGAATATGGGCGTTTACGTCTATGGCGGGATTCTTATTGGTCCCCTTGTTTATCTCAAATATAAACCGCGTTTTTATGGTGTTGTCGACAATCATTCCAATTTGGTTTATTTGGTTGGATAGAGATTCAAAGTCAAACTCTGGCTGGCGCGAAAAATAAGGCGGCATAGGCTCCTCGAGAAATTCGCACCCGAAAATTCCGTCGACGTGTTCGGCAATAGCGCTTCCGCGTATCATTTCAGCAAGCCCGGTGCTTACGATGTAGTGCTCAAGGGAAATATCCAACTTCTCAAAGCGGGAATCCTCCGTGACGGCCCTGCGCAAATCGTCGAAGAAATCCGGCAATCCCTCGCAAAACGCCAGCCTGCCCCCAAGCTCGCGCAATTTTGCGTTGCTTAAACCCGCCATATGCCCGCTCTTTACAAAACTTAAGATGTGGTTTAAGTACACGGTTTCCGGCGACACCCTAATTCCCCTCTTCGCATAAATTGCCGGAAGCATGTTCACCTCTTTCCAGAATAGTTTCTCGTCGATTCCGTATTCCTCAAAAACGGGCGTCTGCATATATCCGGGAATTAGAGTCTTATCAAAGTCCCAAACACAGGCAATTATATGCTTCTCCCTTAGAGAAGCGTCTTCATTGGCTTTTATATTCACGCAGAAAAATTGTACAAATTTGTAATCTAATGCAAACATTTTCCGCAAACATGCCGCCAATCCAAAATAATAAACTTGCCCGCCGAATAAAAAGAACTTTCATAGTAGCGATATGAAAATTAGAGCATTTAGGGGGCTGCGCCCCATACCGGAAAAATCGGCGGACATCGCCAGCCTGCCGTACGACGTTGTAAATTTTGAACAAGCTGTTGAGCAGGCAAAAGGAAAACCGCTGAGCTTTATGAGAGTTGTTCGCTCGGAAATAGAGCTTCCCGAAGGCACGGATCCCTACTCCGACGCGGTTTACCTGCATGCAAAAGAAAACTTTAAAAAGCTGGTTGACGCGGGATATATGGTGCGGGAAGACGCCCCTTGCATGTATCTTTACCGCCAACAGATGGGAAACCATTCGCAAACTGGATTAGTAGCTACCTTCAGCGCGGAAGACTATGATAACGACGTAATAAAAAAGCACGAAAAAACCCGCGAAGCAAAGGAGAACGACCGCTATCGCCTCACAAAGACGCTGCGCGTAAATACGGGCCCGGTTTTTCTGACAGTAAAAGACGGCACCGATCTCGACAAAATAGTCGAGAATAAAAAGGACGAAGACGCCCTGTTCGATTTTGTAGCCGACGACGGAATAAGGCATAGCGTGTGGAAAATCTCCGACAAAGAAACGCTCGATAAAATAGTTGAAATTTTTGCAGACATCCCGTGCGCATACGTCGCCGACGGTCACCACAGAAGCGCAAGCAACGCACGTTGCGCAAGGGTTTTAAAAGCCGAAAATCCGAACCACACCGGAGACGAAGACTACAACTGGTTCCTATCCGTCGTATTTCCCGCCGGACAGCTTAAAATTTTGCCTTACAACCGCGTAGTTCGCGATTTGAACGGAAACACTAAAGAGGAATTTCTGAAAAAAACCGCAGCAGCATGCAAGCTCGAAAAGACGGACAAAAAATCTCCGGAATGCTCAAAACAAGTGGCAATGTACCTCGACAGCCAATGGTATATGCTCACGTTTGACAACACCGACGGGCTCGACGCCGTTGCGTCTCTCGACGTAGCATTGCTGCAAGACAGAATCCTTGCGCCGATACTCGGAATAGGAGATCCGCGCACAGACGAGAGAATCGACTTTGTCGGCGGAATAAAGGGCACCGATGAGCTAGAAAAGATTGTCGACAGCGGAAAAGCCGCAGTGGCGTTTTCAATGTATCCTACAACTACAGACCAGCTGATGGCAATAGCCGACGCCGGGCAGATTATGCCTCCCAAAAGCACATGGTTTGAGCCAAAACTGCGCTCTGGGCTTTTTGTTCACACCTTCTAGACGATATGCCCTACAACGCGCAATTTACCCCCATTCCAACGCTTCTTCCTCCGCCGAAATCGGCTCAATGGAAAGACGGATTCCTGGATTGGAATATTGCGCGGTTTGAAGCTGACTCCCGCGGCATGCCAGCGGGAGAGCATGTTTGCAGTCAAACGGACAATTCCATCGCGCATGACCAGGGATATTATCTGAAAATATCCGAGGACGGAATTACTATAAAAAGCCGCACGGAATCTGGGGCAAGGCTCGCATTCCAAACTCTTAGGCAAATCGCTTTGCAGTCTGACGAGCGGGGAATGAGAATGGTTGAAATATCCGACTATCCCGACTTGGAAGTCCGCGGATTTATGTTGGATATAAGCCGGTGCAAAGTTCCAACAATGGACGAATTGTCCCGCCTATTGGACAAGCTCGCGCTGTTCAAATACAATAGGCTAGAATTGTACACCGAGCATACCTACGCCTTTAGCGGACACGAAATTGTCTGGGCCGACGCAAGCCCTATGACAAAGTCGAAATATGCGCGCCTCCAAAAGCTGTGCGATTTCGCCGGAATAGAGCTTGTGGCAAATATGAACGGCCTCGGACACATGGAGCGCTGGCTTAGATATCCCCAATACGCCCATTTGGCCGAAAGCAAGGCCCCTTTTATCGACCCCCTTGGGACAGTCAGAAAATTTCCAACTACATTATATCCGGATAAAAGTGCCCTGGATTTTATGGATGGATTATACGCCCAATTCCTTCCGAATTTTTCCTCAGACAAGATTAATATCGGAGGGGACGAGCCTTGGGAACTGGGCATGGGGCGCAGCAAGGAACGCTGCAAAAACGAAGGGAAATACCGCGTTTACATAGACCATATTTTGGGATTGCGCAGCCTATGCGCAGCGCGCGGAAAAAAAGAAATATACTTTTGGGCGGATGTGTTAATGCAAAACGCGGAATATTCAAAACTTCTGCCCGAAGACATGATCCCTGTCCTATGGGGCTACTATCTAGACCATCCCTATGAAGAGCAATGCTCAAAAATGCGCGAGCTTGGAAGAACCTTTCTGGTCGCTCCGGGAACAAATACATGGAACTCTTTTGGGCTGCGCTGGGACTGCGCGCTAGGAAATATTAAAACAGCATGCGATTGCGCGAAAAAATACGGCGCCAAAGGAATGATTTTAACGCAATGGGGAGACGGAGGAAACCACCAGCCATGGTGCGCCATGATGCCGCCAATCGCCTTGGCCGCCGCGCAAGCGTGGAGCGGAGACATCCCGGAAGACAAGGTATGCACTGCGTTGGACAAGCTGGTTTTCTCTGACTCAACGGGAGAGTTTTCACGCTCGCTATGCGCTCTAGGCAGAGTAGATCCGGTCCAGAAACTGCGCTGTTTCCACCACAAGATGTTCTTCGCATCGGGCAAAGAAGCGGAGACCGCCGCGAAAGAATATACTCCGGCAAAATTTGACGAAATGGAGGCCGCCTTGGATTTTGCAATGTCGCTTGCAGCCACATC
>ULVW01080191.1_pt1 | contig 20586 bp, 19 predicted proteins | sample 1959801 | NCBI WGS metagenome assembly ULVW01 (sample SAMEA4835796, study PRJEB28245) | human gut metagenome | biome: gut microbiome; material: fecal sample | place: Denmark | collected 2008
ATAATTTAATAAAATATATTTTATATTTAGCCTTTGCGATAAAATATAGAGAAAAAGATTTCTGGCCAAATAAAGAGCGTCCGTTTGCCATGAAAGTGGCATGCAGGCGCTTCTTTTTTATTTTATAATAAGCCCCATCTGCGGTTGGGCGGAGGAGTAGGCTGCATAAATTACGCATACTTTGCCTTGTCTATAAATGGAATAGGAATATAAATTTATCCCAGAATTAAGCGGAAAATTAATAGTATATAAGATTAAAAAGCTGTCCACGCGATATGTGCAAAATAAATTTTCACGGAGAAACGCAAATTGCGGGTATACTCGCATTAAAAGTTTTTTATTTTTAATGTATCAAATGTATTTTCGTGCGCGTTCTTATTTACAATATATATCTGCGGCTCAAAGCAAAATTTCATTAAGTTATAACGAAAATATAGTATGGTGTTCCGATTTGCATATGCGCTATTTCATATAGAAGTATTTGCTGCAAATCAAAATAAAGTAAAATCTATATTCAATTTTGAATGATATAGACGCAATAGACTATAAAAGGTGAAAAATTTTAATATGCATTTACAAGTTACTTGTTATGTGTCTATTGCAAAAAAAAAACGCATTTCTATATTTCAGCAGGCTAGAGGATTCCATTCTTCCGCGATTAAGAATATAAAACTGTGGCATTTTACATTTTTTCAGAATAATTACGTCGAAAACATATATTAAAAATTGACGCGACGGCGAAAAAAGTTTTTTAATATTCTACGAATATGCCAAAACGCACTGATATAAAATCCATTTTAATCGTGGGGTCAGGTCCTATTGTAATAGGACAAGCCTGCGAATTCGACTACTCCGGAAGCCAAGCCTGCAAAGCCTTGAGGGAAGAAGGCTACAAAGTAATATTGGTCAATTCCAATCCCGCCACAATCATGACGGATCCTCAAATGGCCGATGTCACATATATTGAGCCTCTCGTTCCGGAAATTTTAGAGAAAATAATAGCCAAAGAACGCCCCGACGCCCTCCTGCCTACATTGGGCGGACAGACTGGTTTGAATCTTTCTTTGGAGCTGTACAAGCGCGGTATTTTAAAGAAATATAATGTCGAGCTTATCGGGGCTGACGCGAAAGCAATTGAGAAAGGCGAAGACAGGGAAAAATTTAGGGAGTCGATGATAAAAATCGGGCTGGACGTTCCCTTGAGCATTGTCGTCCACTCTTTAAAAGAAGCCCTAGATTGGGCGGACAAGCATAAAAAATATCCTCTTATAATACGACCCAGCTTTACTCTTGGCGGTACCGGGGGAGGAATCGCATACAACCGCGACGAATTTGAGCGGATGGCGGCGTTTGGATTGAGCCCCTCGCCTGCCGGTGAAATTCTTATCGAAGAATCGCTGCTTGGGTGGAAAGAGCTTGAAATGGAGGTCATGCGAGACTGCAAAGACCAATGTATCGCCATATGCTCAATAGAGAATTTCGACCCAATGGGCGTTCACACCGGAGACTCCATAACAATCGCTCCAGCTCTTACCCTTACAAGCAAGGAGTATCAGCTTATGAGGGAGGCCTCTTTCGCCATAATTAGGGAAATCGGCGTAAAGTGCGGGGGGTCGAACATACAATTTGCGCTAAATCCGACCGATGGGCGCATGATAATTATAGAAATGAATCCGCGCGTTTCGCGCTCCTCGGCTTTGGCCTCTAAAGCCACGGGATTCCCTATAGCTAAAGTGGCTGCCAAGCTTTCTGTTGGCTACTCTCTGGACGAACTGAAAAACGACATTACGCGCGAAACGCCGGCGTGTTTTGAACCTGCAATAGACTATGTCGTGGCAAAGATTCCAAGATTCGCGTTTGAGAAATTTGCGGGATCTGACAGCACTCTGACAAGCTCCATGAAGAGCGTCGGAGAGGTGATGTCGATAGGAAGGAGTTTTAAGGAGTGCTTGCAAAAAGCCTTGCGCTCTCTTGAAATCGGAGCACGCGGACTGGGCGGAGGCGGAAAATTCGGAGGGAATGAAGTTTCCGATATATCAGCTATCAGCAATGGCCTGGTCCGCCCGACAGCCGAAAGAATTTTCTATATACGCTATGCGCTTCTAGCCGGAATGAGCCATGAACAAATAAGCGAATATACAAAGATCGATCCGTGGTTTATCAATGAGGTTGCCGGAATCGTTGAAATCGAAAAAGAGCTCGAATCTGCCGGAATACAAAACTTGGGCGCTAATCTCCTAGATAAGGCAAAAAAGGCAGGATTTACCGATTTGCAGATTGCTACCATATGCAATACAAAAATCCGCAATATAAAGAAACTGCGCGAAGAATTCGGAATAAATACTGTATATCGCCTTGTGGACACGTGCGCGGCCGAGTTTGAAGCCTACACGCCCTATTACTATTCGACCTACGGGACGGAGAACGAGCTTAAGCCCAGCAAGCGGAAAAAGATTATGATAATAGGCGGCGGCCCCAATAGAATAGGGCAGGGCATAGAATTCGACTACTGCTGCGTACACGCGTCTTTTGCTTTGCGCGAAGCAGGATACGAAACAATAATGGTGAATTCAAATCCAGAGACAGTTTCAACCGACTATGACACATCAGACAAGCTGTTCTTCGAGCCCCTCACGCTTGAAGACGTTTTGGAAGTTTATAAACAAAATAATTGCGACGGCGCAATAGTCCAGTTTGGAGGACAAACGCCCCTTAATTTAGCCAGTGAATTGCAAGAAAACGGCGTAAACATAATAGGAACTTCCCCGGAATCGATCGACGCAGCCGAAGACCGCGAAATATTTAAGCGCATTTTGGACAAGCTGCATTTGCGCCAGCCGCTCAATGCTACAGCCACAACTCCTGAGGACGCCTACAAGCTTGCCGGCCAAATAGGATTTCCGATTCTTCTTAGGCCGTCTTTCGTCTTGGGGGGCAGGGGAATGTTCATTGTCTACGGCATGGAAGACATGAAAAAAGTCGTGCGCGAAGCATTTGAAGCCGCCCCCGGCAAGCCTGTTCTGCTGGATAAGTTTCTTGAAGATGCGATAGAGCTTGACGTAGATGCAATATCCGACGGGGAAACCACAGTTATAGGAGGCATGCTGGAACATATCGAATATGCCGGCGTGCACTCAGGAGACGCAGCTATGGTATTGCCTCCGCATACGCTCTCAGAAAGAATTTTGGACGAAGTTCGAAAGGCAACTTACGACTTGGCAAAGGAATTGAAGGTCATAGGCCTAATGAACATCCAATTTGCGATTAAAAAGGGCGAAGTTTACATACTTGAAGTAAATCCCCGCGCATCAAGAACTGTTCCGTTCACATCGAAGGCGATAGGAGTTCCGCTTGCAAAAATCGCCGCAAGAGTTATGGCGGGTGAAAAATTGAAGGATTTAGGCTTTACCAAGGAAGTGAAAATTCCTTATATTGCCGTAAAGGAAAGCGTTTTCCCGTTTGTCCGTTTTAACGGAACCGCAATTATGTTGAGTCCCGAAATGAGGTCGACAGGCGAAGTAATGGGACTAGACAAAGACCTTGGTATGGCTTTCGCAAAAAGCCAAATAGCTGCACAGCCGGGCTTGCCAACTTCTGGAAATGTCTTCTTGTCGGTTAAAGACCACGACAAGGAAATGGCGGTAGAAATCGCAAAGTCGCTCGACAAGCTAGGATTCAAAATATTTTCAACCGAAGGAACCGCAAAAGTTCTGCAAGCAAACGGCATTCCTGTGACGCGCACCTACAAACTGAACGAAGGAGCGCGTCCAAACGTCGTGGACATGATAAAGAACGACGAAATGGCTCTTATAATAAATACGCCGTCTGGCATGTACCCGCGCTTGGATGAAAATCATATCCGCCAAGAAGCTTTATTAAAGAAAGTCTGCATGATAACCACCATAATGGGGGCATATGCCGCAATAAAGGGAATTGAAGCGATGAAAAATAAGGAATTGGACGTGAAATCGCTCCAAGAATATATGGCAATTTTAAACGAAACAAAGAAGTAATGCAATGAATAGCGCAGTATTGGCATTCGAAGACGGCACCGTTTATAGGGGAAAACCCTTTGGCGCAAAGAAGACGGTTTTGGGCGAAGCTGTATTTAACACCTCTATGATGGCGTATCAAGAGTTGCTTACAGACCCGTCCAACTATATGAATATTTTGGTTATGACTTTTGTCGAGATAGGCTGCTACGGAATAAACGGCGAAGATTCCGAGAGCGACTCCATAAAAGCTTCCGGATTGGTTGTGGCTGGAGATTGCGAAGTTCCCAGCAACTGGAGAAGCCGCATGAGCCTTGGCGAATATCTCGAAAAGAACGGAATTCCGGGAATAAGCGGAGTAGATACTAGAACAATAACCAGAAAAATCAGGATGAACGGCTCTCTGAAAGCTTGTCTTTCAACAGACGATATATCTGACGAGGAAGCCGTAAGGCTCGCGAAAGCATGGTGCGGGATTGATGGCTCCAATTTCCTTAAAGATATTTCCTGCCCAAAGGCATATCATTTCGACGACTCTGCCGAAAACATCAAGCCATTTGAGTTGGGCGGAGTGCATATAAATACAAAGCCAAGAACTCTTCCGCTTTTTAAGTGCGCCGCCGTAGATTACGGCGTAAAAAAATCTCTTCTAAGCAGCCTGGCATACAGCGGGTTTGACGTGACTGTTTTCCCCTTCGGTGCCTCCGCCGAAGAAATTCTAGAAATTGCGCCACAATGCGTATTTCTTTCTAGCGGGGCAGGCGACCCGTCTGCAGCACCCGAAGCCGCGAAAACCGCGGCAAAGCTGATGGAAAAATTGCCGGTGTTTGGCGTTGGATTTGGGCATCAAGTAATAACCCACGCCCTTGGTGCAAAAACCTACAAACTTAAATTCGGACACCATGGGGGAAATTACCCTGTAAGAAATCTCGAAACCGGCAAAGTTAAAATCACGTCGCAAAACCACAGTTTTGCCGCCGACGCAAAGTCTCTGGAAAATACCGGCGCGGTCGTAACGGAAATAAATATAGAAGACAACAGTGTAGAAGGCTTGCGGCACAAGGATTTGCCCGTGTTCTCCGTGCAGTACCATCCGGAATCCGCTCCGGGCGGGGCAGGCGCACCATATCCTTTTGATGTCTTCTATGAATTGGTAAAAAAGAACTCTTAAAATCCCATTCAATAAACGGTAAAAAGTTCCGAAAGCAACAAACTTTCGGAATTTTTTTTAACGTTTTTTGCATGGCAAAATAATAATTCAATTTGACTTCCCCATGCCTGGTGTTAATCTTTGCCGCATAGAAGACAGTAAAAATCCATTGATAAAAACAGTGTCAAATAAATTTAGCTAAATATGATTAAGATTGTCCATGGTTTGCTATTGCTGTTTGGGTTGTTTAATTTGTCATACAGCCAATCGTACGATAATTTAAAAGAAATCCAGTCTATTGCTTCCAATAAAGATTTTATAAAATTGCGCGAAACCATAGAAAATTCTTCAGGTTCCGACAGAATAATAATACGTTCCGGAACTATATGCGACGGCAAAGTTGAGGAAGACAGGCTATTGGCGGATATTTCAAACAATCAAGTCGAATATTTTAGATTAAGTACAAAACAGCCGAGCCTAAATATTAAAGGAGAAATTCAAAATATTGAAAGAGAGATTCAATTACCACCGGAATCCGTATATATAAAAATCAAAAATATATACAATTCTAGCGGATTTTTTTCAAGAGTCTGGCCCGAAGAAGCTAAATATAACCGCATGCTTTCAGGCGGAAATTCGTATGAGCTTACTTTATTAAATAATGTCATTTTAGACAAGAATGCGCCATGGATGGAATATTTAAAAGAGGCATTACTGTATAGCTATAACCAAAGCAACGCTAAAAAAGATTCGGCTAAGGCAGTTTATTATAAAAGCGAGATGAAAAAGCTTGAAACAATTCTTCCGGATTTGAGGCAAAACGGCGGATATTCTGGGCAAATCGGGGATTTCACAATAAAGATAAAAACTAAAAACAAAAGCATATTAGATTCGGTGTATTACGAAAACAAATTCGGATTCTCTGGATATGTTAAAATTGAGTTTCCTCCGGAATTAAAACTTACGCAGGAATTCTATTGCGACGACTTTTTTAATTGGACCAACTTAAAAGGCAAAAATCGTTCTTTTGAAGTCTCTTTGCGCGAGTCGGGCGGAAATGTTTTTCTTGAGCCGAAATCTAAATATGGCAAGTATTTGTACGCGGCGGACACCTTTGCAAACTTGTTTAAAATTCCGTTGAAATCGATAAATGGGATAGACGTTAATAAAATATCGCCTAAGGATTTCAAAAAAATAACGACTGACTCCGATGAATTAAATGTAGTAATGCAAGACGGCAGTTCTCACAAAATAAGGAAACTCGATTTATACGACAAAGTTATCTTGAAAGGAGCCAATCGAATTGGAATTTCTCCAAATATATTCTTTTAAAAATCTTTTCTATTTGGCTCTGCAAAAAATCCTGAAATGCGCATTTTCCGCGTATACAGTAGTATGGCAAATTAAAAATTTGCGCTCATTTGCCTTTAAAAGGCCTCTTTAAATATCTTTTGAATGTTCAATATAAAATTTGATTTTCTTGCTGACTGGATTTCTTTTTTACGTTCCGTATTTAACAATTCTTGTTTTTGAGGGTCTTTTAACGCGCTTTCTGCTTCGCTTATATTGGGAATTGCATGCTTGAAAAAATAAGTTCTGGGAGGATTGAAACGTCCGTCTAGAATTTTGACGGCGCCTATTGCGTCGACGTTTAATAGGTTGGCATCGAATTTATTAAAATCTCCGGATATAATGCAAAAAGAAAGCGTCTTTCGTATGGTGGCTTTCCCTTTATAAAAGTATTCTACATGCGCAATGTCGGGCAAATTGCCATTGCCGTAATTGAGCGTTGTGCGCGTAAGCAACTGCGATTGGCTATTTTTTAATACATCGATTTTAGTTATCTTTTTGCCAGAAAAATAAATTTTATAGGAGTAGTTGCCGCAACAAGAATTTATTTCCATTTCCTCACCAGAAAAATCCAATTTACAGTTATTGCTTTTTGCGCGCCCTAAAAAGAATTCTAGAGTGCTTCTAGGATTTATAGATAACGCCACTATGTTATACAAAGACGAAAAATCAAATAATCCCGATGCATCCATTATGGGAAATACGTTTATGAATCTTACGGAGTCAATATAATCCGCCCAATAATCTGGGAAGGAATAAAGCGTCACGTTATCGGGATTCTTCGTGTCCATAAACAAATATTTGCCAGAATTATATACAACTTTGTATTCTTTTATGCGTTTTGCAGGCTTTTCCGTTGGAGCAGGGAATTCCTGTGCCGAAACTATTTCCTCCTTTATCAAGATTGCAGTATTTGGGCTGTAATAGCCAGGCTCTGCCAAAAATTCGAGAATTGGCTCGCCATAGGCTAAATTGAGAATGCCCGCAAAAAAAATAAAAATCTGAACTGCAAACATTTTCATACTAGAAACATTAAAATTATAAGTATTTCCTATAAATTGAAAAATAAAAAATCCGTAGAACTAAAATGTAAATTTCATAATGTGGAGTTTAAACGCTTTATTTGATAAACAAATATACAAAAAAATGGCGGAAATAAAGTTGAAATGCGATCGCACGCATGTACCTTATTCGGAAGAGAGTATATCAATAAATATACTAGAAATCAGATCTGGATTAAAAGAAGTTTATTGGTAGCGATACGCCATGAAAACATCGCTACGGAATGTAATATTGTTAAATCTATTTATGCTGTGCGCGCACGGCGGCGAGGTAGAACAATTCATATGCGAGACGCTTGAAGAACAGCGTGCGCGGAGTGAATGTGAACCAAATGAGGTTACCAAGGTTGTAGGCGATACGGTAAACCTGCCGGAGCTGCCGGAGTTTGAGTTGCCGAAGGAGAGCATGTTTACGTCGAAAGACAAGGAGAACGATGCCCGGTACTATAGTTACGATAAATCCGGCAAGTTGATAAGCGTAGAATATGCCGCAAGACCTGAAAAGAATGAATATTACGCCTACGACAAGCAAGGGAATATACTTGAAAAGCGCATAGGCAATAGTATATACAAATATACATACGATACCGCAAACCAGTTAATGGAGATGGAATCACCCGAAGGGAAGCGCGAATACTTTTACGACATGGCAGGGCGCCTTGTAATGGAGAAGTTTAACGGGGAAATAGACGTAGAATATAAATACGGATACTTGGATAAGGTGATAGAGGTAAACCGCAACGGCAAGACAACAAAATTTGCGTACGACGGCTTTGGTATGTTGGCGCAAAAGACTTTTCATGACGGTACCACTGAAGTGTGGGTATGGGACGGATTGGCATTAATCCGCCGTGGAAGCGACATATATGTAAATGAACCTCATATATCTGGCGGGGTACCCATATTAAGCAAAACCGATGAAGGCGTTCGCTACCATGAGCACGACTTTCTGGGAACCACTCTATGGAGTATGGATACAAAGGGAAATCTTGTAAAAGACTACCAAGACACAACGATATTTGGCGAAGGAAGCATCCAAAAAGACCGCTCCGCGCGTTTTACCGGCAAACCCTACGACGAAGACTTGCAGGCGTATGTATTTCCATACCGCAATTACGACGCCTCCGCCGCCCGCTGGACTTCTTCCGACCCTGCTGGATACCCTGATGGTATAAACCAGCACTTCTATGCGGCTGTGCCTACTTATGCTATTGATATATGGGGATTAGATGTCTGGCATATGAATGACAGTAAGGCATTAGGTAGTTCTTCTTCAAGTGGACAATCTGCGGTTCCAGGTACTGGATTAGGTCATTCTGCTTGGATTGTAGGAAATGATAGAGATGGTTATACTGCTTATAATTATGGTTCTGATTACAATACCAAAACACAACATTCCTCATTAAAAGAAGCGATGGCTTCTCTAGGTGATAGATTTGATAGAGCCCAGCATATTGGAACAACTTCAGTGCAAGATGCAGCATTTATTTCAGGTGCGGATCATTTTCGAAATCCAGATTTATTTAGTTATAGCATACATGATCATAATTGTTATCAGTTGGGTGTAGAGGGATTTAGATATATGTTTAACGATACAGGGGATTTGCCGCCATATATCGATCCAGGTTATTTAAAATCCCCTAACGCTGCTTTTGAGGCAAATGCTAAAAATGGGTGGGATAATGCTGTAATAGAAAGGTAAATAAATGAAACATATCATATTATTTTTAATATCATTTATAGCTGGCGCATTGTTTGTATATTATTTATTTATATCATATGAAAACAGAAACAATTACTGCGAAATGACTCTGGATCAAGCTGTAAATAAATATATAAATAATATTGGGGATGAGAGTAAAAAGAAATATATTATGACTGATAATGGAGTTGTAAGTTTTTTTAAAGTTACACCAGAACTTATAAAAAAATTAAACAAAGACTTTATCATACTAAAAGATGAAAATCCTATTCTTCCTTTGGTTTATAGATATAATCTTTTGGTTATAAAAAACGGCAAGGTTCTAAGTCAGTTTAATTTTTTTACATGCAGACTTGAACCTCCTATGTTATAAAGAAATATATAAATATATTCCAATATAAGAACGTGCAAATATGGTTCTCAAATGGGGAAATGGAGATTTAGGAAGTAAAACATTTAACTTTGCTGCTATTGTTAATGGATCGAATAATAGTTATTCAAGCGGAACTGCAACCGTTTCTATATTATCATCGGAAAATTCTTACGAAACAATTGTGCAAGGAATTGGAATAACTACAACGGTTGGGGTGGGTTCTTATACACATTCTTTTTCAATATCAGGATACTCTGCAACCGGAGCATTTTCAGTAACAGTTGAGAAATAAGATATGAATAATATATTTAGAATATGTAGTTTTTTTATATTAATTTTAACATTTCCGTTTGTATTATTTCCAAATGAGAATGATAACTTAAGAGACAAAGCGGATAAATGCATATCAATTATCTCAAAGACAAATTTCCCAATAGAAATACAAGAAAATAAAGACATAAATAAAATTATACTTTTAAAATGGGATGATAAGAGTTCAAGCTATAAGGTAGTATTGTATTATCCAATAAGTAAAGACGAGTTTAGCGATAAAAAGATATATTCAAATGGGAATGTTGTGTCTATTAAAGGAAAATTTAATGCAAGCTCCAACATGCTAAATGTATATATTCATTTTTATGAAAAAAAAGATGGAATACTACTTGATTATTATGAGCTAAACACTATTGTAAAATTGAAGAAAAATGATATAAATTTACTCGGTTGGTCATCTTCTATATCACGGTTTAATACAAACCCTAAATTTATTTCTTTTGTTAAATTTAACTAGTACGAATTTTTATCTTACAAACTGCATATAAGAATAAAATACGACGGCTTTGGTATGCTGGCGCAAAAGACTTTTCATGACGGTACCACTGAAGTGTGGGTATGGGACGGCTTGGCATTAATCCGCCGTGGAAGCGACATATATGTGAACGAGCCTCATGTATCCGGAGGGGTACCAATATTAAGTAAAACCGACGAGGGCGTTCGCTACCATGAGCACGACTTTCTGGGAACTACGCTTTGGAGTACCGATACAAATGGAAATCTTGTAAAAGACTACCAAGACACAACGATATTTGGCGAAGGAAGCATACAAAAAGACCGCTCCGCGCGTTTTACCGGCAAACCCTACGACGAAGACTTGCAGGCGTATGTATTCCCATACCGCAATTACGACGCCTCCACCGCCCGCTGGCGCTCCTCCGACCCCGCTGGATACCCAGATGGCATCAACCAGCACTTCTATGCAGCCGTGCCTACTTATGCATTGGATCCCTTGGGCTTAAATGTATATCATGTATTGGCGAGATCAGGAGGAATGGGTTTTGGGCATTCAGCATGGATTGTAGGAAATCCATCATCAGGATATTCAGTATATAGTTACGGAAGTAGTAGTTCTGGAGGAGTATTCAAGCAAGACAATATTTCCACTTTGCAACAAGCTTATTCTGCATTAAGAGATTCTGGGACAGGAGATTATAATGATTCTCAGATGTTGGTTACATCGGCAGAAACAGACGCTAAATTTAAAGAAAACGCAAATAAATTTATTAATGAGACATACAACCCAACAGAACATAATTGTTATGATTTGGGGCCAGAAGGGCTAAAAGGTACCGCTGATGAAAATCGTATCGCAACCGGAATCCCAAAATCTCCGAATCTGAAATTTAATGAAAACAATTTGAAAGGATGGCAAAATAATGCGGGAGATATAGAAAGGTAAATTATGTTTTCACGTAAATATATTTATATGTCTATTATAATGTTTTGTTATGCTATTTCGGGTGTTATTTCTGAAGCAAGCGTATCTAAATATAAAGAACTTGGAAATTGTGCAGATTATGAATATAAAGCCCTTGAATTAGCTAACAAGCTGATTGACAAATTGAAATCCAATACAAGATTTACAATCACTGACGAACGGAATTTTTTCGGTGGGACATCCAACCCATATAGTTATACTTCTAGTTTCTATCAAAAATTTGGATACATACGTTATGTAACTTCAAATAATAACATGGAGGATATCATATTAAAACCTCTTCCAAAATATTCTTTTTTTGGAGAAACATTAAGGTTATATAGGAATCTTTTCTTCAAAGAAGAAGCCATTCCGCTCTTATCAATAGGAAAATCTTATTATAGTAACACTGAAAATAAATTGCAATGTTTTAACGATGAATATATATATGTATATATTCAGCCGAAGCCAAGCAATTCGGATATTATTAGATTATGTTATTCAAAAAAACATGGATTTTTTATAGAAGATATATATATTAACGGGAAGAACATCTTTTTATATTTGGGTTTAACTCAAAATGATGATATTCATGTGAATCTACAATTCATGGATATGATGCATGAATATATAAAGTAATGACAATATTCTTCGAAATATAACTAGGTTTTTGCATCTGAAGATATTCAGATCCACAATTAGGTAGGCTATATCGCACCCATTTTTAACCCATGGTGACTTGAATTCTCTCTATAAGTATTGTTAATAAGCCTAAAAAAATCAATTTCAGTTATAGCTATTGTTGCGTAGAAGTATCGATTTACACCGTTCGGATAGCCTGCGGTCGGTAGAGATATCAAGATTGCGGTACGAAAACACATACGTCTGCAAATCTTCGCCGTAGGAGTTTTTTGGTAATGCGCACGGAACTGGTTTTCTTGATTATCATGAATGTACAAATTATGCCAGAGTCGAGTATAAATAAATGCCCCATTACAATCACACAGCTGACTTGTTTTCTTTTATCTTTACTATTAGCATACAATTTCTAACCTAGTGTTATAAAAGTTCAATTCAGGGAATGGTATGTAAATGATGTTAAGATATCTTTTTATCATATTATGTTGCACGATATTTGTTCAGCTATTGCAAGCTCAACATTTGCGCAAATGGACAAATAACGAAGGGCAATCCTTTACTGGGAGTATTGTAGATTGCGATGGCGTAGTCGCAAAATATAAAATATTCGGAAGAAAGAACTTGTTTGAGCTTCCACTTTCGGAATTGCGTCCGGAAGATAGGAGAATCGCAATACTTACCGTTTTTAAGCCAAAATATGAAGCCGCCGTAGGGCATTTGCGCAGGGAGTCTCAGAAAACAACTAAGGATATATTTCTAAGCAAGGAGCACATCCCATATTTAAATGATATCGGAATTTATCTTAAAGAACTCGTAGAACCTGTCGCCAGGAAATTTAAATCAGAAGGGGAATTTGATGATAATGACGATTATTGGGTTCGTGTCCATTCCGGAATGGTTTATTTTGCCACAACATGGCTTGAAGAGCTTTCAAATCAGGGAGAAATGTTAAAAAGCGGCGAAAGACGCCCGCCTAAATTAAAAGATACAATAAAACATATTGAAAACTTTTATGAATTTTTCGCAGAAACTTACGCGGATAAGAATTATTTTAAAAACAGATTAGGAAGGCAATTTCCGGTAAAGTTCAAGCCAAAGAATTACATTCATGACAACCAGCCATACCATTATTGGGTTTATCTGCCAAAAAATTATGACAAAGAACCGTTGCCGCTTGTCTTTTTTCTCTGCGGGATAGGAGAATTTGGCACAAGCCTTGACGCGGTGCTTACAAACGACCTGCCGAAACTGCTTGAGACGCGAACCGATTATCCTTTTGTGGTAATATCCCCTCAAGATAATGACATGGTCTCGCGACCGCCATATTTTAATGAAATTTTAGAGGATGTAAAACGGCGCTTTAAAATAGACGAAGATAAAATTATCGGTACGGGATTGAGTTCCGGCGGAACAGGTGTATGGAGATGGGCATTGTCCAACCCGGAAATATTTGCAGGGATAATTCCGGTTTGCGCAGTAATGCCGACAGAAGAAATAAGACAACTCAAAGACATGCCAATTTGGATATTTAACAACGAATATGACAAAGTTTGGATTCAAGAACTATGCATTGCAAATATGAAGGGAAATCCCAACTTTAAATATACCATCTTTGCCGGGGAAAAGGGGCACGATGCGTGGAGCAAGGCATATAAAGTTAAAGGACTTGAAGATTGGATTGCAAAATTAGACCGAAAAAACAACTCCGATAATTCTGAAAGGATACTCGAAAGGTTTAGGACTGAAAATTCGCTAACAAAACCACAATTAAAACAGGAAAAGATACAAAATTACCTTACGCTGGCTTTTGACCCATCATCAAAAGGCGGAAAATACTCCAACATATTGAATGAACATACCTTTAGGTACGGTTCTATCCATGATTCAATACTTTATGATGCGCTTTCTTCGATATATAATTTTCAGCATTTTGAATTAAAACAATCAGCTTCGCCAAATCCGGTTAGATTCATGGATGCAAAAAAACCTAGCGAATATCAGTTTGGAATTAAGATACAAAATATTTTGAAAGTAAACGTAAAAGCTCCCTTTGAGGTAATAGAGAAACCTTCATATAAGTGTTTTAGCGCATATTATGTATCCGAAAATGAAGATCCCACTGCGGCGATGAACAGGTTGCGCAAAATGGCAAAAGACGCAGGCCATACTCTTACGGGGGAAGATAGGATAGTTTATATGCAGATGCTTTTTGCTGACAGAAATATTTACGAACTTCAAATAGGAGTGCGTTAATGGAGGGAGTTTATTATTTCGGGGAGTATTTGCGTTGGAATCTCGGATTTTTAAATCCAAATATTGCGGGAGCATTCATTGCCATACTAATAGCATTTCTTTCCCCAATTACAGCGTTATGGCCGAAACGCAAATCTGTTAGAATTATATTTATCCTATGTTTTGTCGCAGAACTTATGCTTTGGTTCTTGCTGGCTAAAACATATTCGCGGGGGGCGTTTGTTGCGGCTGCAATGTGCACGTTGGTTTGCGGCATATTCTTTCTATTATGCAAGGAATCTAAGAAAAATATATTCTGCATATTGGCGATAAAGGCGGCATTGATAATAATTATAATTCTATCGACAGGATTTTTTGCCAGAATTTCGCCAGATTATGTAAAAGACGACGCTTCGGTTTCCGCGCGTACAACGCTTTGGCAGGGAGGCCTAGAAATGGTTTCACAAGCTCCGCTAAAGGGGTGGGGGTATGGAAAATCAGGAGAAGAATACATAAATTGGTATCAAGATTTAGATGACGAACGCGAATATGCGGGGATGGTAAATGGGTATCTTTTACTCGCGACTGAATGCGGATTGCCGGTTTTATTTTTCATTTTATTGTTATTTTTATTCCCGATATTTCTTGGCTTTTTCAACTTTAAACAGTTATACGGATTGCCATTATGCGGAGCCTCTGGGCTATTGGCATTTCTAACTGTAAACATATTTAGCTCGTTATGGGTGTTTGGCGTATTTTTATGGGTTATGACACCGATATATATATTGGCATGTTCCTGTGCATTTAGAATACAGCTCAAAAAGTTGGCTCGGATATTTGCTTGGTCATTATTTGCAAGTTTTTCGGTTTGCTCGCTTATTTATTTTCTCTCACTATATTATTCGGATAATCGAATCGCCAAATTTGAAGGATACGTGAGATTAAATCCAAGTAGTTTTTCCCAAAACAACAAAAAAATTGCCATATTTGTGGATGAATCTGTGTTGGGGAAGTACTATGGGAAGACAATACGTAGAGCCCAAAATGCGATTGCAGATATATCAATAGATGTTTTTTCTGATACAGACGAAGTTATACACACAAAATACGATGCTATCATTTTATGCGGGCGAACAGTGAATTTACTAAAAAGCGGTAATTTAAACGGAAATAAAATAATAGTAGTAAACCCTATTGGGTTGCCTAAAGATGTGTTGGTAAAACCTTCTTTGATTTATCTCCCAAGTCTTGACAGATTCAACCAGAATGTACATTGGCTGAACTATGCGAAGAAACTTGCTTTGCCACATATGCTTATAGAAGATTCTGACCAGCAAATCTCAGGAAGGCAGTTAGCAAAAACAATTGCAGGATTTTAGTAAACTTTCAAGGCAACCAGTGGTACGTGCATACGCAATATCATCGCACTTGCGATTTTTAGGGCATCACCATCATGAGCATGCCCGACGATTAAAAGTATTTTGCCTCAAAAAGTTTTCGGGCAGCAATGGGAGGTTAGTATTTAGATTTATGACCGATACCATGGGGAGCTTTGACGAGGTAACTTCATCTTCTCGCGCGAGCATCAGCGCATAATCGTCACCCTTTCCCAAATAATTTCCAAAAATTAACACATCGTTTTTCTTAATCATATACATTACTCTATTATAAACCAACAATATATTTTGTGTATGGGGCATGCAGAACTAAAAAAGTGAATTTCCATTAGAGCTTATACGTCCTGTGACATGGATAGTCCTCTACTTATCTTCTTGGTTAATGAAGATAAATGCCGTAATTTTGATTGACATATTGGGAATATCTAAGAGGACTTTGTCTCACTGGGAGCAGAGCGGAAATAATTTCCTTTAAAAACGATAGGTCGGGTAATAAATATTTTAATTCTGACGACCTTGCGGTTGTTCCGGAGGTATCGGAAATGCTAAATCTTCGTTGAGACGTTGAGTTATATCTGTTTATTTGGCTAAACTTCTCCAAGCGAGTAAGCGCCAGCTACTATGGTTGAGATTACATCAGATCCCGCGCCTACACAAGCGCCGGTATTAGAGGGAAAGCGGCCTTCCTTCGTGAAAAGGATGTTGGATACTATATCTAATATTTTTGTGGGGAATCGTTAGTAGGTAAAAAAAATGTAATTCTACGATAAGTGGCAGTAGTTTTATAACATCTGCATGGGGATGACTAAACTCAAATAATGTGTAGTCCAGCCCTTGAACAACCTATTGAACCTTTTCCTAATAAGAAATACAATATAATATACGCGGATCCGCCTTGGAAGTATAACTCACGAGCTAATCATAAGACACGTTTTCGTGGGGGAGCTTGCGGACATTATCAATTACTGTCAATGTCCCAAATTCGTGAGCTACCGGTACCCAAACTTGCAGATACGAACTGCGCTCTATTTATGTGGTGTACATTCCCATATTTAAAGGAACAAATACAGCTGTTTGACTATTGGGGATTTAAATATAGGACTTGTGGATTTAGTTGGCTAAAGTTAAATCCTAAGAACGGTAAACCTTTTTTTGGTGTAGGATATTATACAAAATCAAACACAGAAGTTTGCTTACTTGGAATAAAAGGGCGATTAAAGCCAGTTTCAAATAGAGTTTCGCAGGTAATAATAGCGCCGCGTAGGGAGCATTCCCGCAAACCCGATGAGGTTCGGAGCAAAATAGTAGAGTTGTTTGGAGATTTGCCAAGGATTGAGTTGTTTTCCCGACAGATGACCCCTGGGTGGGATGTATGGGGAAATGACACGCAAAAATTCTGTGTACACACAGCAAATGACAAAATACCCGTGAAACGGGAAGTGATTTCAACTACAACGCAGCCAAATCTTTTAGCTTAGCAGTTGTTCACTCAATACAATAGAAATAAAGAAAGAGAAAAGAATGAAAGTAAAAGAAATATCCATAGGGTTTGTTGTTAAGACAGATACGAGCTCAGAAGATTGGGCATATGTACTCATAGGAGAAAATCCGGAAAAGAAATTGAAGCGTTTTATAACTCTTGCTGTAACAGAGTTTATAAAAAGTTATAGAGACGGGGAAGCTGACAAATGGGATCCGAAGGAAAAAGCGGAACTTTTAAAAAAGGTGTGCGATAGATTTTCCAAAGGGGAGTATGATGGTGAATCCGTGGAAGGGTATGTATCCGAAGATGATAGGGAGTGTGTAAACTTTAACATATGGAACAAATATCCTGCAACTTTAGTGGATTGTAAATTAGAGGAAGCTACCCATGCGCTAATTTTAGGGGATATAGGTGAATTTTGGGCTGATGATACCCGGGGGCTAAAACCAGATTTATACTTGTATAATAAAAAGAAAACTCCTTTGCGTAAGGTTCTATTAAAGCATGTATCTATAGGCAAAGCATACCTGGATGAATTCCTAGAGTATGAGGATCTAGAATCTGGAAATTCTTCTACAGCAGGTCCGCTTGAAACACGCGATGGGGATATAATAGACGTGGTAAGTGTCTTTAAAATAGACAAGATCTTAGGGCGTGATTAGTATAGGTATAGGATGTTTATGACAAACGACCTGTCGAGTTGTGGGTGTTGCCTATTCTTTTTAATACTATTAATCGCGATATTAGTCATGATTGTAGTGATATTCCCAAAACTCGCGCTTGTGGGGCTCATATTGGCGTTATTCGCAGTAATATTCCTTATAGGCTGGAACATACTAACCCAAGCTAAAGACCCCAATAGTGGGGAATTGGGTGAGGAGTAGCGCTATTTAAGATGCAAAATATTGTAGAGTTATAATTCACCATCCATATATTTATAGTCAATATCTTCAAATCCGAGATTATTCAATTCATATGGACGCTTTGTAAATGAAGTTGTACGCGTGATTCTCTTTACGATTGCCACAATATAACATGCAATACTCATAATAAAGGTAAATAGTTGTTTATTTTCTTCGATACCTTTGATAGCATCTCTAACTAAACGAAGTTTCTTCTCATATTCTATGATTGAGGATCATCAGTAATTGACTAAGCGCCTCTCTAAAAGACTTCGTAACAATTCATCAATAATAGTGGATCCAAGAATTATCCTACTTCGAGGGTCACTGTTTTCTAACTACTCAATAATTTTCTTTGCTCTAAAAAACCCTGCCTCTAACTTTTGATTCTCTTTCATAATTTAAACTAAATATATTTTATGCATCATCTTATATAGTTGTATCGGTAGCCGTATATGAAGAATCATGAATCTATGAAAGTTTTATAAAATTCATTTTACGGCTAAAACTTAAAATTCTTCTTAAACAGTTCGTCGGTAAAGAGCCATTTGTCTTTGGGCAGGTACTTTTTTACAAGCTGTTCTCGGGTATCACCATCTTCGGCATGTCCGACAATTTTAAAATATGTTGCCTCATAAAAGTTTTCGGGCGGTAATGGGAGGTTAGTATTTAGATTTATGACCGATACCATGGGAAGCTTTGACGGGGTAACTTCATCTTCTCGCGCGAGCATCAACGCATATTCGTCACCCTTTTCCAAACAAGTTTCATAAATTAACACATCGTTCTTCTTAATCATATACATTACTCTATTATAAACCCAACAACATATTTAGTGTATAGGGGTATGCAAGACTTAAAAACGCTAATTTCCAATAGTGCCTATACACATCGCGGCTGCAGGCGTCCTAAACTTATTTTCTTGGTTAATGAAGATAAGCGCCGAAAATTTAGCCGATATATTGGGAATATCCAGGAGGACTCTGTTACACTGGGAAAGGTGTGGGAGATTTGCGTCCAAAACCGACAAATCTGGTAGGAAATATTTCAATTCTGACGACCTTATGGACATTCCAGAAGTATCGGAGATGGTAAACTCCCGTTGGGATACGGAGTTGAAGACAAAGCCGAAAAGTGCGTACACCTGTATAGAGCTCTTTGCGGGGGCGGGCGGCTTGGCACTTGGGATGGAACAGGCGGGATTAAAGCACATAATGCTGAATGAACAAGACAAATACGCCTGCGCGACGCTAAAGCGAAACAGACCTCTATGGAATGTCATAGAAAATGACATACATAAAATTGATTTCAAAAAATATGCCAATTCAGTGGATTTATTGACAGGCGGTTTCCCATGTCAGGCATTTAGCCATGCGGGAAATAGGTGCGGATTTGAGGATGCCCTGATGACGTTATTTTTGAATTAGCCAGCGCCATCCGGGATATGAAGCCGAAAATTGTATTATGTGAAAACGTGTGCAGGTAGCTTTCGCATGATAGTGTGAAAACCTTCAACGTCATTAGGAAATTGAATATTCTAATTAAAGAAGGAGATTGCTTCCAAATTAGAAATTCCACGCATATTGACATAACGGGAACATAGTAGCGAAAGGTCGCGGTGTCCCATATTAAGCTGTAATCTTGGTAAATCATGAAATCTTTTGGCAAAATAGCTCGCATAGGTATGGCGTAGTATATCTTGTACCCAGATTCTTTTAAATCCAGCTTCTTCTCTTATATTTTTCCACTTACGCGTCCAGTTTGGAGGACATAGACTAGTCCTGCCTTCTTTTTTAGATATGTTTAAAATCCGTTTTAAGGCTGGTAGTATCTCCACATGTCGAACACCTCCTGTTTTAGAGCATTGTGCTCGCACAGTGATATAATCTTCGTCTAAATCTATATCATCCCATTTGATGCGCTTTACCTCCCGTGGTCTAATCCCAGCAAATAATAATAGCCCGATAGCAGGCAAACATTCGCTGTTTTTGGGAGCTTTGGCGCTTTTTAACAGAGATTCTGCCTGAGTATAACTTAGCGGGATTATTTCCCTTTCAACGATTTTCCGCCTTTCAATATGCTTTATTGGGTTTTTATCGCACCATTCGCGCTTGAGGGCGAATTCAAATAGACCGTACAGCATTGTGCGTGCTTTGTTAAATTGGCTTGGAGTTTTAAACGTAGAGGCAAGATACTTTTCACAATCAGATACTTTTATTTCTGAAAAATATAACCCGCCAAGTTCCGGGGTGGAATTTAGTAAGCGATTTCCTAAATAACGAATGTCTCGCAAAGATTCTGATCGCAAACCCCGCTTGCTCTCAAGATATATGAAGAATCCGTCTTTTATAGACACCTCTTTCGTACGGATATGTCTTAGACCTGTTGAAATGACCTTGGCGCAGAATTGTATTGCTGTGAGTCCGGAATCCTTTGGGAATGCGTCCAATGCGTTTCTTACTAATCTTGCCGCATCTAGCAAGGTAATTCCGTGTTGTTCGAGTAGTATTGAGGCTGATTGAATATATTTGTCCATGGTATTGAGAATACTC
>ULVW01035335.1_pt1 | contig 20578 bp, 9 predicted proteins | sample 1959801 | NCBI WGS metagenome assembly ULVW01 (sample SAMEA4835796, study PRJEB28245) | human gut metagenome | biome: gut microbiome; material: fecal sample | place: Denmark | collected 2008
GCCGGGGGCAATATGCCCCCGGCGCTTCGCTTGCCCGCCAAAAAAAACGCTTGCCCGCTACAAGCCTATCTCAAGCCGAAGCCCTGCGTCCCCAGCGGAAAACCTTCGCACGCACCCACGCAAAGAAACGCCCGAGCAGGTTCTTCCAGCGGGACAAACGCTCCCGGAACGGGATTCGCGCTTTAGGCGGAGCATCGCCCGCTTCCCGACGGCCTATCCCCATAAAGAGCGGCAGGAAGAAATAGATCCCCGCCAGCGACATGACCAGTCCCCCGATGGTTCCCATAGCCATCGGATACCAGAAGCCTTCCCGTGCACCGACCAAAAACGGCACAAACCCCAGCACGGTGGACAGCACGGTGAGCATGATGGAGGTTATCTTCGAGTTGAAGGCCTTCTTGTACGTGCCCATCTTGCTGCGGTGGCAGGACTTGGCTACGTTGTTGTAGTCGTTGATGATGTAGATGGAGGCATTGACCGTAATACCACTCAGCAGGATCATGGCCGCAAAGCACCCTTCGTCCACCCGCACCTCGAACAGATAATACGTCAGGAACAACCCGATGAGGGATATCGGAATCCCCATGATCACGGCAAAAGGCTGACGGAGCGAATTGAACAGAATGGAACAAAGGAAAAAGATGATCACCGCGATGATCCCCAGCACGAAATACAACTCTCCGGAGGAGCTTCCCCACCCCCAGCGGCGGTCGGTATCGATGGAATAACCCACAGGGATCGTCTCTTCGAACTCCTTCTTGAAGTTCTTGAGCACCTTTTCCGCCGAGACGGACGAACCGATGTAGTCGTACTGAAGCACCAGGGTGTACTGCTGATTGGACTTGCGCACCTCCTGCGGAGCCTGGGTCTTGACCACATCGCCGAACTGCGCCAAACGATACTGGGTGGAGTCTTCCTGCTCCGCCGTATTGCGCACATTCCACACGTCGTAGGCATCCCGCTGACGCGAGCGGAGTTTTACCTGCTCCATGTACCCGTCGCCCTGAACCCGGGCTACGGACGGTTCGCCGAGGATGTCGTAAATGTTCGTATTGACCTGTCCGGGTGCAATACCCGAATTGGTCATTTGCTCACGGTCGTAGGAGAAAGTGTATTCGGTATAGTCCTGTTTCTGGTACGAATACTGGGAATTGATCGACACCTCGCGGATACGCTGGTTGGTGAGCAGGCGTTCTTTCATCGCCAGGGCGATGCCCCAGAGTTGGTCGTAGTTGTAACCCCGCACCGTGATGGAATTGTTCCCGGCCGACTCGTAGGTGCGGTTGGAGAAATAGTCGCCCACGCCCGAAACCGACCACTGCGCCCCTCCCAAGGCATTGGCTTTGGATTTGACCTCTTCATCCAACGAAAGGGGAAAGGAAGTCTTCAGTGCCTCCTTGGTAAAAAATACCCGGATGCTTGCACTGTTCTTATACACCGAGGTTTGGAACTGGCGGATCTCGGGAAACTCCGAAAGATAACTCTCCATCTCCATCACCACGGCATTCATCTGCTCGAGGGTCGTCCCGGTAGGCATGTAGCCCGACATGTACAGGACCGTCTCCTGCCGGTCGCTGCTGTAATACGTCCCGGTGGACACCTTGTCGGCAAACAGACGGAGCGTACCGCCCAAGGCCTTGTCCACGATGGGTTTTACCTTCTCCTTGTACGTGGACGAACCGAGGGTCTTGTTGTAGGCCGTCGCCCAGAAGCCCTCGCCCTCGACCTTCTCGGGGAGCTTGAATACCGGAAGGCCGAAAGCCAGAATGAGCACGAGGATCGCCCAAGCCCGATGCCGGTAGATAGAACGGATCTGCCGCTCGAAGAAACGGTTGAGGTACACCACCGAACGCTTGCCCCGAAAACGGGAACGGGTCCACCACCCGGGCAGAAAACGCGACACGGCGAATACGTTGCGCTTCTGGTCGTAGATCCCGAACTTGTCCATCAAGGCCGGCACCAGGAACAGCGCTACGAAGAGCGACACCGCCAGATTGATGATGATCACCATCGAAAAGTCCTCGAGGGTTACCTTCACGTCGTCCGGCAGGAAAAAGACCACCACAATGGCCGAGATGGTGGTCAATGTAGCCGCCAGGATGGCCAGGAAGGCCTTGAAATTGTGCCGGTGTTTCAACTGGTCGGCCATCACGATCGTATTGTCGATGATCAGGCACAAGGAGATGGTGATCCCCGCCAGCGAAGTGATGTGTATCTCCACCCCGGCCAGATAATAGAAAATCGCCGAGATGGCCAGCGTGAAGACCATCGAAAAAAAGATCATCGCCAGGTAGCGAAAACTCCGGCTTACCATCAGCACGAAAAGCAGCAGGATAGCCACCGTGAGTCCGCTGCGGAAATAGATCTTGTCCAGCTCGGCGCGGATATACTCGGTCGTATCGTTCGACAAGCTCACCTCGAACCCCGGAGGCATCGCCTCGGTAAGACGGTCCATCGTCTCCCGCACCTGTCTGCTCAGTTCCAGTTGGTTGGCACTCTTCTCGGCAAACAGGCGCATCGAAACGGTATTCAGTCCGTTGATGCGGTAATACGACGAAGGCTTTTGCTGCTGATGGCTCGCGCGCACCAGTTTGTCGAGGGTAATGATCGTCCCGTCCACCTTCTTGACCGGGATTTGCGAAAGGTTGTCCACATCGAACTCCCCTTGCGGCAGGATGGCCAGCCGCATCAGTGCCACGTTGCCCGACAGGTCGATCGTATGGGCCATCCCCAGGTAATTGGTCTGGACGTATTCGTTCACCGCCCCGGTAATGTCGGAGGTGGTGATGCCCAAGGCGCGGAGCTGTTCCAAGTCGTATTCCAGGATCCACTCCATGGGCGTAGCGCCGGAAATATCCACCTGGCTGATCCCCTCGATGCGCGCCAACTCCGGCTGAAGGTTTTCCTCGGCGTACTGCTGGATCTTGTAGGGCAGTTCCGGGGCATTGATCGTATAGACGATAAACGGCGTGCGGTCCGAGCCGCTGGTTTCGGCGCTGCGCGCCGAAACGGACGGATAAGAAAGCCCCTCGGGGAGTTGCGGCCATACCTGCCGCACGGCGGTGGACACCTCGAAGCGGGCGATGTCCATGTCGACCGACTTGTCGAACTCCAGGGAAATATAGCCACTGCCCGAAGACGAAACCGACGAGATGTTTTTCACCCCCTGGATACGGGCCAGTACGGCTTCGAGTTTGGAGGTTACCTCGCTCTCGAGTACGACCCCCGAAGCATTGCGCAGGTTGTACGAAACCGTAATCTGGGGCAATACGCGCGACGAACTGAGCTTGACCGGCAGCAAGGGCACCAGAGCGATTCCCATGATCGACAGGGCCACGGCCAGGATGATGATGGTAAATGATGGAAAACGCTTGTTCATAGCACGGTCAAAGGGTAGAGGGATTCAAAGTCCGGGAGGCTTTCCCCGCGGGATCACCGCCGGGAAGTGAGCATCGAATACATGAGGTCGAAATTTTCGGAAAGGGACATCCCGTTCTCGAAGTCGAAGAGCGTCAGTTTCTTTATCTTGGCATAGCTGTTCCAGTAGTTTCGCAAGGCCGTGATGTAGTTGGTCTGCGCCGTATTCTGCCGGGAGAAGGCGGAGGTGAGGTCGGTTACGTTGGCCTTGCCGATGATAAAGCGCTCCATGGTGTTGCGATACACCTGCCGGGCCAGTTCGAGCGCCTCGAGGGAAGACTTGGCCAGATCGAGCTGGATGTTGAATTCGCTCACGGTCATGATCACGTCCTGCTCGAGCGAGATGCGATCCTGCTCGATGGAGACCATCTCCATGTCGTAGTTGCTCTTGGCGATATTGTACCGCCCTTTGGCAATGCCCCAATCGACAATGGGGATGCTCAAACCCACCGACACCTGATCCTGGCGCTGGAGGTTTCGGTACGCCGAACCGAGGGTTTCGGCCGCCTGGTTGAAGCCTACGCTGGCACGCAGGGTCGCCGAAAACCGGCTCTCCACCTTGGCTTTCTGCATGGCGGATTCCACTTCGAGTTCCCGGCGGCGGAATTCCATGATCTGAGGATTGTTGGTCGCGGCGTAGGAAAGCGCCTTTTCCGGATCGATAAAACTCTCGACCGGCAGATCGGGTATCTCCAGTTCGATGTCCACATCCTCGGGCAGATTCAGGTACGAAGTCAGGCTGAACTTGGCACGCTTGAGCTCCAGCCGGTAATTTTCCAGCGCATTGCGGGCATCGACCACATCGAGTTTGAGGGAAAGCAAGTCCGACTTGGAGATCGAGGCGATGTCGTACTTCTGCTGTCCGATGGCATACAGGGTATCGGCATTGGCCAGGTTGGCCTGCCCCATCTTGTAGTTTTCCTGAGCCATCACCAAGGCAAAGAACAAGTCGGTCACCTGCTGGGCGATGTCCTCCATGTTGTAGAGCAAGGTACGTTTGGCCGCTTCGTATTTGATCGGTTCGATGCGCTTGTCCCACCGGTACTGGTTGTAACCGAACAGTGGCTGGTAGTACCCGATGCGGAACGGGGTGGCGGAAAACTGCTGCTGGTCCGCGTCGCCATAGTTTCTGTAAAAGGCCAGGTCGCTCTCGATGTAAAACGTACCGCCCAGCGGCCCGACGTTCTGCTGGATGCTCAACCCGAGGGAAGAAGAAATGTTCTGCTGCGGACGGTATTCGTCGGTATTGGTATCCGAATTGTAACGCAGCACGAAATTCTGGTTGTAACTGATCGGGGTCGAAGTCAGGTTGAGCTGCGGCAAGTTTTGCGCCTTGTAGGTGCGGTACTGCCAATAGGAGGACAGATACGAATGCCGCGCCCGGAACGAGGCCAAGGAACTATCCGTAGCCAGCGAGATGGCCTGCCGAAGGGTAAGTTGACGGGGAGCTTCGGAGGACTCCTGCTGAGCCTCCACCGGGAGCGAACCAATAGCCAGCAGAAGGACGATTCCTATCCGGGAGACGGAAAAACGATGCTTTCTCATAAGTCCGTTGCTTTTTCGATGCTTTTACCAGAAATGAGGGCCGCCTCCGCTTCCTTTTCCTTGCGGTCGCCCTTGCTGTAAATGAACCAGTAGATCAACGGAATGACATACAGGCTGATGGGCGTTCCCACCAACATGCCGCCGATGATGGAAAGGGACAAAGGCGCCTGGAGCTCGCTACCCATATCCCGACTGAACAACAGCGGCACCATGGCCAGGATGGTCGTCAGGCTGGTCATGACGATGGCCCGCAAACGCCGGTGCCCGGCCACGTGGATGGCCTGGAGGATGGGCATCCCCCCTTTACGCAACTGGTTGATGATATCGATCTTGAGGATCGAGTCGTTGATCACGATACCGCAAGCCACCACCATGCCGATGACCGACATTACGTTGATCGAATTGCCGCACACCCACAGCATGAGCAGCGCAGCGGCGATATCGATCGGGATCTCGAGCAGGACGATCAGCGGCTGGGCCAGCGACTCGAACTGCGCCGCCAGGATAAAGTACAACAGCAGCAGCGAGATCCCCAGCACGATCGCCATCTCGAGAAACAGATCCCGGTTGGTAAACACGCTGCCCGTAAAATCGGCATCGTACTGGCCGCTCTGCAGGGTCTGTTCCCGGATCTGCGCCACCAGTCGGTCGGGATGTTCCACCCCGGTGTAGTTCACCGGGACGTACTCGCCGTTCTTGCCGGCATGGATCGTCTTGAAGTCCACCCCTTGGGTTACGCGGATAAAACTGGACAAAGGCACCTGCACCGGCAACCCTCCGTCCTGGGCCGAACCGGGGATCGACACCATCGTGCGCGAGAAAACCTCCTCGAGGTCCCTCTCCCGGCTGGAAATGACGATGGGCAGGTACTGTTGGTTCGAACGCAGGGTGGAAACGGTATTTTCCCCGAAAAGGGTGCTGAGCGTCCCGGCGATCTGGTCGAACGACACCCCGTAAAGGATCAGTGCACGCGAATTCACCGTTACGTTGATCTGGTTGGACAGGGGCAGCTGCGCCTTCCCGCCCGTACGCAGAGCCAGCGTGTCGATAAAAGCCAGCAGAGAATCCACATGGGGTTCCATTTCATTTTCCCGACGGAGGATCTGCGCGGTAAATTCGGCCTCTGAAGTATCGAATACCTTCTCGAACACGTTTTCCGGCGGAGAAACGCTCACTTTGGCTTTCGGGTATTTCCGCTCGATGTAGTCCACCACGCGGCCGGTAACCGCCTCGATGGCTTTCGTATCGAAACTCTTGAGATAGATGCTCGTTTCGGAGGCCATCAACTGCCCGTCGCCCTGCAGGAGAAACTGCTGTTCACCCACCAAAGCCGAACTCTGCAATACCGAGTCGCTCTGCACCGCCGCCAACAGGTCGAGGGTGCGGGCCCGGTTTTCATCCACATGGATGTTCTCGTTCCATTCGACCGTTACGATGTTCTCGCTGTGGTCCAGGTACGGCATCTTGCGCTTTTCGATCACCTGGAACAAAAAGAAGATCAGCGGGAATACCAGCAGCAACGACGGGGTGATCCACCGCCGGTTGGAGAAAATCCAGACGAAGCCCTTGTCGTACCAGCGGAACAGGAAGTCGAGATTGACCCGGTCGAAAAAGCGTTTGACTATACCGGGAGTGCGGATGGATGCAATCTTTTTGCTCCCGTAGATGATCCGGTAAGCCACCGGCAGGAAGAAAATACCCACGATGTACGAAGCGGCCAGACCCAGACTGACCGAAACGGCCTGGTCGTAAAACAACGCGCCGGCTATGCCGCTGACAAAGACCAAGGGCACAAATACCGCAATGGTCGTCAGGATCGAGGACAAGAGCGGCGTGATGATCTCATTGGTACCCCGGATGCAGGCCTGGTCGAGCAGTCCGTCCTTTTCCCGGTACTGGGAGATATTGTCCGTAACGATGATCGAACTGTCTATCATCATACCCAGAGCCAGGATGAGCCCCGAGAGGGAAATGATGTTGAGCGAAAGCCCGCACAGGTAGTAAAACAGCATGCTGATCACCAGCGCCACGACCAAGCCCAGGGAGATGATCAGCGGGGTGCGCACATCCTTGAAGAACAGGATGGAAATGATGCAGATCAAGAGCAAACCCTGCCAGAGGTTGCTTTGGAGGTTGCTCAAGGTAAAATCCAGCAGTTCCGTCTGGTTTTGCGACACGTCGAACGAGATGGTCGGGTATTGCTTTTCGAGCCGGGAGATGGCTTGGTTGACGGACTTCTTCAAACCCTCCATGCTGGCGTCGGACTGCTTGATCACCGAAAAGACGATGGAACGCTTGCCGTTGAAATACGAATAGCCTACCACCTTTTCCGGAGAAATGACCACCTGCGCCACGTCGGAGAGGCGGTACATCCGGCCGTTTTTCTCGAAATAGATATTCTCGACATCCTCCCGGGTGCGCAACACCGAGGAAAACTTGACGTTGTACTCGTAATACCCGTCCTGGATGGTCATCGGGCTGGGTTCGGCGTTGTTGCGGACGAGGATTTGCTCCAGTTCGTCGATCGTGAGCCCGATCGAGGTCATGCGGGATTCGTCCGGTATGACCGACAACTGGCGGGATTCGGTACCGGTAACGTCCACCATCGCCACTTCGGGCAACTGCTCCAGGCGGCGTTTGATCACGTTGGTGGCAAAATCCGACAGTTCGAGGAATTTCTCGCTGTCTGTATCCTCAAAGGGAAGGTCTTCCTTGAGCGTGAGGTTGAGATTGAACACCGGCAGGTCGGTAGCCGAAGCCTTGATCACGCGGGGACGCTCCAGGTCCTTGGGCAGGGAATTCATCGCCGCGTCGATCTTTTCGTTCACCTCGATGAACGTGTAGTCGGTATCGGTGCCGTAGCCGAAGCGCATCCGGATCACCGCCTGTCCGTCGCGGGTGCGGCTTTCGATGCTGCTCAAGTGGGCCACCTGCAAGAGTTGGGAACGGATGCGGCGCACGACGTTGTTTTCGAGCTGGCGCGCCGAAGTGCTGGGCGAAGATATCTGCACGGTGATCTCCGGGATGGAGATGTCGGGCAGGAGCGATACCGGCAGGGTAAAATACGTGATCACCCCGAGTATCACGGCCGCCAGGAACGACATCATCACCGCCACCGGCTTGTGGATGAGAAACTTTATCACGCTTTTGTTGGATTTTTCGGTTCAACGGATCCCTGAAAGCACCCTCGGGACGAGCGTGCGGACGGTCATTCGATCACGCGGTCTATCTTGACCGGGACATCGTGCGCCAGGTTCATGTTGCCGCTCACGATGACCGTATCGCCCTCGTGAAGGCCGTCCTCGACCACCATCTGGCGGCTGTTTTCCTCGCCGGCCTCGATGTAGTTCCAGTACGACCGCCCTTTTTTATACGTGAAGATCACGCTGCGCCCACCCGAACGCAATACCATGGACGTCTTGGGCACGACCAGCTTGTCGGGCACCGGGTCTTCGATGGCCACCCGGACATTCATCCCGTCGTAAAGTTCGCCCCGGCTGTCGGGTACCGTGGCCGACACCTTGACCAGCCCCGTTTTGTCCACGATAGGGTTCACTTGGGTGATCCGGCCTTTGAACGTCTTGCTCATGTCGGCAAAAGGCGACACGGAGACCTCCCGACCTTTTTCGACCATCGGCAGTTCGCCTTCCAGGACGGAAAAATCGACGGACATCGCCCCGTCGCCCACGATGGTGCAGAAAGCCTCGGAGGTGGACGCCGTGTTGTGTACCTTGGAAAACAGGTTGGCTACCGTCCCGTCGAAAGGCGCATAAAGCGTAGCATCGCGGTAGGCGCGCAAAGCCAGTTGGTAGCTGCTCTCGGCCGTGTCGTAGCCGCTCTTGACCCGCAAGAGCTGCATCTCCTGCTGCGGTACGGAAGCTGTATCGCGGATGTTGTACCCCCGGCCGATCAACTCGTCCTGAAGGTCGAGGTAGGCCCTGTCCAAAGCCGACTTTTTGGCCAGAAGATCGGCTTCCAACTTGTAGGTATCGATCCGGGCCAATTTCTGGCCTTTCTTCACCCGGTCGCCGTTGGAGACATAGATATCGGTAATGGGTTCGGCGGACGAGAAGCGCAGGTCGGCCTTGCGGGCGGCCACCACATTGCCGTTGGCGATCAACTCCCGCAGGAAATCGCCCCGGTGCAACACCATCACATCGACCGTGGGGTCTTCGGATTTAAGCACCTGGGAGACATTTTGTTCCTTTTCATCTTTCTCTCCGCCGCAGGCAACCAGAAAAAGCAGAAGGGCAAAGCCCGGCAAAAACGAGTGCGCTTTCATGGTCAAAAATCGTATTTAGTGAGTTTCAGTCGTGATAATGGCAATAAATGTATAAAAAATTGTCCGAAATGACGACTTCCCTCTGTTTTTAACATTGTATTTTCCTTCTCCCGCTATCACTCCCGCCATGACGACGAAGTTCCTTACAGGATCCGGACAGAACTCGCGCTATTTGTCAGTCTTTTATCCCAAACCGACCTGCCCGATCTGTCCCATCTCTCTACTGCATTAGACCACCGAAGCCGGGAAAAAGTTTCACACCCCCTTCAAAATTTCCTCGGCCTTTGGCTTACCCTGCGGCCTCCCTGTCGAAAAAAAACGGAATGTTGCCGGGATGTCGCGAGCGGGAGAAGGGGGAAAAGTCTTGTTTATTTCCTTTTTGATTATTATATTTGTAGGAGACCCTTCCTCCCCGCGCGGCAGAGGGACAGGCGAAAACGTAATATTTCCGAAAAGATGACCGAGATAACCCTTGTAAAGGCGGATGGAAACCTCCTCCCCCTGAACAGCAAAGAACCCTTGCGGCAGGTCAAAAGTGCCGTGATGAAAGAAGAACGGATGGGCGAAGACACCCTGACCCTGGTGGTGGAGGCGACCTTGCCCATCGATTTCACCGTGGGTGATACCCTCCAAGCCTTGGGAAAGACCTACTACCTCAACACCTTGCCCGGAGTGCAACGCTCCGCGCGAAGGCATCTGACCTATACCGTGGTGCTGGAAAGTGCCAAATACGACCTCTCGAAAACGATCCTGGTCAATGAATTTGCCGGGGGAAAGGAGACGGTCAACGAAACGGAATTCAGCTACACCGGCGAGTTCGACCAGCTGATGGACTTGGCTGTAATCAACCTCAACCGCACCCAAGGGGCGGACAGTTGGCAATGGAGAAAGGTAGATACCGGCGCCGATCCGGATTTCGACCCGCAGTACCAGGAATGCAAAACGCTGACCTTCTCCTGCGAGAATGTCCTTTCAGCACTCAACACCATCTGCACCGAATGGGGAGTGGAATACCGCATCGAGACGGTGGACGGACGGCGGACCATCAGCGTGGGACAGATCGGCCGGCAAGTATACGAATACCGTTTCGCCTATGGGAAAGGCCGGGGGCTCTACTCCCTGACCCGCAGCAACGCAAGCGAATCCTCCGCTCCCACCCGGCTCTACGCCTACGGGTCGAGCCAAAACCTGGGAACGGCCTACCGCGAACGCAGGCGGCGGCTGGCACTGCCGCTGGAACACCCTTCGCCGCTGATCCGCGAAGGGCTCTACGTGCAGGACGACGCCCTGGTCGAACGTTTCGGCCTGATCGAAGGGGCGGTGATCTTCGACCAGGTGTACCCTTCCCGCGAAGGGACGGTCAGCTCTGTCGATCCGCAGGACGAACTGAAATTTACCGATCTGGAGATGTTCGACCTCAACGAAACGGACGAGCAGGGCGACTCCAAATACCTGCTGGGGACGTCTTCGCCGGTGGTGCACTTCAACACGGGCAATCTGGGAGGATACGAATTTTCCATTGCCGGGTACAATTCCACCACCAAGACCTTTACCCTGGTCCCGTTTACCGACGAGAACGAATACCGCTACCCGTCGGCCGACGACGCGGCTTTTCGCATCGCCCCCGGCGACCGCTACGTGCTGCTGGGCATTGCCCTGCCCGAGACGTACGTGGCTCAGGCCGAAGAGCGTCTGGCAGAAAAGGCCCTCGAGAAATACACCCGCCTCGCACAAGGACGGTATGCCTATTCGCTGGAGATCGACCCGTTTTTCATGAAAGAATACTTCCCCAACGCCCGGTTTGCGCCGGCTTTCTCGGCCGGGGACTACCTCTACATCGAGGATGCGGACCTGGTGGACGGCACGGACGCCACTACGGGCCAGGCAGGTACAGCGGCCGTGAAAATCTCCTCGGTGTCGATCGACCTGTACCAACCGTACCACTACACGGTGGAGTTGTCCGAGAGCGCTGCCGCATCGGTCATTACGCAGATCGTACGGAGCGAAAAAGAGATCGAAAAGGTCGTCCAGATCAACGACCTGGCCGACCCGGCCCGGGCCCGGCGCAACCTGCGCACCACCGCCCAGCTGCTGGAGATGACCTTCGACACCGACGGGTATTTCCGCGACGGCCGTATCCGCCCCGAAACGATCGAAACCAAGATGATCGCCGTGGGCGCCCTCTCCCAGCAATTCCTGTTGGAGGGTGTCGTCTTTTCGCCCAATTGGAATGCAGACCCTTCGCAGATCGCTTTCTCGCAAGGGGTACTGACCCACCTGGGACTGGATCGGGAACAGATACGGCGGTGGACGCTCTTGCCCGGGCAGGTAAACGGACTGGAGGACCAAACGGCCTATTACCTGTATGCGCGCTGTGAAAAGGAGGGGACCTCCGGAACCATCGTGCTGGATACGCAGGCGCTGCGTTACGACCAGCAGGAGGGGTTCTACTATTTCTCCATCGGCATCCTTTCGCGTGTCGAGGAGGGTTTTCGCCGTATCTGCCTGACCTATGGATCGAGTACGATCAACGGGCGGGAGATCACCACGGGCCGGATCGCTTCGAGCGACGGGGCGACGTACTTCGACCTGGACCGCGGGCAGATCGGCGGGCGGATCGTCTTCTCGGACCACTCGAGCACCGAAGCTGGAGAGACGATCCTCGAAGGCGGGAAGCTCAACACCCGCCTTATCGATACCGACCGCCTCGTCGCCCGCCACATCGAAGCCTCCGACGGCCACATCGCCGACTTCACCATCCAAGGGAAGGAAATCGTAGGCCGCGACGGAACGATCGTCCTGCAAAACGACATCCTCTCGTCCCTCTCCGCCTTGCTCTCGGGGGAAGAAGACACCTACTCCATCCCCATCGGCAGCGGAGCCACCGCCTCGGCAGAAAAAGCATCGGATGGGCAGAGCAACATCCTCACGGTGGACACCATCACCGCCACGACCGACGTGCCACTGTCCGACTACACCACCCACGCCGGAGTATTGCGTTTTGCGGTGGATTTCCAAGTGGACACTTTCCTTCCCGAAATGGGCATCCTCACCGGAGAATCGCCCACCGCCGCGTGCGAAGTGTTGCAGGTGGAAGCCTCGGGGCAGGAAACGGTCATCGACCGCTTTTCCCTGCTGGCAGGACGGAACAACCACCTTACCTTCATCAACACCCCCGCCTCCTACCGCATCCGCACGAGCTACGGGGCTACGTTTACCGTAGATTGGTTGGAGCGTCCCGAAGGGGAAACGCAGTTCCCCGTCCTCGAAGTATCGGCGAGCGTAGCCATCGTCGGGTATGAAGGAGCGGAAAACATTTCCTATCAGGCCAACACACCCTCCACCCGCATCGGCACGGACGGGCTGTTTTCCTTCTGGTCGCCCCAGCAATACCTGTACTTCTCCAAGGACGAGGGATTCAGCCTGCGCAGCGGCATTACCCTCACCTCTCCCAGCGGGGAATACTCCCTGACGGTAAACGACCAAGGGATCAGCATCAAGGGCGAAGCCGGAACGGATGCCTCGAACAACACCGTGTCTTTCACGATGGCCGGTACCCGGGTGAACATTTCTACCGGGGAGAAACTATCGGTAGCCTTCGGAAAGATCGCCCGGTGGCTCGCGGACTTGAAAACGGTGGCCTTCACCGGGAAATACTCCGACTTGGACGGTCGCCCCACCAGTCTCCCGGCCAACGGGGGAAACGCCGACACGGTGGACGGCAAGCACGCCTCGGACTTTCTCCCCACCAGTGCCAAGGGCGCCGCCTCGGGCGTAGCCTCGCTCGACGAGAACGGGCGCATCCCCGCCGCACAGCTTCCCTCCTACGTGGACGACGTGCTGGAATACGCCACCGTGAATGCCTTCCCTGCGCAAGGAGAAGCCGGGAAGATATACGTCGCCACACAGACCAACCTCACCTACCGCTGGAGCGGCACGGGCTACGTGGAGATAAGCCCCTCGCTCGCCTTGGGCGGCACCTCTTCGACGGCTTTCCCCGGCGACCGGGGCGTAACGCTGGAAACGAAAGTGTCGAATATCCTCGACGGGGGATTGAAGGTAGCCAAGGCCGAAAGTGCTGACACCGCCTTGGAAGCCAACCACGCCACCACTGCCGACACCGCCACACAAGCCACCAATGCGGACACCGCCACCCGCGCTACGCAGGACGGCAACGGAGCCAATATCGCAGAGAGCTACCTGCGTACCATGGGCAACGCATCTAATACCACAGCGAATTTCAACCCCGACGATGAATCCTCCGCGCTCGATCCCGTATCGGGAGGCACGCTCTGGTCTACCTTCGGGCGCATCGTCCGCCGCTTGCGCGACATCGTATCGGGTGCTGTCCCGGTATCCAAGGCCACAAGTGCGGACGCGGCCACCCGCGCCACGCAGGACGGGGATGGGAACAACATTTCCTCGACCTACCTCAAGCGCAGCGGAGGTCAGATGGAAGGGATGTTGAGTTTGAGGATGTATTCCGGCACCGATCCCGGAGGAGAATTGTCATTTTTCGGCAACAACGAGAAAGACAGCAACGGAGCATTGATTTACGGCATCACTTCATTCGGATCATCCACTCCCGTATCCATTAGAGGGACTTGGATACAGAGTTATTTGGGGTTGCATTTTGTAGGAGCAGGTAAAACGCTTACCATCAATGGGGATGGTGTAGCAGCAGAAAAATTTATAGGTAATCTGCAAGGAAATGCAACTAATGACGGGGACGGGAATGAAATCGCCGATACCTACCTAAAGCGTATCGGCGGGGTAATGACCGGCACACTGGTACAGAAAAAAGGGAACTGCTCTATCCACACCGACGTAGCCTCCTACCGAATGCCGGACAACCATACCGGGTGGGTGCGGATAGACTTCGGATTGCTGGGAGCCGAACTGCTCGGGGTGATCGACCTGATCGTCTACGGCAAAGGCGGCATCTCCATCGACTTTTCCGGTTATACCTACGTCAGCTCATCCAACCCTACGGCCAACAACTGGTTCGCGCCGAAGTACGGCATTCGCGGGAGCCTCGACGCACCTATGCCCACCGTGCGCTTTGCCAAGGACAACACCACCGGGCGACGTTATATCATGATCGGAGGCGATGGCTTTGCTTGGGGGCCTTATGGCTTTATCTCCCTTTCCAAGATAGTCCTCGGCTCGCTGGGCAATACCACCGGGGATTTGAGCGTATCTATCGAGGCCGTATCGGGCAATTATGCCGACCTCGGACTTACCAACGCCTCGGTGTCGAATCCTTCGGTGAGCATCGAGGTGGAGCGCGCACGGAAGGATGGGAACGGAAAGGACATCCCCTCTACCTACGCCACGAAAGAGGAACTCCCGGACGTGTACGTGGACACCGTACCCACCAACCCCAAAGACGGGGACATCCTGATCACCACCACCGACTAACACATGGCACGAGCAACCGACCTCAAAGTATTCGCCGCAGGCGCATCTCACAGCCTCATCGGGCAGCAGATGTACGCCGCCGGAGCCTATCGTACCCTTAAGGGAGGCACCGCCGTGTACACGAACGGACAGTGGTACATCTACTCCGAAGCCCTCAACGCGCAGGTATCCCTCGCGGTAGCCTCCGCCACGCAGATCGACTTCACCTTCCAGAGCCTTCCCAGCGCACCGTTCCGCCCCGAAGGGCTGTACTTGATCAATAAAAACACCCTTGAGGTACGGCTGCGCTTCTCGGGGCAGATGCGCTTTACCGACGACAGCCGGGATGCTTATCAGTACACCACCGATCCGCTCCCCTGCGACGGAGCGAAGCATTCCTTCTCGGATACCACTTCTTCAACCCCCGGGAAAGAACTCTACCAGGTGGACATCTATGACGTGGAAGTACTCTTTTCCTCCGAAGGTATGGACGGCTGGGCATACATCCAAGGAGACGTCCCGGTGGAAACGACCCCTCGCCGTTTCAAAGCCTACGCCGCTGTCAGCCCCCTTGGTTCGGGGTATGCCTCGGCCACGCCGTCCGATCCTCTCTACGGGCAGGTGGTTACGTTCCTCGCCACGGACGGAAACGGGTACAAGTTCACCCGCTGGGCTTCCGGGCGCACCTCGCGTTCCTACGCCATCCAAGCCTTCGGCGACCTGTCCGATACGGCGGTGTTCGCCAGCCTGGAGAAGGTCATCGACTTCTCGCTCATCTTCTACATCGACGCTTCGTCCCGGGTGTGCATCGAGGCGAGAAGCCTGCAAAACAAGTCCGCAGAAGCCTTTGCCACGCTTTCCCTCGACCTTACCTATCTGGACGGGACGGGAGCGGAGCATACCCTTACCGGCTACACCTTCGAGGTGGTAGTGGACGGTCAAGATCACATCTTTGTTCTCGATCAGACCTCGGGCGCGGCGGAGATCATGGCCCCGAGTGCGGAAGACGTGGAGGTAACGCCTCCGGGGGATTTTATCGCCGGGGAGGTAAGCATTCAGATCGACGACACCCAGTACGCCATTTCCGTCTCCTCCGCCGACCCCGCAAAAGGCTCGGCTTCGGCTACGCCCGACAGCGTCCCGCGCAACGGCACGAGCCTCGTCAAGGCTACCCCTGCAAGTGGCTATGTCTTCTCCCGTTGGGCGGTGCACACCCCGCCGGAAAGCTCCTTTACCCTCTCCGGTATCCGGGAACACTACACCGATACGGCCTACTTCACCCCGCGCACCTTTACTCTCAAAGCCCTTGTAGCTTCCGGGCAAGGGGCGATGGGTACGGCGACGGTCTCCCCGACGAGCGTACAGACGGGCGGCTCGGCTACCTGGACAGCCACGCCGAAGACTGGATACAAGTTCGTGCACTGGTCGTTCTCCGACGGGACGACTTCTGCACAAGCCAAGACGGTCAAGAGCGGCATCTCCCAAGACCTCACGGGTACGGCTTCCTTTGCCATAGCAACCGTTACGGTGGATATGACCTATTCCATCGTCTTTGACCCCGAAAGCGGATGTTACCGGGCGGATGTGGTCATGATACCCAATCCTTCCGGAGCTGCGCAGTTCTCCTTCCAGTTCGAGCTTCACTTCTCCGACGGGGACTTCGAGGCTTTCGAGGGGACGCTCTCGGGCAGCGGGCGCATCGTGTCGTCCATCCCTTACAGCGAGGACAAACCGCTGGATAGCGCATCGGCCAGTGTGCAGAGCCTTACCGCAGGGTATATCGTTGGGAATGTTTCCGGAGGGGCTTCCTACAAGACGGAATCCGAATAGTTCACTTTAATAAAAACCTTAAAAACAAACAAAAAGATGGCAAACGAAACGGTAAAACACAAAGATGCAAAGATGCTGGGACTGATGGTACTGCTCATGGCTACGGTAGTGGCCATCGGAGCGGGATTCTCGGCGATGCTTCCCGGCGGCGGGGCTGGCGTGGACTGGTTCCACGGCGTGCCGGCCATAGCTTGTGCGGGCTACTGCGCGTTCCTTGTGGCGCGGGCGATGATCCGGCTGCACAACAAGGATTGATTTACACCCCCCTTCCCTTTCTTTTACTGGCAAGGGAGGATAGAACCTTTCACAAAAGGAATGCAAATAAAACGCGCCCCACAGGATTGTGGGGCGCGCTGTTTTTCCTTTCCTCCCGGAGAACCACCTCCGGGGGTATCGGGTGAAAGATTACTTTTCGATCTCCATGATCTTGTCGTCCTGCTGCAAGCTCTGGCCGACTTCGACAAAGATGCGTTTTACACGGCCGCTTACCGGGCTTTCGATGCTGTTTTCCATCTTCATGGCTTCCAGCACCATCACCTGCTGACCGCTGGTTACGCTGTCACCCACCTTGACATCGATGCTCAACACACGACCGGGCATCGGGCATTCAACCACCTCGCCGGTGATCTTCTCCTCGACTTTCTTCTCCTCGACCTTCTTTTCCTCGGCTTTCACCTCGGCTGCCGTCTCTTTCGGACGGGCTTCCCATTCGGCCTTGCGTACTTTGGTCAGGAAGTCTTTGGCTACCAGCGGGAAGAGTTCGAGCAGGAGCACTTCTTTTTCATTGGCAGCCAAGTGAACTCCGCCGAATTCCTCCAGCGTAGGATTGGGCTGCATCTGATATTTGGACGTGTCGTAGGGTTTTTCTTCGGGCGAACCGGTGATCTTGCGACGGAACTCGGGATCTACCGGCACGGGGGTCTTTCCGTACTCGCCTTTTACCAGCGCGACAAACTGATTGGACGTATGCGTGTATTTCGGTTTTCCGGCACGCACATCCAAAGCGCAGTTCACGGCCTGAGCGCCGACGATCTGACTGGTAGGCGTTACCAACGGAGGCAGACCGGCTGCCAAACGCACCTCAGGAATGAGTTTCATGGCATCTTCGAGGATGTCTTCGCTCTTGAGTGCCTTGAGCTGAGCTACCATGTTGGTGTACATACCGCCGGGGATTTCGGCTTCCTTGACCAGCAGGTTGGGAGCAGCAAAACCGAAATAAGCCTCGATCTTCTGGCAAACTTCGTTGAGTTTCTCAAAGTCTTTGGCATTTACGGCCGCTACCGCCTGGTCGATCATGGCATCGACTTCGGCCGGGACGTCGTTCACCGAGAACGGTTTGGGGAACTTCTTGACGGCATCGTAAGCCTCGAGTTCCTTGCGGATCTCGTAGAGACCTTCATTGATCTTGGCTACAGCCTCCATGTTGATGTCCATCTCCACACCCATCTTCTTGGCGAAGACGTAGATCAACTCCACGGCCGGAGCGGCAGGACCGCCGGCAAAGTTCCAGATATTGGTGTCCACGATGTCCACGCCGGCTGCAATGGCTGCTACTACCGACGACAAACCGTAACCCGGAGTGGAGTGCGTGTGGAAGTCCACCGGCACCGACAGGTTCTCCTTGAACAGTTTTACCAGTTCGTAAGCCCGGTGCGGAGGGATCAGGCCGCTCATGTCCTTGATGGTGATCATGTTGGCACCCAGAGCTTCCATCTGCTTGGCCTTGCCCAGGAAATATTCGTTGGTGAAGACCTTTTTCGGCGGTTTCGGTCCTCCGAAGAGCGCTTTGATCTTCTGGCCGAAGGTCTGCGGGGGATACTGCGGGTCGATGGTGTAGCAAACGGCGCAATCGGCGATACCGCCGTACTTGCGGACGTATTTCACCGTCGATTTTACGTTGTCCACGTCATTGAGCGCGTCGAAGATACGCATGATGCCCAGACCGGATTCGATGGCATTGCGGCAGAAACCTTCGATGATCTCGTCGGTGTACGGAGCATAACCGAACAGGTTGCGTCCGCGCGAAAGAGCGGTGAGTTTGGACACATCGCCGATTTCTTTCTTGATGGATTCCAGACGGGTCCAGGGGTTTTCGCTCAAATAACGCATCACCGAGTCGGGAACGGCACCGCCCCAAACCTCCATGGCGTAAAATTTGGCGTCTTTGTAGTAGCCGATGACCCGATTGATCTGTTGCTGGCTCATTCGCGTAGCGAAAGCAGACTGCTGGCCGTCGCGCAGCGTCAGATCGCGGATAAGGAGTTTTCTTGCCATAATAGTTTTATTTTAAGCGTTTTAAGGTTTTCTTTTTCCGGCAACGGACATAAAAACAATCCGCCGCCCTGCAAATATATCAATAAACCGGGTTAGCTTCCACCAAAACAGGACATTATTTTTTCTTCCGAGGGAAAAATATCGTACCCTCATCCAAAGAAACGGCACGATGAGAAAAAACATTCCCTTGCCCGGAAATGCCGCCATGTCGTCAAAAAACGTTGTACAGCTCGAAAAGATTGTTATATTTGCAACCAATCTATCAACACTAACAACTACACGACTTATGAGAGGACAACCCAAAGGCCTTATCGCCGCCGCGTTGGCGAACATGGGCGAACGTTTCGGATTTTACACCATGATGGCGATCCTGACCCTTTTCCTGATGTCGAAATTCGGCATCGACGGGGAAAGCGCCGGAAAAATCTATTCTTTCTTCTATACATCGATCTATATTTTGGCCGTAGTGGGAGGTCTGATCGCCGACCGCACCCGCAACTACAAAGGCACCATTACCGCCGGTATCCTGATCATGACCTTGGGATACGTCTTTCTGACCATACCCGCCATTACCTCGAAAGCCATCATCGTCGGTGCCCTGATGGTCATCGCATTCGGCAACGGCCTGTTCAAGGGCAACCTGCAGGCACTCGTAGGCCAGCTCTACGACAACGAGAAATACGGAAAACTGCGCGACACCGGCTTCCAGATCTTCTACATGTTCATCAACATCGGCGGCATGTTCGCCCCGATGGCAGCCGTGGGAGTACGCAACTGGTGGCTGCGCACACAAGGCTTCGCCTACAACTCCGACCTGTCCGCCCTGTGCCACCAGTTCAACAACGGAACGATGGCTCCCGAAGTGGTAGAAGGTCGTTTTTCCGAACTGGCCGCCCAGGTAAGCCTCAACGGTGCTCCCACCGACATGGCCGCCTTTGCCCAGAACTACCTCGAGGCCTTCAACACCGGATTCCACTATGCATTCGGCGTGGCCATCGTCGCCATGCTCATCTCCCTGGTGATCTTCGTAACCAACCGCCGCAACCTGCCCGACCCGGCCACCAAAACCGTATCGAAGGAGGGCAAACCGTCCAAGGCCGAAATCCAACAGTCGGCCAAAGAGATCAAACAGCGCCTTTACGCCTTGTTTGCCGTATTTGCCATCGTGATCTTCTTCTGGTTCTCCTTCCACCAGAACGGACTGACCCTGACACTCTTCGCACAGGACTATACCCGACTGACTCTCTTCGGATTCCCCATTTCGGCCGAACTGTTCCAGTCGATGAACCCCTTCTGCGTGGTCTTCCTCACCCCGATCGTCATCTGGATATTCAGTGTACTGCGCAAAAAAGACCGCGAACCTTCCACGCCCAAGAAGATCGCCATCGGTATGGGCATCGCCGCCCTGGCCTACGTGATCATGACCATCGGCTCGATCGGTCTGCCGACCTTCTCCGAAGTACAGGCTCAGGGAGGTCTCACCCCTGCCGAACGCGTAACACCCTGGCTGCTGCTGATCACCTACCTCATCCTGACGGTAGCCGAACTGTTCATCTCGCCGCTGGGTCTTTCGTTCGTCTCGAAAGTGGCGCCGGCCAAACTCCAAGGCCTCATGCAGGGCTTCTGGCTGGGGGCTACCGCCGTGGGCAATGCACTGCTCTTCCTCGGACCGATCCTCTACACGCACATCTCCATCTCCGCAACCTGGACCGTCTTCGTGGTGGTTTGCGCCATCTCGATGGGAGCCATGCTGGCGATGGTCAAATGGCTCGAGAGAGTTACCGAGTAATCACGCCCGCCAGGGCGTAAAAAACGGGGAAGGGGCTGCGC
>ULVW01015374.1_pt1 | contig 20261 bp, 20 predicted proteins | sample 1959801 | NCBI WGS metagenome assembly ULVW01 (sample SAMEA4835796, study PRJEB28245) | human gut metagenome | biome: gut microbiome; material: fecal sample | place: Denmark | collected 2008
CCTTATGGTAAGATTGTTCTTAATAAGGTTGATGAGTTCAACACGATTACTTACGTTGCAGGTGCAGTATACGCAGTTTATAAGGACGTAAACGAAAATAAGACCTATGAAGAAGACATTGATACATTCGTATCAAATCTTAACGAGGTTGAAGAAGGCGTTTATGTACTTGATAAGGCTGAATATGGCAACTACCTTGTAAAAGAAGTAAAAGCTCCGAAGGGCTACCTTGTTGACAAAAACTATTATCCTATTTCTATCGGAGAAGCTGGTGCAGAAGTACCTGTATTCAATGAAAAGGAAAAGGACACAGATGCTCCTATCTTTGTAGAAACTCCGATAACAGGTAATGTTGAAATCACAAAGATTGACGAAGATTACCCTGACGAAAAGCTTTCAGGTGCAGAGTTCACAATCTTTGAAAAGGATAAGAAAACAGAAGTAGGAAAGCTCACAGAAGTAGAAAAAGGCGTTTATCGCTATGAAGGCTTACGTTATGGCGAGTATTACTTACAGGAAACCAAAGCACCCAAATATTTCATTCGTGATGTCAATTTCTATTACTTTGAAATTGTAAATAACGGTGAAACCGTCACAATCGCAAATGACGAATTGGGAAAAGGAACATTTATCAACTCGCCTGAAGCGGGCGAAATCAAAATTGTGAAGACTTCTTACAACAATAAAGTTGACGGCTTCACATTTGAGATTAAGGGTACTGCTTACACAGGACAGGAATACTGTGAGCAGTTTATAACCGATAAGAACGGCATCATCAGCGTCAAGGGTCTTCGTGCAGGTCGATACACCATACATGAAGTACGCAACGAAGCCACAAAGGGTTACATTCTTCCTGCTGATGAAGAACTTACAATCGAGCGTTTGGGCGATGTAGCCGTTGCAAATATGTACAATGGCGATAACCCGAAAACAGGTGTCTTGGGCGATGATAACGTCCTTCCTATAGCGACATTTGCCGCTTTCGTTGGCACAGGTATCATATTGATAACTCCTACTGCCAAACGCAAGAGGAAGTACAGAGTTATCAGAACTCATAAGAAATAAAAATTCCTGATAAACAGATAAAGGATACGAGAAATCGTATCCTTTTCTTTGTTTTATGCGTTGTAATGTAACACAGCTTTGTGTCTGTAACCTTTCGTGTGTTATTGCAACAAATGTTGCATTTTGGTTTATATTGTAATCTTCAATCTGTTATGTTATAATAAAGGCACAAAAAATAAGGGGGATTTTTATGAGCAGTAAAGAACAACAGGTTGTAAACCGTAAATTTATTCTTTTAACGGAGCAAATAAGCAAAATTTTGGGTATTAAAGCACCGAACATTATAGTCGATGAATCTCAAATGGCAACAAAAACACAGCTTGCCGTTACTATGGTAGGCGGCATTGTAATGCGGAACAATGACTTCACACTTGATTCTGCTTTTGCTCTTGCACATGAACTTCGTCATGTGTGGCAAATTGCACTGCACGAAAAAGAATATTTTAAAAATGATTATTTAAGAGTAGGCTCTGTTAACGTGCAAGATTATAATATGCAAAAAGCCGAGATTGACGCAAACGCATTTGCCGCAATTATTATGAACGCTATGTTCGGCGTTAGCCCTATGTTCAAAGGACTGTCTGCAAAAGTAAAAAACCAAATTGAAAGCCGCATACACGAAATAGAAGACGATGTTTTCAAACGCATCGAACAACTTGAATCATAATCTCGTTTTCCCTTCAGCTTATTATTGGCATTCTGAGCAAATAATATTCACTTATAGAAAAAAAGACCTCTCAAATTAAGAAAGGTCTTTTTCATTTTTATACATACGGCTCAGTCGTACAAGTCGTATAAAAAGAAACATCGGATAAAAGTAGAACCGCCTGCTTCCGCTAAAAGCAAGGCGGTTCGTGTTTGCGTTAAACGCAAGCATAATTAAGAACCATTTTTGCTCGGAATGACCGTCTACATAGTAGTGGTTTCCTTGTTATCTTTATTATAGCTCCTTATTTGTACACTGTCAATAGTTTTTTTGATTTTAAGGGCTTGCAGTAATCAGAAGCCGTCAAACCACTCAAAAGTATCAAACACTATAGAAAAAGACCTTTCTAAAAAGAGAGGTCTTTTTTACGCTTTAGTTATTCAAGCGATTGCTTCTTTTGTCATAGGCTTCTCTACGATGAACTATAGACAGTGCAAGAATTATTAAATTCCCGTCTTGAATGTCGCAGATAAGCCTATAATCACCTATCCGATACCGCCAACTATTGCTTTTATTTCCTTTCAAAGCTTTTCCGTATTGTCTTGGATTTTCACAATCTTCAAGATGATTTTGAATCCACGCCTTTATAAAAAGCATTGTATATCTATCAAGTTTTTTGAACTCTTTACTAAAACCAGATGTAAATTCAACCTTATACTTCATAGATTGAGTTCCTTCCACAACTCATCAATAGGACGACTTTTCTTGCCGCTCTTCTCGTATTCTTTATAAGCTTCATCATATACGGCAACATCAAATTCCTCATCAATTTTATCGAACAACGCTTTTTTAAATGCCTCTCCTAAAGATAGTGAATGCAACTTTGCATAGCTTTCAGCAAGCTTTTTTTCCTGTTCTGTTAATCTTATTGAAAACGCCATAACAATCTTCCTTTCTATAGTACATTGTACTACATTTATGTGTTTTTGTCAAGCACTTTTATGCAGTAAAGTGCTTTGTATTGACAATTGCATTACAATATGCTATAATATAGGCAGTAACAAACATGGGAAACCGAGAAAAGGGGAATTGAATATGGTGTATTCTTTATACATAGGTCGCTACAAACGAAGCAAGGATTTCTGTTCGTTATCCGAGCTAAGAGGGGAAGTAGCGCATTATTTTAAGTCTTACAAGGAAAAATGTTTTGTCGTTGATGCTCTTACAACATTTCGTAACGAGCAATTCAATAGTGAAGGGATTGCACATAATAGTTATCAAGATTTCAGCGTGTATGCTTTCAAGGCAGGTGCTGAAATATGATGTATGTTTATTTTGGCATTATTACTGGTGTCTTACTTTTCAAAATTCTTTTGAATTTGTTTTGTCCTATTCTTATGAAAAAGGGTGTATATAGCTTCCTGTGCAAAAGAGAATATAACGAACTCGAAGACGAATATTCTCTTAATGTATCAAAAGAAAAATGGTTTTACAATACTGTTTTATTGCCACTAACAGCACTATTTGCAATTTTCAGCGATAAATCTTTTATGACTACGATTGTGATTATATTAAGCGGCTTAGTTGTGGCAACGGATATAATTATTGCACACAGACTACAAAAGTATATAGAAATCATCAATGTAAAAGCAATTTACGATATTGCAACGTTATTGCTTATAGGTGTATTAGCCTATCTATTTCATCTTAACGGTTATGAAATGGTGTTTTGACAATCTGTTGAACCAGAGGAGTTGATAATATGTTTTTTAAGAAAAAGAAAAGAAAACTTACAAAAGCAGTACCATTTGTTTTAAAGAATGCAGAAACTAACAAATATGTAACGGCAAAGAAAAATGCTAATAGCGTTTACGAGTACATTGGTTCTGATACAACGGATATTGCGTCTGCTACTATGTTCAGTCCTGATGCAACCTATGCCAAGATAAAAATAGCAAACCTTCCCGAAGGAACATATACCGTAATCGAAACAAAATGTTATTTTGAATATACATCAAGTGCCAATCAAACAAAACCGAGAAGCAAACTGAAAGAATATTTGAAAGAATATTTTTCGTTAATCGCTTGCATTCTTAAACTATTTTGTTTGGTGTTGGCTTTTATATTGTCAATAATTTTTATAAGTGTTTTTTTCTTCTTCGTTTTACCCATAGCGTTTCACTTGTTGATTGGCAGATGAGTTTGGTAAGGAAAGATACGATGAATAATTACAATTACCCTATAATAATAGGAATGCGTGATAGCAACGGGTTTTCCGACAAATATATTGATATTGGTATGTCAAAACGCATAAAAAGCAATCTGAGCGTAATAATAGGTGATTTAAAAACACCTTGCAAGGCAGGAGAAACCATAGATGTTTCAGATATAGACTCTCCGAGAGTAGAATTGATGTTTTGCAACAAACAGTCTTTGCATATATTCATTTCTGCACTTCAACAAGCAGAGCGGTTATGGAACGAACACACTTGTACTTGTGACGATTGTGATGACAAATGACGTGAGGTAAAATTGTTTATGGATAAATTTGAAAAGCTGTTAGAAGAGCGTGGCGTGGATTATACCATAGCTGATTCTACAGATGCTCTCGAAGATTTGGCGAAAAAGTTAAGGGCTAAAATGTCTTTACAGAAATACATATACGGCATTTTGGGCTTTGTAATTTTCCCGCTTTTTTCAATTTGTAATATTTATTATCTTCTTGTTTGCAATACGGAGCTTGGCAAGGTGATGAAGCTCATTATTATTGCTTCGCTCCTTGTGATTTCCTTCTTGTATTCATTATTAGCAATAATAGAAGCAAAAAGCTTGAAAAGCCAATATGAAAACAGAAGATATTATAAATTTGACGGCAGAAAAATTTCTTATTACAAATTCATATCACTTATTTATAAAGATGTTTCTACTTTTGCCGCTAAATTCAAGAATGACGGAAAAGACGTGATTGAAAGACGTAAAAGTAATATATACATTGATAATTCTTCTTTTGAAGAAGCAGACGAATGGTATGCTATAGTTTTTTACGATAAAAAGACCCGCCTTACTTCAACACCTATACTAATTACTGGTTGTTCTGAAAAAAGCAATAAGATAAGAAAAGTTGATACTCTTGCATGGGCTTCTTCGTTATATAAGAAGAAAAATTGTCAGCTTGTAAAAGAAGGTAGAAATATGAATTTTCGTGAAGTTGTTGTAGATGATGGTGCTTTACATATTGGTGACAATGTTTTTTCGGTGATAGATGGTATGTTCGTTGATAACGGCGAAATTGTCGCCGTAGAATGCAACAACAAATTTGCTGTTAAATTTGAAGCGGCGGGCGTTAAAACACTCAATAAAGAAGTGCTTTTCAAAGATTATAACGATTGTGTGCAATATCAAACAAAAATTTCAGAACAGAAGGTAAAAGCTATTGAAGCTACATTGCCAGATGACATAGAAGAACTTATCGGTTATCTGTCTGATATTGTTTCTCAGGAATTGTACTCGAATCACGAAAATATCGTATATGATGCTATTCTGGAAAAGCGTAATGGTGCAGGAAATAAAGAAATATCGTGCTACGAAAAACCATGTTTTGATAATTACCAAGTAGGGGATTGTGTAGCTTTTTGCCACGCAAACTGTTTAGAATCACCTGATAAGCTCAGATACGGTGTTATAGAAGAAACGCCTTTTTCTTCACCTGAAACAGCGAACAGATTATATAAAATCCGAACCAAAGGCGAAGATAGTGTGTTTATAGTACCCGAAGATGTATTTCCTAATAGAGAGGCGTATATTGAATATAAAGAAAATGAAATTGAACAATTAAAAAATTCACTTCCTGTCAATACCGTAGAATTACTTCTTTGGCTCGCTTCTAAAGCGGATAGCTTTGGTTCGTTATATTCTATGGCTGTTATGAGACATCTTGCTAAGATTAAATACGCAAACATAGATATATGCCTTCCTTCTTTCAGAAACGACTTTCTTCCTTCCGTATCTCTTTTAGATGCGGTATCTCCTAATTACAAAGAAAAAAGTATAAATTCTTCTTCAAAACTTGAAGAATTGAAACAAATACATAATGAAATAAAACTGCTTCGAGAAAAAGAAAGAAATATTCTTGAAAATGTTTTTCCGTCTTTTGAGGAGCTTTCCGACTTATATGATATTGATAATGGTTCTGAAACAGGTCTTACATCAAACTTATTAAGTGAGATGTTCCGCTTTTTACGAACACCTTGTACCTTATATCAAATCGAGCGGTTGTTCCAACCTGTTAATTTCGCAGATAGCGTTTTAAAAGATTTTGAAAACGACAAAAGATTCTCAGCGTTTACTTTTTCAAATTCGATAGGTTTTGTTTTTAGATGGGATTCAAAAACCATTTCACTATTAACGCACAAATTTTCTGACGCATTTGAGCCTGAAAAAGAAAAATACAGAAAAGAGATAAGTTTTTTTGCAACACAGCTATATAAACTGATAGGCAATTACAAAATTGATTTATATGAAATAGACACAGAAAAGAATAAGTGTATATATCATGGTCGTTTTGTTCCCACATTGGAAGGATTTACGATATGGAAAATAATATAAAACAGGATAGCACCGAAATTCTTGATAAGTTATTAGTAAGCAAAGATGCCCGTGTTCGTGCGGAGCTTGCAAAGCAAGGGTATAAACTTGATGTTCTTGTGAATGATACGTCTAACATTGTAAGACGTGAAGTAGCAAAGCAAGGATATGGTCTTGATGTACTTGTCAAAGATGAAAGTTATGATGTGCGAGAAGAAGTTGCAAGGAAAGGTTATGGTTTAGAACTTCTTGTAAACGATGAAAAATGGAACGTTCGTTGGGTAGTAGCGGATACTACCCAAGACATCAACCTACTCCTTCACTTATGCCAAGATGAAAGTTCTTGTGTACGAGACATTGCAAGCACTCATTTGCGCTTACTCGGTCATACATTACCAGAAACGGATAAAACAACCATCTTTTCTTTTGATGCTGTGATAGACGAAATTTTGGAGCTTGAAAAATCATTGAAAAGAAGCAAAGAAGGACTTGCTCTTTTAACAGCCAATCGTTATGTGGCTTTCAGAACGTTACGCAGAATACGACAAATAAGCGAAGAAATAGTCAATAAAAAAATTATAGAGATGTTTCCACGCTTTGAAGCATTTTCTATTAACAATGCCTTTATGCCGTTGGCTTTGGCAAACGAACTGAAAAAAGAAACAAATTTTTCTCTTTATAAAGTTGAAGGGACTTCAATATTTATCGTATTCTATTGGGGAGAACTCGCTTTTTGTCGTGGCAATATTCGTGTTTACGCTCCTGCTTTTACTTACGTTATTGATGACAAGAAGAGGGTGGTAGAACGTTCTATTGATGCTTTTCTTGCAGATTACAACGAGCGAACTGAATACGGAAAACATCTGCAATGGCTATACAAAACGCAAAAAGGCGATTTCTTTGATAAAGCAACAGCCGCTTTCCCCAATAACAATGAATTTATAGCAATGCTGAAATATGCTTTCAAACCGTCATTTCGTAAAGAACTCAAAAGACAGATACCTGTTTATGAGGAGTTGGTTAAGAATGATAAGGAAAATTTCATTGCAGACAGCAGAAAAAGCGTTGAAAGAAAAAAAGAAGAAATAGAAATTACAAAAAAACAGGCTTCATCAGTTGTACAAGAACTGCTTGAATCGGATTTATGCAAATCACTCATATATGATGGAACGGATATTTCAGATACCGTCAGATTATATGAACAATTCACTGATATTCGAGGGAACAAACATATATTCTCTCGTGATTTCAAATACACCAATGGCAAAGTTTCGTTCAATGTAAGAAAGGAATATGATTATGAGCAGATTTAACATCAATGACACCGTTTATTGCTTTATGTCCCTTGAAAACCCTTGTGTAAAGGGAATTATCAAGGGTGACATCGTAACAACAGACAACAACGAATGGTATCCTGTGGAGATTGACTCTCTTGTGTATAACGTTTCAGCGGCAAACATAGCCGATACACCAGATGTATGTACACAGATAGCCCGCAGTAATGCAAGTGCAATTGTAGATAAGGCTCTTGCCACGATACCTAACAATTATGAGGCTCTTGTTGATTTTTGTTTATCTTGTATAGACAAATACACTCGGAACACAAAAGAAGGCTTTATCGACAAGACAATAATCGCAGAAAAGCTTGATATGATTAAAAAATCTTCCTGCTGATACACACTCAATTTTATAAGCACGGCAACTTCTGTTCCACTGGAACGGAAGTTGCTTTTTGCCATGTGGCTTAATGATACATGAATCTAATGTAAATATAAATGCTTTTCAGAAAGGAACAATAATATGAATAGAATTGAAAATCTTTTAACAAGAATAAGCAAACTCGATGATGAAGAACGTATGGGTTTGGCTTATGAAACAACTGATATTGAAGTCCTTAACATACTTGCTGAAGATACAGAACCTTATGTGCGTGAGTTTGTTGCTAAAAACTGCTCGGCAACTGAGATTATTCTCTATAAACTCGCTAAAGACGAAAGTCCTGATGTACGATTAGCTGTAGTTGAAAATCCTCATACCAGTGTTAAAACAATTGAAATGCTTGCTGATGATACAGATTACGATGTGTGTTATGTAATCGCATCAAGTCGCAATAATGTTTCTGTCAATGCACTCAAAAAACTCGTAACCTGTAAAAAATGGAGTATTCGTGAAGCAGTCGCTCAGAACCCATGCACTGATACAAATTCATTAGACAAACTCGCTAATGACGAGGTTAAATGGGTTCGTGAAGCTGTTGCACTAAATACAAAAACTTCTTTGGCAACACTTAGTAAACTTGCTAAGGACAAAGATGCGTTTGTTCGTACTAATGTTGCAAGAAATACAACCACAAGCAGTCATATACTTGATGAGCTTGCAAATGAAGATGAGCTTGCAAATGAAGAGGATTGGTGTATTCGTTGCGAAGTGGCAAGAAATGCACAAACAAATTCGGATACTCTCATCAAACTTGCAAGAGATAGGGATTGGAGAGTCCAGTGCTTTGTAGCTGAAAATACAAATACTCCTTTAGAAACTCTCTCCTTTCTCGCCTCTATAAAAAATAAAAATCTACAGGCACCTGTAGCAAACAATCCCGCCACCAGTACAGAAATATTGGACGAACTCGCAAAAAGCAGTGATTTAAATGTTCTCAGTAACATTGCTCGTAACAAAAACACCAGTTTAAATACGTTGAAAATACTTGCCAGAAATGAAGATGAGGTTATTCGCTGTGGCGTAGCACAAAATCCAAATGCCGATGCTGAGTTATTAGCTAAAATGGCTAACTATGAATCTGAATACGTTCGTGGTATGGTTGCAATTAACAATAATACGCCAACAGAAGCATTAACGAATCTTGCCAAAGACGAAAGCACCTATGTCCGTAGATGTGTAGCAGAAAACATAACCACACCTGTTGTATTGCTTTCTGTGCTTGCACAAGACAAATTTTCTGAAGTTCGGCTTGCTGTTGCAGGCAATCTCAAAACACCAATTGAAACATTGAAAATGCTTACAAAAGACAGCAGTGAAATGGTTAGCAAAAAGGCACAAAAGAGTCTCGAAGAACTTAGAAAAAAATCAATGGTAAAGGAATAAGTTTATGACTGCCGAAAAAGCGACATACTCCCACACCTAAAGAGTCAAGGGACTTCTTGCAGTATAAGGTTAAAAGGGGTATTGAAAGATAAGAATATTCTGCGCTTCCGTTCCAATGGGACGGAAGTTGTTTTTTGTTATGTGGTTTATTGGTACATAAAACTTATATAAATATAAACGTCTTTTCAGGAAGGAAGAATAATATGAATAAAGAAAATCTTTTGGCAGAAATAAGTAAGATGTCAGAAAACGAGCGTGAGTTATTATCTTATGACACATCTGACGTTGAAATTCTAAACATACTTGCTGAAGATGAAAGAATGTGTGTTCGTAAAGGTGTTGCGTGGAATGAACATACTTCTGTTGGCACACTTGAAAAACTTTCAAATGACGAATACTCAGAGGTTCGCACAGAAGTTGCAGGAAACAAAAACGCTCCTGCAATGATATTAGATAAACTTGCCAAAGACGGACACGAAGATGTACGTTTCAAGGTTGCAGGAAATAAAAACGCTTCTGCTGAAACGCTTATGTTGCTTGCAAAGGATATATCAATGGGTGTTCGTAGCAATGTTGCAAGAAATCCAAACACTCCACCTGAAACACTTGCACTGCTTATAAAAGACGATGAGTGGTGGGTTCGTAGAGCTGTTGCGCTGAATAAAAATACGCCATCAGAATTACTTTTGAAACTCACTAAGGATAAAAACATACGGATAAGCGAAATAGCTGAAGAAGCTCTTAAAGCTCGCAAAGAGAAAAGTAAAGCCTGTATTGAAAGATAACTGTATGAAACGTTAAGGTTTGTAATGCGGCTTAATGAACTATAAATATTATAGAAAAATATCAAACCCAACAGAAAGGAAAAAATAAAATGGAAACAACGTACCTGAATGACCTCTCTTATGAGGAAAAGTACAATTTAGCAACGGACGAAGGAACACCCGCAAAAATACTTGCCGTTCTTGCTAAAGACAAAATATACACTATTCGTAGAGGCGTAGCATTAAACGAAAGCACAAAGTCTGAAACGCTTGCAATGCTTGCAAAAGATGATGAATGGCGTGTTCGTAGAGCAGTTGCCGCAAACAGAAATACATCTGCTGATATACTTGCTATGCTTGCCAGTGATAAAGACTGTTGGGTTCGTAGTGACGTTGCCAACAATAGAAATACTCCTGTCAATGTGCTTGCTATGCTCGCAAAAGATGATAAATGGCGTGTTCAGTATGCTGTTGCAAGAAATGAGAGTACACCAAAAGAAGCACTTACTGTACTTGCACAGGATATAGACTGGCAGGTTCGCAGAAAGGTTGCATTAAACAAAAGCACCACTGCTGATGTGCTTGCTATGCTTGCAAAAGACGAAGATTGTGATGTTCGTACAGCAGTTGCCGCAAACGGAAATACATCTGCTGATATACTTGTTATGCTTGCACAGGAAAAAGACGAGTATATTCGTGCGGCTGTTGCATCTAATCCGAATGTAAGTAACGAAAGACTTGCAATATTTGCGAAAGACGAAAATTGGTGGGTTCGTAGTGCCGTTGCAAGAAATAAAAACACTCCTATTGAATTTCTGACTGTTCTTGCACAAGACGAGGTTTGGTCGGTTCGTGAACAGGTTGCATTAAACGAAAGCACTCCTGCTGAAGTGCTTGCTATGCTTGCAAAAGATGAATCAAACTTTCGCATACGCACATTGGTCGCAGAAAACACTAAGACAAGCCCTGAAGAGCTATCAAAACTTGCTGAAGATGAAGATATTAATGTTCGTGTAGCTGTGGCTGAAAACCCTCGCACTCCTTATAATACGCTTGTTATGCTTACAAAGGATAAAAACGTAAGCGTAAGGATAAGGGCTGAAGAAGCTCTTCAAGAACGCACGGTAAAAAAAGAACAAAATATAGAAAGATAACATCATAAGCATTTTCGTTCCAGTGAAAGTGATTTTGTGATGTGGCTTAATGGTACATAAATCTATTGTAAATACAAATTCGTTATAGAAAGGAAAACAATATGAATAAAAAAAACATTTTATCAATGATAAGAAAAATGTCTGAAGAAGAACTTATAAACTTAGCTTGTAACACTTCTGATGTTGAGATACTTAACATACTTGCAGAAGATACAGACCCTTATGTTCGAATGTTTGTTGCAAAAAACAGCTCGGCAACTGACGTTATTCTTGGTAAACTTTCTAAGGACAAAAAAGTGTTTGTTCGTGCTACAGTTGCAAAAAACCCGACTACAAGCAATCGTATTCTTGATGAGCTTGCAGATGACGAAGAGTGGGCGGTTCGCTGTGAAGTGGCACAAAATGCACAAACAGACTCAGATACTCTTGACAAACTTTCAAGAGATAGTGAATGGAGTATTTGCTGTTTTGTAGTCGAAAATGCAAACACTTCTTTAAAAACACTCTCTTTTCTTGCTTCTTCAAAAGATAAGAACGTACAAGCATCTGTTGCAAACAATCCCACCACCAGTTCAGAAATATTGGACGAACTCGCAAAAAGCGACAATTTAGCTGTTATCTGTAACGTTGCTCACAATAAAAATACCAGTATAGACACATTGAAAAAGATTGCCAGAAATGAAGATGTGGTTATTCGCTGTGGCGTAGCACAAAATCCAAATGCTGATGCTGAGTTCTTAGCTAAAATGGCTAACTATGAATCTGAATACGTTCGTAGTATGGTCGCAGGTAACAGCAATACACCATCAGATGTATTAATAAAACTCGCTAACGATAAAGAATCTGTTGTCCGTGAAGCTGTTGCAAAAAACAGAAACACACCGTCTAAAATACTCGATAAACTCTCCAATGACGAAGAGGACTGTGTACGTGTTGCCGTTGCTCAAAATGAGAACACGCCTGTCGGAACACTTTCTTACCTTGCACAGGACGATAACAAATGGGTTCGTCTCTTTGTTATAGGTAATCTCAATACTTCAATTGAAACATTGAAAATGATTGCTAAAGATAGTGCTGTAACAGAAGAAGAACTTGCAACACTCGCAACAAATGAAGTATGGGAAATACGTGTTTGTGCCGCAAAGAGTACAAAAGCATCGCCTGAATTACTCGCCACACTTGCAAATGATAAGGATTGGTGCGTTCGTAGTGCAGTTGCAGAAAACAAAAATACACCCGTTGAAGTGCTTGCTGTACTTGCAAAAGATGAATTTGTAGATGTGCGTATGAAAGTTGCAGAACATACTAATATATCCGTCAATATAATTACAGCACTTGCAAAAGATAAACACTGGTTAACTCGTACAAAAATCGCTGAAAACTGCGAAACAAGTGCGGATATACTCACGATGCTCGCTGAAGACGAAGATTGGTATGTTCGTGAGGCAGTTGCTATGAACCCACATACGCCACAAAATACGCTTATTATGCTTTTAAAAGATGCAGACGAACAGGTAAGCAAAGCGGCAATCAAGACTCTTTCAAAAGGCAAAGAAAGAAGCAAAACCAGTATTGAAAGATAACTGCCTGATACGTTAAGGTTTGTAATGTGGCTTAATGAACTATAAATATTATAGAAGAATTTTAAACCCAACAGAAAGGAAAAAATAAAATGGAAACAATGTACCTGAAGAACCTCTCTTATGAGGAAAAGCACAATTTAGCAACGGACGTTAAGACACCCGCAAAAATACTTGCCGTTCTTGCGCAGGATATAGACCCTCGGATTCGTGAAGCTGTAGCATGGAATGAAAACACACCTGTTGAAACACTTGTAATGCTTGCAAAAGACGGAGATGAGACTCGTTATGCGGTTGTGCAGGCAAATGTACCAGAAGAAGTCTTAATACAGCTTGCTTCTGACGATTATTTAAAGGTGCGCTGTGCAGTAGCGTCTAATTCTAACACGCCACCTTTTATACTCGCAACACTTGCGAAAGATGAAGATATTCGTGTTCGTAGTGCAGTTGCAGAAAACAAAAATACACTTGCTGAAGTGCTTGCAATGCTTGCTGAAGACGAAAGTGAAGTGGTTCGTGCATCTGTTGCTTGGAACAAAAACACATCTGCTGATATACTTGCTATGCTTGCAAAAGACGAAGATGATGATGTCCGTTTGGCTGTTGCTTGGAACAGAAATACGTCTGCCAATGTACTTGCTATGCTTGCAAAAGACGAAGATAGAGATGTTCGTAGTAAGGTTGCCACAAACGAAAATACATCTGCTGATACGCTTGCTCTGCTTGCCAGTGATAAAATATGCTGGGTTCGAAGTGATGTTGCAAGAAATAAAAACACTCCTATTGAAATTCTTACTGTTCTTGCACAGGACGAGAATCAGTCGGTTCGTGAACAGGTTGCATTAAACGAAAACACCACTGCTGATGTGCTTGCTCTGCTTGCACAAGATGAAAAAATTGGTGTCCGTTGTGCTGTTGCCAACAACAGGAACACACCTACTGAAGTGTTTGCTCTGCTTGCAAATGACGAGAGTTGTCATGTTCGTAGAACTGTTGCAGAAAATAAAAACACTCCTATTGAAATTCTTGCTGTTCTTGCACAGAACGAGGATAGTTGGGTTCGTTGGGCGGTTGCCAACAATAGCAATACACCTGCTGAAGTGCTTGCTATGCTTGCAAAAGACGAAAACAGAGATGTCCGTAATGCCGTTGCAAGAAATAAAAACACTCCTATTGAAATTCTTACTGTTCTTGCACAGGACGAGAATTGGTCGGTTCGTGAACAGGTTGCGTTAAACGAAAGTACCACTACTGAGTTGCTTGCTGTACTTGCAAATGACGATGTTTATGATGTTCGTACAGCAGTTGCCACAAACGGAAATACATCTGCTGATGTGCTTGCTATGCTTGCAAAAGATGAATATATTGTTGTTCGTTGTGCGGTTGCAGAAAATGAGAATACACCAAAGGAAGCACTTGTTACGCTTTCAAAAGACAACAACGAATGGGTAAGCGAAAGAGCTGAAGAAGCCCTAAAAGAGCGTAAAGAGAAAAGCAAAACCAGTATTGAAAGATAATCGTTTGATACGTTAAGTTCTGTAATGTGACTTAATACAAATGCGTTGTAGAAAGGGCTAAACAATATGAATAAAGAAAACATTTTATCAAAGATAAGTAAAATGTCCGTAGAAGAGCTTATAGACTTGGCTTGTAACACTCCTGATGTTGAGATACTTAACATATTGGCTGAAAATGAAAATTATGAGGTTCGTCGTGCGGTTGCAGGAAACGAGAACTCACCTGTTGAACTTCTCTCTGTACTTGCACAAGATGAAGATATTTATGTTCGTTGGGAAGTTGCAGGAAATAAAAACACAAGTGTTGAAACACTTGTTATGCTTGCCAGTGATAAAGAATGGTGGGTTCAAAGCACCGTTGCAAAAAATGAGAATACGCCAAAAAAAGCACTTGCTATGCTTGCAAAAGATGAAGATACTGGCATTCGTTGTGCTGTTGTAGAAAACAAGAACACACCTGTAGAATTGCTTGCTGTACTTGCACAGGACGATGATGTACGAGTTCGTTGGGTTGTTGCTAACAACAGAAATACGCCTGTTAATGTGCTTGCTATGCTTGCAAAAGACGAAGAGAATGATGTCCGTATTGAGGTTGCATTAAACGAAAATGCACCCGTTGATGTGCTTGCTATGCTTGCACATGACGAGGATAGAGATGTTCGTAGTGAGGTTGCCGCAAACGGAAATACATCTGTTGATGTACTTGTTATGCTTGCTACTGATGAAGACTATCATGTGAGGGAAGCTGTAGCAGAAAATAAAAATACGCCTGCCAATATACTCACAATGCTTGCACAAGATAAAGATGCCGATGTACGTTATGAGGTTACAAAAAACCCTCATACTCCTTACAATACGCTTATTATGCTTACAAAGGATAAAAACGTATTAATAAGCGAAACGGCTGAAGAAGCCCTTAAAGAGTGCAAAGAAAAAGGCAAAACCCGTATTGAAAGATAACTGTCTGATATGTTAAGTTCTGTAATGTGACTTAATGGTACATAAATCAAGTGTAAACACAAATTACTGTAGAAAGGAAAAACCAAATGGAAAACACTTTGGAAATAAGCAATATTTCTTATAGAAAAAAAGACGAAATGGCACGTAATATCAACACGCCACCAGAAATCCTTGCAGCTCTTGCTAAAGACAAATACGCTAAACTTATTGTAGCTATGAATCCGAATGCGCCGTCTGAAGTGCTTGAAACACTTGCTGAAGATGAAAATGTTCGTGTTCGTATGGCTGTAGCAGAGAATGAGCATACACCATCTTACATCTTAGAAAAACTTTCGAAGGACGCAGATTTTGTTGTTCGTTGCTCTGTTGCTAAGAACAAAAGTACACCATCTCATATACTTGCTGTTCTTGCCAATGATAAAGAGTGTGTTGTTTGCGAAAAAGTTGCAAGAAACGAAAACACATCTATGAAATCTCTCGCATTGCTTGCTATGCAAAATGACGTGTTAGTTCGTTGGGCGGTTGCAAGCAATCCTCACACAAGTGCAAATACACTTAATGAGCTTGCTACAGACACAGAAAAGTGTGTTCGTGTATCAGTGGCGAAAAACATAAATACATCGCCTTCATCATTGGCTCTGCTTGCCAATGATGAAGATGTGGTAATTCATGCTTATGTAGCAGAAAACGAGAACACTTCTGCCGAAACATTAGCAAAGCTTGCAAGAAGCAATTATAACAGTGTCCGTTATACCGTTGTTTTCAATCCTAATACAACTACGGATACGCTTGTTTCACTTGCTAAAGATGAAGATATTCGTGTTCGTAGTGCGGTTGCCGCAAATGAAAATACACCTATTGAAGTGCTTGCTATGCTTGCGCAGGGCGAGGATATGTGGGTTCGTTGCGATGTTGCAAAAAATAAAAATACACCCATTGAAGCACTTGCATTGCTTGCTTTAGATAGAAGCTATAGTGTTCGTTATGCCGTTGCACAGAATAAAAGTACACCACTTGAAATGCTCAAATCTTTGTCTAAAGACAAAGATTATTGTGTAAGAAGAGAAGCAAATAAAAACCTTAAAGAGCAAAAGACAAACAAGAAAATTAACAAAGAAAGATAACCACAAGAATCGTAGACAAAAACGACTGTCGCACAAACCACTTTATCAAAAGTACAATTACACATCTTTTGTAATATACTGTGAAAGCACTCTTACTAACGTGGGGTGCTTTTATTGTTATCGACATTTCAATTTTTACATTCTTGTTTTTACATTTTGCTTATTTACACTATATTTTGACGTTTTTTGCTTGCAAAATGTTAGCATTATTGTTGACTTTTCGAGCATTTGATGTTATTATATTATTAGAGAAATTTCAAAGAAAGAGGGTTTTGAAAATGAGAAGTACGCAAAACGAAAGGGCTACATTGTCAGTATACATTCCTAAAGAACAGAAAGCTCGCTTGAAAGAACTTTCCGTTCAGGAAAATCTAACATTGTCTTATTTGATGCGGATAATCATAGATAGTTATTTTAAAAAAATCGAACGCAGAGAAAAATTAAAGAACAAAAAATAATATTTTTTTCAAAAAATGCAGTTGTCTATACGGGTTTTGTATTGACAATTGCATTACAAAATGCTATAATCAGGGCAGATGAAAAAACATACTCATCTAATATACGATTTTACATTTTATATATGATTTTAATGACTGCTTTAAATAAGATAGGTCAGAAAGGAAAAAGACAATGAGCAATTGTAAAGTGATTGCAATATGCAATCAGAAAGGTGGTGTCGGTAAAACCACCACCGCAGTTAATCTCGGCATCGGTCTTGCAAGAGCAGGAAAGAAGGTACTGCTTGTTGATGCAGACCCACAGGGCGACTTATCAGCCTGCCTCGGTTGGCAGGATACAGATGGAATGGATTTAACGTTAACGACAAAACTGAAAGAAGTTGTAGAAGACACTCTTACAAATCCCCGTGATTGTATTTTACATCACAATGAAGGTGTTGACCTTATTCCTGCAAATATTTCTCTTTCGTCAATTGAACTGACATTTGCTAACGAGATGAGTCGTGAACGCATACTGTCAAATTATATTAACGAATTGAAAGACGGTTACGACTACATAATCATTGATTGTATGCCTTCACTTGGGCTAATTACAATCAATGCACTTTCAGCGGCTGACAGCCTTATTATTCCTGTTCAGGCACACTATTTAGCGGCAAAGGGTTTAACAGGTATTCTGGGTTCTTTCCAGAAGGTAAGAAAGAACATCAATCCGAATCTTACAATCGGCGGTATTCTGATAACTCTTGTGGATACAGGAACAAATTTGGCTGAAAGCACAATAAGCATCATAAGAGAAAACTTCGGCAGAAACATAACCGTGTTTGATACGACTATACCGAAAGCAATAAAAGCGGCTGAGATTTCTTCAAAGGGCATGAGCATCTATGCTTATGAACCTAACAGCTCGGTCGCAAAGGCTTATGAGAGTTTTGTAAAAGAGGTACTGAATAATGGCTAAGAATACAGATTTCTCTTTGAAATCGTTCGATGATATTTTTTCATCGCAGGAGCAGAGAGATAACGATAAAATATCGAAGATAAGGGATATACCTATAAACCTTATTGACGATTTCCCAAATCACCCTTTTAAAGTACGTGATGACGAAGATATGCAACGTCTTGTCGAGAGCGTAAAGGAAAACGGAGTAATAACACCCGCTACCGTAATGGAAAAGAAAGACGGCAGATATACTCTTATTTCAGGACATCGCAGAAAAAGAGCAAGCGAGCTTGCAGGTTATTCTACTCTCCGCTGTGATATAGTAGAAATGACTGATGAAGAAGCCATTGTGAGAATGGTAGAAAGCAACTATCAGCGCACACGGCTACTTCCTTCGGAATTGGCATTTGCATACAAAATGCGCCTTGACGCTATCAAGAGACAGGGTAAAAGAACAGACCTTGTTGAAGATGAAAACGGCGGTAAAGAGTCAGTACAGGTTATCAGCGAACAGTCAGGCGATAGTCAGAGTCAGATTCGTAGATATATAAGGCTTACTGAACTTATCCCCGAACTGCTCGACCTTGTTGACACAGGTAGTCTTAAAATGCGTCCTGCCATAGATATTTCGTATTTTTCTCAGGATATACAGAAGTTGATATTGAAAGAAATAAACGATACGGGCGTTACTCCTTCAATGGCACAAGCTGAAAAAATGCACCGCTTTGCAGACACTAATAAACTGACAGCAGAAGTAATTTCTTCGATTATGTGTGAAGAAAGCACAAGCAAAAACAAGTTTGTACTCAAAAGCGAAAGAATAAAGAGCTTTATTCCTAAAAGCATACCGAAAAACGAAACTGAGGATTATGTCTGCAAGGCTCTTGAATACTACAACACTCATAACGGCAAATAATGTATTTACAAGCCCCACTAAGGAAACGATACCTCGGTGGGGCTATGTGTTATTTATGATTAAATAAATAACGCAAAAGCAACGCAATGTTGCATCTTGAATTGACATATACAGTCAGATATGATAGAATGGAAAAAATATATGCTACTGGAATCGTTAGAGACTTTACCGTTCATTATAGTCACTGTGATAAATTTACTCAGTGTCATTAAAGCTATATACCGTTTAACGAGTTTAATAAATCTTATTGTAGCCGACTAATAGTTATAATTGTCACGGCATTTGCTTATAGCTTAATGTTTTGGTTAAAGTCAGGGCAAACTTAAACGCCAAGAGAAGCAATATAACAATTTTGCTTTATGTGGCTTAATGAACTATAAATAAAGTGTGAATACATTTTACACTCAGAAAGGAAAAATCAAAATGGAAACGATAGACATAAAGAAACTCTCTTATGAGGGAAAAATTGATTTAGCATCAAATAATGAAACATCAGCAGAGTTGCTGTCTGCACTTGCACAAGATGAACACCCTGATATTCGTCTTACTGTAGCAAGTAATACAAATACACCCGCCAACGTGCTTGCGACACTGGCTAAAGACCAGAATCGTGACGTTCGTTTAGAAGTCGCTTATAATACAAGCACTCCTTCAGAAGTGCTTGCAACACTTGCAGGTGATGAATATTATAGTGTTCGTTTGGAAGTTGCAGGTAACAAAAATTCACCAATTGAGGCACTTGAAGTGCTTGCCAGTGATAAAGAGTCTGATATTCGTAAAGCCGTAGCTGAAAATCCGAACACACCCCATAGTACGCTTGTTATGCTTGCAAAAGATATAAATTTAGGCGTTCGTGCAAGTGTTGCTCGGAACAATAATACCCCAGTCGAAATACTTGTAATGCTTGCCAGTGATAAAGAATGGTGGGTTCGTCAAGCTGTTGTGAAAAATGAGAATACACCAAAAGAGTCAATTGCTGTACTTACAAAGGGCGATGTTTATGAGGTTCGTAAAGCAGTTGCCACAAACGGAAATACGTCTGCTGAAGTGCTTGCTGTGCTTGCACAGGACAAACATTGGTTGATTCGTCAAGCTGTTGCATTAAACGAAAACACATCTGTTGATATACTTGCTATGCTTGCAAAAGGCGATGTTTATGAGGTTCGTACAGCAGTTGCCAAAAACGAAAACACATCTGTTGATGTACTTGCTATGCTTGCACAGGACGAAGATGATGATGTACGTATGGCTGTTGCCAACAACAGAAATACGTCTGCCGATGTACTTGCTATGCTTGCACAGGACGAGGATAGAGATGTTCGTAGTGAGGTTGCAAGAAATAAAAACACTCCTATCGAATTTATTACTGTTCTTGCACAGGACGAGCATAGGTTGGTTCGTCAAGCTGTTGCATTAAACGAAAGCACATCAGCAGATGTGCTTGCCGA
>ULVW01123196.1_pt1 | contig 20202 bp, 15 predicted proteins | sample 1959801 | NCBI WGS metagenome assembly ULVW01 (sample SAMEA4835796, study PRJEB28245) | human gut metagenome | biome: gut microbiome; material: fecal sample | place: Denmark | collected 2008
GAATCCTGTTTCCATTTACACAAAATTTTGGACAGTGTCTCGGATTAGCAGGTATTATCTATCTGCTGGCCAGCCCCCGGCAAACAGGAGACCTACTTTTCAACACACTGACATGGATAGGCCTTGCCGTGTCCATCCTCATCATTTACAAAGAATCCTACAACAAAGACTTCTTGCAGCGTTTCTGCAAAATAGGCAATATCGTGGACTGTAACGAGATATTGCACTCCAAAGCCGCCAGCATCAATGGAATCATCACATTGGGAGAAATGGCCTTATTATATTACTCAACATTGTTCCTTTCTACGGCATTCCATATCCCCCTCTATTACAGCATCTGGACTTGGGCCACCTGCATTTCCATTGCATTCACCTTGTGGTCCGTCGGTTATCAGGTGATAATAGCTCGCAAACTGTGCATGTTCTGCCTGTCCATCGATATCATAATATGGTTACAGGCTCTTGTCCTGTTCTCCACTGATATGGCTGCCTGGCATTTAAACATATCATCCATCTTTGCTTTTATATTAATAGGCACACTTTGCTGCACCGCATGGTATGCGCTGAAAGAACTGCTGGACTCGGTGCGGGAAGTAGCAAAGTTGAAAGACAAAAGAGTACTTTTGCTGTCATATCCCACCCTTTTCGATACACTGCTGCAAATGGGGCATGCAGTTCCCAACGCGGAAAAGGACATGACAATTCAAAGAGAAGCACAAGGCAGCAAGCTCATACAAATTATTATAAACCCACATTGCAAACATTGTGCAAACGAGCATCAAGAATGGATGAAACCGGAAAATGCATCCATAAGGATTCTTTTCTCAATTGCTCCGCAAGATACCGTAGGCAAAGACATCGCACTGGCAATCATAACCTGCTATCTTGAACACGGATTCCAAAAGGCCATGCACCTACTGAACGAATGGTTTGAAAAGCAAAACAGTAAGTTTATAGCATACTACAAACCTATAAGACAGGCCGAACAAATGTTGGAAGCACAACAAGCTTATTGCCAACAGATTCACTTGAAACACACGCCTTTTATCACAGTCAATGAGAGGGAGATGCCTCAAGTGTACGACATAGAAGATGTACAGTATGTGTAATAAAGATATTGTCGGCAAGCATACAATAAATACAATATTATGAAGCTTAAACTTTTCTCTCTCCTCGCTTTGTGTATGTCACTATTCACAAACTTGCATGCCCAACCACCGGATACCTACGGCCACGATATTCCTGTACAAAGGAACAACAACCGACTATAAAATTGCGCAGATTGATTCCTTTGCTTTTGTCCGTTGCAACTTCGCATTGGGAGGAGGAAGTAATCCCCCTGTTCCCAAATGATTCGCTAAGCATCCATATAGATAATGATTCGTAAATAACGTTTGGAGGGACCAATCAGGCCGGACTGCAATATATACATGATAATTTCTCCGGCATTCCACTGTTTGAGCAATATCCCCTGCCGATAAATAGAAAGTTTCGGGAATATATAAGCCAAGAAAAGACATTGGAATCTGTTATTGCGGAAATCAACAATACCCTCATTGAGCCACACATCAAGAGTCTGGACAGTATTGCCATAAGATACCATATCGACAGCATATTCAACAAAACGGCGGCAATCAATCCCGAACTAATCAAATTCTCTTTAGCCGGCCCTTACATACACACATATATTCGCTATCATGGCGACAAAAGGAAAATGGAGACGCACGACAAAGCAATCTTCGGCCCATACATCGATAATTTTTGTGCCCCCGAAAGCCTGCAACCTTACCTGCTGGGGAGTGCAGCCATCTGTCAAATCGTATTCAACACCGGAGAAATGAATATCTATAAAGTAAAAGATTATTTAAACGAGAAAAATGCGTTGGAGAATACATTTTAAGTTCTTCGTCGCTTTTGACCGGTTTATGTTCTAATGCCCCAGACACACCTTCAAAAAGACGAGGACATCTTCTAAAAAGAGCAAGAGCTTTCTCAAAAAAATAACGACCTTTTAAAAAAAGAAAAGGAGCTTTTTTAAAAAGACAACGAACTTTTTTAAAAACATCTTGATCTTTTTGCCGCTAACGAAATTTCGTCAACCGCTATATTTCGTGGAAATACAAACCCTTTAAACATCCTTTTATGAGGTAAACACCAGAAACGCTCTACTTTATATTCATTCGGAACAGCCTGACACAATGACATATATACGTATAGGCTCATGCGTACGTACGTGTAGCCTGATGCGTACGTACCTGTGGCCCGATGCGTACGTACGTGTAGCCCGATGCGTACGTACACATTTTGAGGTTTTCAAAAATGCCGGCATGATTTTCATGTGGGGGCAAAAGGATCATCCCCTCATTAGGCCGGTCATACCTTCTTTTCCCTTCATCCTTACATTTTAACCAAAACATTCAGATAATCAATCTATTAAAAATGATAGGACATCCCCTCATCCTCGTTTCAGCTGTACTCTTCAACTCCCTTCAAAATCTACCTTCAGCATTTGTCTCACAGGAAGAAGTTTTACGAATGAAAGGAGGCTGAAAGGGTGGTGACAAGATGCCCATTCACTACCGGATCCCCCATCAACAGGGCGTTTCAACCGCTAATGAAAGGAGAAAAGAAAAAGCGGATTTCCGCTTGTAGCACGAAAAAAACAGTTGTTTTTTTGTGGATTCACTCATTATATGATAAGGCATTGTAGCCAGTTCGAATATTAGCTTGGTGTGACTGCCACATATCAACGGTAAAACCGGAAAGAATAAACAATAAAATCAAAACGATGAAAAGGAAAGTTACGGATATCCCGAAAGCCCCGGACATCCCAACCAAAAATACAGAAAGAAATAGTCTCATATTCCATTTACTTCACTAAAAATCATTACCTTTGCACCTTATTATCAGAAATAACAAAAAGCACATACATAATATGGAAAAGAAATTCAAAAGAACCACCGTCACCTCGGCACTGCCTTATGCCAACGGTCCGGTGCACATTGGCCATTTGGCAGGTGTATATGTTCCTGCAGATATCTATGTACGCTATCTTCGCCTGAAAAAAGAAGACGTACTGTTCATCGGAGGTTCAGATGAACATGGGGTACCCATCACCATCCGTGCCAAAAAAGAAGGAATTACCCCTCAGGATGTGGTCGACCGCTATCATACACTGATTAAAGACTCTTTTAAAGAATTCGGAATTTCTTTCGATGTTTACTCCCGTACTTCATCAAAGACACATCACGAACTGGCTTCCGAGTTTTTCAAAACGCTGTATGACAAAGGAGAATTCATCGAAAAGACATCTGAACAATATTATGATGAAGAGGCTCACCAGTTTTTGGCCGACCGATATATCACAGGTGAATGTCCCCATTGTCACGCAGAAGGTGCATACGGTGACCAATGCGAAAAGTGTGGTACTTCATTATCACCCACCGATTTGATTAATCCGAAAAGTGCCATCAGTGGCAGTAAGCCCGTGATGCGTGAAACCAAACATTGGTATTTGCCGTTGGACAAGCACGAAGGCTGGTTGCGCAAATGGATTCTGGAAGACCACAAAGAATGGCGTCCCAACGTGTACGGACAGTGCAAGAGCTGGCTGGACATGGGCTTGCAGCCGCGTGCCGTAAGCCGTGACCTGAATTGGGGTATCCCCGTTCCCGTGGAAGGAGCGAAAGGGAAAGTGCTTTATGTATGGTTTGACGCTCCTATCGGGTACATTTCAAATACCAAAGAATTACTGCCCGACAGTTGGGAAACATGGTGGAAAGACCCCGAAACACGTCTGATTCATTTCATCGGAAAAGACAATATCGTGTTCCATTGCATCGTATTTCCGGCTATGTTGAAAGCGGAAGGCAGTTACATTTTGCCCGATAATGTGCCAAGCAACGAATTCCTGAACTTGGAAGGAGATAAGATTTCCACATCCCGCAATTGGGCTGTATGGCTGCACGAATATTTACAGGACTTCCCCGGAAAGCAGGATGTGCTTCGCTATGTACTGACTGCCAATGCTCCCGAAACGAAGGACAATGACTTCACATGGAAAGACTTTCAGGCACGCAACAACAATGAGTTGGTAGCCGTGTACGGAAACTTTGTGAACCGTGCTTTGGTGCTGACTCAGAAATACTTTAACGGATGCGTTCCCGCCTGCGGAGAGTTGACAGAATATGACAAGGATACACTGAAGGAATTTGCAGATGTAAAAGCGGAAGTAGAAAAACTGCTGAATGTCTTCAAATTCCGCGATGCTCAGAAAGAAGCAATGAATCTGGCACGTATCGGTAACAAATATCTGGCAGACACCGAACCGTGGAAACTTGCCAAGACCGATATGCCGCGCGTGGCCACTATCCTGAATATAGCATTGCAACTGGTAGCTAATCTGGCCATTGCATTCGAACCGTTCCTGCCGTTCAGCAGCGAAAAACTTCGTAAGATGTTGAATATGGATACCTTTGAATGGGAGCAGTTGGGACGTACCGACCTGTTGGCAGAAGGTCATCAACTGAATAAGGCTGAATTGCTGTTCGAGAAGATAGAAGACGAAACAATCCAGGCACAGGTAGACAAATTGTTGGCTACTAAAAAAGAGAATGAGGCTGCAAGCTATAAGGCTAATCCTATCAAACCGACTATTTCTTTTGAAGAGTTCGAGAAGTTGGATATCCGTGTAGGAACCGTACTGGAATGTGAAACAGTTCCCAAGATGAAGAAACTGCTGAAGTTCAAGATTGCTGACGGACTGGAGAACCGTACCATTGTCAGCGGTATTGCCCAGCACTACGCCCCGGAAGAACTGGTAGGAAAACAAGTGTTGTTCATAGCAAACCTGGCTCCCCGCCAATTCAAAAACGGCTTGGTAAGCGAAGGCATGATTCTAAGCGCCGAGAACTTTGACGGTTCACTGGCCGTTACCTCTCTATTAAAAGAGGTAAAACCGGGAAGTGAAGTTAAATAATCATTATAAGAAGAGATACTCTTCGTGAGGGTGTGTCAAAATGATAGGCTGATTACTTTTGGCACATCTTCATTGGTTTTCATCAGCATTGTCTTCAGACAAAGAAGCTGAAGAAGCATACCATAGGCAAAACGATAAGAACAGATTATGACAGAGCAATCTTTGAAAGACAAGACCGCAAAAGGACTTTTTTGGGGAGGACTGAGCAACGGCATGCAGCAGTTGCTCAATCTTATTTTCGGGATTGCATTAGCCCGTATCCTTGATGCCGAAGACTATGGTATGATAGGGATGCTCAGCATATTCTCACTGATTGCTTCCACCTTGCAGGAAAGCGGATTTACCGCCGCACTTGCCAATAAGAAAAATATCAGCCATGAAGATTACAATGCAGTCTTTTGGTTCAGTTTGTTTACAAGTGGGCTGCTTTACATATTATTATTTTTCTTATCCCCATACATTGCAGAGTTTTACCATACTCCGGCATTGATACCATTGGCACGGTATACTTTCCTTGGCTTTTTTATAGCCAGTCTCGGCATAGCACACAATGCCTATTTATTCCGTAATCTTAAAGTAAAACAGAAAGCTTTTATCCAACTGACCGGTCTGATACTGTCAAACATAACAGGAGTCACATTGGCTCTTTGCGGAATGGCATATTGGGGAATAGCAACACAAGGGTTGGTATACGTGACCAGCAATACCATTCTGTTTTGGCGCTATTCCGGCTGGAAACCAACGCTACATATTTCTTTCAAGCCACTGAAAAGCATGATCAACTTCAGTTGTAAGATATTAATAACCAATATATTCTCGAATATAAACAACAACATGCTGACTGTCATATTAGGTCGTTTTTACAGTCAAGAGGAAGTGGGGTATTTCAATCAAGCCAATAAATGGACATCCATGGGATATTCTACCATACTAGGTACGATAAACGGAATAGCCCAACCTGTATTGCGCAATGTGTCGGAAGATACAGAACGCCAATGCCGCGTGTTTCGCAAGATGCTCCGCTTTACAGCTTTTATATCATTCCCCGCTTTGTTCGGTCTTTCACTCATCGCTCCCGAACTCATCACAATAACCATTACAGACAAATGGAACGAAAGTGCAATCATCATGCAGATTCTTTGTATCGGAAGTGCTTTTCTTCCCATTCAGAATCTTTATTCCAACCTTGTAATCAGTAAGGGAAAATCGGATATCTTCATGTGGAATACCATTTTCCTGGGAATCATACAGATTGCAACTGCCCTGCTATGCTACCCTTATGGCATCCGAACGATGATTTTTGCCTATATCAGCATCAATATCAGTTGGCTGTTCGTGTGGCATTACTTTATATGGAAAGAGATACACCTCACTTTATGGGATGCACTAAAAGATGTCGTTCCTTTCGGAGTTATTGCAGTAAGCTGCATGGGTGCTGCCTACTTTCTCACCCGATCTATCGATAACCTCTATCTAATCTTAACAGCCAAAATTGCCATTGCAGCCGGACTATACATTATAATCATGCAATTGAGCAAGTCTGCAACTTTTAAAGAAGTCATAAACTATCTGTCAAAAAAGAAATAATATTTGACTTTCTGATAAAATCTCCTTTACTTTGTAGCAAAATAGCATTTCAACAAAGAAAAGATATGGAAACAATACCTATATTCTTTACATTCGACCGTTATTATGTACTTGCAGCCTGTGTTGCTTTCCATTCTTTGTTGACTAATGCCGCACCCGAATATCAGTATCAGCTCTACGTAGTACATACCGCCCTCCAGCCACATCATATACAACGAATAAAAAAAGTTGTCTCTCACTTCCATAATGCCAATATACAGTTTAAAAATGCTTCCCATTATGACACGGCATGGGATAAATTGCGTAATAAGTCGCATTTTTCAAAAGAGATATTCTATAAACTGACAGCTGCGGAAATGTTTCCTCAGTATGAGCGAATTCTCTTTTCTGATGTAGATGTACTCTTTACAGCCGATATATCTTCTTCCTTCTTTCTTTATCCGAATGAGAAATTTTATTATGCCGGCACACGTCCTATTCAGGAAAATACAAACTTGCCGCGTTATGCTAAAGAATTTACACAGGAAGAAATCCGGTTGATATCTGATTATGAAATATCGGCCGGCTATATGCTTATAAACCTGAAATGCATACGTGAGGACAACAAGCAAATAGAACTGACACAGTTTTTCCATAACAATTTAAACCGCCTGATACTGCCTGAACAAGACTGCATCGCATTATGCTGTGCTCCATATCTTCGTTTCATGCCTTACAAATATGTAGTTTGTGCGTTTCAATTCCATGAAGACCCGCAAAGGGTGAAATTCAACCCCAATAATGCCTCCTTTCAAGACAAACAAGTTGCCATAAAAGCTTACAACGAGATGCGTGAACAAGTGGTACAATTGCATTACCCGGGAAGAGAAAAGCCATGGAACTCACCTTTCGTATACAAATACAAAGAATGGCTGACCGGTTGTCACCAAGCCAACCAACTTGGTTACTATCTGCTCATGCAGCCCTTATTCTTTACACAAAGACTGAAAAAATACAGCTTATCCCGCTTTATCAGAAAAATAAAAAAGAAATACCATGGTTAATATTCTGCATCGTATTCCGCTCATACGCCATTATGCACGGAAATGGGAGTTTGCCTGTTTTCAGAAAAAATGGCGAAAGCAAAACCGCCATAATCGCACTGTTGCCATGAACCGTTTTCCCATAAAATCTGTGCAAGTAGGAAAAGACACGTATGGCGAACTGCATATTTTAAGTTATTTGCCCGAAACAGAATTCCTGCAAATAGGAAATTATGTGTCCATTGCTCCCGATGTTCACTTCATTTTGAGTGGAAACCATCAGACAGAAACGCTTTTCACTTACCCTATTCAATCATTGTTAACCAATGGGCACTGTCCGAAAGACAGTGTGAGCAAAGGGGCCGTTATAATAGAAGATGAAGTTTGGATTGGTTATGGCGCCCTCATCTTATCGGGAGTAACCATCGGGAAAGGAAGCATTATAGCCGCCGGTTCAGTAGTCACCCGTGATGTACCTCCTTATGCCATTGTAGGAGGAAATCCGGCCAAGATAATCCGCTATCGTTTACCCCGGGAAGTGATAGAGCTTGTAAAAGATACATATCTGAAAGATATTTCACACGATATATTAAAAAAGAACTTGAAACAACTGTATACTCCTCTGCACACTCCGGCCGAGGCGAGTCAACTGATAGAACTAATTAAAAATGGAAAAGAATAAATATAAAGTACGGGTCATTGCATTTTACCTGCCACAGTTCCATCCTACCCCCGAGAACGATAAATGGTGGGGGAAAGGATTTACGGAATGGACCAATGTGGGCAAAGCCAAACCTTTGTTTAAAGGGCATTACCAACCCAAGGTTCCGGCCGACTTAGGATATTATGATTTGAGAGTTCCCGAAACCCGCTGTGAGCAAGCAGAATTAGCACGTCAATATGGAATAGAAGGCTTCTGCTATTGGCATTACTGGTTCGGTAACGGCAGACAATTATTACAACGTCCGTTTCAAGAAGTTTTGGCTTCGGGAGAGCCTGATTTCCCCTTTTGCCTGGCATGGGCCAACCATAGCTGGGAAGATAAACAGTTTAACAAAGAGGGAGGGAACAAAATGTTAATGGAGCAATTATATCCGGGTGACGAAGATTATATCGCCCATTTCAATGCTGTTCTCCCGGCATTCAAAGATCCGCGCTATATCCGTGTAAACGGTGAGCCACTGTTTATGATTTATGCTCCCATGAAAGTGCCTGATATAGCACATTTTATCGAACTTTGGCAAAAACTGGCCGAGCCTCATGGTTTCCGCATTCATTTTGTGGGGCATACCAGTAAAACAGAGGAATTGCCTTTATTCCGCCAATGGGGGTTTAACGCCACCAATCTGGTACGTCTGTTTGATGTGTTCCAAAAGAACTATAGCCTCTTAGGACGTATCAAAACCAAATTCCAGCGCATCACCTTCCATCAGGGACAAAGAATAGACTATGAAAGAGCCGCCCGATACTTTTCAGGACCGGAAGACCAAAACACAGACTGTTACCCTACACTGATTCCCAACTGGGACCATTCTCCCCGTTCGGGACGATCCGGACATATATTAATCAATTCCACGCCGAAAAAGTTTGAGGAACATGCGGAAAGAACTTTTCGTAATGTCATACACAAACCGAAGGAAGAACGCATTGTCTTTCTGAAATCTTGGAATGAATGGGCAGAAGGAAACTACATGGAACCGGATTTAAAGTTCGGAAGAGGCTATCTGGAAGCTCTATTAAAAGCTATTAACAACGTTTTTAACTGACAGAATCATGAATAAACTCAAAATAGCATTAGTTAAGCAAGAGGTCTATCAAGATCTGTACGTTTGCCCTGTTACAGAAAAAGATCCGGGTCAAATTTTGTTCTCATCTATGGGACGTGTAGGTCCCATAGCACTAATGAGCGACCTGAATGCGGATTTCTATATTGTAAAAGAAGAGTCCAATAAAGAAACCCGGATTTATCAGAAAGTCATCCCACATATAGCTCCTTATTTGCATTTGCTTAAAACCGAAACGCTGGATAAAATACCCGGGCAAGAATTTAAAAGTCCGGGAAGTCCGTACCCGAACGGGAAATATGCTGTCAGCTGCTATACTATAGACTGGGGACAATACGATATTGTTATTTCCATCAATATAAGTCTTCCCACACAATTGATATTGAAATATCCACAAACGCTTTTCGCTTATATGATAGGCGAGGCTAATATGGCTACCGGAAAAGCCAGGTTTGGATACGATGCCACTCTCAACCAAATGGCAAGGGGCAGAATATCGCATAAATGTGGCGCTATAGATTTTCCCTATACCTTTGTTGCAAAAGATACTTTAGAGAAAATTATGCAACAATACTTAGGCAGACCTTCTGCAAGAAAAGGTATCTTTATGGAAATCAATTCAACTACAGAACGACCGGTAACACGCATACCCGACCATTTTCAACCGTTGGCGGATGCCGGATATGAAATTATCCTGCATCAACAGAAAATAGCAGATAACCTGAAAAACATTTATGACGCCAAATATTTTGTTAAAATGGGAGGTCGGAGTATCCGAGGAAACTCCGTAGCCGAAGCCGTATCACTTGGCACACTCGCTATCATGAACCGTGATGAGGTAATTCACCACGAGTTGATTATTGATGAATGCAATGTGAAAACCATGGATGAAATGATATCACTCATCAACCGACTAGAAAATGACCCCGAATTATATCAGACTTTACAGCAGAAGCAACGTCAGGTACTGCACACTTACTTTTTTGACGCACCACTTCAATCACTCATCAACTGCCTAAAAGAAAAACGAGGATTATCCAAACCAAGAACTTATAGCCGATGGAACAGATTATTTGATAACTTATATTTCCTAAAACTCAGATAATATGATGTTAGCCCCCATTCTTCTATTTGTATATAACCGTCCTGCACATGCAAAACGTGCAATAGAAGCACTGTTGCACAATACTTTGGCTGCCGAAAGCGAGCTGTTTATTTACTCGGATGCGGCCCGTAGCCCCGAAGATTGCAAATCGGTAAACGAAGTGCGCAGTTTTATCCACTCCGTCAATGGATTTAAAAAGGTACACATCATAGAACGTGAAAAGAACTATGGTTTGGCACGAAGTATTATTGACGGAGTTACCACACAAGTCAATGCATACGGACGCACCATTGTATTGGAAGATGATCTGGTAACCGCCCCTTACTTCCTGCAATTTATGAACAGCGCACTGGAAATGTATAAAGACGAGCCCCGGATAGGACATATACAAGCTTGCGACTTTACTCAGGACCCATCGTTACCGGATACTTTTCTTATTAAATGGACCGGAAGCTGGGGCTGGGCAACCTGGGATCGCGCTTGGAAATATTTCAATCCTGACGGTAAAGCACTCTTAAATGAGCTGGAAAAACGAAAGTTAACCTATACCTTTGATTTCAATGGTAAATATGGTTATACCCGTATGCTTCGCCGGCAAACGGAAGGCAAAAATAATTCATGGGCTATTCGCTGGAATGCATCTTTATTTCTAAAAGACATTCTATCGTTAAATGTAGGCAAATCACTGATACAGAACAACGGATTTGACGGAAGCGGAACAAATTGTGGCGGAGGAAATCTTTACGCCTCCAATTTATATATGAAAGAATTGCCTCTCGTTCCCATCACTCCGGTCGTTGAGAATTTACAGGCACGCCAGGTCTATGTCAACTATTATGCACGGACCAACTCATTTATGGCCAAAGCCATCCGGCGTATCAAACGAACTTTAAAAGGAGATTTCAGAGCATAAAAAGGCAAAAAGATACCAAACATTTCTTCTAAAAAACGTACCTTTGCATAAACGTTAATGCACATGAGAGTACTTATCATCAATACGTCTGAGCGAATAGGAGGAGCCGCCATTGCAGCCCACCGCCTGATGGAAGCCCTGAAGAACAATGGTATAAAAGCCAAGATGCTTGTCCGCGATAAGCAGACTGACCAAATCAGTGTGGTGCAACTGAAAAAATCGTGGTGGAAAGTATGGCAATTCATCTGGGAGCGCATCGTCATCTGGAAAGCAAACCGATTTAAAAAACATAATCTTTTTGCTGTCGACATTGCCAACACGGGTACAAACATTTCCGCACTCCCCGAGTTCAATCAGGCAGACGTGATTCATCTGCATTGGATTAACCAAGGTATGCTCTCACTGACAGATATACGCCGCATCATCGAGTCGGGAAAGCCCATCGTATGGACCATGCACGATATGTGGCCTTTTACAGGCATTTGCCATTACGCAAGTGATTGTGATAAATATACCAAAGAATGCCATTACTGCCCTTTGTTATTCAAAGGAGGAAAGAAAGACCTTTCCTATCGCACTTTCGAGAAAAAAAGAAAGCTTTTTGACGGGGCAAACATCACATTCGTGGCATGCAGCCGTTGGCTGGAAGGAATGGCCAAACAAAGTGAACTGCTGAAAGGACAGACCATTACCAATATTCCCAATGCCATCAACACCAACCTGTTCAAACCGCGCAACAAGAAACAGGCACGGGAGAAATGCCATCTGCCGCAAGACAAGAAATTATTGCTCTTCGGCTCGGTAAAAATCACAGATAAGCGAAAAGGCATTGACTATTTGGTGGAAGCATGTAAAATTCTAGCCTCACAAGACCCCGGATTAAGTAAACAATTGGGGGTTGTGGTGTTTGGCAAACAAGCCGAGCAGTATGCCTCCTTATTCCCTTTCCCTATTTACCCGATGAACTATGTGAGCAACGAAAAGGAACTGGTGGATATCTACAATGCTGTCGACCTATATGTCACTCCCTCCTTGCAGGACAATCTTCCCAACACCATTGTAGAAGCGATGGCATGTGGCATTCCCTGCGTAGGTTTCAATGTAGGAGGCATTCCCCAAATGATAGACCATCTGCACAATGGATACGTGGCCGAATATCAATCGGCTAAAGACCTCGCCAATGGCATCCGGTGGACATTGACCGAAGGCGAATACGATAACCTGAGTGAAGAAGCTTGCCGGAAAGCACTCTCCAGTTATTCCGAAAGTATTATCTCAATGAGATATATCGATATCTATAATAAGATTACAGGAAGCCATGCATAATATTCATCCTCATCCCAAGTTCTCCATCATCACCGTGACCTATAATGCGGAGAAAGTGCTGGAAGACACGATACAAAGCATTGTTACCCAATCTTATAAGAACGTGGAATATATCATTGTAGACGGAGGTTCCACCGATGGCACGTTGAGCATTGTCAACAAATATAAAGAGCACATACATACCCTTGTCAGCGAACCCGACAAAGGCTTGTATGATGCCATGAATAAAGGCATCAAACTGGCAACAGGAGATTACCTTTGTTTTCTGAATGCAGGAGACGGACTTCATGAAGATGATACACTTTTACGAATCGTTCATTCCCTGACCGGAACAATACTGCCGGATGTGATTTATGGCGAAACGGACATAGTAGACGATGAAGGACATTTCCTTTACAAGCGACGTCTTTCTGCTCCCGAAACACTTCACTGGAAGAGTTTCAAAAAAGGAATGTTGGTCTGCCATCAAGCCTTCTTTGCACGCAGAGAACTGGCCTTAGAAGAACCATACGATTTACAATACCGCTTTTCGGCAGACTTTGATTGGTGCATCCGTATCATGAAGAAGGCGAAAGTATTGCATAATACACATCTCACCCTCATTGATTATCTGAACGAAGGAATGACCACCCGAAACCATAAAGCCTCACTGAAAGAGCGTTTCCACATCATGGCGAAGCATTACGGATTGGTCAGCACCGTGTTGCATCATGCTTGGTTTGCAGTGCGTCTGGCTTATAAATGAAAGCCATTGCTCCGGTTAATATAATAAGAGAATGATGATGAGCATCATAAAGCTTTTCCAAAACAAGGTGAGCTCCGCAACTCCCCTTTGACAAGTTTCCTCCTGCCCATTCTTTATCCCTTCTTTCCCCAAAGAGCTTTTCCCTGTAACACCACCAACAGCAGCACCGCCATTGCCAGCAATCCCAGTGCAACAAAAGCAATTGTTTCCGTCGTATGCAATGACTTCGGATCGAACTTAAACTCAACCGTATGTTTTCCTGCCGGCACATTCATAGCACGTAAAATATAGTCTGCCCTGCCGTGAGGAGCCTCAACTCCGTCGATATAAGCCTGCCAACCCGGATAATAGATTTCGGAGAAAACAACAACTCCACCCTTCTCCGAGCTTACCTCATATTTCAAGTCATTCGGTTCGTATGCCACCAGCTTAACGAAACGCAACGAATCAGACACCGCCACCGGCTTTACCTGCTCGGCAAACTTCTTGTCAACTACTGCCACCTTCGCGGGCATCACTTTATGTAAAGATTCTATTTCCTCGTTCGCATTATTCACATACTGCACTTTGTCCACAAACCATGCATTACCTAAAGTATAAGGATTTTGTATAGGCATAGTCTTTCCACCCTGTAGGGGAAAAATAAAATAACGAGTATTCAGCATATTCAATACCGGAAACGCAGACGCATCTACTTTCGCCATATCGCCGCCGGCTTCAGACACAGCCTTGAACAAATTACTCATTTCCGGAGTGATATGTTCCTCTATCATTTCCTGATAACGGCGCAATTTAGCGGCATGATAACCACCTATGCTCTTATGCCAATAAGAAGTATTATTCTCGTTAAATGTATTCGAAGCCAAGTTCAGTACCCTATAATCCAATGTCTTATCCTCCAAAATGGCCTTATCCGTTTCCGTCGGCCGGAAGCTTTCCGTTCGAACCGTTTGAGGTACAAACTGTGCATCATACAGATAGCGTTTGTTTACATTCCACATTTCCACCAGGCAGAGCAACAACAATACACCAATAGTCAACTCTGATTTCAGCTTACCCATGCCATAAAGCCACAGCAGCACAGCTCCAATTGATACCACAAAGAAACTACGCCAGGCATCCGACGTGAAAATACTTACGCGAACCTCTTCCAAATTGGCTATCAGTGGTGCCAACTGGTCAGCCGGAATACTCTGCAAAGCCTGCATTTCCATGCTCGACACATAAGAAGGAAAGAAAAAGCGTGGAGCCAGTGCAAACAGCAAAGCAATACCGCCTGTCAATCCAAAACTGATATAAAACGCCTTTGCCTGTTCTTTCATGATTTGCGGACGTGCAATAATCTGCTTCAATGCCAACATTGCCAACAACGGAATTGTAAACTCGGCAATAACCAATATAGAAGATACCGCACGAAACTTATCGTACATCGGAATATAATCAAGGAAGAAATCCGTAAATCCCATAAAATTCTTTCCCCAAGAAAGCAATACAGACAATACAGTAGCAGCCAAAAGTGCCCATTTCATCGGCCCTTTTACAACAAATAGCCCTAAAATGAACAGAAACATTACAAATGCCCCGACATACACCGGACCTGACGTTCCGGGCTGCTCACCCCAATACTGACCAAGCTGATTGTAAATACTTCCATACATCGGATTGGCCTTTTCCATCGCCTTCTCATTGGCAGCAAGAGGCACCGATGCTCCACCTTTCACATTAGGCACCAATAAAGAAAAGGTCTCACCGATGCCGTAACTCCATTGCGTAATATAATCGCGCTCCAATCCACCCTTTGTCTGATTATGCGTATCCGGTTTCACCAATTCGCTCTTTCCACGCATGGTTTCCTTACTATATTCATACGTGTGATAAAGATTTGACAAATTGATACATACCCCCAATACACCTGCTACTACCAATACACCTGTTGCCTTAAAAAAACGGGGTAGTTCTTTCTTCTGATAAGCAGATACCCCGAAAGCCACTGCCATAAACAACATCACAAACAAAAAATAATAGCTCATCTGCACGTGGTTCGATACAATTTGCAAAGCTACAAATATGGCCGTCAGTAATCCACCAAACAAGTATTTCCCTCTGTAAACCAACACCATACCGGCTATGGTAGGCGGAATATAAGCCAACGTTACAAATTTCCAGATATGACCTGCCGCAATAATAATAAAGAAATAGGACGAAAAAGCCCATATAATCGCTCCCAATGAAGCAAGCCACACCGAGAAATCAAACGCACGCATCAGAATATAGAAACCCAGCAGCATCACAAACACATACCACACATAAGAAGGCAAATATAAATGATACAAATTTTCCACTCCCTTTCAACATATCCGTAGAATTGTAGCTGGGAGCCATCTGATAAGTAGGCATACCTCCAAAAATCGAATTCGTCCAGCGTGTACGCTCTCCTGTACGTTCCAAGTACTCTTTCGATTCCTCACCGGCACCGATTCCCGCCACAGCATCATGCTGAGACAGAACACGTCCCTCGGTCACAGCCGGGAAAAAGTAAACAAACGAGATGACGGCAAATAAGATAATCACTACTATATCAGGTAGTATTCTTTTAAATAAGTTCATAAGTATATCTGTTTATTAACGCTGCAAAGATACGATATACTCTGATAAATTACGTACATTTGCACCTGAAATAAAGTTGAATTATGAAAATAGGAATTATAACTGCGATGAGTTCCGAGCAGAAACAAGTGGAACAACTGCTCGCCAACAAGAAAGAATATGTCGAAGGACCGTTCCAGTATACGGAAGGAACGATTCAAAACAACACAGTCATCCTGATGAAATGCGGTATCGGAAAAGTAAATGCCGCCGCCGGCACGGTGGAGCTAATCCGTAACTTTCACCCCGATTGCATTATCAGCACCGGTGTGGCGGGAGGCATAGACAGTGGTTTGAAAGTAATGGATGTAGTTGCCAGCAGCCAAATCGTCTACCATGATGTATGGTGTGGAGAAGGAAATGCCTACGGTCAAATCCAAGGACTGCCTGCCCTGTTCGAAGGCAACGACACATTGTTCAACTGCGCCATGTCATTAGACACAGAAACAGCCATCCACGGCGGACTCATCTGTAGCGGAGACAAATTTATCACCGACCGCCAAGAGCTCAACTCCATCAAGACAGCTTTCCCCGCAGGACTGGCCGTCGACATGGAATCAGGAGCTATCGCCCAAATTTGTCATATATATAAGGTACCGTTCCTCAGTTTCCGCATTATCAGCGACACTCCGGGTGCCGACAATCATTGGGAACAATACACCAACTTCTGGAGCACCATTGCCGACCGTTCATTCGAGGTAACCCGCATTTTCCTCCATTCATTACCAGCAAATTTATAATAAAAACAGAAATATGAAAACAATACCCAGTTTTACCATCGACCACATCCGTCTTTTGCGCGGTATTTATGTCTCAAGAAAAGACCAAGTAGGAGGCGACACCGTAACTACTTTCGACATCCGAATGAAAGAGCCCAACCGCGAACCGGCCTTGGGTCAGGGAGCATTGCACACCATCGAACACCTGGCCGCCACCTTCCTGCGTAACCATCCTGTATGGGGTGACAAAATTGTCTATTGGGGACCGATGGGTTGTCTCACTGGCAATTATTTACTGATGAAAGGTGACTTGGAATCAAAAGACATTGTAGAATTGATGCAAGAAACCTTCCGCTTCGTTGCCGAATTTGAAGGTGAAGTGCCGGGTACCACCCCTAAAGACTGCGGTAACTGTCTGCTCCACGACCTGCCTATGGCCAAATGGGAATCTGCACGCTACCTGCATGAAGTACTCGAAAAAATGACTGATAAAAACCTGTATTATCCTCAAAAAGCATAGCATTTCCCGGCTTCACACACATTCTCATAAACAAGGGACAGCATTTACGGTTTTTCAAAACAAAAAAATATTACCGTATATCTGTCCCTTTTTGCCCTTCTAACAGTAAAAGTCTTAAAAACACACCACATCATACTCCAGCCAACTCTGATACATCCGTTAAAAAGAAAACACAATCAGTAGCAATAAATCCGCCACAAATAATATAAAATCGATATTTTTTTATACTTTTGTACAAAATAACTGTTTAAATAACCCTATGGACATACTTCAGGAAACAGACACATTTCATCCTCTGCTACTTAATATCGGCTATGCGATTCATCATTCCGACTGGAACTGGACAGAGGTAAACAGCCCATTTTTTCGTATCTATTATGTAACAAAAGGTATGGCAGAAGTAACTCTTCCCGACCGAACCATAACACTTTCTCCCCACCACTTATATATTATTCCTGCATTTACCTGTCACAATTGTCATTGTGAAGGAGATTTTGAACATTACTATCTGCACATTTACGAAGACCATTCTTCCGCCACCAGTATCTTGGAAGATTTGGACTTCCCCACTGAAGTTCCGGCCGGCCCACTGGATTTGGAGTTGATCAAATTATTACATGAAATGAATCCCGCTATTCAGCTTCCACATTCCAATCCCTCTACTTACGACAATACCCCTACCCTGATACAAAATATCATAAAAAACAAACAGAAAGCTTTTCATAATAAAGTAGCCTCCAAAGGCATCATCTACATGCTAATCTCCCGCTTCTTAAAAGACGCACAACCCAAAGACTCCAGCAGCGACAACCGTATCATTAATGTAGTCAACTTTATACGTAAGAATATAGACAAAAACATTGACATTGATACTTTGGCCGGACTTTCCTGCCTTTCGAAAGACCACTTCATCCGCCTGTTCAAAAGCGAAATGAAAACAACCCCCTTACAGTATATCGTCAAAAAGAAAATAGAGAAGGCACAACTACTGCTCATCACCAAAGACCTCGCCATCAAAGAAATAGCCTACACACTGGGATATGACAATTACTCGTATTTCATTAAGTTATTCAAAAAGCAGACCGGACTCACCCCACAAACCTACAAAGAGTCTAACCGGAAACATTAGTTACTCTATACCATTATGTTATACCAGCCTAACCCGCAAATAAATAATTACTGAATTCCGCATTTATTTCCATAGCACTTGTAGCTAAGTAAAATGAAGCTGTGAATCCAGATATTGGATCTCTATAATATTTATTTTCTTGCAGAAATCCCTCCCAAAGCAGTTCCTGCCAACTACAATTTAAGACCTATATCGATTTAAGACTATCCTTTATCTGAATCGTTTATTGATGCATCCCATCATTTTCAATTACTTTGCATCATCCTATTTACGCCAAATAACAACCTGGTTCAAAACAAGTGGTGGAAAAATTAAGAAAATAAATGAGCCGATATCCGCACAACAGGTATAGAAACCAAAACCTGTTGGCGGACGGCTTTGATTGTATAACAAATAGCCCAATATATCACAATGAAAAAGAACAACCTCATCGCACTCTTTTTAATGTTATGCACTGCCTGCTTTTGCAGTTGCAGCCAGCAAGAGAAAACAGTCACATTCGCTATCGCATCCGACTTCCACGCACAAGATGTCCCGGACGGAAAAGAACGATTAAGCAGTTTTGTACGTGCCGCCCAAGACGCCAATGCAGACTTCATCATAGAGTTGGGTGACTTCTGTCGTCTGGACAGTGCCAATCAAGTGTTTCATGACATCTGGAACAGTTTTCCGAGAGACAAATATCACACCATCGGCAATCACGACATGGATGCTTATACTCCCGATGAGTACGTAGCAGGAATGAAAATGCCCGGACGCTATTACTCATTCGACAAAGGAGACTTCCACTTTATCGTGCTGGATGGAAACAACTTGTATGATGGAAAAAAATACACTCACTATTCCAAAGCCAACTATTATGTGAATCCCAAGATGAGAGCCTTCGTAGACCCGGAGCAAATGGAATGGCTGAAAAAAGATCTGGAATCGACCGATAAGAAGTGTATCATCTTCTCTCACCAAAGTATCGATACCTTTATGAACAACGGTAAAGAAGTACATGCACTCCTTGCCGGAGAAAACAAGCGTGCCGGATTCAAAAAGGTGGTATTGGCCTTCAGCGGACACAATCACAGCAACTATACAAAGAAAATAGACGGTATCACCTATGTGCAGATAAACAGTGCATCGTATGTATGGATAGACAAACCCTCGCAAACAGAGAAACGTTATCCGGCGGAAATCAACAAGCGTTATCCTATCCTGAACTATTCCATGACCTATGACAAACCGCTTTATGCTATTGTCACTCTGACCGAAGACGAAGCAGATATCAAGGGAACAAAAGCAGGTTTCCTTCCTCCCACACCCGAGGAACTGAACATGAACGATTCAATCGGTGTATTCCCGTTGGTTTCGAGTATTGAGGATGCAAAAATCAGATTCTAAGGAACTAAAAAAGAGCTGGAAACAAGCTCATAAATAAGAAATCATCTGGAAAGAAAGGTATGAAAAAAGAATTTATATTTTCAATGTTATTGGCAGCTTCGCTTCCGGCTGCCGCCGCCCACCACGGGCGTGTTTTTGTGGATAAGAACCACAACGGAAGTTTCGATAAAGGAGAAAAAGTGCTGAAAGACGTCAAAGTATCCGACGGGCTGAACGTGGTAAAAACCGATGCAAACGGTATGTACACCCTGCCCGGACACGAACGTGAGCGATTTGTTTTCATCACCCTCCCCTCCGGATACAAAGCCGGCGACAAGCACTACCACCCCATCACGGCGG
>ULVW01054905.1_pt1 | contig 20110 bp, 23 predicted proteins | sample 1959801 | NCBI WGS metagenome assembly ULVW01 (sample SAMEA4835796, study PRJEB28245) | human gut metagenome | biome: gut microbiome; material: fecal sample | place: Denmark | collected 2008
TTGACCTATGTTGAATTGATGAAAAGTAATACCGTTCTTCAGCCAATCATTGATGAGCTGGATTGGCCAGAGGACGATAAGGAATTCCTGACCCCAGAAAAATTTGCTAAGAAAAACCTGACCATCGAGAATACAAAGCAGACGAATCTCATCAAGGTCACGGCTAAAGGCAAAACTCCGGAAGAAGCACAGATGATTTCGCAGCATGTCGTGGATAATTTCCTCGACATGATGACGGGGATGAACAAAGAAACGCAGAGCCTGCTTGTCCAGTTTCTGAATGAGCGTATCGACCAGGCAAAGCAGGAATCGGATGATGCTGCTCAAAAGTTTGCTGCATATCAGAAAGAGCACAAAATCTATGATCCAGAAACCCAAGCGAAAGGCTTGATCGGGCAGTTACAAGCATATGATGATGCCATCAGCAAGATGCAGGTCCAGGCCGAATCCGGACAGGCACAGCTGGACACGGCCAATGCAAAGCTCAATGAAATGAAAGCAGGCAGTCAGGCCTACAACATCAATGACAATGATACCGTTCAGGGAATACGCAAGCAGATCGTAGCAAAACAGGTCGAACTCGTCGGCCTCGAACAGAAATATACCGAGAACCACCCGAGCGTCATCGCTGCGCAAGACCAGCTCAGCAAACTGCAACAGAGCTTGACCAACGAGGTCAATGCCGTCGTTTCTTCTAATGCAACGAGCTTGAACCCTGCCCAGGCAGAGCTTTTGAAGACGCAAGCTCAGGCACAGGCAACAGTAGCCACGGCCCAGGCCAGTGAGGCCGCTATCAAGTCACAGCGCGACAGCAAACAGAAGGAACTCGGTGATCTGCCAAGTGGCGTCGTCGACTATCTGGAACTGGAACGCGATGCAAAGATTAAGAATGAAGTCTACGTCAACCTTGTCAAACAATGTGAGCAGAGCCGCGTTCAGCAGGCAATGGATTCTATGGATATCCAGGTTGTAGATTCGGCTAACTTGCCGTTTGCTGAGAAGCCAGTTTGGCCAAGACCAAAACTTATGACGGCTGTAGGCTTCCTCATTGGTTGGATTATCGCTTTTATTTATGGTATGGTTGTTTATAAAAAAACTGCATGATGATTATGAATCCATATTGTAAAGATAATAGTGTTATAATGTGTCTGAGGCAAGAAAGCAGATATGGGAGGAAATGAAATGAATATAGCTTTACTTATTGCCGGTGGTGTTGGTAATCGTATGCATCAGGAGATTCCTAAACAATTTATAAATGTATATGATAAACCTGTTATTGTTTATACACTGGAAGCTTTTCAAAAACATCCTAATATAGATGCAATCGAGGTAGTTTGCCTAGATGGCTGGCATGAGATTTTGTGGGCATATTGTCGTCAGTTTGGTATTACAAAACTCGAAAATATTGTTTCAGGGGGGAAGAATGGACAAGATTCTATCCGTAATGGATTGATTGATCTTCATAAACGTCACGATGATGATACAATTGTATTAATTCATGATGCGATTCGACCAATGGTATCAGCAGATATCATTTCAGATAATATTCATATATGTGAGAAGTATGGCAATGCTATTACTGTCATTCCTTGTGCAGAGGCTATGCTGAAAACGGACAATTCCATTGATTCTACTGAACAAGTTCAGCGTGATAATCTAAAACGAACACAGACCCCTCAGTCTTTTAGATTAGGTGAAATTTTGTCCATACATAAGGATGCTTTATCGCGTGGTATTACGAATTCAGTTGCTTCGTGTACACTATATATTGAGATGGGGAGGAAAGTATTTTTTTCAGTTGGTTCTGAAAAAAATATTAAATTAACAACGGTTGATGACTTGGATATTTTTAAAGCCCTTTTAAAGTCTAAGCGTGCTGACTGGATTGTTGATTGACTAATAACAGATTGGAATGATAAAAATGAGACGTAACTCATATTATCGACAACATGTTTTGGATTATGGAAAAGATTTAGATTTTGTCTGGTTGAAGAATAAAACTATCATGATTACAGGTGTAACTGGATTGATTGGAGCAGCTTTGGCTGATTTGTTACTTCTGAAAAATGAATCAGAGAATCTAAACCTACATATAATAGGCGTCGGCAGATCTAGAGATCGTGCACTACAGCGGTTGAATTATACATGGTATAATTCAAAGGCTTTTTCTTTTTGGGAACAGGATATAGGTAAAACTTTTCGCAATGAACCTGAGAACATAGATATCATAATTCATGCAGCCAGCAATGCATATCCAGCTGTCTTTGCTAAATTTCCAGTAGAGACCATGTTAGCAAATTTCATAGGAACGAAGGCTCTCTTAGATATTGCTGTAAGCAATAATGCAACCTTTTTGTTGGTATCATCAGGAGAAGTTTATGGAGAGACAGATGTATCTGTAAAAAAAGAAAATGATTATGGGTATATTAATATATTAAATCCCAGATCTTGCTATCCAAATAGTAAAAGGGCTGCTGAAACATTGTGTGCATCTTATATAGATGAATATGCTGCAAATGCAATTATTGCACGGTTAAGTCATGTGTATGGGCCCACCATGACAGATTCAGATAATCGTGTATCATCTGAATTTATTCGTTGTGCGCACTTAAGGAAACCATTAGTACTGCATAGTACAGGATTAACTATACGTTCCTATACGTATGTTTTGGATGCTTGCAGTGGGATATTATGTGCTTTAAAAAATGGCATATCAGGAGAAGCGTATAATGTATCTGATGAAAGAAAAATTATTTCAATACGGGATATGGCAAAGAAAATTAGTCAGGTCGCAAAAGTTGAATATGATTTTCATAAGCAGATAGACTATGGTGCCTCTGGGATAACACAGCAAGTTATGTCGGGGCAGAAGTTAAGAGATCTTGGATGGAATTGTCGTTATGATTTTGATATGGGATTGCGTGAAACTTTGCGGAGTTTAGAGGATTGAATAAATGTATATGTTAGTTCAGATTTCACCAATTAAATATATTACGTATTTAATTGGAATATCTTTTATTTTTATCGTGACTATCACAAATGGAACTCCAATAGCTCATGCTGCATATAGTAGTAATGAACCTGTTATTTTAAAGCATATTGAATCATTTGATTCCTTATGTAAAAGAGCGGTATTTACGTATGATAGAGGTTATTATCAACAAGGAGCTTGTTATAATACTAAAAATAATCGTATATTACTTGGAATAGTCAAAGATGGATATATAAAACAAAAGATTTTGGTTGTTAATCCTGACAATATGCAAATTGAAAAAATAATGGATTATAGTACTTTGGGGCATATGAATACGATAACCTATCGGCCAGATACAAATGAAGTGTATGTATTTACTCAGTTAGATGATACGGGAAAGCATGTTGCAGAAGCGCCTAATGTTATTATTTTGGATGGAGATACTTTAGAAGAAATACGAAATATTCATTTACAACAATCTATTGATGCATTAGATTATGATACCAAACGAAAAGAGTTTTTTGCTGTACGGTGTAATGTAGAGAATGAACCGTATACACTGTACAGATATGATAATAATTTTAACTTATTAGAAAAACGAACATATCTACGCCCTTTTAAAACTGTTGGGAATGGATTCGCGATTCATGATGGACGTTTTTTACATCTTTCATGGAATGGCATGATAGAAGGAACTTTTTTTGGAGGCTTTATTAAATTTGTTTTATGTGATTTTTCAAAAGTTGAATTGGAAGATGTTTTTTATATGAACGGTCATTGGTGGTTAGCGCGCCCTGTAGGGTATGGAATTACAGAATTATATCACGTGAAGTAAAGTAATATTAGATTTAGAGGTGACTTAAATGCTAGATGCTTTAAAGAAAAGTGTTTATGAGGCAAATATGCTTCTACCAAAGTATAATTTAGTGACATTTACGTGGGGAAATGTTTCGGGCGTTGATCGTGAAAAAAAGTTAATCGTTATAAAACCATCAGGTGTTCCTTACGAAAATTTATCTCCATCGGATATGGTAGTAGTGGATTTTGATGGAAATCGGGTAGAGGGAGATTTAAATCCTTCCTCTGATACTCCAACACATTGCGTTTTGTATCGGTCATTTCCAGATATTGGAGGAGTAGTACACACTCACTCAACTTGGTCTACAATATTTGCGCAAGCCGGATGTGGGATTCCTGCTTATGGAACAACGCATGCTGATGATTTTTATGGTGAAATTCCATGTACTCGAGATATGGATAGCAAGGAAATTGCCAGTGATTATGAATATAACACAGGACGTGTTATTGTAGAGTGTATAGAAAAAAATGGGATAAATCCTAATTTAATTCCTGCAGTCCTAGTAGCACACCACGGTCCATTCTGTTGGGGAGAAAATCCGGTAGATGCAGTAAAATGTGCTATGGTTCTTGAAATATGTGCAAAAATGGCATACCATACAGAACAATTAGCTAAAGGTAAATCCTCAATTGCTGCTGAATTATTAAATAAACATTACTGGCGAAAACATGGCTCTAATGCATATTATGGACAGAAATAGGGGTGAAATAATGGAATCTGTATGTGTATTGATGAGTACATATAATGGTGAAAAATATTTGCGAACACAATTAGATTCTATTCTGGCACAGATTGGAAACTTCAATTTACTGATTCATATACGAGATGATGGCTCGACAGATAATACGCAATCGATTTTACAGAAATATGCCCAGATATATACGAATATTACCTGGGAACAAGGAAATACAAATCTAGGCTCTACACTAAGCTTTATGAAATTAATGTATGAAGCTCCAAAAGCAAATTATTATGCTCTCGCAGATCAAGATGACTATTGGATGCCAGAGAAAATTCAAAAAGCAATAGCCCATTTAGAATATAACAAAGTTATGTTATATTGTTCTGCTAAAAAAATTGTGGATTCAAAACTACATCCTCTTAATCGTAAGGATCCTGAACCAGAATTCAACTTCTCGGATATCATGTTAAAAAAAAATATGGCATCCGGATGTACTTTTGTGTATACTCAAGCCATGGCATCAATTATCAAGAAATATCCTTTTTCTTGGCGAAAGGGCTTCCATGATAGTTGGCTATTTAAGTTAGCAGCTCTGTTCGGTAATATTTATTATGATCATGAGGCATATATTTTATATCGACAACATTCTACTAATGTGGTCGGGGCAAATGATATAAGCTTTATGCGTCGATTACATTATTTCTTTACGGACGCCGATAAAAAGGTAATCCATGCACCTACTCACTATGCTCAGGCGCTCTTGTCGGTATGTAGAGCAGATTTGCCCAAAAAAGAAAAACAATTATTAGAAGACATGGTTTTAGGGCATAATGATTGGAAACGGAGGATACGCTTATTTTTTGAAGCAGATATATCGTGCGCTAGATTATGGGAATATCTTTGGATTAAGTATAAAATTATCATGGGCCGATTTTGATATTTGCATCTAATTCGAATTCTTTATTCTTCGTATTATAAAAAGGGATAAGATATCTTTTAGAAAAAGGGGATTTTTATGATTGAACGCGAATTAGCGAGTGAAGAAATGAAAAAAAGACAATTAGATATGACGCTACGCTTTGCTCAATATTGTCGCAATCATAATTTGACATATTTTTTAAGTGGAGGTACTCTTTTAGGAGCAATTCGGCATAAGGGATTTATTCCTTGGGACGATGATATCGACTTGATGATGCCGCGATTTGATTATGAGAAGTTTATCCATGCAGACTTTGGCCCTCAGTATGAGATTCGTTCTGTAGAACTTGGATATAATCAGCCCATGGCAGCGATTCTTATGGATAAACAAATACGTTTGACTGCAATGGATGGATCACCTTATACAGAAAAGCCGTTTTTATTTGTAGACGTATTCCCAATAGACACTTGGGCCCCGAATAAATGGCAACATTTATTTGATTGCTTATTCAAAGAATTCTTGATTTATTGTTATGATGGAGCGACTCTGGAATACCGTCCTAGCATGCGATACCAGGATCGTGATGCAGGCTTTCTATCATGGAAAAAAATTATCCGTAATGTAATTAAGTATACTTTCATCAAAGTATTGGGGAAGACGAGTGGTATTCGTTGGGGCATGTGGCTTAATCGATTCGCACAGAGATGGAATCATATCAATTCATCATATGCTGGTGTCATGGTAACAGGTGCTCATAATCGACACGGTATGGGAGAAGTAGTCAGCTCTGATGCCTTTACCGCTGCTGTTGATGTTGATTTCGAAGGGTACAAACTGAAAGCGCCCATTGGCTATGATGAATATTTATCCTCCTTATACGGTGATTATATGGTACTACCTCCGGCGGACAAACAACAATCGCATCACGGTTTTCGTGCATTTCTTCGAGAAAATGAGTAAAACCATTAAGTTAAGCATAGTGCCTGATAGACACTATATGGTATAGTATGATTGAAATGGGAGTCAATATGGGTTCGTATAGGATTCTTACACACATACATACAAAATTTTCGCATGATAGCATTCTTCCGTTCTTTCTATTATATAATAAATGCTTGAAATCAGGCATTCAATATATTGCTATAACTGAGCATAATAATATTCAAGGAGCACGAGAGTTCCAGAAGTATTGTGAAGAACGCGGGAATAAACTTAAAGTTATTCTTGGAGAAGAAATCATGACTACTGGTGGAGAAATTATCGGCTTGTATATCCGTGATGATATTCCCGCTGGCCTTTCACCTGCGCAAACAGTTAAAATGATACGAGAGCAGGGAGGAGTTGTTTATGTTCCTCATCCCTATGATGAAAAAAGACACAAGACCGTCCTGAAAGAGAAGTACATAAATGAACTAAAGAGTCAAATTGATTGCATAGAATGTCATAATGGCCGAAATATATCGGAGTATTATGATATTAAACAAAATCAGATAGCTGAACGATATGGCTTGCTTAAAGTTATTGGTGCAGATGCTCATACATATTTTGAGTTAGGACGTAATTATATGGAAATAGAATATCCTCCTGATGATAAAGATCATTTCTTAAAGGCACTGTACTCTGTCTCTTTTTTTCCATGTCGTTGTCTTACGTATTGTCATCGATTAACACAGATTGATCGGATTATCAAATTCATCTTGAAAGGAGATTTTCGTGGATTATTTAGAACTGTCATTAGAAAGCTTACATACTGAGAGTCTACATCTTGCTAAAACTGTTGCGCATGACTTTCATCCGGATTTGATTGTTTATGTTGCAAAGGGTGGCTATCTGATTGGAAAAGATATAGCACAGTATTTTCAGGTACCGTATGTTGGAATCTATGCTCAAAGAGAGGGAAATGATACGAAAGCAAAATTAGCTAGTATTCTGAAAAGATTGCCCCGATTCATAACTAAATTTCTTAGAGAGATTGAATTGAAATCTGGGTTGCATAAGACGGTGAACGAACGAAAAATTTTTTGGGATCCTGATGATAATTGCCCAGAAAAGATAAAATATGCTCAGAATGTCCTCCTTGTAGACGATTCTGTAGATACAGGGTACTCAATGAAGGTTTTGATTCCGCATATACTAAAAGATGCAAGTTCCTCAATTAATATTCGGATTGCAGCGATTAACGTATGGGGAAACAGTGAAAGTTTAATTCATACGGATTTTTATAACTATAAGGATACAATTATCGCTACGCCTATGTCCAATGATTCATGTGAGCATGACTTATTTCTTCGTATGTATGCAGAACGACATAATGCACGATAAGCCTTAGCTATGGATATATCGATATACTTGAGAACCGCTTAATCTCCTTGTAAGAGCTACCTAATTGATTCGAGTCCCTGTGTTGTACTACGAGCAGATGATAGTCGATGCATAGCGCCGACGCTTTTTGATGAACTTTGTAACCTTACGGCGTTCCTGCTCATTCGTCGGGATGAGTAGTGCAGGACCTCTTCCATATCTACATCATCTGTCCCTTTCTGGTATAATAGGCATATAGACATAGTCACTAGCATGGAGGCGTTGTATCATGAGTGGACACAGCCGAAAGTACAAGATCATGTTGATGAACGAGGAATGCAATCATCTGAAAGCGATTTTGTGCTCGAGCAAGACGTGCAACACCATCAGATTGCTGGTGCCGTATGTCTTTGTCGGTCTTTGCTATGCACCGTTCAAGATGTTGCTGTCGAACTTCGCCAATAAGCCGTATGACATTAGCACGATTTGGCAGATTGTCATCGGCGTCAACCCAGACGGTGAGCTCTGGTTCCTCTATGCGCTATTTGTGATTACCGTCATAGCAGCTTTGTTCGCCTTCCGCATTTCGTTACTGGGACTCGTGGCGGCCGCGGCTTTGCTGATCTGGAATCCTTGGGGCATCATCACGAATTTCCTGTTCTTCTTCCTCCTGGGCATCTACATGCGGCGGGAGCATAAGGATTTTGTTCTTCATTTGACTGCCCGGCACATTCTGACGACTGTGGCAGTATTCCTGATTGGCCTCTATGGCCTGTTGGGGCTGAAAGAGCATGCCTGCTTCCTCTTGACCGCTATAAGTGGCACGGTGTTGGTCCTGTGGCTCTCTCTCGTCCTGAGCCGCCAATAGTCAGCCCTCTCGTCCCTCAGCAACCTATTGGAGCATTGGGGCATCTTGTCGATGGATATCTACATCCTCAGCGACATCATCAAGATTCCCTTCCGCGTCGTCCTGTGGAACAAGTTGCATCTCTATACGCTCAGTTTCATTCTGTGTACAGTACTGGCAATTGTCCTTTCCATCTGGCTCAGTGAGCATCTGATTCGCAAAAATAACTGGCTGAGATTCTTGATTTTAGGAGTGCGGAAGTAAAGACCTTATCGGACGGATGCCGCATGGGGGACGGACGGCACTACAGGTGCAGTGTTTTTATCCGTGCGGATGTGGTATAATAAGATGTTAATGTGTTTTGTTCTGAAAGGGGATTGTGTCGTGAAAGCAACGGAAACGAAACTCAAGGGTGTCTATGTGCTGGAGCCGCAGGTGTTTGGGGATGCGCGCGGGTGGTTCATGGAGAGTTGGTCGAAGCGCAAGATGGAAGAGGCGGGCATCCATGTAGATTTTGTGCAGGATAACCAGTCGTACTCGGCTCAGAAGGGGACGCTGCGCGGGCTGCATTACCAGCTCAATCCGATGTGCCAGGCGAAGCTCCTGCGTGCGACGCGCGGCACGATTTTTGATGTGGCGGTGGACATCCGCAAGGGCTCGCCGCAGTTCGGCCAGTGGGTCGGCGTGGAGCTCTCGGCGGAGAATAAGAAGCAGCTCTTCATCCCGCGCGGCTTTGCACATGGCTTCATCACGCTGACGGACGATGTGGAGGTGCAGTATAAGGCGGACAATTACTACGCGCCCGAGTGCGACGGCAACATCCGCTGGGACGACCCCGAGATCGGCGTCGAGTGGCCGATTAAGCCGGTGATCCTGTCGGATAAGGATGTGAAGGCGCCGACGCTCAAGGAGCGCATGGCGACGTCGCTGAACTTCGTTTATGAGGGCTAAGCTATGATAACAAAGGGAATTATCTTGGCGGGCGGCTCGGGCACGCGGCTGTATCCGCTGACGATTGCGGTGTCGAAGCAGCTCATGCCGGTCTATGACAAGCCGATGATCTACTATCCGCTGTCGACATTGATGCTCGCGGGCATCCGGGACATCCTCGTGATTACGACGCCGGCGGACAATGCGAACTTCCAGCGGCTGCTCGGCGATGGCTCGCAGTGGGGCATCTCGATCTCGTACGCCGTGCAGCCGGAACCGAAGGGGCTCGCGCAGGCGTTCCTGATTGGTGAGGAGTTCCTCGCGGGCGAGGGCTGTGCGCTCGTCTTGGGCGACAACATCTTCTACGGCTCCGACCTCGCCGTCATGATGCAGCGTGCGGCTGCCCAGCCGGATGGCGCGACGGTCTTTGCCTATTACGTCAGCGATCCCGAGCGCTACGGTGTCGTTGAGTTTGACGAGCAGGGCGAGGCCGTGAGCCTCGAGGAGAAGCCAGCCGAGCCGAAGTCGAACTTCGCTGTGACAGGTCTTTATTTCTACGACAAGGACATCGTCGATATCGCCAAGACGATAAAGCCGTCGGCCCGTGGTGAACTCGAGATCACCGACGTCAACAAGGCCTACCTCGCGCGCCACAAGCTCCACGTCGAGACCATGCGCCGCGGCTACGCTTGGCTAGATACCGGCACACACGATTCCCTGCTGCAGGCCGCATCCTTCGTCCAGACCATCCAAGCCCGCCAGGGCCTCAAGATCGCCTGCCTCGAAGAGATTGCCTACCGCATGGGCTACATCACGAGAGAGCAGGTCCACGAGCTCGCCAAGCCGCTCCGAAAGAATGACTACGGCAAGTATCTGCTGAGCCTCTAACAAAAAACTCCCCGCAGCTTTTGGCTGTGGGGAGTTCTTGTTAGAGGCTAGTGAAGTAGATGGCGCTGCTGCTGGAGCTCTTTGACGAGCTCGCTGAGCTGGTCGGTGAAGCGGTCCATGGACCTTTGGAAGCTGGTCAGCAGGTAGAGCGTCACGACGATGGGGAAGCCGACGCTGGAGATTGCGGTGAGGAGATTCTGTTCCATGGGGATCACCTTGTCACTTTACTTGTTGGGGAATGGCTGGTAAGAGGCAGTCGATGCGCGGAGGGATGACGCATCGGCCGACTGGGCTTAGTCCGGGCTTAGGCGAGTTCTTCGACCTCGACGGTGCGGACGTTCGCGCCCTTGTAGGCGACGGGGAAGGCGCCGCCTACGAGGAAGGCTTTCTTGGCGACGACGTTATCGGCCCAGGCCTTGACGGCGGCATCCGAGATGTCATCCTTTGGGTCGAGCAGGGAGATGGTCTTCGTCTTGGCATTGTCGAGCAGGAATTCGATTTCAAGCGTGCGTTTCATGGTGAGACTCCTTTCGTGGTCTAGAGGCAGAGGGGGTGGGGGGTTAGCCCGTAATCATCGTCGCGTTCTCGAGACGCTGGATGTCGCCGACATCGTGCGACTGCAGGGCGCCAAGGCCCTGGCCGACGGCGAGCAGGTCCTCGTCGCTGATCTCCGGGTTGATGGAGCTGAACGTGCGCGTCGCGTACTTGACCGTACCCGTATTCGTCGTGCCGTTCTCCACCTTGATCTTGAGGGACGTCGTGATGTTCGTGCGCTGCGTAGCCATGATGATTCTCCTTTCAATGGCAGAAATAAGTGGGATAGAGGTGGCCTCAGAGACAGCCGCGAGGCCAGGCGGACTGTCTGTTGGCTTGGGGGTTATTCCCTTGCCTTGATTTTATTGTACGGGATTGACATGTCAAAAGCAAGTGGTTTTTTAAAAGAAGATTTTGACATTTAAGTTGACACATTCTGGACAAAAGCTTCCTATTATATATGCGCCGGTACATATCGCCAGAGCATCGGGGCGGGCTCATCCTCTTCGTAGATCAACTCCCCCTCGGGCGTGATATGTGCCCGGAGGAACTGGTCGACGCCGCTTGCGATGGCCTGTCCGAAGACGGCGGGGTAGTCAATCAGCAGCCGGATATCCTCGTCGTTGTCGAGGAAGGCGGTCTCGACGAGGATGGCGGGCATGGCCGTGCGCCTCAGCACGGTGAAGTCGGGATTGACCTTGACGCCGCGGTCGGGGAAGGTCTTGTCGAGACGGCTGACGGCCCGGTGCACTGACTTCTGCACGATGGTCGCGAGGCCGTGGCCCCATGAACACTCGCTGAACGCATATGTCTCGCAGCCGCGGCCGCCGCCGGCATTGGCGTGGATCGAGATAAAGACATCGGCGGGCCAGTTGTTGGCGAGCGCCGTGACATTCGGGTAGGCGGGCGCCTCGCCGCGCAGGTTGTGGCTCTGCACCGTATTCGTCGAGTGGCCATAGCGCTCGAGCGCTATGCAGCAGTTCTGCGCGATGCGCGCATTGACCTCGGCCTCCGTGATATCGTGTTCGAGATTGACCGCGCCGGGATCCGGCCGGCCGCCGAGCGCATGGCCCGGATTGATAAAGATTCGCATGGGATGCTCCTTTCGTATAGAGGTGGTTTAGGGAATGAGGATGGACTTGCTCATTCCATCCACTTTCCTTCCTATTATAATAGAAGTTATGAGGCAGATTCCGGCGGATTGCCAGATTTGTCCGTGTCATTATCTGATTTTGCAGATTCCCTCGCCAGCCTTGACTTCTTGGCCGCCTGCTTGGCGCTCCAGACGGCTTCTGGCCCGGCCTCGTAGATGGCCTTCGACCTGGCGAGGATGACCTCGGCCAGTACTGGATTGATGAGCTCGTAATGTGGCTTGCGCGCGATGCGCTCGATGGCGATGAGCCCGAGTTCGCAGAGCTCCTGGCGCGCCGCGATGAACGTTCCGTGTGAGATGTTGCCCGCCTCGCAGCGCAGCGTCAGCTCGCGGATCGCCCCGCCGCCGTACTTCTCAATTCCCCGATACAGCCCTTGTGCATGATTCGTTGCAAACATGAGTATCCTCCTCTCGGACCTGCGTCTCTGCTACGGTGAAAACCTGATACGATTTCGAGCCAGCGAGCATTTCCTCTGGCGTCATGAGCATGTGCGGGCGCACATTGCTGATGAGGTAGTACTTGACCGAGCGGCTGCCCGGCTCCTGCTCGTAGAGCAGATACCCCTGCTCTGCGAGCTCCGCGCGGGCGCGCTGCACCGACGAGCGCGAGAGCCGCAGAGCCCCCGCCAGCTCATTGAGCTGCAAGTGCAAGGGAAATTGCCAGTACGCTGCGTTTGCGCGGTAGAAGAGATACTGCCAGAGTGCCTGTGCGCTCGCCGACAACGGCCGGACCGGCATCATCTGGTGGAAGTAGCGGAACTCCGTGATGAAGCCCGTCATCGCTTCCTTGGCCATAGAAAACACCCCTTTCATCAAATCGCTTCATGATACGGCCATCAACAGCAAAACAGGCCTGCTCATCTCCAAGGCATCACAGACCGAGAGGATTGTCGGACTGCTGATCTGCCGTGCGAGACAAGCAAGCCCGAATTCCGTCTTGTTTGTTGGTCGTGCAAAAGAGTGTGCGTCGCATCGCTGCTGACAAGCTTAGTATACGGTACCGGGCTGCTCCGTGTCAAGCGTAAAAATGCCTGCGAGCTGGAGACATGATGTGTCAAATGAGTGTCAACCCTTGAAACTACTAGCTTTATGACTCCAAAAGAAAATTTTTTTGACACTTCGAAAAAGCAGGCGAAAATAAAACAAAATGAGCCTAAATGAGAAGGGCTACCAGCAACAACTCCCTCATCAGCACCGAGAAGCACCGACCAATCAGACCACATACGCAAAGCCGACACAGGAAAAGACGCGCCTCTACGTTACTCTTTTCTTTCGCTTCGCTAGAGTTACGTCTTAGCGAGCCCGCAAAGCCAGCAGCGCCAACGGAAAGCGGCTATCCACAAGGTCACAGAATGCGCAAACCTGAGCACAACACGGGCGCAGACTGACATATAGAGAGGGGCAGTAGTTGATTTTACCCACAGAAAAGATACCGTTATACACATATTATCCACAGTATTATCCACAGAAACAGACGGGGATGTGGGGGAGAAGAACGCTTTGTTGCCGTACTCCACTTTTTGCGCTATAATGAAACTGTCATTTTTTATATGTGCTGAGTCAGGAATTTGGAGAGATATATGCAAATCAATGCAAAGACAAAAGACGTTATTTGGAACTACTTGGGGATTTTCTTTTCGCTGGGGTCACAGGTCATTTGGCTGCCGGTCTTGATTCATTATCTGCCGCCGGATATTCTGGGGCTTTGGTATGTATTTGTCAGTATCGGTGGCCTGGTAGTGCTTATGGACAGCGGTTTTACTCCGACGCTGAGTCACTGCATGACGTATGCCTGGAGTGGTGCTGCTGACCTGAAGAAGCACGGTGTACTGTTCTCGTCCGAGAAGAGTGAGCCGAATTATGCACTGGTTTGCGGCATGCTGGCCACTTGCCGGCGACTGTATTTCGGTATTGCTTTAGCGGCTACATTCGTGATGGCCACGCTGGGGACGGTCTACATCCAGCGGATTGCCACAGAGTACCTTTCCTGGCAGATCTATGCGACATGGGGGCTCTACATCGTCTCAACGTTCATCAATCTCTACATCGGCTATTATTCGATTGTCCTGACGGGCATCGGCGATGTTTTTCGCAAAAACAAGGCGAATATTATCTCGAAGGGGGTATTCCTGACAGTGGGGATTATTGGCCTCGTGTCTGGCGTTGGTATTCTCAGCCTTGGTGTTGCTTATTTTGTAAGTGGCTTTGTCATGCGTTCGCTCTGCAAGCACTATCTGTTGCGTGTGCACCATTTCGATGAATTATTGCAGAAGTATCGCCACCAAACGGAATATTCCAAGAGGCATATCTTGGCGATGATGTGGCCCAATGCTTGGCGTGACGGACTAGTAACCGTGACTGCTTATCTGACAGGGCAGGCGACAGTCTTACTTAGCAGTAATTTTCTAACGCTCTATGAGACGGGTATTTACTCCTTTTCGATGCAAGTTATCAATGCGATTATTGGAATATCTTATGGCATGTTTGGGGCTTATATCCCTGCTATTCAATCAGCTTATGTCTCACGTAATCGAGATACGATGCGGACACTCTACGCGAAGTCAATGGCCTGTGGCTTTTATCTGAGTATCACAGGTATTATTACCTTTGCAAGTATTGGGATCCCTGTTGTGAAATGGTTGCGTCATGATTTTACAATAGATCGTTCTGTATTCCTTGCTATGGCCTGTTCTATTTATCTCATGACACGCCATCGTAACTCTGCTTGCTTTATCTCAACGATGAATCGACTGCCATATACTTTCAGCTTTATTTTCTTTGGTATCTTGACAATCATCTGTACTTACATTGGCCTCTCGCGTTTTGAATTTGGCCTTTGGGGACTCGTTTTGATTCCCCTAATAGTTCAGTCTCTCTATAATAACTGGAAATGGAATCAGGTTGTTAATCACTACTTGCAGACTACTGAATATTGCTTAATGAAGATGGGATCAAAAGTTCTATTTGATATGATTCGCAATAAATGGAGAAATAGGCATGCTAGAAATATTGGATAAAAAAGAGAATTTTTAGGTGGTTAGCACTCTTAGGAATTCCGATGCATAAAATAACTAACCTACAATAGAGTGGAGGAATATAGATGAATATATTTATAAATAAAAAAGATAGGCTGATTGGAGGTTTCTTTTTATTTGTCGTTATCTACGAATATTTATCATTTTTATATAAAGGAGTGGACGTTGGAAACCATCGGCTTATAATTAATATGTTTATTATTTTTATTGGAATAGTGTATATGATTCTTTCTAGGCATATACTTAGAATCTCTATCAAAGAGTCTCGTCTTATTCTTTTATTCTTGATTCCTATTACATCACTTACGTTGGTTCAGTTTTTCTTGTTTCATCAATTGGATTTATTGAAATCCTTGTTAAGTGTTTTCACAAATATATTTCTTGCTTTCCTTATAAATAGATATCTAGGATTCTTGATATATACGAAAATTCTTCGTTGGCTTGTATTCCTTAATATTTTTTTTATATTGGCTGTTGGATTGCTGGGAAATATTATGATTGATGATACAGTGACAGAAGAATATGTGAGCAACTTATATATGACTTGGAATGACTTTAGTATGGTCATTTCCCCAGGGGCATGGGGAGAAGACACCGTTAGAGCAGGGGGGCTGTTTGGACATCCTAATAGATATGGTCTGATGGCTGCAGTTGGTGTTATTGGCTTGTACTATCAGAAATCTACTGTTAAAACTAGATTATTCTGGTGGATCGTATTTTTTATAAGTTTTATTCCATCAGAATCCAGAGCGGCTTTTTTATTTCTAGTTACATTTTATATGATATGGCGGTTTTTTTCTCAACGACGGTTACTCGACATGTGTATAAATCTTTTTTTGTTTGTATCAATATTTCTTGTCGGTGTTTTCTTAACAACATTACGTAATGATTCTGTTGATGCGGATATCACATCTGGACGCGCCGATATCATGGATAGTGTCTTACGTAGCTTTACTACTAGCTTAGACACTGTTCGTTTATGGGGGATGGGATTGGGAAACGTACAACAATATTTGTACCATGATATAGGACTTCTCCTACCTATTGATAATGGATACATTTCATTGTTTGTAGAATTTGGTATTATTGGTTGTTTAATATTTTCTTCAGCATTAATTTATATCTGGTACTATGCACAAAAGAATTCTTCCTATAAAGTAAGGGAGTGGCTACCGTTTTTATGTGCAGTAGTAATATATTCACTTTTTGAAAGTGACTTATCCTTAACGGTAATATCAGTCTCAATACATTGGATTATATTTTTATTCTATATGGTTCATCCGTACGACTCTACAAAAATTAAGTTTTCTTCTGTACGCACTATGACTTTTGAAAAAGAAACTTATTAAAATACTGATGATATAATTTCTATTATTTATTTGAGAGGAGATTTTTATGAAAATCATATTTGTTTTACCAGGGTTATCAAGACATCCAGTAGGCGGATTCAAAATAGTTTTTGAATATGCAAATCGTTTTACGGCATGTGGACATGATGTCTGCATTGTTTTTGATTGTCTGGCTGGATCACTAAGACATCGAAAAATTCCTTCTTTTTTTCGCCATGTTTGCTACAAACTCTTTGTTTGGTATTATCCTAAATGGTTTACTCTAAATCCTAAAATCCGTAAAGTCTGTGCGTATACAGGTATTAATGATAAGGAGATTCCGGATGCAGATTTTATTTGTGCTACTGCTGTATGTACTGCTGATGATGTCGCTAAACTTAGTGCCAATAAAGGGAAAAAGTTGTATTTTATACAGGGCTTTGAAAATTGGGGAGGGTGGAGCGTTGATGCGGTAAAAAAAACCTATCAATTAGGTATGAAAAATATTGTTATTGCTAAATGGCTGGAAAAGATTGTTCGAGATAGCGGGGCGGATTGTGTCTTGATTCCCAATGGAATAGATTTTGACGTCTTTGATATTGACATTCCGATTGCTTCTCGTAAGGGGCATACGATTTCCATGTTATATCATGAACAAGTAGATAAGGGTTCTACTTATGGTATAGCAGCATTAAAGGCGTTAAAAGATCAATATCCTGATTTGCAAGCTACGCTATTTGGTGTTCCTGAAAGGCCAGTTGATTTACCTACATGGATTCATTATGTGCAGAATGCTACGCAGAACCAGTTACGAAAAATCTACAACCATACGAAAATTTATCTATGCCCCTCTATAAAAGACGGATTTGGTCTGACCGGTGCCGAAGCTATGGCTTGTGGATGTGCTTATGTTGCTAGTGATTATGGTGGAGTGCATGAATATGCGACTGATAGGCGTAATGTCCTTCTTTCTCCTCCCAAAGATGTTAAAGGGCTTGTAGCTCATATTTCTTATTTATTTGATGATGATGATAAGCGTATTCAATTGGCTCAACAAGGATATAAAGATATTCAGAACTTCAATTGGAATCAATCCGTAGATAAATTTATAGATGTTTTAAATGAGTTATGATTAAAGCCTTATATATCTAAGGCTCTTATGAGATAAGAATCCATCAACCTTTCAGGCATCCACTGCCCGCACATCATGCGTGCTGCTTTTTAGTAACTTCTCTCAGATAATTGACAGTTTCAATAGATTGAGATAAGAAGGTTGAATATGATGGCAAAACAGGCGAATTGTCAAGCTAAGTGCAACACCTTTGAGAAATAGACCGCATATGGTGTTTTGTAGCCAAGGCACTTCCTGGGGCGCAAGTTCAGCTCATGGTACTTCCGCTGAATGTAATCCTCTGGCGTATCTGTGATGTCTTTGCTCTTCGGGAAGAACTCCCGTAGAAGCCCATTGGTATTTTCATTGGTTCCGCGCTCCCATGAATGGTGCGGAGCAGGAAAGTAGAACGTCACCCCCTTCAGCTCCTTTTTGAGCTGAGCATGTTTCGAGAATTCCTTTCCTCGATCCGGCGTGACCGACAAATGCGGCTGTCCCGAGAGCGCCTCACACATCACCTTGTTGACCGCAGCGGCGGTCTTGCTCATGGATTTTCCGCCAGGCAAATACCGGCTTTTCAGGTCCACCAGTGTGACAAGGCATGCCTTTCCTTGCTTGCCCACCACGGTATCCGCTTCCCAGTGGCCACGGACGGAACGGTTCGCTGCACTGGCAGGACGATCTTCGATGGGATGCGATATGACGAACTTGCCACGATGTTCTTCGTTGCCTTTCTTGTGACGCCGTTTCCTGTGATGCCGTAGTTTCCGAAGTACGAACTTAGCTGAAGCCCCAGGCGGGTTCAGCAGGCCTGCGTGGATAGCGCGGTAGATTGTTGGAACACTGATGAGACGGCAGTCATGCTCCAACTGGATCCGTCCGACAATCTCCTCTGGCGACCAGTGGTACTCCAAGATACAAGTTTGGATGTAAGCGTGCAGTGGCGCATACGCCAAGCGCTTAGGAGGGCGACAGGCTTCTCTGCGTTGCTTGTAGAGTGCTTGTGCAGTCAACGGGCAGTACGACATAGGTTGGGCAGCTGGAGCCGCATTACGGCGAAACTTACGCGAGATGGTCGACTTGCTTCGGTTCAGCAGATGGGCAATCTCCGTGATGGATTTGCCCTCAGCAAGAAAAAAGAATATCTTTTCTCGCTCAAATGGTGTAAGATGTGTGTAGTGACACATAGGCCTTCTTTTTGTTATAGGTAGTTCTTTTCAAACACCATTATAGCATAGAGGTCTATGTGTCATTTTTATTTGGTTGTCTAGGAGCTGTTGCACTTAGATTGTAAATCCATCGCTTTAATAGGCGATAGATACTTGTAGACCATCAAGTGTGGTACGTGAGGAGGGATTCTTTTTATGTCAGAAATCATTAAGGTCCTGCTAGAGAGAGACGTCATGGGTCTTGGTTCGCAGGTAACGTATTTTTGCATGCTAATCGTATTTCTATGGCTGTGTTGGGAGGTTCGGGAGATGAGAGTGCGGCCGAAGTATTTAGCGGAACGCGGAATTATCAAGTTGATAGCGAAAGATATAGCCTGCGAGAAGAAGAAAAAACAGGTCTTACGAAACCTACATCGTTACAAGAATTTGCTTTCTATCCAGTATAAAGTAAAGAAGTGCAATCTCATGCAGGATAAACAATTTTTGCGTCTTGCTGTTGTGTACTATATGATGAGCACTGAGCGCATACGTGATTCTGTTTTTGATCAGTATGCGGCTGAGATAAAAGGATGGTCTTCCGAGAAATCGGAAAGAGCAATATGGAAGATTTATGGAGAATATTATTTGCTCGTATGCGTTATGCTGGTTGTCATTATCGCAGGAGATTTGTTTTTGGGAGTTAATGAGAATTCGTTCAAAGTATTGACTACTAATGAGATGATGATCTATGTTGTCTTGTGTTTGCTATATGCGAGCGTTTTAGCGATTTTTGCCTCGCTGTTATGCAAAGGCCTTGACTTCTTTGAAAAGCATGAAGGAGATCGATACCTCTGATGATGAGGAATTGACATAAGGATACATTATTAAACTTTGAACATTTGAATCCATTATGAGTAAGCGCTAAATCACCCGGTGTATGATCTACCAATCTTATGGCTCACTTTTCGTTATCACTGAAATGCATCTCAAAAAGCTCCGCCGTTCCGCTGCGCAAGGCGGTGAAGCTTAGAACTCAAACTTCTGTATATGATACAGTGAAAGTACCCACCGTCATCGTCCAGAATTCCCCATCTCATCGGGGGAATTTCCCCATAAAAAGCGGGGCACCTTGAACCACTCCTCATTACCTACTATTCTTTATCTTGTACCACCGAGATAAAGGAGAAAAGGATATGATCAAAATGTCCCAAGTCAATTATATCAGAGATTTGAGCAATAGTGGATACCGGATTGCGGAAATTTCGAAGAAGCTGAAGCTCGACCGCAAGACGGTCCGGAAATATCTCAACCAGGAGGACTTCTCGCCGACGCCTCCGGTGAAGCACCCGGTGCCCTCGAAGCTGGACCCTTACAAGCCGAAGATCCTAGAATGGCTGGGGG
>ULVW01112393.1_pt1 | contig 20034 bp, 18 predicted proteins | sample 1959801 | NCBI WGS metagenome assembly ULVW01 (sample SAMEA4835796, study PRJEB28245) | human gut metagenome | biome: gut microbiome; material: fecal sample | place: Denmark | collected 2008
AACTCCGAAGTCCGCGGCATCGTCGACTCCATCGTCACGGAAGGCCTCTCCGAGTACTTCGACGAGAATCCGGCCATCACGAAGCGCATCATCGACAAGGCCATCATGGCCGCCCGCGCCCGCGAAGCCGCCCGCAAGGCCCGCGAGCTCACGCGCCGCAAGAACGCCCTCGAGGTGTCGAGCCTGCCGGGCAAGCTCGCCGACTGCTCCGTCAAGGACCCGGAGCAGGCCGAGATCTACCTCGTCGAGGGTGATTCCGCAGGTGGCTCGGCCAAGCAGGGACGCGACCGCCGCTTCCAGGCCATCCTGCCGCTGCGCGGCAAGATCCTCAACGTCGAGAAGGCACGCCTCGACAAGATCTTCGCCAACGCCGAGATCCGCACGATGATCACGGCCTTCGGCACGGGCATCAGCGAGGACTTCGACCTCTCGAAGCGCCGCTACGGCAAGATCATCATCATGACCGATGCCGATGTCGACGGCGCACACATTCGCACGCTGCTGCTGACCTTCCTCTACCGCTACATGAAGCCGCTCATTGAGCATGGCCACGTCTACATCGCCCAGCCGCCGCTCTACCAGATCCGCAAGGGCAAGAAACACTGGTACACCTACAGCGACGATGAGCTCTCCAAGAAGCTCGACGAAGTCGGCCGCGACGGCGTGACTGTCCAGCGCTACAAAGGCCTCGGCGAGATGAACCCAGAGCAGCTCTGGGAGACGACGATGGACCCGGAGGGCCGCACGATGCTGCGCGTCGAGATGGAAGACGCCGAAGAAGCCGACGAGCTCTTCACCATCCTCATGGGCGACAAGGTCGAGCCGCGCCGCCAGTTCATCGAAGAGAACGCCAAGCTCGTGCGCAACCTCGATATCTGATTTTTTGACTTTTCTCTTGCCAGATGCACAGGATTGTGCTATATTGGACATACACGATATACGATACTTCCAACAGGGGGAGTAGCTGAACGGCCACCATCGTCAGGACGGAGCAATCCCGGTGCGGCCGGCGCTAGCAAGCAAGACCCTGCCCTATTACCGCCATTTTCGGCGGTATATAGGGCAGGGTTTTTCGTATACGCTGTAGAAATCTACAGAAGAACCACTGCCCTATATGCAGGGGCATGGGAAAATCTTAGGGAGTGAATCGATTGGAACAATTCTTTGCGGGGATGTTCTCGCCGGAATGGCTCGCAGCGCTCTCGGGCATCTTGCTGCTCGACCTGCTGCTCTCCGGCGACAATGCCATCCTCATCGCCCTGGCCTGCAAGAACCTGCCGCATGAGATGCGCCGCAAGGCCATCATCGTCGGCGGCCTCGGCGCCGTCTTCGTGCGCATCGTCTGCACGCTCTTCGCGACCGGGCTGCTCGCCTCGCCGTACATCGAGTTCATCGGCGGTGCCGCGCTCGTCTTCATCGCCATCAAGCTCGTCACCGACCACAGCGATGGGCGCGTCGATGACAGCGGTAGCCACCCGACCACCTTCGGCCAGGCCGTGCGCACAATCCTTATCGCCGACTTCATCATGAGCATCGACAACATCCTCTCGCTCGCTGGCGTCGCCAACACCGTGCCAGAGGGCAAGTGGAGTCTCATTATTTGCGGACTCATGATCTCCATCCCCATCGTCCTGTTCGGCGCCCAGATCTTCTTGATGATCATGCTCAAGGTCCCCGCCCTCATCTACCTCGGCGCCGGCATCCTCGGCATGACCGCTGCCGAGCTCATGACCGAGGACAAGGCCCTCGGCGTCTACTTCGCCCCCTACTCACTCGAGCTTAAAGTTCTCTTCGTTGCCGCCGTCCTGCTTATCGGCTACACCATCAACCGCCGCCGCGAACGGCAACACGAAGGCTGAAGCATATACAAGATAAATGAGATATATCCTAGGAGGAATAATCATGAACATGAATAATATCAAGACCGTGATGCTCATGGTCCTCATGGCCGTCATCATGATGCTCATCGGCGGACTCGTCGGCGGGCGGACCGGCCTGACCGTCATGCTCTTCTTCTCGATCGCCATGAACCTCTACAGCTACTGGTGTAGCGACTCCCTCGTCCTGCGTTGGAGCGGCGCCCAAGAAGTCACGCGCGAAGAAGCCCCGCAGCTCTACGCCCTCGTCGAGGACCTCGCGAACCGCGCCGGCCTGCCGATGCCAAAAGTCTGCATCATCGACGCCGACGAGCCCAACGCCTTCGCCACCGGCCGCAACCCCAACCACGCAGCCGTCGCCGTCACCACCGGCATCATGCGCGTCCTCGACTACAACGAGATCTCCGGTGTCCTCGCCCACGAGCTCGCCCACGTCAAGAACCGCGACATCCTGACCTCCACCATCGCCTCCGTGATGGCCACCGTCATCTCCTACGCCGCCCAGTTCTTCATGTTCTTCGGCGGCTCCAGCGACGACGACGACGGCGTCAACCCGATCGCCGCCATCGCCATGATGATCCTCGCCCCAATCGCCGCCATGCTCATCCAGATGGCCATCTCCCGCTCCCGCGAGTACGAAGCCGACCACGACGGCGGCGAGATCTGCGGCAACCCCAACTACCTCGCCGATGGCCTCGAGAAAATCGAGTACTACGTCACCCACTCTCAGGAGACCCTGCCGAGCGCCAAGCCCGCCACCGCTAATATGTACATCGTCAACCCCTTCGAAGGCACCGGCAAAGCCCTGACCAAACTCTTCAGCACCCACCCCGATACAGCCGAACGCATTGCCCGCCTGCGCGAACAGGCCAGAGAAATGCGCGTCCGCTAATCGAATAACGAGCATAAAAAAACGAGGTACCGCAACGGTACCTCGTTTTGCATTCTAAATCACTGTAATCAAAAAACTCGCAAGGCAATAGCCCGCAGGGCTGAGCCCAACACAAGCCCAGCAACAAAGCCACAATGTCAACCTGCGCACTTCCATCTGCCCACGCAGTCTCTTGTCACGAAGCATTCCTGCCCTAGCTGCCACGCTGTCACACAGACGTACCTAGGGGCTGGGGGGTGTATTTCGCCTGCAGGAGCGCAGCGATAGCCCGCAGGGCTGAGCCCTACCCCATGCTATCTTAGTGGTGCGATGTCAGAACGCCGCGGCAGGCGGCGAACCCGCCTCAACGGCAAACCCAGTCATAGGGCTCATTCAGCGGAGCGACGAAGCCGAAATGCATCCCCCGGCCCCCTTGCCAAACGTAACTCAAAGCAGCGTAAACAGCAGCGCACTGATTGTGAAGTAAGGCCCGTAGGCGAAGTAATCCCCTTTCTTGCGCTTCCCCGTCGCGAGCAGGATCAGCGCCGCCATCCCGCCGAGCACGATGCCCGCAATCACGACGGTCATGAGCATATCCGACCCGAGCCAGAGCCCGAGCGCCGCCACGAGCTTGATGTCCCCGCCGCCGATGCCGCCCTTCGTCAGCACCGCCAGCGCGAGGAACACGAGGCCACCCACAGCCGCCGCCATCAGGTGGTCCGTCAGCACGCGGTCGAGCAACGGGATCGAGATGAGCCCGATTACCGCGAATGGTATGAGCATGCGGTCAAAGATCACGCGCTGCTCCAAGTCCGTCCACGTGTAGAGCACCATGAAGTACTGGAAGATCATCAAGAACACCAGCTTCGTCAGATGCACGTACGGAAGCGTGAGCATCGTGAAGCAGAATAAGAACCCGATGCAGACCGCAAAGCGCCCCGGCCGCTTCTTCTCCTGCTCCTCGATGCGCTCCGGGAAGCTCAGCAGCCCCTCCGTGCCCTTCGCCTGGCGGTAGCTCGCCGCGATCCAGCGGCTGCCGAGCAGCCCGCCGCCCACCGCCAACAGTATCGAGAGCAGGCCTTTCATTATGACAAATATCATTCCAAACACCCCTTTTATAAAAAAGAGTTACATGCTGACCTTATCCTAGCAAAAACGTAGCGATACGTCAAAATTTCTAAGAACAAATTGCGTTAGATATGGTATACTTATTGGCATAAGATAAAGATTGCAGAACGCCTTGTTATAAAAGGCAGGGCAGGTCGCAGCAGCCGTTGCAGTTGAACCCCATATTAGGGATTCATGAAAAGATAAGTAAGGGAATGGCAGTATGGCAAATCAGCTGAAACCCATGGAGCGCATCCGTGAGTTCCTCGACAAAATCACATATCGTCAATGGGTGGTGGCGGCAGGCGTCGTCAGTATCCTGCTCGGCCTCATGGTATACCTCGCGATGTCCGGTGACGACGAGAAAGCGGCCGAGAAACCGCAGACCAACCTCGTGCAGGTCGTCGCCGCTAAGCAGGACATCCCCGAGCGCACCGTCGTCAAAGAGGACATGCTCAAGGTCGTAGAGGTCCCGAGTGAGCTCGTGCCCGAGGGCGCCTTCCACGACGTCGCCGACGCGATCGACCACCCGACGAGCACCGCGATACAGCAGGGCGACATCATGACCTCGCGCAAGGTCTACGTCGACATCCGCATGGCGGGCTTCACGGGCATCATCCCGCCCGACTGCCGCGCCGTGACCATCCCGATAAACGACGTCACGGGCGTCTCGGGCTTCGCACATCCGGGCGACTATGTCGACATCATGATCATCACCGGCACGAAGGAGAACGGCATCAACGGCCGCATCATCCTGCAGGACGTCCTCTTGCTCGGCATCAACCGCACTGCTGACCTGCCGAATACGCCGACCGGCGACAGCAGCAAGAAAGACGGCTCACAGAGCGACAAACAGGACGCAAGCTCCGGCACGGCCAATGTCGGCAGCGTCAATACCAAGGCCTCGAGCGACACGATGGCCCCCGCCACCGTCGCCTTGAAGCCAGCCGACGCGCTCAAGCTCGCCGCCGAGTCGCAGGAAGGCACGCTGTACCTCGTCCTGCGTCCGTTCAAGCCGCGCGACATGTACACGTTTGATACCGACTATGCCGGCGTGCCACAGGGCAATGGTCAGGCTGCCTCGAGCTCGAGCGCACCGAGTGCGCCGCAGCCCGCACCGGCACCGTCTTACAGCGCCCCGCAGAGCGCGCCGAGTGCCCCAAGCTATTCGGGCGGCGGCTCCAGCTACAGCGCGCCGAGCAGCTCTAGCTCTGGCGATTCGGCCAGCTCGATGCCCGTCCTTGGGCGGACCATCGAGGTCATCCGCGGTGTGAAATCGACGAGGGAGGGAGTCCAATGAGAAACGCCATCTACGGCCTGACCGCCACAGCAATCGCCGCGGCCGCCATCCTCTCCCCAGCCCCCGCCTACGCGCAGTTTACCCCGCTCTCCATCGACCTCAACCAGTCGTACTACCTCAACACGGGCCGCAATATCACCCGCGTTGCCATCGCCAATCCGGATATTGCAGATGTGAGTCTGCTCGATGGCAGGTCGCTCAATGTTATCGGTAAGAAATCAGGCACAACAACGCTCAACGTCTGGGCATCAAATGGATATCGTTACGAGTACCGTATTACCGTTTCATCTCAGGACTCCGGTATGGCAAAAGTTATTCAGGATGCCATCGGTTTGCCGGATGTTCGTGTTCAGATCATTGACGGTACGCCTCTCTTACGTGGAAGTGTCAAAAACCAATATGAACTGAATATTGCTACGCAGGTTGCTAAACTTTATACGAAGCAAGAGCCAGTCAACATGCTCGAGATGACAAATCCTGACCAGATTAACATTGAGGCAATGTTTGTTGAGATCAATGCCAATGATGCTAAAAGTCTAGGTGCAACCTACTCGTCGAAGGATGAGACGAGCACTGGCAGTGGCATTAATATGAATACGGCAGGTACCTTCTTTGCAGGTGAGTCGTATAAAATTGCTCACAGTGTTACCGAGACTAAGGACGGTACATCTACAACATATACATCATACGATCCACAACGTAGTGGGGGCAGCCATTGGTATAACAGTAATTGGCTATTCAAGAACTTTTCTCAGATAAATGCACAGATTCATGCTTTGATTGAAAATGGCAAAGCTCGTGTCGTTTCTCGTCCTAATGTCACGACGATGAGTGGTAAGAATGCTAAGATTCTTATCGGTGGTGAAATCCCATACCAAGAGTCTAATGGCCTTGGGGCAACAACCACGAGCTACAAGACGTATGGTATCGGGTTAGATCTCAAAGCACCAACCGTCGATAGAGATGGCAACATTACGACTGAACTCGAGACAGAAGTCAGCCGCCTGGATTGGGGTAATGCTGTTACGAAAGATGGGTATAGAATGCCTGGCATTGCAACACGTTCGGCATCGACGACGGTTAACATCCCTTCTGGCATGACAATGGTCATCGGCGGGTTACTCAACTCTGATGATGCCAACACCATTCAAAAAGTACCGCTGCTTAGCAATATCCCGATTCTCGGCGAGCTTTTCAAGTACCACAACAAGTCGCGTCAGAAGACCGAGATTGTCGTCCTGATCACGCCGCGCGTCGTCAGTGAAGAGACGCCGGCGCGCATGTCGCCGGACATGGAGGATGCCTACAATGACAGCCGCCGCGAAGTCCGCGACATGAAGCAGGTCGACGTCAACGGCGACATCCCCGAGAAGTCCAACGAGCAGCTGGCCAAGGAAGCCAAAGACGCCGCCAAGGCCGCGAAGAAAGCTGCCAAAGCACAGGCCAAAGCCCCTGCCATCGACCAGTCCGCCGAGCCAACGGCCGACCTGCCGGGCAACCGCATCAAGGCAACCGCCCGCGACATCCTCGACCGCATGGATAAGTAAGATGAATCCCTGAATTACCGAAAGGAGTGATGCCCATGTCAACGGAACCCCGGCCGACGTCTGCCAACGGCATTGTCATCACCTTTTTCAGCACGGCCTCGGCCGTCGGCAAGACGCTCGTCGCCTGCAACATGGCGTCGGAGCTGGCCCGCGAGGGCTACCGCGTCTGCCTCGTCGATTTCGATCTCCAGTTCGGTGATGTCTGCCACTTCCTGAAGCTCCAGCCGACGAAGACCCTGGCCGACCTCCAGCGCACGATGCAGGTCGAGGGCGACTCATGCCGCGTCCAGGACTTCCTGACGCCGTACGATCGCGCGGATGTGCACTTCTCCGTGCTGGCCGCGCCGAAGCTGCTCGAGGAGGCCTACAACATTCACCACGACTACGCGGTGCGCGCGGTGCGCGCGCTGCAACGTCAGTTTGACTACATCCTCATCGACATGGCCTCGATGTTCAGCACGCTGAATCTTGCCATGCTCGACCAGTCGACCATCGTGACATTCCTAGGCATCGTCGACTTCTTGCCGACGATCAAAAACATGAAAATAGGTATGGACACCCTTAAAACACTGGGTTATGATAAGAACAAGATCCGCCTCGTGCTCAACCGCAGTGATGCCAAGACGCGCATCAGCCTCGCGGACGTGCAGAAGCTCCTCGGCGAGCCTTTCTACCACGTCCTGCCGAATGATTTCCGCGCCGCGAGCACCTCGATACGAGACGGCATCCCGCTCGTCCTGGCGCCGCAGAGGACGGCCCTCGGCGATGCCCTCCGGGCCCTCGTCGACCGCTACACCAACCACAGCAGCACCCCGGCCGAGACAGAGGCAAAGCAGCAAGAGTCATCCTGGCTCAGCCGCATCTTCGGTTAAAGAAAGGAGGCATTCCCGATGTACCGTGTCATGCTGGTCGAGAAAGACCGCCTGATGCTCTCCAAGCTCAGCGCCGTCATCGAGCGCACGCCGGGCTTCACGATGGCTGTACGCTACCAGAGCAAGCAGGATGCACTGGGCCAGGGCCGCATGTTCGACCCGAACCTCATCCTGCTCGACATCGACGACGAGGATGCCGTCCCGGTCATCGAGGCCTTCCACAAGGCTTACCCCAAGGCCAACATCCTCGGCATGGCGGCTGAGTGGCGCCCCGAGAGCGCGACACACCTCATCGGTGCGGGTGCGCGCGGCTGCCTCATCAAGCCGTTCACCGGCGTCGAGCTGCAGGAGGCCGTGCGCGAATTCGTCACGGAGGGCAGCGAGAAGGACTGCGAGACGCTCGTCTTCTTCAGCCCCAAGGGCAAGAGTGGCAAGACGACGCTCATCGCCAACCTCGCCGAGGCCCTGGCGCGCCGCTCGCATGAGCAGGTTGGCATCATCGACGCAGACCTGCAGTTCGGCGACATGGCCGTCTTTTTCAACCTCGCGCCGAAGTCGACGATCGTTGAGGCGGCCCGCGATGTCAGGTTCCTCTCCCCCGTGACGCTCAAGCGCTACTACGTGCCCGTCTCTGAGCGCGTCCACGTGCTCTGCGGTACGACGAAGCCGAACTACATCGACAAGGTCTCCATCCCGCAGTTCGAGAACATCATCCGCATGTCCAAGAGCCTCTTCCGCTATCTGCTCATCGACGTACCGCCGGGCTTCAACCCGACGTCGATTGCCGCCGCGGAGAACTCCAGCGTGACGTACCTCTGCGCGATGATCAACGGCGCCTTCGAGATGGACCACATGCGCCGGGCGCTGGCGATCTTCCAGGACTGGGATGACGCCGACGAGCGCGCCAAGGTCATCTTCACGCGCGTCTCGCCATGCACGGAGCAGAAGCGGCGCGAGCTCGAGAATGAGCTCGGCCATCCCGTCGCGGCCATCATCCCGAATGAGTACCTCGTTGTCTCACAGGCCGCCGACAATGGCCAGATGGCGACGGAGCTGCAGCCGGACAACCCGCTCGCCAAGAGCGTCGACCGGCTCGCCGAGCAGATCATCGGCAGCCGTGCCCCGCAGGCAGCGAGGTGGTCGTCATGAAGGCACTTCTCGCCATCCTGATCACCGTCTTCTGCTTTGCCCTGCTCCTCGGGCTGCTCTCCATCCGCTCGCGCGAAGACCGCGTCATGACGGAGCGCCTCAACTACTTCGCCGGCGGCGAACAGGCGCAGCGCCAGAAGCAGAAGCTCACGCCGAAAGCCTTGCTCTACAACTGCATTGAGGGCATCGCCAAGGGCCTCGGGCGGCTGCAGCAGGGCAAGCGCATCGAGCTCATGATGCAGCAGGCCGACTGGCCGATACGCGGCACCGAGTTCGAGGCCATCCTGCTGCTCTGGGGCGGGCTCGTCGGCCTCATCACCTTCCTCGTGACGCTCAAGGGCGCGATGTTCTTCGCCGGCCTCCTAGCAGGCATCCTGCTGGGAATGGCCCTCCTAGGCCTGCGCATCCGCAGGCGACGCAAGAAATTCACGAACCAGCTCGGCGACATGCTGACCATGGTCGCGAACGCCCTGCGCGCAGGCTTCAGCTTCATGCAGGCCTTCGAGCTCATCTCCCGCGAGATGGACGCCCCGATGGGCCGCGAAGTCCAGCTCGTCGTCAACGAGGTCAACCTCGGCAACACCCTCGAGTCTGCACTCGACAACATGCAGCGCCGCGTCGCCAGCCCCGACTTCGAACTCGTCGTCACCGCCGTGCTCATCCAGAGACAAGTCGGCGGCGACCTCGCCAGCATCCTCGATACGATCAGCGAGACGATTGCAGAGCGAATCAGGATGAGGAGAGAAGTCTTGGCGTTGACCGCACAGGGGAGAGCCTCCGGATGGGTGATTGCTACTGTACCTTTTGGGTTAGCAGCTTTCCTATATGTATTTAATCCATCTTATTTGCAGCCGTTGTTCGAAACAGAAATTGGGCATATGTTCATTATAGGATCTTTGATTTTGGAGTGCATTGGCATGCTGATTATTCGGCGTATTGTCGATATTCGCTATTAGAGGATTTAGAGATGTTTCAATCGATGCTATTTCAGAGGATTCGACAGGCAATATCAAATGAAAAGGGGCAGGATGTTGTAGAATATTCACTGCTTCTAGCATTCTTTTTTGGGGTAGCGTATTTCTTTTATGCTACTGGTGTATTTGCTTATATGCGTATGTTTCTATTGCAAGCATTTTATGGAGCTATCCATGCATTGGAGCATATATAAGACTCGTTGAATATGTAACACGGATTTGTGATATGAATTCGTGTATTTACATAGATAAACCAAAATGAATTATTGTATACCAATGAAAGGGGAACTTATCATGATGTTGGAAATCGCAAAGTACCTGAAAGCTCGTTATCTTACGGAAAAAGGTCAGGATCTCGTTGAGTACGCATTGCTTTTAGCACTGGTCGTAGCAGTTGGTGCTGCTGTGGTTGATGCTGGCGGTATCAAAGAACATGTATCAAATATCTTTAATAGTGTTAAGGAGCTTATGGGGAACGCAGACGTCAAAAAGGGTTGATTTACTGATTAAAAATGAAGAGAGGAAACGATATGAGAAAACAGAAATCACAAGTCTTGATTGAATTTGCTCTTATCTTTCCTCTCTTTCTTTTACTCGTTTTTGGTATTTTTTATTTTAGTAGTATTTTTTCAGATTATATGACTTTGAACACGATTGCACGGAATAGTGCCCGTGAAGCATCGGTCATTACATGGTCTACTGATACAGATAGAGATGCGCAGTATGCAGAAATACGTAAGCGATATGCAAAGCAACCATTACCATTAGATATTTACACATGGAATCCTTCTCCTAATGGAAATGATACTCCATTTAATATTACGCATCAAGATCATAATGTAGTTGTCAATATAAACGCTACGATGAATAAAAATGGCTCTATGTTAGCTACTATTGTGGACGGCTTATCAGGGAATAAGCCTGACCTATTGAATTTGTCAATAACGTATACAATGTATAGTGAAGATAATAAAGATTAAGCGAGGTGAGATGCGATGTCATTATTGACGCGCCTGGGTCGGGCGGCAGGTGAGAATCGTCAGGTCAATATTTTTGGTGCCCGTGAGGACAGCCAGGATATGGCGGCGGAGCGCTCGTATCAGGAAGTCAAGCAGCGTATCCATCAGCGCATTGTCGATGAGATGACGCCGGAGGAGCAGCTCATGCTGACTTCGGTGCATCAGGATCCGCATCAGGTCGAGACGCTCATCACGGATTACTGCCAGCGCGTGCTCGACGAGAATCCGTTTGCCATCCCGCAGGGCGAGAAGCCGCGTCTCATCGCGGACATCCGCGACGAAGTGCTCGGCCTCGGCCCGATCGAGGCCCTGCGCAAGGACGACGCCATCACCGAGATCATGGTCAACGGCCCGCGTCAGGTCTTCGTCGAGCGCATGGGCAAGCTCGAGCTGACGGATGCCAAGTTCCACGACACGGCACATCTCATGAACATCATCGAGCGCATCCTGACGCCGCTCGGCCGCCGCGTCGATGAATCGTCGCCGCTCGTCGATGCGCGCCTCGAGGACGGCTCGCGTGTCAACATCATCATCCCGCCGCTCTCACTCGTCGGCCCGTGCCTGACCATCCGCAAGTTCTCCAAGACGCCGCTTAGCGTCGACAACCTGATTTCCTTCGGCACGATGGACGAGAAGATGGCGACCTTCCTGCGCGCCTGCGTCAAGGCGCGCATCAACATCCTCGTCTCGGGCGGTACTGGCTCCGGTAAGACGACGACGCTCAACGTCATCTCGTCATTCATCCCTGAGGGCGAGCGCATCGTCACCATCGAGGATGCCGCCGAGCTGCGCCTGCAGCAGCAGCATGTCGTGACGCTCGAAGCGCGCCCGGCCAACCTCGAGGGCAAGGGCGCCATCACCATCCGCGACCTCGTGCGCAATGCCCTGCGCATGCGTCCCGACCGCATCATCGTCGGCGAGGTCCGCACGGGCGAGGCGCTCGACATGCTGCAGGCCATGAACACGGGCCATGACGGCTCGCTGACGACGGCCCATGCCAACAGCCCGCGCGACGTCCTCTCGCGACTCGAGACGATGGTCATGATGTCCGGCCTCGAGCTGCCTGAGCGCGCCATCCGCGAGCAGATCTCATCGGCCATCGACCTGATCATCCATCAGGCGCGCCTGCGCGACGGCAGCCGCAAGATCACCTATATCACCGAGGTGCAGAAGATGGAGGGCACGACCATCACGACGCAGGATATCTTCCGCTTCGAGCAGACCGGCTTCGATAGCAATGGCAAGATCCTCGGTCACTTCGTGCCGACCGGCTTGCAGCCGAGCTTCCTCGAGAAATTCGAGGTCAGTGGCATCAAGCTGCCCGACGGATTCTTCACCCCTGCAGGCGCGAACGACATCGCCTTTGAGGGCGGCCGATTCTGATGTACGAGTTGAGACGTGAGAAAGGAATGAGACGATGCTGAAGCTGCTGTTTGTCCTCTCTGTGACGGCCGTGCTGTTCTTGATTTTGCTCGGCCTGATCCGCAGCAAGGTCCAGCCGAAGTCGACGATGCGCCAGCGTATCGAGAGCTTGGAGACACTCGATACACAGCCAGAGCCCTTTGGACAGCCGCAAGCGGCACAGCCCGAGGCCAAGAAGCCAGCGGGCGGCATCAAGCAGATGCTCGGCACATTGGCGACGACCTTGACACCGCTGCGGCTGCGCCCCATCATCCAGAAGCGCATCATGCTCGCGGGCAAGTCGCGCGAGTGGGGCGTCGCCGAGTTCTTCGGCAGCTGCCCGCTCGGTGCCGTTGTCATGTGGCTCTTTGCGCTGGTGATGGTCCGCACGGCTGCCTATGCGCCCGTACAGAAGGCCATGATGGTCTTCCTGCTCGGTATTCTCGGCGGTCTCATGCCCGTCGTCTTCCTAAATACGACCATCCAGCGCCGCCAGCAGCAGATCGAGCATCAGCTGCCAGAGGTACTTGATCTGCTCTGCGTCAGCGTGCAGGCGGGCCTTTCCTTCGACGCCGCCCTCTCGAAGATCACCGCGCGCATGAAGGGCCCTTTCATAGACGAGTGCCGCCGCATGCAGGACGACATTCGCATGGGCGTCGTGCGCCGCACCGCCATGCGTAGCATGGCCGACCGCTGCGGCCTCGAGGACGTCTCGCTCTTCATGACCTCCATCATCCAGGCCGAGCGCCTCGGCACCAGCATGGGTAAGACCCTCAAGAACCAGGCCGACAACATCCGCGAACGCCGCCGCCAGTACGTCAAAGCCCAGGCCATGAAAGCCCCGGTCAAGATCGTCTTCCCGCTCGTCCTCTTCATCTTCCCGGCCATCTTCGTCGTCACCCTCGTCCCGAGCTTACTGTACTTGCTCAAGAACCTCTAGAAAGAAGCAATCATGCAGACAAAAACATTTCAGGTAGAAGGGGCCGACACCACCCTCACCGTCCACCTAGCGACCACCTTCTGGCAGCGCTTCCGCGGCTTCATGCTGCGCCGTCCCCTGCCGCCCGCCACGGCCCTGCTCATCGCGCCGTGCAACAGCATCCACATGTGCTTCATGCGCTTCGCCATCGACGCCGTCTACCTCGACAAACAGGGCAGAATCCTCAAGATCACCCGCCACCTGCGCCCCTGGATCGGCCTCTCCGCCTGCTGGCATGCTCATAGCGTCCTCGAGATGACCGCAGGGCAGGCAGACGCCCTAGGACTTCGAGTGGGGCAAAAGTTCACAATCTAAGAAACAAAATAAAAGTCAGGCTCGAAACCATCGTGCCTGACTTTTTTGCTGTCCGATATCATTACGTGCATGTGCGCACCTGATTATACATAATTGTGTGATGTCAGAAAAGTGTCTAGTTTCCTCATTCCTCGTCAAAACGATCTTTGAGTCGCTGGATACTGGCTGTAGCAGCGATAGAGCGCAACTGGGAGATGGCAGTATCATGGAGGCGCTTCAAGCGTTCGGCTTGAGACAGCCCTGCTTTGATGAATTCTGCATTGAGGTTTTCCAGATTGGACAGGACGATGAGCTCGACGAGGTTGGCGGCATCGCGGATATTTCCCCGTGCCTCGGGATTCTTGTCTCGCCATTCTTTGGCGGTCATGCCAAAGAGAGCGACATTGATGAGATCAGCTTCGTTGGCGTAGGTGAGGCTCGTGTATCGGGCGGGTAGCTGGGTGTCAATGAGATGCTCTTTGATGGCATCCGTGTGGATTTTGTAGTTCGTCTTGGCGATTTCGCGACGGGCGGACCAGTCTAAGGATAGGTGGTCGCTCTCAGCCTGCTTGAGGCGCTGATAATCCTTGATGAGGTACAGCTTGAATTCAGGGGAAAGCCAAGAGGCAAACTCGAAGGCAATATCGCTGTGTGCATACGTACCGCCATAACGGCCAGAGTGCGATGTTATGCCAATGGAGTTCGTTGATGCTATCCATTGCTGGGGACGGAGAACAAAGCCATTTAGTCCGGCCTTGTCCATGAGATCATCGAATGCAGCGCGATTGAACGCTGGGTTGTGGAGCGACTCCCAGACACCGAGAAAAGCCAGCGTGTTTCGGTTACGCAGCCAGTTTTGGATGATGAAACGTGGATTTTCAGCATCACGATACCTAGCAATGTCCGTCAGAGAAATGTAGTCGTTACTATCACTGGAAAGCTTTGCATGGATATTGACACCTTTTGCAGTGATGGTTCCTGACACCTTGACCATGGTTTTAATCTCCTTTTTAAACGTGTCGAATTCGACGCTTTTAGATGTTTTGACCTTTATGTTCATTTGCGAGGGTGATGGTTGTTATCTGCGCTGATGATCTGGCTGATGGAAATCTGGGCAGCAGGGGTGGCGGCGAGAATCTTCTTGCCGATGCGGGTGGCGGTGTCATCTTCCCCGGGTTTGGCGTGTGATGTGGCCTGGGATTTGGCCAGCTGCTGGGCGGTAAGCAGGATGTTCTCAAGTGAGCGGCGCAGAAAGTCGCGTGTGACATCGTCCAAGGGCTCGTGGCCGTTGCAGAAAGTGCAGCTGCTGTCTGGGGCTAGGTCGGCAAGCAAGGAGCGGAGCTGCTGCTGGACGTCGTGCGGCTTGCGGGCGGAGGGCTCTGTCTTGCGTGTGGGGGGCTCTGCGGGCGTATCCGTGCGGCCCAGCAGGTAGTCGGTCGAGACATGGTAGAAGCGCGCCACCTTCGAGAGCGTCTCGTAATTGGGAGCACGCTTACCCGCCTCATACATGCCGACAGCACTCCGCCCGATGCCGGTCTGCTTTGAAAACTCATCCTGCGTCAACCCGCTCTCCTTACGCAGGGACTTCAGTCTATCGGCGAATGCCATCTTAATACACTCCTTTTTGGTATTTTTTCTTTAATATTACCACGTTTTGTGACAAAAACAATAATGCTTTACTCACAATTTGTGATTTGCAGATGACGTGGATGGTGCGAACTTTATACGAGTGCAGCAACTGGAGCCAGAATCAAGGCTAAGCTGATTCAAGACAGTATTTATAAATTTGACGGCTGAAATTTTGCTCTGCCGAAAAAATCAGCCTTGATCACGTTGACCGAGGCTGACACTTCTCCTGTCCTAATGGATTCCAGCTTTCAGATGAAAATTATTTAATCCTGTCTATAGGGGTTGGGTCGATAATAATCCCATTTCCATTTGGAGATTTCCCCACGTACCCTTTGACATTTCCCCAATAGGTCTGTCCTGCGGCAGTTCCTTGTTGTATGGTACTTTTTCCCATGCTATTGAATAATCCTTCCGCTATCCTTACGGTGGGATGATTTTGGTATTCTGCTTTTAGCGTATCATAGGTCATGCCACCATTGGCAGCTGCTGAATAATACGAAAACACAGTTGTTCCATCGGTTTGTATTCTGGCGAACCATGCATCTCCCGATTGGGGCTGGATATTCAGCTTCTGAGCTAGTGCTTGTCCTTCTGCGCTGTCTGATGTGATTATCAGAGTCTTGTTCTTGTCCCGCTTAAGCTCATCCTTAGCCAATCCGTCATACCGCCCCTGCCGAAGCCGTTCAATGATGTCCTGTGGTGTAGTGGCCGGATCAAGCTGGATATTGACATTGCTGAAAACAGAGCGGATGGAGTCTGCCAAGTTCCCATTGGCAAAGAGCACACCTCCAATCCCCACAACGAAAGCCAGTATCAACGCATATTCAACGATACCCTGCCCTTTCTTCTTCCACATCTGTTTTCATCTCCCAACTCATTGTTGTCTCTTTGAACGTCGGATGTATTTTCTTCTATTATACTCGAAAACAGTCCGCAATGCTAGTCATGGTACGAGTAGATCTGCAAAGGATGCAAAATCAGTCTTGATCTCGTGGACCAAGGCTGAGGCTTTGTCAGGCCGTCTCCGTCAGGGAGAAGGGGAACCGCGGAGCGGTGGAAGAGGTCTTGGGGGTTAGAAGAGGTCTTGGGGGTTATTGGTCGACTTTGAAAATCTCAAATGCACGAAAGGATGTCTGTATCTGCTCGTACTTTGCCCAGGGGACTTTCTGGAGCAATGCTTTGGCATCGGCAAAGGCACGGTCGGGCCATGCGAGGGCGAAGAAGACGGCCAAAGGGGCCTTGATCTGCGTCCTTCGTTTCGCTAGGTACTTTGGATTACATTCTTCTGCGGAGAGTGTGGTCTTCTTTTCGATCATATCTTTGACAAATTGTTTGGATTGCTGGGATAAAAAGACGTTGCCCGGTTCATTCTCTATAGCATTCAGCAGGAATGTCTCTAAGGCTCCATCGCCTTCAAGCGGAATGGACAGGAAGAGATATTGTACGGCGATGGATTCGTCGAAATCTGATTGCTGTACCTGCTCAATCCAATGATTTTCTGCAATCTGGAAGTCACAATGGCAAGCCGTCGAAATGGTCTCAGCTATGTTGTGCCAACGCTCTTGAATTTCTTTGTTACTGTCATGATCACTGATAACGGCAACATGAGAATAGGAGAAACCGCTGTTCATCCGGTTAATGGTCAAGATGTTCTCGATAAATTCGGAAAACTGATTTCCGCCGACATATACGATATCCAATGAAACATCGTCATGAATGTATCGGCAGCCAGTAGGCCATTGAAATCCCTTGTCACGCTTATTTGGTCGCAGATAATGGAATCCGTACATATGGCAGAAGTATTCGCTCAGGATGATCTGGTCGGTCTCGCCTTCACATAAAATAATGACGTTCATACTCGTAACTCCAGTCCATTGTCCAGTGCTTCTAAGGCTTCGGTACCGTTCAGGGTGCGCGCTTTTACTATTTGGTCGACGTTGCGCAGGGTTATGACACGTACCTCATCTGTCAGTGCATTTGTGTGCTCCATTTCGTCCTTGTCGCGTATTGCCGTCAGGAAGGCGTACAGGAACTCCTCGCTATGGGAGGTTGTGAAGATCTGATTGTGGAATATTTTTGCATATTGGTAAAGCTGGAGCGAGAGTTCGCGCTGTGAATCGTGGTGGAAATTCACGTCGATTTCCTCAATGCAATGGATGGCTCTCTGGTAGACGGCCATATTGCCGATGATGTTGAACCAGCGGCGTACGCCGTCGCCTAGCATGTAGAGCGGCAGGATACGTTTGTCCTGGAAGCGGCAACTCAGCGTCGCTTCGGATCCATCTGGATAGGGGATGTTCTCGATGCTTTCCAAGCCTAGCCCCGTGAAAGACCGGTTCATCTCATCGACAATCTTGTCCAGCAGACGCAGACGCGACAGAGCGGCGTAGATCTTCTTGTTCTCCACTTCGTTCTGGTGTGCGAGAATGTCGTCAATCTTGGCAGAGATTAAGGGCTTTTCTGGCAGGGAGGTCTGGAAGAAATCCGGGTATTCCATGGTAAAAGTCATCGGTGCACTCTTTGTGGTCGTGACGGTCCACTTGCCCAGGGAAACCTTGCGGATTGGGATAGTCAGCCCTTGAGGCCCCATCGGGATCTCGATGTGCAGTTCCGGTTGCTTCTGGCCCAGATCACTGGCTTCGAAGATGCCCATCTCGTTTGGAATCAGATCGGCAAAAATTTGATCGGGCTGAAACGTATAGCTGACGTCAACGGCTTCATCGTTTATCCGGCCAGAAAAGGAGAATTGCATTCCTTTTTCATCTGTCGTGTCATGAAAGGTATTCAATACGAGCTCTGCCACCTGATAGGGGCTGCTGATCTTGAAGTTGTTGTTCTCCTTGATGCGGTGTGGCAGGATATAATTCAGGAACGGGCTGACATTTGCGCCACAGGCATAGAGAAAGACAGCCTCCAGCATGGAGGTCTTGCCGACGTTATTGACACCAAAGAACAGATTCAGTTTTGATAGATTTGTTACGTGCAACTGTGAAAATTTTCTGAAGTTCGTCACTCCGAATTCTGTTAGCATACTGCACCTCCAACCGTGAGCTGCATGATGAAATGAAAAGACCATCCTGCTGCTGTAGCAGCGGATGGTCATTCGAATCATGCTGAGTCGCCATCAAGATGACTGATTGCAGCGACTTGTAGCGACCATCGTAGTGGCCTGCCTTTTCTATTATTGTAAGGCATCTGAGAAGGGCCGTCAAGATAAGGTATGGCATTGTACTGAGGGAAATGCACCAAAGCGAGCCCCTGGCCCTCTTCCGTCGCCTTACGGGCGCAGCTTTGCAGATGACGTGGATGGTGCGAACTTAGCCGTCTCCCATCAGGGAGACGGGGGACCGCGGAGCGGTGGAAGAGGTCTTGAGATGTGGGCCGCGGCTCTTGGCGGGCGGATGGATGAAGGATTGCTTTGATGGGCAGTCCTTTTTTCGTTGCGGCGGGGCGGGCGGACTGCTATACTAGAGGAGAACAATTGGTTTTAGGAAAGAAGGGCGCAGACATGAAAGGACATTGCAGAGGACAGCAGGGGGCAATCCTGGTACTGACGGCTTTTCTGCTGCCTTTTATCATCGCGTTCACGGGGCTGGCCGTTGACCTTGGCAACCTCTATGTCCAGCATCAGACACTACAGAATACGGCAGATGCTGCCGCACTGGCAGGTGCCAATAATTTCACCGCAGACAAAAAAGATATACCGGCAGCTAAAAAAAATGCAGATCAATATGCAAACCAAAATGGTGATATAAATTACGGTGGTAGCATGAAGAATGCTTCTGTATCTATGGAAACTAAAATAGATAATAATGCCAAGCCCAATTATTATGGCGTGCACATGACAAAATCTGTCCCTGTATATTTTTTATCTATCTTTCCTAAAATAGATGATACATGTAATGTAGATGCATATGCTACAGCAAAACTAACTTTAATTGAAGAGAATAATAATGAAGGTGTCTTATTAGATGCATTGATGATGCTAAGTAGTAGCTTATACGTGGTTGGTGAAACTGGTAGTACAGATCCGAATCAAAGAAATAATATAAAAGTAACATTTGATGGGAAAATAGTTTCTACAGATCCTCGTTCGAAAGAATCAAGTAATAGTATTGTTTATAAAGAACAGCCATATTATGATCAATGGGGAAGGCCGGTACGTCGAAAAGTATTTTTAACATCAAAGGCAAAGGATGAAGGCATTTCAGTAGCTGAAGCTTTATCTAAGGATGTTAATTCAGGGTATTGGTATTATGCAGATCATGACTTTGATTATGATTATTATAATGAAGATAATCCTATAGTAAAAACTTTTACATCAAAGAAAGCTGTAGAATTAACGTCAGACCAGGTAAATAATAATCAAATTCCTAATATTAAAGATAATGAATATATATATGTAAAATATAATAGTAGTGGGAGTAATAATTTAAATTTGAGCAATCTTAATGAATGGAGTGGTGACCCCAATAAACCGATATTTATCATGGTAGACCCGCTTGTAGAGACGAAAATCGAATTAAGAAATGATACGACGCGACCGCTAATTATATATTATAGAAAATTAAATCCTGATGAATATCCTGTATGGGTTCGGATAGGAATAGCACAAGGTTGGGTAAAGCCTAAGGTAACTATAGAACAGAACGGTCATGTATTTCGTGGCATTGTCTATAATCCAGAGGGATTATTCCATACAAATGCTAATGGTGGTACTATAAAAGGATCTATTGTAGCTGCCGATGTTGATTTACAAGGTGCTCCTGGACGTTATGTTTACGAAGGATTCACGGCATCTGGTGGTTCGGGAGGAAACTCTGGTTCTGGAGGCATATCACAGAGTGGGCACATCCCTTTGGTTAGTAATGATAATATTAACTGGAAGGAATGAAAAAGAGCCGATGAATAGTCGGCTCTTTTTGCACCAAATATCAAATTGGATTATCTTGATAAATTGTCTATCTGTAATTTCGATAAGGTATAATATCTTTCGCAAAATAGAATAAAGACAT
>ULVW01123030.1_pt1 | contig 19624 bp, 15 predicted proteins | sample 1959801 | NCBI WGS metagenome assembly ULVW01 (sample SAMEA4835796, study PRJEB28245) | human gut metagenome | biome: gut microbiome; material: fecal sample | place: Denmark | collected 2008
CAGCGTCCCCAATCCGTGCATTTCACTGCTTTGGATGGTGCAAAACGACATAATAGACAATATCGTTGCAAAGAACAAAGGCAGTTTTATAGGCAGCGGATTTCTTGGAAGATTTCTCTATTGCAGAGGCGCCCCCAAGACCATTCCCGCCTCGAAAGAAAATATCCCGCTTGACGAATCCGCAATTTCAAGATGGGAAAATCAGCTTGCCGAAGCCTACCAAATTCGCAAAAGGGGTCTGCCGCTTTGGTTCGATACCGACAAAGAAGCCTTTGATTATTTCTGGGAGTTCGACGCCTTTAATACAAAACTTATGAACGGCAAACTGCGCACACAAGCGCCTTTGCTCGGCAAGGCGCGGGAAAACGCGATTAGGCTTGCGATTATTTTCGCGCAGGCTGAAGGCGCGGATCGAATCACAGCCGACATCACAAGACGCGCATGCAGGGTTGTCTCATATTCAATTTGCGTTTCGGTGGTTTTGTTTTCAAGCGGAATGCTCCCTGAAATTGAACACGACAGGGCTAAAATGGACGCCATGATTCGGCAAAACGACGGTTTCTACAAAAAAATCAGCTTCTTTGACCAATATTCAAGTCTGCGCAGCGAGCGCGTGGAGTTTATCGTGCATACGTTCTCATCGATGTACGAAATTGTTAAAAAAGGCAAAGGGCGATATGTCGTCTTGAAAGATAGAATCTCCGAAGCTAAAAAGGCGCTTGGAATAGACGTCGATGAGGACGACGATCTGTTTTAGCAAATAGGTAAAATAGACAAATAGTTAAACAGGCAAGATATTATGCATCTAAGTAAAGGTACAAATAGGTAAATAGATAAAAAAGCCGCAATGAGTGTTAATACTTGAAATATAGTTGACTTTCAAGCGGCCATCTGGTCTTATAATTACTTTATCCCGCCCCTGTAGTTCAACGGATAGAACGAGCGTTTCCTAAGTGTTTTATTATCAACGTTTTGCGCATTTTGAGTTGGGGTTGAAAGTGGCTGATATTTAGCAATTTATTTATAAGTAAAAATCTTTCTTTTTGTCTATTTTTACGCATTGGAATCATTTTTAAATAGCCGCATAGTCCATCATTTGATTGTATCGTTGCGCCTAAAAGTGCAACAAAACAGCAACGCAAATCAAGGGAGTTTTTGGCGCGAAATTTATTCCCAATTTGGCTCATAATTTTGAAGCCTGTTCCTTTCCCAATATTCGATCGCACCCCTTATTGAGCTGTATAGGCGGACTTTTTGGGGATTGGTATCGAATAGAATTTGTTTGGCTATTTGGTGCTTTCCGAAGTATTGCATAAGTGCAGAGAGATTTTTGTTCTCTGCGAATATTTCCAGAAGCTTTTTAACCCAGTCGGTTTTTCTTTTAGAGAGGCCGTAAAATACCCAGTAGAACTTTTCGTTGTCGTTTAGGATTTTCAGAAGTCGGAATTTGTCTTTCGATATATTCTGGAAGTTGTTCCCCTTGTCGCTTGCGAGATAGCCGTCCAAGCGCACTTTTCGCAGGCGGAAACATCTCCGCTTTTCTTTGACGACAACCCAGACGCCTATGGCTTTCTGGGGAAGCTTCAATTCGCCTGCGTATTTGCGGCTTATGAATATCTTTTGGCTTTCATAAGCTCTAATGTCTGACTTGCGTGGCATCATATTGCATATGATACTACATTATCAAGTATTTGCAACGGTTTTCTGTATTATTTTTAGAAGCTTTATAGGAAGAAAATATTGAAGAGTTTTGAAAAATATGAAATGAGTTGAGGCATTGCAGAAATCAAACATTACACCAAAACAATGGATTCCGATTTGTCAGATTTTATTCGGCGATTTCAGCTATTAGACGGAAGGTGTCCCTATGCGCACAAGCCGTCTTTAGAAGATTTAAATGCATATGGTTGGGAAGACGAAGAAACCTTTATACAGAAAAAGTTCGTCCCGCTTTTCAAAATATACAAAGCCTTTTCCGCAAAATTAGCGGAGCGCGAAACAGCCTTGTCCTTGCAACAATTGCGCGACGATTTAGACGTTTTTATTCAGGAAGAAACGACGATTTTGTAGTAAAAAATGAATTTGTGCCGCATCTAAAAGAGCTTTTGGACAAAATTTCAGACAAGGATATTTCTTCGATAAAAACTATCTGCGATGGCTTTGATGAAATTCGCTATGACAATGTTCGACTATTCGTTTATGCCTTTGCGTATAACTTGGATATTCCGTTTGATTTGATTTACTACGGCAACTTTTTTTGCCTATTCAATACGTGGAACGACTTTTACTCGAAGCCCGAAAAAGTGAAAGTAAGCGATGTGGTGGATTTGCTGAAGACAAAGCAAAAGATTTTATATTCGGCAAGGCACATTCGGGACGTCTGCAAAGAGATTGGGCTTGAAACAACAAAAGACGCTGGCAGACCCAAGAAGCTGTAGTCTAGATTGTTATAAGAGTTTTTCAAACTTCAAAAATAGGGAGATTTTCCGCTAAAAATAATTGGGAAATCTCACTATTTATTTTTCAGAAAACGTTCTCTTTTTACTCAGTTTTATTTGCGCGATATTGGGTGCGTTCAAAGACGAACCATCAGAAGTATGAAAAACAAAACGCAAACACCCAATACAACGTTAACCAAGCCGGTCGCTTGCGACAGGCTTTTTACACGCGAGCAGGTCGCGGAGTATTTATCGATAGGCAAGACTCTCGTCGAAAAGCTCCGCCGCCAAGGACGCCTGCCGAGCATTCGCCTTTCCGGAAAATGCATTCGGTACAGGAAGTCGGACTGCGACAAGCTTCTCGAAAGCTCGACAATATACCGCCACGTTGGAAAGGAGTCGGCATAATGGAAAACATTTGCGACACCATTTCAATATTCGATGCGGCAAGCAAGTTCGGAGTCGCCCTCAACGGCAAGGGGAAACTTTACTGTTCCCCTTTCCGCAAGGACGAACACCCGAGCTTTTCAATCTTCGGGAACGGAAAGTTATTCAAAGACTTGGCAACTGGCGAAACCGGCAATGTCATCAGTTTTACGGCAAAGCTGAAAGGGATTTCGAATAAGGAAGCCTACAAGCTTTTGCTCTCAGAGTTCGATAACGGCTCTTTTAAGGCTGTTTCTTCGGGCAGACATAGTCTGGATAGGAATGAAGAGAAAAAGCCCCGCAAAGGGGATATTAACGCGCCCAAAAAACTGCTATGGGACGACGCCCTCGCGGACATCGTAGCCAAGCGGTATTCAGTGTCCGTCGAGAGCCTAAAGCATGCGTTTGACGCCGGATGTTTCGGATTCGGGAATTCAAATAAAACAGGGAACGTCTGGATTGTGAGCGACAATCGGAAATTGAGCTATCAAATCCGAAGAATGGACGGCAACAACTGGAAATTCTCGGGCAAAGAAGCAAAAGCGTGGACTCTGAAAAACAGCGACTGCAGTTATCCGATCGGCTTGGAAAACGCAAAGGACAAGCAAGCGATATGCATTTGCGAGGGGTCCACCGATTTCCTGTCGTGCTTCCATATTCTGAAAACGCTCAATATGCTCGGCACCCACGCGCCCGTCGCGATGCTTGGCGCGAACCACAAAATAGGCATTCCCTATTTGCGCGAGTTTGCGGGGAAAGTCGCAATGATTTTTGCGGACGCAGACGAAGCGGGGCATAAGGCCGGCATGGCTTGGGCAAACCAACTTAAGGACATCGCGGCTGTGGCAATGATATGCATGTTGCCAGACTATGCCCTAAAAAGCGGGAAAAAGATAAAGGATTTAAACGACTATCTCCGCTACGCCCACGAGCAGGACAAAGAGCTTAACCCGTTTCGCATGTAAGGAGGCAAAGATGGAAAGATTTATTACAAAAACGACCTTGCCGCCCGACGAAGTCCTTTCTGAAATCTACACAAAATATTATGAGCAGGAATGCCCCATTGGAGCGTTCCCCCATATTATCCAAAGAGTGGCCAGAACCGTCCACGAGGCGCAGAATCTGCCTATGGAGTTCCTCTGCTTCATCGCCTGCGGTATTCTAAGCGGGACTGTCGGGAAAAGCTTCCGCGCATACAACGCTGTAAACGCCTACACCCAAGACGCGAATTTGTATATGCTCGGGCTTGGGGCAAGCTCTTCGGGCAAAAGCGCGAGCGCAAAAATTCTGGGGAAGCGGCTTTTGAGCTTGGAAATGGAAGCAAGGCTCGAATACCGCGAAAAGCTCCTGAAAAAGAAAAGCGCAATAACAAAGTCCATTGAGGCGTTTGAAAAATTGGGCGGAGATTCTTCGGAAGAAAAGAAAGCTGAAGAACCCCAAGAGGACGAAAAGCTTGAAGACCCAAGCTTCATCGTCATGAACGCCACGTCTGAAGCCATCGCGCAGAAGATGGCGGAAAACGGCGGGACTGTGTTTTCGCTTTGCGCCGAAGCGAGAAGCCTGCTTGCCATAGTCGGCGGCCTATATCGAAAAGAGGGAGACGACACCGAAATTTACAACAGCGGTTGGAGCGGCGAAAGCATACGGCAGGACAGAATCTCAAGGGGCGTCGCGGAAATCCACAAGCCCTGCCTGAGCATACTTTGGCTTGTCCAGTATGACGCCTTCCGAAACATCATGGTGAAAAACAAGAACTTCGTGGCAAGCGGCTTTGCGGGAAGATTTCTGTTTTTTAGGGGTCCGAAAGACATTCCCATCGACAAGGGGCTGAAAATCCCGCTCGATAAAAACGTAATGGAAGACTGGGACAAAATGATAACCGCACTTTATGAATTTCGCAGAAACAAGGGCTTTCAGCGGATTCAAGCCACGCCAGAGGCCGCTGAAATCTTCAGGAAGTTCCACAACGAGCAGGTCGAGCTTATGAACAACGAGCTGAAAAGCGTTCAGGAACTGCTCGGAAAGGCGAGAGAAAACGCCGCAAGGCTTGCGATAATCTTCGCCATAGCCGACGAGACGGAAATCATCGACGGGCGGATAGCCGAAAACGCCTGCAAGGTCATAAAGTATTCGCTCTACAACGCTGTGGAATTTTACACGAGCGGGCTTCTTGTAAGGCTTGAGCAAAGGCGCGAGAAAATGGAAAGCATATTGCGGAAAAAGGACGGGCGGGTTCGGATAAGCTATTTTCAGCAGTTCGCGAAAATCTTCCCCGACGAAATTCACAACATTGTGGCGACATTCCCCAACCTCTACGCATTGCGCAAAGAAAGCAACGGCACTTACGTTTTGCTGAAAGAAGTCTATCCAGACACTGAGGCGGAGCAAGCCCCCGATGCTGAAGCCGAGGATGACGATATGCCCTTTTAGAAGCTTTAGACTTTAGACCGCATAGCAAAGAGAGCCAGATTAAAAGTCTGCGCTCTTTTTTATTTTTGCGCTTGGTTGCGCAGTGTTTTCGGGGAATGATTTTTTAGCGGATTTTTACTTGCGAGTCTAAAGTCTAAAACGGCTAATGTCTGCACTACGGGGGGGTATAAAAGGAATCTATTAAACGCCGACACACGGCAGGGACGTTCGGCAGACCCCTTTCTTCTTACGACAGGCATTTTTGAAATGTCCCACCCTTTTTCTTTTAAACAGCCCGCAATCCCAGTAAAATAGCGCATTTACAGACATTTTTCATGGTAGGAAATCAGCGAGAAACCTCTCTTTTTGCGCAGGACAAACGCGCATTACCCTAACAACAAACAACTTGCGAAATAAAAATGTTCCACACTGCTATCCGCAAACAAAACTATCGCGACACCTTAGGCAAAATTAGAAACGCAAACGCAAAGAATTTTTCGATAGTGTTCGATTATGCTCAAGACATCTTTTTTCAAATTTAAAAATTCTCTTTTAAGTTTTTGAACAAATGTTCCCATAACGGTATTTCTATATTGTTTTGTTCTTTAGGTTGACAATCTTTCTACATTTGAATTTGTTCTTAAGTTATGACAAAAACTGAACTCTTCTTGGATTTGGCAAAACCTGACGAAAATGGAATTAGTCGCTGGGTTTCTGTAGATGAATTTGTAGGCGAATACAAAGAGCTGAAACTTGGCAATGGTGGAAGTTGGTGTAGGAAAAGTTCAACTCTTGCAAAACAATACAAGGTTGAATTTGATAAGAGTAGAACATCGGGAAATTCAATAGACGCAATCCGCTTAAATGGCTTCAATGAAAACGAGATATTTAATCAAGCAATAAGAAAAGATATTAAAGAATATTACAAAGACAAGCCGTGTGTAATGTTAGGTATAGTTGGGAATTCTGAAAATACAAAAATTGAAATCGACCATAAGGCGGGAACAAAAGATTCGCAGAGAGTTTCTAATATTGAGACGCAAAAACTCGAGGATTTTCAGCCTCTTACAAAAGCAGCAAACGATGCCAAACGTCAAATATGCAAACGTTGTCTAGCAACGGACAAAAGATTTGATGCAACTTGTATAAAGGGATTTCCCATGTCGTATTATCAGGGAAATTCATCTTTAAAAGAAAGTGGTTGCATCGGTTGTTATCAATATGATCCAGTAGCATATAGAGGGGAACTACTCAGAAAAGCACGAAATGGAGAAATCTAAGTATTTAATCTTGAATTTGTTGCAACATCTGACATAGTTAAAAACAATGAACTATATAGGAGCAAAAAATAAACTACTGCCTTTCTTGGATGAGAATATAACAGAAGTTGTTGGATCGTTAAAAGGAAAGGTTTTTTGTGATATATTTGCTGGTACAGGTGCCGTAGGCCGGTACTTTAAAACTCGTGTATCAAAAATAATTGCAAATGATATAGAAACATACAGCTATGTATTGAATAAAAATTACATAGCAAACCATCAACCAATAGATGCAAACGAATTTCTTGATGAATTAAACTCTCTAAACGGGATTGAAGGATTTATATTCGAAAATTATGCACAGGGCGGTAAAGAAAATAGGCTTTATTTCTCCTCGGAAAATGCAAAAAAAATTGATGCGATTCGACTAAAAATTGAAGAATGGAAAAATAAAGGGCAACTTACGGATAGTATTTACTACTTCCTTCTTGCGAGTTTGCTTGAGTGCGCAGATAAAGTTGCAAATACCGCATCTGTGTACGGCGCATATTTAAAGAAATTGAAGAAAACCGCATTAAAACCTTTAATATTGGAACCCGCCTTATTCCAAATAAACGACAATTCTCACGAGGTTTTTCAAAAAGATTCCAATGATTTGGTAAGGGAAATTGAAGGCGATATTTTATACATGGATCCGCCATATAATGCGCGTCAATATGGAGCGAATTACCATCTCTTGAATACGATAGCTATATATGATAATTTTGCCCCCAAAGGGAAAACAGGAATGAGGAGTTATAAACGTTCGCAATACTGTTCTAAAGCTTCCGTATCGAATGCGTTTGAAAAATTAATATCTCAAGCAAAATTTAAGTACATATTTTTGAGTTATAACAATGAAGGTTTGATGTCGTTTGACGAGATAAAAAATATAATGTCTCGCTACGGAAAATATAGAGTAGCGTCAACAAACTATCAGAGATTTAAAGCAGATTCAAATCGAGAAAATAAAGCTGATAAAACAACTGAATATCTTCATATCTTAGTCAAGTAATGGGGAAGTATAACGATCTAGATTTAACGAATTGGCAGAAATATGATAGTATTTCTACGGATTCGCTCTGGATAATAAAAGAACGTTATGCAAAAAATGGTCACACCGGAAGTTTTCATGGAAACTTTGTTCCGCAAATCCCTAATCAGTTTTTAAAAAGATACACAAAATCTGGCGATTGGGTATTTGATCCCTTTTTAGGAAGCGGAACAACGCTTATAGAATCACGAAGATTGAATAGGAATGGGATTGGTTTTGAAATCAATCCACAAACCGCAAATCTTGCCCAAGAAAATCTTGATAATGCGAAAAAGTTCTTAACCCCTGAAAATACATCAAAAACAATCATAGAAAATGTAGATTCAATAACATCAAATTATAGAGAAATTTTATCAAAACACGGTATTAGTTGTGTCCAATTTGCCTTATTGCATCCTCCATACTGGGATATTATAAAATTTGGAGACGAAAATAATAATCTATCTAATTGCGAAAATATTGAAGCGTTTTTGGACGTATTCGGAAAGATTATTAAAAACACTTATGAAATTTTGGAGCCCAAAAGGTTTATGGCTATTGTAATTGGCGATAAATATCAAAATTCAGAATGGATTCCTTTGGGGTTTTATTGTATGCAAAAAGCCCAAGAATATAATTTCAAGTTAAAATCCATTATCGTAAAGAATTTTGACGAGACGAAAGGGAAAGCCAATCAAAAAGCACTTTGGAGATATAGAGCACTCTCTAATGGATTTTATCTTTTTAAGCACGAATATATATTTCTATTCCAGAAAAAATAAACTAGAATCCCATATAAAACCCCAAATAGTGTGCAGTAGAGAGGTTATATTATGGCTACTACACATGTTTTTATCGTTGATGAGCAAACCTTCCCCATACACTTGAAATATATCTTTGCGGGAACAGGACCCGGCAATGTCAAAAATAATGAAGAAACTGGCTCTTCCCAAAGCTCCGAAAGCAAGACTGCTTCTGATTTTAATATAGATGATGAAGGGAAGGGAAATCGTAAAGGACATGTTAATTTTAGTTTGTTAAGCGATATTTCAAGTTGTAGAATTGGAGATTTTGTTATTTTTTATTTACAAGCAAAGGCTTTATTTTTCGGCGTATTCAAGGTAAAAAGTGATCCTTATATAAATAAGAATAGTGATGATGAGTCTAGAAAGTTATCCGAACAATTAAAATTACTATTACCATTTCGAGTGGATATAGAACCCGACAAAGTTTATCCCAAAGGGATAACTGAATGGGAGTTTTTAGATTCTATATCAGATATAGACGCTCCTTATAAAATGCAATGGAGTTTAATCTATAGAAAGTTAAAGGGCAGAAGAGGTTGTACAATGATAACTTTGTACGAGTCTGAAAGATTGGTACATAAGTTATCTGTATTTAACGAGAGCAATTCAATTGCCGATTCTAGCAAATTGACATATAACGCTCAAGATTCGACTATTGTAAAAGGTGAAAACAATTTGCAATTGCCTTCAGAAAGATATGTATTTGATTTTATCCATAAAATTATAGATAAAGACAAAAAAAGTTATCATATGAAATATTATTGCAGGGATTCATACTTCAAAACATAGGAAGGGGAGAGGTAAAGGCATTGGATGAGGTTTTTCTGCAAAATAAATCTTTGAATTGGATTGGAAATGAAGTCATTTGTAGTGTAGGGAATCAAGCAATGGATATTTTATTAGACTCTAGCGATAATAATGGTAATCGTACTATTATTCCCATTGAGATAAAAGACGAACTTGTAGAACCAGACGCACTTCAACAAATATCAAAATATATAAGATGGCTAAAGGAATATTATATTCCAAATATAAAAGAAGGAACGACAAAAATAAAAGCAATAATTTTGTCTCTCAAGGAAACAGCTGTTGATGAAAATGGGATTCCGAATAGAAAAGATTATTTAGCTTTTAAAAAGTTATTAGATTCTCGAAATGCCCAATTTGATAATTGCATAGAAATAAGACACGTTGTTTACAGTATGAAAGATAACAACATTGAATTTCAGAACATGCCGTAATTCATTACCTGCACAATATTCTATATTTGAGAATTTGTCATTATAAGAATATTCTGATAAAAACCGCAAATAGAATTCTAATTCGTTATATAAGGGAAAAATATTATGACGAACAGAATTTCCGTATATTGAGACCTCTTATTCTACAATCCGGATTACTATTTTGCGAACCCAGAAATCTCAAATTTGCTGTACTGATGAAAAATTTGTTTTTTTACTTAGCTGTGTTAAAAAGACGTTAAATTATTCCACAAAATCAATAAATAGGCAAATAGAGTAAATAGATGAAAATGCAATATCGTATTTATAAATACGATCAATTGCTATTTTTGTAAAGGTTAAACCATACCGTTATTTATCCAATTATAAAATTCAGCATCGACAATGTCTCCATGGTAATAATATCCGCAATCGAAATTATATTCTCGTTTTAACCAATTTTCGGGATTTTTTCCTGAATTATTCTCAATTAGAAGTTTTATAATATTATCATAGCTTGAGTTAGAGAATGCGATGGGCGATATATCATTTTTATTCGCAATCCCAGAAAGTTTGGATGCTATTGTAACCGCACTCCCAATCCACACCGCATTATTTATGCCAACGCCCTTTCTACCAGCCTTAACAACTAATTCTTTAGCTGTTGCAACACCGATTCCGGCTTTAATCGAATAAAACCCTTTTGATGATAAGAGTTTATTTAACATTCCCATAAATGTATTAATGTAAAATGCTTTTTTTGCTATGTTATATACATCGATTTTTTCAGGAGTTGTATATATCCCATATACACAATCACCCCTAATTCCAATTTCACGAAGATGACAATCTTCTTTATTGTCTGAATTTAATCTTAATATTTCAATGATTTCTGAAGTGAAGCTGCGAATTATTTTTGAAACTTCCGTCTTATTTTTTATGGTAAATAAATCTGTTGAATTTCTTATATCTACAAAAATTGCACTGATCCAACTTTTATATGCATTTTCAAAGGTAAAATTCGAATCATCTGGCAACCTATCTGATTCAAATACTTCAAGATTATTGTTTAAAATATTTTGAATTCGTTTTTTACCTTCTTGATAGTCGTACATGGAACTCTTATTATATCTTAAATATTGTTAGAACAAAGAATAGAATGGCAAACATAGCAATCCCAATGTTAGAAAAAATTAATCCCAAACGAAGATTTTTAAATTTTTCTGTACATATTTTGGCGTTCAAATAAACTTGTGACGCAATATCATTCAAATATTGATTATCATCCATCGAAAGAACCTTGTTTTTATAATATGTATAGCTCTTGGAAGAAATTCCACTAAAATAAATGATAGATTTTAGCTCTAAAGCACCATCAGCAAAATCACTACAATCGGTTTTTGGAAGTAATACCTTCAATAGTCTATATAATCCATACGACCACATAAAAATAGTTATACACATTGTAGCTTTCAAAAAAATTGTTAACAGACATGAATCAAAAGAAGAATTGGAGCATATCTCTATAAAGTCACAAGACAAAAGAATTCCCATTAAAACACCATTAAATCCTAACAAGATAGATGCCTTATTATCACAATTTCCTATGAAGCCAATTATTCTTTCTAGATTTTGATTCAATTCTTCAAGAACATTTTCCCGCATAATCTATATATCGTTGCTATGCTAAAATTTTATACCCGCGCCCCCACGTGGAATCGAACCACGATTTAGCGTTTAGGAAACGCCCGTTCTATCCGTTGAACTACAGGGGCGGGGAAAATTTAATTATGCGGAAACATAATGCAGATTGAGGTTGATTAGTCAATTCTCAATTTTTGAAATGGCGGTTAATCCTTTTATTTTAAAGAGCAGATGGCTTTATATCAAAATACGCCTTGGCTTCTTTTTCTCTGGCAAGGCCGTTGTAGTGCTGCTTTAAAACATCTACGGCGTGCCCCATTTGTTCCGCTGTCATAGCGGCATTTCGGGTCAATGCAAGATAGTAGGTCGCTGCGGAATGCCGCAGTCCGTTGTTTATCCATTTTATCCCGTTTGCTATTCTGAACGCATTAAGCCGCTTTACGAAGTTTTGTTCCACGATATGATTTTTCGTATTGAGTTTATCAGAATATGGGGCAAGCCACATTGCCAGATTTTCGGAAATTTGTACGATGCGCCTTGCGCCTGTTTTCGTCACCTCGTTGTCCATCACGATTTCTCGGTCGGGAAGTTTTATCTTGTCCCAAGTAAGGCGTTCGATTTCCCTGCGCCTTAATCCTGCGAAAGCGGCTATTGCAAGATACGCCCTAACGTCGCTTAACGGCTCGGTCTTTGAAAGCATATTTGCGACTTCCTCAACCTTGTAGAATTTCGGCGTTTTTAGTTTTTCGCGAATGGAGGGAATGCGCTCGACTGGGTTTTCGTTTATCCACCCGCGCATTCGGCAAAATTTGAAAAACGTGAACAGAATGCTCCTGAAGCCGTTCTTTGTGATGGACGAAACGGGAATGTCTGTATCGACATAAACTTTCATTGCGCCGCCGTTGAGCATCTCGTCTGGCGAATCGGCGTAAACGCGCTTTTTCATCGAGTTTATCCACGTTTCGATTTGCTCGCAGGATATGCTTGAAACTATCGTATTGTCGCCGAACGTCTCGCAAAAACGCTCAAGTAGATTCGCTATTTTGTAGGAATAGATTTTGGTCAGGCCATTCCCCTGTTTCGAGTTCGCGTATGCTTCGACTGCACGCCTCAATGATACGGAAGACTTCTTGGCGTTTTCGGTTTTCTTGTATTCATCGACAATTTGCCTTAACGTTGTTTTTAGCGATATGGCTTCATTTGACAGGCTGACATAATATCTTACGGCATCTATAAAAGGTAGATCGAATGGTTCAAGCAGGCGTTTTGCCTCGAGTAAATCGCGCCTGTCCTCTATCGAAATATTGTTTGCTTCGACTCCAAGCCGATTTTCGACAAAAGATTTTTCCTCGTAGAAAGCGTCGGCAGAAAGTTTATCTACAAACAATTTTTTTGCTCTGACATCTTTTTGTATGTCGTAAAAGTACACGACCCATTTGTACTTTCCGCGAATATCTTTGTACGGTCTTGGTTTGCTAACTGGTTTGCGTCTTATAGCTTCAATCATGTTTGTTTATTGTTGTGCATTTTTGTTCGGATTTCCACCCAAAAGTGCAACAAAACAGCAACAAAAATATTAAGTCGTTGATTACCATTGCAGGTCTAACCATTCCTAAACGCCAAATCGAGGTTCGATTCCTCGTGGGGGCGCGGGTAAGTTTTTGTGAACATGCCGGGTAAGACTATTCAAATATATTTGCCGAATGGCGATCCTAAATCCGTTAAGCAGGCTGCAATTACTACGGATAAAATTGAAGTTTTTCAAATCCCAAGAACAATCTTGTCTGAGAACAAAAACTTTTTGGATTTCAACGGAATTTATATTTTGGCAGGCTCTTTGAAATCGGAAAAGCCGGAAATATACATAGGCAAAGGCAACGTAAAATCCAGAGTCTCACAACACGATAAAAATAAAGACTTTTGGAATGTAATATTCGCAATAAAGCTAAACGACAACGGCTTTGATGACGCACAAAATAGTTATCTGGAACATTATTTTATAAAAAAGGCTACTGATTTAGGAATGTCCACTTTGGTCGAGAATAAACAGATCCCAAAATGCCCCAAATCGTCAGCTCCTGCGCTCTCAGACTTACAACATTATATAAACACTATTGAAATTTTACTTTCCACTCTCGGTTTGAAATGTTTTCAAATTATGGAGACCCAGTCCGAATCTGTATTTGTATGCAAGGACAAGTACGGAAATATCGGCGAAGGCGAATACCTCGAAGACGGTTTCATGTTATATAAAGGCGCCAAATGCAGCTTGGAACTGCATAAAGGAACAAAATCTCTGCCAATGCGGGAAGCCCTAATGCAAGATGGAACTTTAAAAAAGTCCGGAGACCATTACGTATTGCAATCTAATAAAATTTTTTCGTCCGTATCGTCGGCTTCTTCTATCATTCTTGGGCGACGTTCTAACGGATGGACGGAATGGAAAGACTCTAAAGGGAAAACTCTCGACGAATTAAAACGTTAGCGAAACTTCTTATTGTTGAAGTGGTATTGAATATACATATTTTACGAAAGACGTGTAAGTTAATGTTCAACTCCTCGTGGGGGCGCGGGTAGGTTTATCTTCTTTAGCGCGTTGGTATCTTAGACTTGTTATTTTTGCCATAAGCTTAATTCCGTAAGATCTCGATATTTGGGCTAAATTTTTAAAATTCAACTTGGTATCTTGGCATTTTTAGCTGTAAAAATTTCGAACGCTAAAAGGGTTTTCTGTTTAGGAGTGAATATTCAGCTATTTTTCCCACTACGCTAGAGATTCATCTGTTAATGCATGAAGCAGCATTTTTTCTATTTTGACATAAGACTTAATTATTAGATATATCAACATTCTCTGACGAATTACAACAAAAAGGAATTTGAATCATACTTTCCTGTTGCATGAACAAATAGGCAAATAGGAAAATAGAACCCAAATGATTAGTGGGTAAAAAGAAAATAGGTATTTAGAGCAAATAGGTAAATAGGTTCCAGACATTCAACTGATGGTAGATAAACCTTACTTTTCCCATACCAATTTGTTCAAAATGGTATATCTATAAATGTCTTAAGGGATCGATTTATCTAAATAGCTATTTGTCCTATTTGCCTATTTCCCCTATTTTATGAGGTCCGAAGCCACCAAGGGGATTAGCTAAGTGCGCTTTTATGGTTATAATGAGCGTTAATTCTGCCTGTTCTCAATTTTGTATTTATATTATTTGTATATTATTTTGCCTTCTGTAGGGATTTTTCGCCGAAGCCCTCTTAGAAGGGCAAGGCGAGAAAAATCCCTAAGGCAAAATAAAGACTAATAGATTTGCTGTAATGTAGGCAGCTCTATGATGTTCCCGAAGGGGAAAGTAGAAATGAGTGCCCACTTTTGTTTCTTCATGTCAGAGCAAATATTGTCCCAATACATATATGGTAAGTGAGTCGAGAGATAGATTTTATTATCGCTAAACAGACAGGGAGCTGAAAGGAATCTTTTAAACACTAACATACGGCAGGGACGTTCGGCAGACCCGTTTCTTCTTGCGAATGGATTTTTTCAAATGTCCCAGGCGGGGTAAAAATATTATAAGACCAAAGCTTAGCCTCAAAGTAGGCTATATTTCATGCATTGAAATATATGCGTTTATTGAGGCAGTTATTTGGTGGGGAATTATTCTAATTTTCCTCGGATCTTGATCCGTAGGTTAATGTTTTATGTCGTTTTTTATTAGAATCTTGCGATTGTTGGTGTATGTTGGTAGGTTCTCTAAAACAATTAATATTTCTTGCATGTTCACTATGCGATATGAAGCTTTTTATTGCTTCTTTTATAAGGATTTTCCCTTAAAATTGCGAGCTGGTTTATATTTCAAAAGTCGGAGAAAATAAAACTTGAAAATGCCATTTCTTGCGTGCTTCAATCGATGCGATAAGTATAGGTTAATAGAGTCCGGAAATACTCCGAATATTTTCTTAACAGCGAACCGCTCGCCGTAAAATTAGAATAAATTAAGAACGCATAGAAGTTTTTAGGTGTCTAATTATTTTGAAGCTTTACAGAATCGCTTGATTGTGATTCTTTCTTGCTAAATTGGACGGTGGTGTTTTTGTAGGATGCCTTCGGGCAAAATATATTTATTCCATTGTCCGGTATTCTCTTTTCTAATCGCATTGATTATCGGAATCTGCCAACAATATGAATCCGGAAAATAAAAAATTAACCGCCTCAGGCCTTCCCAGAGTAGAGTTTGGAGAATGTACTGACAAAATACGCATTACCGACGACGGCGAAGCATACTACGGCATTACGAAGAAAGCCGCAATCGCAGAGGCTACGCGCTGCCTGCATTGTCCGAAACCTAGGTGCCAAATAGGCTGCCCAAACCATATAAATATACCCGAGTTCATATTTGATATCGCAAACGGAAATGTTGGAGACGCCGCAAAAAAACTCGCACTCCAATCTACGATGTCTGCAATTTGCGGCCGCCTTTGCAATCAGAACAAACAGTGCGAAGGCGCATGTGTCCTGGGAATCCGGGGGCAGCCTGTGGCAATAGGAATGCTTGAGCGTTTTGCGGCAGACTTTGTGCGCATAAACGGATATTCGGAGGTCCCGAAATGCAATCCTCCAACCGGAAAGCATGTCGCAATAATCGGATTGGGACCGGCCGGAATCACGGCGGCGGAAAAACTTGCCCAAATGGGGCATGCTGTCGAAGTCTTTGAGGGGCGCGATCTCCCCGGGGGAGTTACTATGTATGGGATTCCAGAATTTAGGCTCCCGAGGGAAATCGTATTTGAACGCGTTTCCAGGCTCGAAAAAATGGATGTCCGCATACACTATGGAATAGGCATTGGGGAGCCTCCGTACAGCTTGGACGAGCTTCGCGAACGCTACGATGCGGTACTTGTAGCCACAGGGGCTTGGAAGCCCATCACCATGTACATCGCGGGCGAGTATGCCAAGGGCGTCTATACTTCAAACGAATTCCTTGCGCGGTATAATCTGAGTACTATGTCCAGCGACAGCAGAATGATGGTTTCCCCAATTAGGGCTAAGAATGTCATAACAATAGGCGGAGGAAATGTCGCAATAGACACTTCGCGCGTGGCATTGAGGTGCGGAGCCAAATCGACTATTGTTTATAGGCGGACTATCGAAGAAATGCCCGCGCGCGCGGATGAAATAGCGACCGCAAAAAAAGAGGGTGTCGTTATGCTGGAAAATACGCTGCAAAAGAAGATTCTATACAATGAATCGGGATGTGTTTACGGCATAGAGTGCGTAAAGACGCGAATGGGCGATCCCGACGCCGACGGCCGCCGCACGCCCGTGGAAATACCAGGGTCGGAATTTGAGCTTCTATGCGATACTGTAATCCTCTCTACGGGGAGCAAACCGCGCGACAGGCTTGCAAGAAACTGCATGCACTTAAAGTTGAATCCCAACGGAACTATAGCCGTAAATCCTGAAACACTGCAGACTTCAATGGACAGTGTTTTTGCATGCGGCGATGTCGTGACCGGTCCCGATACAATAGTTGGTGCAATGGTGCAGGCGAAAAAGGTTGCCGAGAATATGGATAAATACCTGCGCGGAGAAATCTGAGGTAAATGCAAAACACGGCCGCAATTTCAAAATAGTCAGAAAACGGAGATTGATTGCAGCAGTTTTCGGTTTTTAGTTTTAATGGCTGTTTGTCTGGACTATATTAGATATGTCTATGGGCTAGCAGCTTAGGAAAATTGATTCTTTTAGGGTCTGTTTGGAGGCTGTTTGATGGCGCGACAGCGGTAATTTGCTTGGAAAACGCAGTAATTTAAAGGTCTCGTATACGCGGTTTAATCTAGAAAATGTTCGGCGACACTAAGAATAATAAAATAAAAGTTTAATAGGACCGAAACTTTGGCGCACATAAGCGACTTTTAAATAAAATGCTTTGCATGTTGCTTTGTGCGTATATGTTTTGTCCAATAGAATTTGAGGATATTTCTTGGTCCCGAATGTGTCTCAAAAAAAACAAATATTAGAATTTGCCTTGGATTTTGTCTTGTGCTGCATTCACGTCTGAAAATTACGCGGCTTAAGTCGCTTGCATTAAACTATTCAGGGATATTTTGGCTTTTTATGCGGGAACAGAATAAATTTACAGGCTAAACCCATTTGGCTTGAGGCATCAAAATATTACAATAATTGCGTTTGCAGGCAGACGGCGCTAGATGCGATTTCAGTATAATACCAAGAGCGCAGTGCGGATAAAATTTGCGTATGGACTTTTTCTTATCGCAGTATATCTATGTCTTAAAATATATTAGGGCAACAATGGCGGCATAAATGAAACAAATACTATATTTAGAAACTATATTTAGATGCGCATTCCTTTTGGCAGCTGTATTGTCGGCGTCACTTCTACATGCGGGTGATCTCTATAAAAATGATAGAGCGCGCTGGATTGGCTATGTAAAAGAATTAACTCCCGATTTGAAACACAAGCTGGTCCGCCCTATTGCCAGAGTCGGGGCGGTCAAGGATCCATCGGCTTTTCAGTCGTGGCGGTTTGAAAAAATTGGATTGCCGGAAGATATTTGCAATACGGATTTTCAAAAGCTTCAAAGCGTTGTTTTAGATTTCGGGAAACATTACACCGGCTTTTTTTCATTTTCTACAAAAATTATAAAAGGCGTTATGCACTCTCCCATTCGGCTAAAATTCCATTTTGCAGAGCTTCCGGCTGAATTAAACACGCCCCTAGACCCTTGGAAAGGCGGTTTGGCACGCTCATGGATGCAGGACGAAATTATAACTGTCACAGAACCAAACATAATTATGACTATACCTAGAAGAATGTCTTTTAGATATGTAAAAATAGAGGTAGTAGGAGAATGTATGTGGTTTGAATACGCGTTGGATAATATTCAGGTCAACGCTCAAACTTCCGCCGGCGAAATTAAAACATCTTTGGGAAAGGATTGTCCTAAAATAATATCGGGTATAAGAAACGTAGGGATAGAAACGCTCAAGGAATGCATGCAGGAAGTCTATGAAGACGGGCCAAAGCGCGATCGCAGGCTTTGGCTTGGGGATATGTATCTTGAAAATTTGGCAAATAGACACAGTTTTAAGAACTTTGCGCTAACAAAGCGCTGTTTATATCTGTTCGCATCTACTGCGGAAAAAGACGGTTTTGTTAATCCATGCTGTTTTGAGTTGCCGGTTCCGCACTCGCAGCAAAGCAGGTGCGTTCCTTATAGCCTTCTATTCATATCGGTTTTGTACGACTACCTTGCGGATACGCAAGACTACCGCACTGCAAACGACTTATGGCGCGTGGCCAAGAGGCAGATGGAACTTGTGTTGGAGAGTGTAGGCCCGGACGGTGTCTATGAAGCGCCTAAAAATGCGTGGATATTTTTTGACTGGCGCAAAGACTTTGATTACAATACGTCTATGCAGGCCTTGTGCGCAATCTCGCTGGACAAAATTGCGGAGCTGGCAAAAAAACTGGATAGGGAATCGGAAATTGAGGGCTGGAACGGTATTGCCGAAAAAATGCGCGCTGCGGCGAAAGAAAAACTATACTCTCCGGAAAGGCGTGTTTTCATTAGCGGGAAAAACAAACAGATTTCAGTTCTTTCGCAAGCATGGGCGACGCTTGCGGGATTTGCCGACGATGAAACTTGCCGAATTGCGATTGCCGAAGCGTTGGAGTCTGGCGATTCGGTAAAAGTCGGAACTCCGTACGCTATGCATTATGTTATTGAAGCCATGATAAAGTGCGGGATGAAAGCCGAAGCCCGCCGGCTGTTGGAGTCGTATTGGGGCGGTATGGTAAAAAAGGGGGCGGATACTTTTTGGGAGGTTTATGACCCGAATGACGACTATATTTCGCCTTACGGCTTCTTCCCTTTAAACAGCGCCTGCCACGCTTGGAGTTGCACTCCCGTATATTTTATACACGCTTATCCGGATATCTTTCAGAAATAAAACAAACGGAACTTTTGCCCGCAAGACGAAAGCCAGTGTTGCATTAAATCCGCAACTGCTTGGTTTGCGCCTGCAGAAACTTAAAATTAAATTATAAATTGGAGTTTTACTACAATGTTGTGCAGCTAAGTTCCGCTGCTTTGGGTATTATCCAAAATCTTTGGCGCGCAACGGAAGTTGCCGCTCCAGAGTGCCTTCAGAATTGCGGGGAAGGATATTTATCCTAAAAGAATATTGTGCCGCAACCCTGGATGCGTTTTTTTTTCTTGAGGGGAGGGGAGATTAAATTTTTAAGCGGGCGTTTTAACGCGATAACGCTAACTGCCGTTAGACATTCTCCTCTTTCAAGAAATTTATAAAAATTGGCCGGAT